>Ga0169931_10000051_pt1 | contig 151619 bp, 131 predicted proteins | sample Kivu_15m_20L_FD_129675 | JGI IMG/M metagenome (GOLD analysis project Ga0169931, IMG submission 129675) | Freshwater microbial communities from Lake Kivu, Western Province, Rwanda to study Microbial Dark Matter (Phase II) - Kivu_15m_20L... | ecosystem: Environmental > Aquatic > Freshwater >... | reverse complement strand
CCTCTCTTGTTCCTTCTTTTCTCTCTTTCGGCCGTTGTTCCGGAGGATTTGCCGGAGGTTGGCAAGGCGACGGATCGTCGCCGCTCCAGATAACCGAGAACGGCGAACCGCGAACTGCGAACAACGAAGCCAGAGCGGCTATGGAAAGCCGCGCTCCCAGGGTGGCGATCTTCCAACCGAGAACTGCGAACCGCGAAGCCAGCGGGTCAGGGGATGTTGCCGGGGGTGGAGACGGCTTCGTCGAGCTTGAGGGCCCACTTGATGCCGGCGAGGATCATTTCCTGATAGGTCTGCGCGATTTCGGGGCTGTTTTTGCGCTCCTTGGTGTCGGCTTTCCACGTGGGGTCCCAGACGTCTTCGCGGTGGCCGAGGGAGTTGTAATACACACGGCCGGCGCCGAATTCTTTGCACCAGGAGACGGGGTAGTAGCGCTTTTCCGCGCTGACCTTGGCTTTTTCCTCGTCGTTCATCTGGGAGAGGTTCGGGTGGGAGTCGAGCCCGAGGAGGCCGTGGACTTTGGCCTTGTCGAAGGATTTGATGATGTAGATCTCGTCGAAGACTTTCCAGCCGGTGGGCACGGCCTTGGTGATGCTGTGGCCGGGGGAGTGGAGGATGGGCTGGATCTCTACCTGGGCCTTGTGAGTTTCAAACTCGCCGCCGAGCATGTCGATGTAGCCGCGGAAGGGATGGTAGGTGTCGGAGCCGGAGTGCATGGCGATGAAGGCCTTGCCGTTTTCGATGAGCTTGAGGAAGCCGTCGCGGTCGGGGAAGAGGAGATCGCCGGTGGTGTTGGCGAAGATGAAGCCGTCGTAGTGCTTGATCTTGTCGAGGGCCATCTTGTCGGCCATGTAGGCTTTGATTTTGTCGCCCCAGGTTTGGTTGTCTTCGTTGAACTTGGCGCTGGCGATGCTGTAGGCGTCCACCTTGGCCTTGAAGGCTTCGTCGCTTTCTTTCGGGCCTTTGACAGGCGGCTTGCCGGGGTTTTTCGGCTGGCCCTCGGGATGGTGGACGTAATCGACCGTGAAGGCGCCCGACTTCGCGCCGAGCTCGGCGATGACTTTTTCGGCGGTCTCGATGGAGGAGTGGCGGAAGCCGGTGGTGACGGTGACGACGAGGAGCTTCTTCGGTTCGGCGTGCGCGGAGGAGGACGTGAGCGCCGCGGCGAGGAGGAGGGAAAGGCGTGTGATCATGGAGGCAGATGCAACGTGGCCGAAAGCCCTTTTTTGCAGGCGAGATTGCGGAGGGCGGGCGGAGAGGGGGGATGAAGCGTTGGAGGCGGGCAGGAGTGCCGAGGCTTGGCGAGACAGACGAAGTCAACCCGCGGTCCCTTCACCGGAGGGGGAAGGGCGAAGGGTCGTCGCGGCTCCAAAGCGGACGGGGGCGTCCGCGGTCCCTTCACCGGAGTGAGGGCGACGGATCGTCGCGGCTCCAAAGCGGACGGGGGCGTCCGCGGTCCCTTCACCAGAGTGAGAAGGGAGACGGGCGTTCGCGTTCTTGGAGCGTTACTTCTTCTTCAAGATGACGTCGCCGAGGCTGAACATGGGGCCGTAGATGGCGTAGATGAGGAAGCCGACCATGATGCCGAGGATGAGCATGGTGAGGGGCTCGATCATCTTGTCGAGGGTGGCGGCGAGGTTGTCGAGCTCCTCCTCGTAGTCGTCGGCGATTTCGGCGAGCATTTCAGTGCCGGAACCGGTTTCGGAGGCGAGTTCGATGAGGCCGCAGAGATTGCGGGCGTCGGGGCCGAGCCAGTGGGCCTCCATGAGGAAGGCTTCGTGCAGCGTGCGGCCGACGGCGATGTGCTCGCGCAGTCGGACGAAGAGTTCCTTGTAGTGGTAGTGCCAGGAGGCCTGGGCGGTGATGTCGAGCGCGGAGGAGAGGCGCACGTTCGACTCGGTGAGCATGGAGAGAGTGCGGAAGCCCGTGGCGGCGGCGGATTTGCGGACGATGACGCCGATGGCGGGGAGCTTGAGGAAGAAGTCCTGCACCGGCCGCAGGGAGCTGATCTTCCCCCAGTTGGAGAAGAAGAAGTACAGGCCGACGAAGGGAAGGGCGGCCATGTAGGGCTTGTGGAGGAAGAGATCAGAAAGGGCGATGAGGATCTTTGTGCCAAGAGGGAGTTCGGTCTTGAAGGAGGTGAAGAGCTTCGCCATGGCGGGGACGAGAGTGAAGCTCATGGCGATGACGACGACGACGCCGAGGACGATGACGACGGCGGGGTAGATGAGGCCGCCCTTGAGCTTCTTGAGGACCTTGGAGGATTTTTTCTGGGAGACGGCGATGCGCTTGCAGACCTTGGCGAGCTGGCCGGCCTCCTCACCCGCGACGATGAGGGAGAGCATGTCATCGGGGAAGAGCTTGGGAAACTTGGTGATGGCGTCGCTGAACTTGTCCCCCACGGAGATGGCGTGGATGACATCGGCGATCATGCCTTTGTACGTGGCGGACTTGACGCGATTGGTCTGGAGGAGGAGGGACTTGGTGAGGGAGATGTTGCGTTCCAAGCAACGGCCGAGGCCGGAGAAAAAGGCGGCGCTGTCCTCGATGTTGGGCTTCGGGCTGGTGAGGCGGTGGAGTTTTTCATCGACGCCAGTGATGGTGCTGACGGTGGTGGTCTCATTGGGCGCGATGCCGGCTCCCACGAGGGCTTTTTCGTCGGTGTCGGTCTCGACGAGGGCCTCGGCGCTCTTGCCCGAGTGGACATTGGTGATTTTGACTTTCTTGAGCATGTTCGTGTGCGTTCTCGGTTCGCAGTTGTCAGTTCAGCATGGGAGGTGTCAGGGCGGTGGCGGGCGCAGGGTGGTGGTGAGGCGTGGGCGGACGGCGGTGAGGGTGAAGGAGGCACCGGCGGTTTCGGAGGCGGGATTCTGAGAGAGATTGACGACGGCGGTGCAGGTGGCGGTCTCCATGACGACGCCGTTGAGGGTGGTGGTGCCGCTTTCGACGAGCGCGGGATTGCCGAAGATGGCCTGCTGGAGGACGGCATTCTGCGCCTGGGAGGGCATGACGGCGGTGACCTGGACGCTGGAGAGGCCGAGCTGCCAGAGGCGGACCATGTTCTCTTGGTAGCTGCGGGTGACGGCGACGCGAGTCGACAACTCCTCCTGGAGCATGAGGGTGGCGGAGAGCGTGACCATGGCGGTGGTGCCGACGGAGATGATGGCTCCGGCGGCGAGTACCTCGATCAAAGTGTAAGCGGCGCGTCGTGCGCGCGCGATGTGCGGTCGCAGGATCATGGCGGTGCGACGGGGAGGAAGTAGGACTCAAGCCACGCGTCACGCGGGAGGAAGGTGGCGAAGGCGGGGCCGCTGTTCGTGGCGGCGGGGACGGCGGGGTCGCTGTCTCCAGTGAAGAGGAGGCGGCTTGGATTCGTTCCGCCTGCGGCGCGGCGTTTGACGGCCCAATTCGTCATGACGCCACCGATCCAGCGAATGCTCTGGGTGAGCGTGGACGGCATGTTGAACATGACGCTCTGGTATTCGTTCACAAGGACACAGCGCCAGCGGAACTCGGTGCCGCTGATGGGATTGTTCACCCAGGAGAATTCGACGGGGCGGCCATTGTCATCCTGGAAGGCGAGCACGTGGCGGCGGTTGTTTTCGCGTTCGAAGCGGATGTCGCGCACCCAGCGTCCCTTGGACCCACTGGGCATGATGGTGATGATGACGGGCTTCATGGCGGCGGCGTTGCTGAAGGCAGTGGCATTGCTCTGGCCAACGAAGATGATCTGATCGACGACGCCATAGATGCGCATGTTTTTGAGATGCTGGCTGTCGAGCTTGATGAAGAGCACCCTTAGCTTGTCATCGTAGCCGGAGGGCCAGCCGGGCGGCGTGTAAGTCGGCGTTTTCTGCTCGGCGATCCAGTAGGCCTCGGTGGCGGAATTGAAGACGCCGGCGACGTCGATGGTGACGGTGGGCGTGCGGCCTGCGGTGGACTCACGATCCTGGAAGTGCCAGAGGGAGTTGTCGGGGTTGTCGTTGTTGCGCACGACCTTGAGGTAGCCCTGGTGCATGCTGTTCGTGCTGCCGCCGATGGGGCCGGTGGTGCTGGGAACGACGGGGAGGTTCGAGGGCATGAGCGGGCCGCCGTTTCTGTCCGTGCCATAAACGGGGTAGGGGATGTTCGGCGGCTCGGCGGCGGCGTGGGACTGGATGTAGAGCGACTTGGTGCGGAAGGGGAGCTGGAGGGGGCTAGGCGTGCTGCTAACAAAGAAGGAGGGTGGATGACGCACGACGGTGCGGCCTTCGACGGTCCAGTTTGCGTGATGGCCAGCGTTGCCGGAGCCGGTGCTGCGATAGACGTCGAGCTCGGTGACGACGCCGTCGGGCTTGCGGTAGATGCAGAAAACATCGCCGCTGAGCACGGGGGGCATGGTTTTGAGAAACTGCCATGCGTTGTAGTCGTCGATGTTCCCTGCGGTACCCGAGGATGGCCGCACGAGCTGCTCGACAGTGAGGTAGGAGGCTCCGGGACGCAGGCCGGTGTGATTGAAGGGAAACACGGTGCTCATGCCGCCCGCCGTGCTGGTGGAGGTGTAGGCGTTGAGATTGGTCCAGCCGTTGGCGGTGTTGAAACCGCCGATGCTGCTGCCCAACAGCGTGTTTTGCCCGGCGGGAAGGGTGCCGTTGCGCAGGAAGCCCTGGTCGGAGAGACACTGCCAGCCGAGCAGGCGGGAGCTTTCCAGGCCGACACGTCGCCGGGAGATTTCCTCCAGGTAGCTGACCTGCGCTGCGCGCGTGCTCATGAGTGTGACCCAGGAGGAGATGAAGATGCCGCTGACGACCATGAGCATGAGCGCCGCCGCCATGAGGGCGCCAGTGTTGCGCGGATGCTTGTGATGGAGGTGGAGGCGCATGCGGGTCTTTTTTCAAAGCGCCGGGAACATCGGCACGGTGAACATGAAGGAGGTGCGGCCGGCCATCTGGTTGTAGGCCTGGCGCGGGTCGCTGCTGGCGAAGGTATTCGCGAGTGGGCCGAGATGCCGCGCAGATGGATCCGGCCACCAGACGAAGTAGAAGGGCCGCTCGGAGGCGCGCTTGAAGCGCTCGATGGTGGCGGGCGTCTCGCGCAGCGCGAGGCGTGTGGCGCGCTCGAAGGTGACGAAGAGTGGCGTGAAGCCGTCCGCAGCCCACTGGGTGGTGGAAGTGGGATTCGGCACGGAAGGGGGGAAGAACACGTCGTAACCACCCATGTAGCCGAGCACGGAAGGCGTGGTGGTCGTGGCGGAGTCGGCGTAACGCTTTACGGAGGCGTAGATGCCGTTGGGTTCGGTGAGGCCGGTGAAGCGGATGACGTCGATGTCGTAGATGGCGTTTACCTTCAGGTAGCCGGCGTATTTGCTGTAACCGAGAATGAAGATGCTGGCGTTCTGCGGCACGGAGGCGCCGTCGTTGAGCGGATTGCGGTAATCGCGGTAGAGCGCTTCGGGCACGGAGGCGTTTGCGATGATGTGGACGCGGAATTTCTGCGGCGTGTCGAGTTCTTCGTGCAGCGCGGGATTGTAGGGGATGACCGCAGGCCGCCAGGTGTTGATGTCATCACGCGGCAGGCAGAAAACGGCGGTGGCGCTGATCGTGTCCGTCAAGAATTGCTCCCGTAGCTCCTCCGCCTGCGAGAGCGCGCCGTATTGCGGCGCCATGGCAACATTCAGCGTGCTGCTGGCGAGTCCGTAAAAGTTTTGCAGACGGTTGAGGCCGAGCGGGACGGTGACGATCGAAGAAACGCTGGGCTGGGTGCGGACGATGGTGCCGTAGGAGACGACGGCACCGCCGATGACCACGGCAGAGAGCGCGAGCACCAGCAGGAGTTCCACGGAGGTGAATCCCCCCGGCTGATGGACGCGGCGCTTCATTTGGGAGCGGGTGCCGGTGTGCCGAAGAGCATGCGCACGACGGATTCCACCGCCGGCGAGGCACGGGGTTGCGTGGGAGTCGGTGGCGTGGCGGCGGCGGGCTGTTCCGGCGCGCCCGCCGGCACCGGCACCGATAGCGGCGCGGCGGGTTCCTTCATCGCTGTCTGCCGCACAGGTTCGGGAAGGATAGGGAACTCATCGACGAACTCCGCGCGTGGGGGCGGTGGTTCATTCATGGCTGCGGCGGGCGGTGGTGCTTGTTGGCCAGAGGTGGCTTGGCGCAACGCCAGATCCATCGTGGCATTCACTGACCCGACGCTTTTTCCCTGCTCGTCCACCTGGCCGAGCATCTGGTAGCGCACCTTGGGGGAGATGTTGATCGGGATGATCATGAGCTTCGGCGGCAGGCCGGTGGCGCGCTTCTCCTGCCAGGCGAGCTCGATGTACTGCTCGGTGATGTTTTTTACGTGCAGTTCCACGAGCTGCTCCGGCAGCACGGGCGGGACTGCCTTTCCCGGCTCGAGCTTGATGTTTCCAAGCAGCACGCTCATGCGGCCGTCCGGCATGCGCATGGTGCCCACGACCTGGAGTTTCAACAGCTTGTCGCGTACGCGGTTTTCCTCGGTGTCTCCGGGGGCGAGCCTGTTCTGCGCATCGCTTTCGGACTCAAAGGGGTTGTGCTCCTCGGGCTTGACGTTCTCTGGCGTTTTTTCTTCGGGCAGAATGAGTTGGTACTGTACGCGCTTTTCAGCGTCCTCACCAGCAACGGCATCCTGTGCGCGCGCCTGCATGCACATGAGCATGCAGAGCAGGCCGGTCCATGAAATGAGTCTGTGGGGGAGGTTCATGATCAGGGCTTTTTGGGGGTGTCTTTGGCCTTGCCCTTCCCGGCTTCCGCGGCGGCGAGATTGAAGATGGGCGTCTCGAAGGAGACCTCCATCTTCAATTGGCGTCCGCTGCTGCCGCCGGTGATCTGCATGACCTTCATGCGCGCTGTCGGCAGACGGCGCTCGATGTCGCCAAGCCAGTTGAGCACCTTGGCGTATTCGTCCTCAATGGTCATGGTGGTGACGAGGGACTTGGGGATGATTTTGTTGCTGGCCGAATTCTTCAGCTCTGTTTTGACCGCTAGTACGAGATTGATGCCACGCTCGCGCAGGCTGAGCTGGATCGTCTGCTCCGCCTCCTGCTGGGTCTGCACGCGGTCAAGCACAGGCAGCCAGCCGCGGAGGAAGCGGCGCACGTCCTCGGTGTCCGCCTTGAACATGGTCGTTGCGATTTCGGCGGTGGAGCGCTCGTTTTCCGCCGTGACGGCGGCGGACTCCATGTTCTCGGCTTCGGTGCGGGTGGAGGAGACCTTGTTGTGGACCATCTGGGCGGCATAGGTCATGCCGCCGATGATCATCAGCAGGAAGACACAGGCGAGTTGCTTCGGGTTCATGGCTGCGAAAGAAGGAGCACGGGTTTATTCTGACTGGCGGACGAGCGTGGAGTGGTATTCGACGACATCTCCATTCTTGGTCTGCTGCGCGGAGTAGGAGCGGTAAAGAAGCTGGCCGAGCGCTGACTCGATGGTGGCAAGCTCATTGGGCACCTGCGAGCCGTTGAGATGGATGGTGAGCGCCAGGTTCGCGGGCACCTGTTCGCTGCGCTCTAGAGTGACCTGCGTGATGCGCGTCTCCGGCTGGACGGCGCGGGCGATCTTCACGGCGATGGGCTGGATGTTGCGCGCACCCTCCATCCACTGGGCGACACTTTCCGCCTTGGTGGCTTCGGATTCCAGACTGGCCTTCTCGTTGTTGAAGGCGTCGCGCTGTTCCTCGCTGAGCTTCTTGCGTTCCTGGGCCTCAGTCTTCTGTTTGAGGGCGCGCTTGTAGTTGAAGTAATCCATCGTCATGACGTAGGAGCTGCCGACGAGGGCGACGTAGAAGATGACCGGGATGGCGCGGAAGGACGAGGGGAGACGGCGCGAGGTGTCGGTGCGCGGCGTCTTGAAATCGTGGCAGAGGTATTCGTTCATAGGGGTGCGCGTGGATCAGTGTTCGCCGATGATGGACCAAAGCAGGTCGTCCTGGGTGAGGTCGGTGGCGCCGACCTTTTCAAGATGGAGCATGAGTTCGGTGCGGAATTTGTTGTCGTGGCCGTCCCCGATGAAGTACACCGGACTGCCCTGGGGAACTTTGGCGAGCAGGGGACTGATGATCTGCAAGGCCGTCTCCACCGCCTCGGGGCCGAGGCCGCTGCGGCAGCGTATGTCCTTCCACTGCCCTTCCTGCTGCACCAAGACGCCAAGCGAGCCCTCGCACGCGGCGATGAGCACAAAGTCCGTCGGTGTGCCGCCGGAACTCGCACGGAAGATGCTCAGGATGGCATGCTCCAGCATGGCAAAGAGACCGCAGCAAACACGACCGGGCTTCAGATTGACCGTCTTGAGCACATCCTCGGTCACTTTCACGAGCGACTCCTCGACGGCGAGCAGCAGGCTGGCGGTGGTCTCGGGATGATGGCAGATGGCGTAGCGCTTGCCGCGGTCGTACTTCGGTCCGAGCACGGCGCGCGGATTCGTGCGCAGCAGGCCCACGCAGTTGTGACCACGCATGAGGTTGTTTTCGAGGCTGATGATGAAGCGGTGGTTCACGGAGACGGAGCACCAGCCGCCTTCGACCATGCCGCGCCATTCGTCGGCGCGCTGCGGGGCGGAGTCGGCCAGCTCGCCCTCCTGGACGCCGCCTTCCTCAAAGCGGCCGCGTTTGTTGACAGAGCGCCAGCTCACGGAGCCGCGGCTGACGTTGATAAGAAGAGACTTGCGTCCTTCGTAGCGTTTTCCCCAGGGGACGGCGGAGTCGTCGGGGTCGGCTTTGAAGGCTGCGAAGCTCAGGACAGATTTGATTTCATCCAACAGCATAAATGGAGGTCAGTTGTTCTTTGGAAAGGAAGTCGTACACCTCATGTTCGGTGTAGCCGGTCTTGCGGGCGGTGGCCGGCTTCCAGCCGTCGGCCATGCGCAGATTCAGGCAGCGCTCGAAGCTGATCATGCCGCGTGTGAAGCCCGCCTCGAGCTCCTGGTCGAGGTTCTTGAACTCACCGCGACGAATCATGCCGCAGACGGAGTCGTAGGGCAGAAGCAGCTCGTGAATGGGGAAGCGCTTGCCGCGATTTTCATCAAACATCAGGCGCTGGCAGAGAATGCCGCGAATGGAGTCGGCGAAGGAGAGCATGGCGTTCTCCATGCGGTCGCTTGGGATGAGTTTGAGGTAGCGCTGCACGGTCTGAGCGGCGGAGGAGGTGTGCAGCGTGGCGACGACGACGTGGCCGGTTTCCGCGGCTTGCAGCGCGATTTCCGCCGTCTCGCCGTCACGAATTTCTCCCACGAGAATCACATCCGGCGCCTGACGGAGAGCTGCGCGGAGGGATTTGTTGAAGTCGAGCTCATCGGTGCCGATCTCGCGTTGAGAGACGAGGGAAGGGATGCCGGCGGGATAAACGAATTCGATGGGATCCTCAAAGGTGAGCACATGCTCCTGGCGGCGCTTCGCGCGTTCAAGAATCATCGAGGCGATGGTCGTTGATTTACCGGAACCGGTGGCGCCGCAGACGAGAAAAAGACCGTTTTTGGCCTCTAGGAATGCCTTGATGGCCGGCGGGGGCACCATCAGCTTGCTAATGTCCGGAATGCTCTCTGGAAGCAGACGCAGCACCCAGCGCGGGCGGCCGCGGGTGACCATGCGATTCACACGATAGCGGCGCGGGCCAAGTTGGAGCGCGTAGTCCACGCAGCCGGGTGTAAACTCCAGCGGGCGCTCGGGCTGATAGATGAATGAGTCGTAAAACAGCTTGCCATTGCGCTTGTAGGTCAGCGCCTCCCAAGGTGTGATGTAGAAATCGCTGACACCAGAGTCCTTCGAGAGGTGAAGCATCCGGTAGCCGAGCTGACTGCGTTCGTGAATATCTTCCATAGGAGTGAAGCTTTATCGGTTGCTGGTGAAGCGTGCCCGCAGTTCCGCCTGCGCGGTGGCACCCTCGAAAATGAGGAATTTGTTGCCCTGCACGACCCCAGCACCGGGATCGAGAGTGGCCCAGGAGAGTTCGAGGCGATATTCGATTCCATCGATGTTGACGCGGATGTCCGTGGTCGGGTTTTTGAGCTCGACGATGTCTGCGCTGGCAAGGCGGTCGCTGGTATTGTCGGTGCTGGTGAGTCCCAGGTCGATGTGCGTGGTGAAATTCAACGAGGGCTGTGTTAGCGAGAGGTTCACCGAGAGCGTGACGCCGGTGGCCTCGCTGTTGTAGAACGTGGTGCCGTTGAGCATCATGAGTTCGCCGAATTTGAACCAGGTGTTCGGCGTGATGGTGTCAAACTGCTCGGGCGTGAAGCCCAGCACGTTTTCGACACCGGCGTCGAGGTATTCTCCGTTGCCGAGGTCGAGCTTGGTGTTGCCGTGCTTGAAGGTGGAGCTTTGGGCTCCGTTTTGGATGTTGGTGACCAGATTGGTCCCGCCGATGGCGTTGCCCCAGTTCGCCTCGCCCGTGCCGCTGAAGCCGCTGGTGAGGCGATAATAGGTCTGCGAGTTGACGTTGCTCGTGGAGTATTCGGCAGGCCGGGTGGTCTCGTTTTTGGCCTGAATGCTCATCGCCGGTGAGAGCGGTATGGCAAAGCCGGTGTACTCGATCCACGCGCCTGAATTGATGCGATACATCAGTTTGGAAACCTCTGGCAAAGCGCCGTTGCGACTGATCGTGGCCGAGCTGGGAAAGCTGGCGAAGGCGAAGGTGCCGCCGGCTGGCGTGATAGTCGGCCGCGGCAATTTCGTTACCGTGGGGGGCGTGGAGGTGCCGCCGCCGCCGGAACCACCACCTCCGCCACCGCCGGTGGGATCATCGGCTGGTGGATCTTTGGAAGTCGGAGCGGACTCGTTCGGATCGAAGCCGTTGGCGGGTGAGGGGGTGCCAAACGCCTGCGGATTGAGGTAGTTCGCCGCAGGATCAGTCACTGAAGTTCCCCAGACCCACCCCTTCGCGCTGGAGTTGAAAGCAAAGGTTGACCTGTTTCTCGTCTCAGTGCCGAAATCAGCCCCGGCGAGTGATTCATCGAAGTAAAACTCGGAAACGGCGCTCCCGCTGGTCTTGCTAAGTTCGAAGCGCTGCTTGGTTTTGTTCCAGACAGCACGCGGGTTGTTGTCACCATCAGGTTGTGTGGTCATTCTGGCCCGCAGGCGAACATCCAGCAGACGCCCGGAGACGGCGCCCACATGCTTCTGCCAATCGGCCTGCGGGCGAATGCGCTTCATTTTATCAATGACAGCCTGCGGGCTGGTGAGACCGGCTACGCTGCCTCCATCCGCCACATAGATGGCCACCATTTGATTCAAGGTGGAGACATCAGACTCGAGCTTCGCCGTGCGGGCGGAACCAGTGTCGTCTGTAAGCAGGGAGACGCTCACTGTCACGATCACCCCGATAATGGCGATGGTGATGATCAGTTCGAGCAAGGAGTGACCCGCACGGCAGGGGAAACTGCGTGGAGCTGATTCGCAAGCCTTGAGACCACTTGAGGGCGTAACGACTATACTAAATAGTTTAAAGAGCCTAAATTCAAGGAAAAGATATGGAAATTAGAAAAATAGCCGTTGAATTGAATGCGTGACACCGATTTGTTCGGATTAAATTAGTATTTTCATAACTAAAAGGTCAGCATGAAACAGTGATAAATGGCATTTGATTTGTTTTTCCATCTCTGGTATAATTTCCATAATATGCGCTATTTCATCGGTTTGTTCCAGCTTATTTTCTGCCTCGCCCTGACGGCGCTGCCGGGAACTGTCCTGCGCGCTCAGTTCAATCAGAGCAACATGCACCTGCTCTCGCCTGAGTATGAGGCTGAAGCCTCAAGGCTTCGTTCTTCCGCACCACAGCAGTATGATTTCTCCAAGGCTATGCTGAGCGACGTGCTGCGCTTCCTAGCCACTGACGCGGGAATCTCATTCTTCTCCCTCCCAGATGACAGCCCTGATGGCGGCCGCCTCATTACCTTTTCAATCAAGTCCAGTCCGTTTCAGGTGCTGGAGACGCTGTGCAAGGCCAATGGCCTGGCCATTATTCCTGACAATGGCATTTGGTACATCCGCCCGGCGGATGACCGTGAACTGATCGGCAAATCGTATGAAATACGCCACAATTCACTGGAGCGCGTGGAGCGTGTCAGTTCAGGTGGCGGCACCTCTGCCGCTGCGGCCGGCGGAGGAGGCAGTCGTGGCGGTGGTGGAGGGGGCGGTGGCGGGACTTCAGGTGGTCTCGACCTCCAAGGAGCCAGCCAGACCTTCGCCGTGAGGCGTAGCGAAGTCATCAATGACATCCGCGCTCTCCTAGGCCTGCCGCCGGAGGAAACGGAGGCTGGTCAGGGCGGCCTCGCCGGGGCGATTGGAGCCGGAGAGGATGAAAATGCCGCCCGTGCGATGAACTCGAATGAACTGAGCGCTGTGCGCAAACCCAAAGTCATCTGGAAATCGGACTCCAACACGCTCTACATCGTCGCCACACGTCTCCAGCACATGTGGGTGGAAGGTTACCTCGCTGCGGCGGACAAACCCCAGTCGTTGATCGCCATCGAGGTGAAGTTCATCGAAACCTCCCGTGATCCCAAACGTGAGTTTGGCATCGACTGGTCAGGAACCTTTGAGAATGGCAACTTCCGCCGTGTGGACAAGGCAGACGTGTCGACCGATGCCGCCGGCCAGCAGTCAGTCAATGTGCAGTACACTTCTGTGCCCACCACTGGCGGTTTTCGCACAGATCTGGCCCCGCTGCTCAGCTCGATGAATTTGAACAACGTTGGCTCCACTCTCGGCTGGCCGGCGCTGAGCATTTTGAGCGCACAGGATCTCAATGTGAAGCTCCGCGCCATCCTGCGTGATGAGGAAACTAACACCACGTCCTACCCGCGCATGGTGACAATGAGCAACCGGGAGGTCGCCATCCGCAGCGTCGTGAATCAGCCGGTACTCGACGCCAGCTCCACGGCGAGCGCCGGAGCTGTCGGCGCGACCACGACCACGCAGGTGACCTACCTGCCCATCGGCACGGTCTTGAACATCCTGCCCAAGCGCATGCAGTCGGACAAAATCATGCTCAACATGGCCGTCACCGTCTCCAGCATCATCGGCACCGAGGTGATCTCGGGAAATCCTTACCCCATCGCCTCATCGCGTGTTTACAGCGCCCCGGTCGAGATTGATTCCGGCTACACGGTGGCCGTCGGAGGCCTGGATGAGGCGCGTGAGCGCGAAGGTGAGGTCGGCGTGCCCTTCCTCAGCAAAATCCCCGGCCTGAAATGGCTCTTCAAATACAAGAGCCGGAGCAAGAACCACAAAAACCTCATGCTCTTCATCACGCCGACCATCATCGACGCGCGCCATGGCGGCCTGCCGCCGGAACCGCAGTCCGTCGTGCCCATCCGCCCGAATCTGCCCGGACGCCCCAAGGTGGACAGCTACAGCGGCGCGCTCATCGGCGGCAGCGCATCCCTGCCCAACACGGTGGCCTACCTCTCGCGTGAGGCTGAAAAACTCGGCAACTCCATCGAGGAGAGTCGCATCACCGACGATTTGGGCCAAAAGCTCAAGGAACTGAAAACGGCGGTCACGCAGGTGCATGCCCAGTGCGAAACCTTGAAGGTTTCCGAACCCGCGAAGTTCGCGATGATCGACCAGCATGAACTGTTGCTCAAAAACATCCTCGAACGCCTCTCCTACTTCCAGCGTGTGATGTTCACGAAGAAATACCTCTGAGCCGTCCTCGCGTCATCGGCTTCTGCCATGACACGTCATCGCTGAAGCAGTGGCGGACAGGGAGGGATTCGAACCCTCGGTACCGGATTAGGGTACACACGCTTTCCAGGCGTGCTCATTAGACCACTCTGACACCTGTCCAGATGCTTGCTCCTGAGAATGGAGAGCGCGGATAGTGGCGCAGTCGAAGGCGCAGGCAAGTTGATTTTGCCCTTCTTCGCAGAAGTCAACGATCGCGCTTACTCGGCTTTCTTCCAAGCGTGAACGATGTAGGTGGACGCGGACGCTCCGAGCACGGCGACGGCTTGCTCCTTGGTCAGGGTGTCCTTGCTGGACGTCACGGTGACTCTTTGCGTGCCGGGTTTTTCACCGGGGACGATCTCGACCTTGGAGACCCCCTCGAGTTTCGTGAAGGAGGCGGTGACGTGGTCTTTGCATCCGGCACAGACCATGCCGGTCATCTCGGCGACGTAGGTGACTGGTTTGCTGTCCGCCGCGATGAGCGGAAGCAGGCTGAAGGCAAAAAGGACGAGGAGAAGGCAGGCGCGGTGCATGGGGGGAAAGATCGAATCGCACATTTAGCCAGTGACGTTGTCCAGCCAAGTCCAAGTTTTTGCCGACTCGTCACGTTTCAGGGGAAAGTTTTTCACAGGCGGTGCATTTTTTACGCGCCCGCGAGTGTTATGAAGTGTTCTAGTGTCTCTCCAACCATGAAATCGACCTCACTCCTATCGTTGCTGGCCGTGATGCTGGCCGCAACCTCCAGCGCCCAAACCCCACCGCCACCCTCGGAAGCGCCGGATTCGCCTGCGGGCCCGCAGATCTCGCTGACGCCAGGCCAGTTGGAGCACATCCTGAAAGAGCTGGAAAAGGTGGAGGCGCAGATCGGGCAGGGCAGGACATCTGTCCTCGGCACGGCGTTGGCCAAGTTCAAAGCTGCCAGCGCCAGCGAATCTGCGGCGGTGGCGCTTTACCTCGACTGCTACAAACTCGAAAACTTCGAGCGCAAGGATCTCAAACAGACCGATTTTATGGAATGGCGGGACAGGAATGAGGCCAGATTTAAGGACGACAACTTCACCAAGGCGCTGCTTTTCCAGCTCGAATACTTGGTGATGACCATCCAGGCGCAGGGCATTGATGATCCCAAAAAACTGGGCGCAGTGGTGCCGGCCTTGCAGGCATTCGTTGCTAAGGAAATCATCGCAGTGCAGGAAACCATGAAGCACACGGCCTCCGGTGCTGTTGAGGTGAAGGACAGCGGTAAAGGCGGAGGCGGCCGAGGTCCTCGTGGCGGTGGTGGTGAGGGGGGCGGGGCGAGCCCTCTCGCCGCGATGCTGCGCCAGTCGGTGAAATCGACCGAGTTCAGCCAGGCGTTCAAACTCGACGACCATCTCAAAAGCAAAAAATGGGAATACTCCCCGCTGAACATTGCCGGCATTTATGCCAACGTCATTTTCCCCTACTATCTGGCCGAAAAACCCACTGAGGTCGCGGCCCAGTGGGATGCACGCATCAACGCCGAGATGAACCTGCGCAAAGCCGGCATGAGCGAGACGGAGTTCAACATCCTGCAGGCGGAGGAGCTTCCGCGTTTGCAGTGGGAGAAGGACAATTTCCTCCTCAGCAACAACATCAGCGCCATCAACGCGCTGGCGGACATGCTCAAGATCATTCAGAACAATCCCAGCCACCCGGATGCCTCTCGCTGGCTGGAGGAGTTCAAGAATGTGATCAAAGCTGCCGCACCGCCGCCTCCGCCACTGGAAAAACCGATCGGAAGCCAGTAAGTTGGCGGCATGATCCGTTGGTTGCTCGCTTTATTCCGCAGTTTCGTGCCTGCGTTGGCGGGCCTGTGTTGGGCCTTGCGCACGCAACGCAATTTGCAGGTCCATGCCGCCGCGGTGGTCATCGTCACCGCGGCCGGCCTGTGGCTTGGCATGCAGGCCTGGGAATGGTGCGCCGTGCTGCTCGCGGCGGGTCTGGTGTTGACGGCGGAGTTGCTGAACACGGCCGTCGAGGTGCTCGCGGACCGCGTCAGTTGCGAACGTGAGGAGGCCATCCGCCGCGTGAAGGATGCGGCTGCCGCCGCCGTGCTTGTGGCCGCGCTGATTGCGGCAACGGTGGGTTTGATCGTGTTTTTGCCGAAGTTTTGGCGGTTGTTCTGAGAATGTTCCGTCGCCTCCTTGACGCAGCGGGGCAGACTTCTATGATGCGCGGCTTTTCCGCCCCCAAACACCTTCACTGACGCACTCCCGATGGCCATTCTCGTTGAAACTGACACTCGCATTCTTGTCCAAGGCATCACCGGTGATTTTGGTTCGCGTCATGCGAAGGCCTCCATTGACTACGGCACGCAACTCGTGGCCGGTGTGACACCGGGGAAGGGGGGCCAAGTTTTTGAGCACAATGGCAAGAAGGTGCCGATTTTTGACACCGTCGCCGAGGCCGCGCGCGCGACCGGCGCTACCGTCAGCGTCATCTTTGTCCCGCCGCCCTTCGCTGCCGACGCCATTCTTGAAAGCGTGGACGCCGGGCTCGATCTCGCCGTCGCCATCACCGAAGGCATCCCCGTCAATGACATGATCAAGGTCAAGGCCGCGATGAAAGGCAGCAAGACACGCCTCATCGGTCCGAACTGCCCCGGCCTCGTCACGCCTGGTCGTGGTGAGAAATCTCACGGCGGCTGCCGCATCGGCATCGCGCCGGGTTACATTCACAAGCGCGGCAATGTCGGCGTTGTCAGCCGATCCGGCACGCTGACGTATGAAGCCGTGTGGCAGCTCACGACACGCGGTTACGGTCAAAGCACCTGCGTCGGCATCGGTGGCGATCCCGTTAACGGCACGAACCACCTCGACGTGCTCAAAATGTTCAACGACGACCCCGAGACCGAGGCCATCATCATGATTGGCGAGATCGGTGGCAATGCGGAAGTCGAAGCCGGCCTCTGGGCCAAGGAGCACTGCAAAAAACCCATCGCCGCCTTCATCGCTGGTGCCACCGCGCCTCCTGGCCGCCGCATGGGCCACGCGGGTGCCATCATCGGCGGCGCGGACGACACGGCTGCCGCGAAGAAGCGCATCCTCGCCGAGTGCGGCATTGCCGTTTCCGAAACTCCGTCGGACATGGCCGCCACGCTGCTGAAGCGCTGGGGCAAGGCATGATTTTGAGAACGTCGGCATTCGCCGCTTCAGAAAACAAAGAAGCCGGATCTCACGATCCGGCTTTTTTGATGAGGGTGGAAAATGGGGTGCCTCAGCTCCAGAAGTGGAACCACTGGTTCAGCCAGCCGGTGACGCCGGCGATGGTGCCAACGACGAGCACGCATTCCAGCGCCAGACACAGGCGCTTACTGCGCTGAGCGCGCTGCTGGGCGATGGGCACGCGCCGATGACGCGGAGCCGGGGATGCGAGCTCCATCGGGGGCACCATGTTCACGTTCGCCAGACGATGCTGGCGTTGCAGGCGCGGAGCCTCAGTGATGACGCACTCGAGGCGGTGAATCTGATGCCGCACCTCGTCGGCTCGTTTGGCGAGGTCACGCGACTTTCCGCGTGGGGACAGCTCCTGACTGGCTTCCTGCGCCGTTTTCGGGCGGCGGGAGCGGACTTTGCGATTGCCGGAGAACAGGGACATGAGCGTGGAGAGTGAGAGGTTGACGAAAACTCAGAACATCAGGCGGATGAGCACGATGGCGACGAGCAGCGTGGCCATGAGCGGCAGCGTGAAAGCGAAGCCGCGCTTCATCCACTTCGTCCAGTCATCCGCGTCGCCATGGACAGAGGAGAGGACCGAGGCATTCCCATCGTCCAGGCTCACAGGACCGCTGAAAGGGGTGCTTTCAGGCGGTGACATCATGTGCAGACGGCGCAGGCCTTTGGCGAAGCCGTTTTCCGCGTCCTCGATGGCCGCGAGCGCGTTGTCCAGCTCCTCATCCACCTGCGTGCGGTGCCATTTTTCCGGCTGGAGGCTTCTCAAGATCTCCAAATGGCGGCTAAACTCCTCGTGCGTGATGCGCAACTCATCCGCGCGCTTCTGCGCGTCGTCGAGCTCGTCCTCCACGTGGTCATTGGCGCGGGAGATTTTCTCGAGAAGGTCACGTTTGCCGGCCACGAACCGCTCCTGCTTCAGGCGGAGATTCTCGAGATGCTGCTTCTGGCGCTCAATCTCCTCCTGTTGACGGCGCAACTCGACGAGTTGCTCCTGGGCGGCCTTGACCTTCGAGTCCACGTTGTCGAGCGCGGCAGGATCGTGCATGAATTCCGGTGCGGAATCGAACACGAGGAGGTTTTCGTCGAGATGGCCCGGGGCAGTGGAGGGAGCGTGGGATTTGCGAGTGACCATGGCAGTGCTGAAAATTAGATTCAGCACGGAAATACTACAGATGTCTTAAATATTCCAGATTTTTCGTCTGTTTGCGGGCAAAAAAGTACGGGATGCCTCCAAATACCACGGTCAGCACCGCCAGTCCGCCCAAGGCCGCCAACTCCGCCCAGACGTGGGTTGCCACCAGTTCGGTCATGTCCTGCCGCAGGTTCTGCCAGGAGGGCAGCAGCGTCAGCAACGTCCCGCCAACGATGTAAACGAAGCTGGCGATCAGGCACACCGTGCCGCCAAAGCCCGAAACGATGCGCGCCGGGTTCGACTCGCGGAAATTCGGCACTAAGGCTCCCAGGGACAGCGCCAACGAGGTCAGCCCGTAGCTCAGCATCAAAATGGCCGCGCAGAAAAACAGCACGCGTCGCCACGGCAGCGCCAGCGACAGGCCGGAGACCAGCACGAGTCCTGCCATCACCAGGCCCAGCACGCTGGCGCTCAACCGCAGTTTCAGCCCCAGCACACGGTGCAGCGGCAGCGGAGACAGGCCGAGGATCCACAACCGCTGCCCCTCCAGGCTGAACTGCGGGTAAATGAAGCGCGTCGTCAGCGTCGAGAGCGCTAGGCAGCAGACCAGCAGGTTCAGATGGCTCACCACCGTGATCCAGAACGGGTTTTGCAGGTCGTAACCCAATTTTCGCAGGTTCATGGAATAGATGAGCAGCAGGCTGAAGATGATCGCCGTCTGGCCCCACTGCACCGGCTCGCGCACGAACACGCGCACTTCCTTTTTCAGCAGCGCGAAGGATGCGCGGTCCAGTGCCAGCGCGTGCCGAAGCCATTCCACGAATCGCCCCGGCTTTCTCGTTTGAGACAGTTTTTCGCCCTCGGCGGCCGCGCCGGGAGCCGCGCTCATCACACGATGCCACGCCGGGTAAAAATGCGTGCTCGCCATGCGGCAGGTGATCACCAGGCTCATGAGCGCGTGTGCCAGCAGGACGAGATTGAAAAACAGCGTCCGCTCCGTCATCCCGCGTCCCGCCGCCTGGATTGTCTCCGCCACCCACGAACTGGGCAGCAGCGGATGCATGCAGATTTCCGTGTGGCGCAGGAGTTGATTCAGGCTCGACGTCAGATCGCCTGAGTTCATCGTTTCAAAGCTCGTCTGCCAACCTGGCAGCGTCTGCGCCAGCAGCAGGATGAGCAGCAGCACCGCAGGCTTCCACATCCACCTCCGCGCCCCGCGAACCAGTGCGATGATCAGCCACGTCGAGACATTCGCCGAGATCGTCACGAGTGAAAAAAGTGCCGGCACGACCGCCAGCATGAAACCTGTGTCCGCTCGATACACCCGTGCCAGCGCCAGCAGGATCGGCGCACTGAGCACCAGCAGGCCCCAGCTTGCCAGCAGCATGCCCTCCAGAGTCTTCCACAGCACCAGGCTGCGCGGCGGCAGTGGCAGCGCGACCTGCCACTCCATGTCCCGCCGCCGGAAAAGGCCCATGCCCGTGATGGTGGCATTCGAGATGACCAGCATGACGAAAAAGAAGAAGAACAGCAGGAACACCATCCGCTCCGTCAGCAGCGGCCCGACCAGCGGCAGCTTCGCGATGAACTCCAGCCCGCGAGCCACCAGGAAATACGCCGCCACGCCATACAGCACCAGAAACGCGCCCACCGTCGCCCCCAGCAACCGGTTCTCCCGCAGCCCGCCCCGGATTTTGTGCCCCAGCATGCGTCCATGCGCGACGGCAAGCAGGGAAGTGGCGCGCGCGATTGTCATTGCGCGTTTTTAATCGCGATCATGCGTTCGCGCCAGCGTGTTCATGGTGTTGGCAGGACGGCGGCCTTGAGTTGGCAAGAAACGACGCCGCGGGGAGTTATTGTCGCTTGCCATGAACTCACATCCCAACCCAACGCCGTCGTTTTGCCCCGAGTGCTCCGAATACGTCCCGCAAACCACCGGTCTCGGGCGGCGAGAGTTCATGCGTGTGATGACGGGGGGCGCTGCAGGCCTGATGGGTGGGGCGGCGCTGCTGCCTGCCGCCACGGTGCGCGCAGCTCCGAGAACGGCGAAACCGGCGGAGGAACTGGTGCGTGAGCTTTTCAGCACGCTGACGGCGGAGCAAAAAACAGCGGTGGTCATGCCTTGGGCGCATGGCGCGGAGAGCGGAACGCCGACCCGCCTCAAGACGCACAATGCGCCCCCGTTGGGCAAAAAACTGGGCGAGCAGTTCACCAAGCCGCAGCAGGATCTCATCCGCCAGACCTTCAAGGCCATCCTCTCCGGCGACGAGGCCTATGACCGCATTAGTCGCCAAGGGAAGTGGGACAACTCCGGCTCGTTCGAGGGCAATGGCATCGCGATCTTCGGCGATCCGTCGGGCAAGGATCCTTTCTCTTGGGTCTTCGGCGGACATCACCTGACGCTGCGCTGCGATGGCAACTCGCAGCCGAACACGGCTTTCGGCGGGCCGATGTATTACGGTCACTCGGCCAACGGCCACAGCGAGGTGAATGTTTACAACGACCAGACGCGGGAGGTGATGAGCGTGTTTGACATGCTCAACGAGGAGCAGCGCAAGCATGCGGTCATCGTCGGCTCTCCTGGTGACGGCGTGGGCGCACTCACGCCGAAGCTGGTGGCCAAGCCGGCGACCGGTGTCGGTTACGGTGAGTTGGAGGAGTCGCAGCGCACGCTCGTCACGGGTGTGATGCGGAAGCTGCTGAGTCCCTTCCGCCAAGAGGATGGCGACGAGGTGATGCAGCTCATCCAGGGCAACGGCGGCATCGAGAAGCTGCGGCTGGCCTTCTACAAGGACAACGCGGAGAAGGGGAACGACCGCTGGGACGCGTGGCGCATCGAAGGTCCGGGTTTTGTCTGGAATTACCGAGTGCTGCCGCATGTGCACTGCTTTGTGAACGTCGTCGGCCAGGCCTAGACTCTCGGCGGTCGATGCGGATCCGGTTTCAACTCATGCTCGGCGGCTTGATGGCCGCCCATGCCTGCGCGGCTGACAAACTGGCTGCGGTGCCGGATTTTCAGCGGGATGTGGCGCCGATTTTCGAGGAGAAATGCAACCGCTGCCACGGTGCGAAACGCCGTGGCGGCAAACTCGACATGCGGACGGTGGAATCGTTGCTCAAGGGCGGCGACACCGGCCCCGCCATCAAACCGGGCAACGCGAAGAAGAGCCTCCTCATCGAGTTGATCCATCACAAGGAGATGCCGCCGAAGAAGGAAGGCCCCTTCGTCACCGCTGACGAGCTGGAACTGCTGCGGCGATGGATTGATGCGATGTCAGCCCAATCCGTGAGCGTTGAGCGCAAGTGAGCCGGCGTATGGCTCAATCGTCCTCAGCCCATTCCTCCATGAGGCGGGCGAGCTTGCGCTTCATGCCGACTTTGGCGACGGCATTCATGCGGTCGATAAAGAGGATGCCATTCAGGTGATCGATCTCATGCTGGAAGGCACGAGCGAGCAGACCATCCGTTTCCACGGTGACCGTCTTTCCATCGAGATCCGTGTAGGTGACCTTGATCTCGCCAGAGCGGCGGATGTCGGCACGCAGACGCGGGAAGCTGAGGCAACCCTCCTCGCCAATCTCCTTGTCTTTGCCGAGTTCGAGCTTCGGATTCATGAACACGATGGGCATGTGCTTCACCATGTCCACTTTCTCACCGTCGATCTTCATGAAGGTGATGCAGTCGGGATTGTGCGAGACGTCGATCACTGCGAGTTGCACATCCACGGCGATCTGCGGAGCCGCGAGGCCGACGCCATTTGCCTCGCGCATCGTCTCCAGCATGTCAGCGGCGAGGATGCGAATCTCCTGAGTGACTTCTGCCACGGGGCGGCACTTGGCGCGGAGCACGGGTTCGGGATAGCGGACGATTTTGCGGACCATGATTGCCCTTATCACCAGCTGTCGCCTCGCTCAAGGGTGGGTTCGCGTTCGTTCCTTCGGCTGGGTGGCCTGATGTGGAATCTGGCTGCAATCATCCGACACCCGGCACCTGCGTTCGTGGGGACAGACGGCGGTTGCGGCCTCATCGGCATTCGCCACCATGAGCACGCATGAGTGCCGATCCCGCATCACTCCCCGACGATATGCCAACCATCGCTGTGGCGAAGCCGGTGGCGGCGCCGCCTCCCGAAGTGGCGGTGATGGGGGCCAATCCGGATTCGTCGGTGCCGTTTGTGTTCGGCAAACAGATCGCCAAGGGCGGCATGGGAGCAATCTTGGAAGGAGAGGACTGCAAGCTCGGCCTCACCATCGCGGTGAAGGTCATGCTCGATCCGCACGCGAGTAGCGAACAGGCACGGCGCTTCGTTCAAGAAGCGGCGGTGCTCGGCAGGTTGGAGCATCCGAACATCGTGCCCATCCATGACCTCGGTCGTGATTCGGAAGGCGCGCTCTACTACACGATGAAGCTCGTGAAGGGCCGCACGCTGCAGCACATCCTCGATGACTTGCGCAAGGAGAAGAAGGACGCGCTGGAGCACTACACGTGGGACCGTTTGCTCACGATCTTCCGCAAAGTCTGCGACGCGCTGGCCTTCGCGCATGCCAGCAACATCATTCATCGCGATTTGAAGCCGGAGAACGTCATGGTCGGTGAATTCGGCGAGGTGCTGGTGATGGACTGGGGGATTGCGAAGGTGCTGGGCGAACTCGGCAATGAAGGGAGCGCGGACACTCCTGTCCGCTCGGATGCCGTTCCAATCAGCGGACAGGAGTCTCCGCGCTCCTCTACCGCCTCCTTCACCGCCACGATGGACGGCGCGGTGATGGGCACGCCGAACTACATGTCTCCCGAGCAGGCGATGGGAAAGGTCAACGAGCTGGATGAACGCTCCGACATCTTCTCCCTCGGTGGCATCTTGTATGCGATCCTCACCCTGCGGCCGCCGGTGGAAGGCAAGGATGTGTGGGAGGTGCTGGAGAAGGTGCAAGCGGCGAACATCGTCGCGCCGACGGTGTTTGGCGCCACGACGACGGGCAAAGGCAGCGCGAAAGCCAAGGGTGACGTGCTCGAAGCGAAGAAAATCACCCCGCTGCCGCACATGCCGGGCGGTCGGGTGCCGAATGCACTCTCCGCCGTGGCGATGAAGGCCCTCACGCTCGACAAAACGAAGCGCTACCAGGACATCGCCGCCTTCAGCGCGGACATCGAGGCATTTCAGGGCGGTTTTGCCACCACGGCGGAGCAGGCAGGGCTGGCAAAGCAGATCGCCCTCCTCATCAAGCGCAACAAAGGCATCTTCACCACCGCGGCGGCGGCCTGGCTGCTGATCACCGCACTCGCGGTGTGGTTTATCTTCAATCTTCGGGCCAAGGAGCAGCGTGCGACGCAGGCCGAAGTCATCGCCGTGCAGGAGCGGGAGACGGCACGGCAGGCGCTGGCGAAGTCGCAGCTCGATGTCGCGGAAAAGGAATTCGAGCGAGGCAAATTCGTCGAGTCGCAAAAGATCCTCGGTGAGACGCCGGAGAGCTTTCGCGATGCAAACTGGCGCTTCCTTCAGGCCCACTCGCGCGATTTCACCGCGCAGCTTTCCTTTGCTGGAAAGGGAGAGGCGAAACGGCTGCGCTTTCTCCCGCAGGGAGACCGTTTCGCCACCAGATGTTTCAACGGCACCACCGCAACCATCGGCATCACCAGCCTCGAGGGTCGGCAGATCGGAGATCGGATTCCCGTGAGAGGGGCTTTTTCCGGCACCATCGGCTTGGATCGCGATGGAGGCAGGATCGCTTTCGCTGCCTCGGCCAACGAGATCGCGGTGCAGGAAGTGGCCACCGGCAAGCTCGTGCGCCGTTGGACATGTGAGAGTGGCGAGATCAGGCACGTCCTGTTGAGCCCCGATGGGGAGACGGTGCTGGCCGCCGATGGCAAGCAACTCATCGCCTATGCCACGCAGACGGGTGCGCCGCTCTGGACGCAGCCGAACAGATGGGTCGCCCCGGCCTACAGCCCGGATGGCCGGACGGTGGCGGTGCTCGCAGCCAAGGAGGGACTGAATTTAAAAGTTCAGCTTCTCGACGCGATCACCGGCGCCGTGCGCAGCACGCTCGAAGCGACGGCGGATAATCCCGACAAGACGACCCTGCAATTCAACCAAGCTGGCGACCAACTCGCCTGCCTCGGCGGCGACGAAGTGATCCTCTGGAACGCGAAGACGAACGCGAAAATCCGCGCCCTGCATTTCCCCGGAGAAACGGTGAAGCTGTTGAGTCCTGATGGAAACGCGGTGGCAACTTTCAGGGGCAGCCGCATCCGCCTGTGGGACACAATGACGGGGCGTTTGCTGCGTTCGCTGCATGGAGCCAACAATGTTGTTTTGGACTTTGCCTTCAGCCCCGATGGGAAGATGCTGCTGTCGTCACACGCAACGGGGAGTGACGGCGTGGTGCACGTCTGGCCCATCCGGCTTGGCGAGGGGATCGCGTCGGTGCCGGTTGGAGCGACCAACCGCCACCGTGTTTTGTTCGATCGTGACGGCTCGGCATTCCATGTCATTGCGGGGGGCGGCGTCGTGACTTCGGATACGCGAGGAGGCCTCCAGCGATGGAGATTTTCCTCAGATGCCAGAGACCTGGCCATCGGCCCCGCCGCCGACTCCATTATCGTGTCCGAGTTCAAAAAGCGGACCTTCACCCGCTTGTCGTCCGCCGGGGTCGCATTGGGGGAACTCGGCACCAGCAGCGGCGGTTCGAGCCTGAGTTTTGGCCGCAACGGAAAGCTTCTCCTCGCCGTGGACTATGCATTTAATTCGACCAACGCCGGCCAGGCGTTCAGCGTGATGGAATACCCGTCAGGCGCGGTGTTGCAGAAGATTCCCCTCAAAAATCCATATCAGCCCTTTGCTACCTTTTGCCTCGACGATGCCGCCGTGGCCACCGCCGCGAGCGCCGGTGGGATCACGGTCTGGGATTGGCAGGCGGGCAAGCCGCTGCGCCAGATCGAGGCCGCGCAGACCGGCAGCATCGCCTGCCTCGCCTCCAGCCCCGACGGCCTGCACCTCGCCACCGGTGGACCCGACCGCTGGATTCGTATTTGGGAGGCGGCCACGGGCCGACTGGAGGCCGCCTTTCGTGCACATTGGGAGGGCGTGCGCTGCCTGAAGTTCAGCCCCAATGGGCGCGAAATCCTCAGCGGCAGCGAAGACGGCAGCGTGCGCATTCATGACGCCACGACCGGCGAGGAAAAGCTCGCCTTTTACGGCCTCACGGCACCCGTGGCGGATGTGGACATCAGCGCCGACGGCACACAGATCGCCGCCATCAGCACCGACGGCTTCACGCAGGTCTGGGACCGCCACCGCTCTAGCGCCGCCGCCCTGCTGCCGAGGAAGCCAAGACCTGTGTTGCCAAAAGATGCCGACGGCTGGGAAGACCTGCTCGCCCCGCTCACTGAGACCAAGATCGCGGAGATTGGCAACGGCTGGAGCCGGAAAGACGGCGAGCTTTTCAGTCCGAACAAGATCAAGGCAACGCTGCCGCTGCCTAGCGAAGTGTCCGGCACCAGCTACACGGTGCGCGTGAAGCTGCGGCAACTTCCCGCGAAGAGGGTTTTCCACATCGTCCTCCCTGTCGCAGACCGGATGTGTGGATTGGATCTGGAAGGGCGTTTTGGCGGCATCTACACCGGCTTGGTCTGGGTGAATAGCAAGTATGGCAAAAACCTGCCAGGCACTGTGGAAGGCAAGCTGGTGAACGACACCGAGCCGCACGACCTGGAAGTGACCGTGCGCCTCGACGGAGCAAACGCGACCATCACCACCACGCTCGACGGCAAGCCTCTCTACGAATGGACCGGCCCCACCGCCGCCCTCAGCCAGCACACAGATTGGGCCACCACCGAGCCCGGCACCCTCGCCCTAGGCACTTATGAAGCAGGCTGGGCGGTGTCGGAGGTGAAGCTGAAGCGGCTGGAGGCTGGAGAGCGCAATCCAGAGCCAAAACCCGCAGCACCGAAGGCCATCTCAAACGCAAGCACCAGCCCCGCCACCCTGCCGGTCGAGAAACCGAAGCCGACTCTTCCAAAAGATGCCGACGGCTGGGAAGACCTGCTCGCCTCGCTCACTGACGCCAAGCTCGCGGAGACAGGCCACGGCTGGACCCTGAAAGACGGCGAGCTTTTCAGCCCGGAAACGAATTGGGCGACGCTGCCGCTGGCCGGCGAAGTGTCCGGCACCAGTTACCGCGTGCGCCTGAAGCTGCGGCGGCTCAGCAGGAATCAAGTTTTCCACATCGTGCTCCCCGTCGCGGATCGGATGTGCGGGTTCGAGTTGGAAGGGCGTCCTGGCAACGACATCTGCACCGGTCTTATTTTAGTGAATGGCAAGTGGGGTAAAAACCTGCCCGGAGTTGTGGAGGGCATGCAGGTGAAGGACACCGAGCCGCACGACCTGGAAGTGACCGTGCGCCTCGACGGCACGAACGCGACCATAACCACCACACTTGACGGCCAGCCGCTCTACGAATGGACCGGCCCCACCACCGCCCTCAGCCAGCATCCGACTTGGGCCACCACCGAGCCCGGTTCCCTCGCCCTCGGCACCTACGCCGGCGGCTGGGCGGTGTCGGAGGTGAAGCTGAAGCGGCTGGAGAAGTGAAGTGTAGAGAGCTTGCAATGCGGCAGCGCAACCCCCAGCATCCGCTTCATGACCGCGCCCGACGACTCCTCCGCCCCTCCGGCTGCGGACCTGCCAGATGACATGCAGACCATCGCCGTGGCGAAGCCGGTGGCGGCTCCGCTGCCTGAAGTGGCGGTGATGGGGGCCAATCCGGATTCGTCAGTGCCCTTTGTGTTCGGCAAACAGATCGCCAAGGGCGGCATGGGCGCGATCTTGGAAGGTGAGGACTGCAAACTCGGTCGCACCATCGCGGTGAAGGTCATGCTCGATCCGCATGCGAGCAGCGATCAGGCGCGGCGCTTTGTGCAGGAGGCGGCGGTGCTTGGCAGGTTGGAGCATCCGAACATTGTGCCCATCCACGACCTGGGGCGTGATTCGGAGGGCGCGCTGTACTACACGATGAAGCTGGTGAAGGGCCGCACGCTGCAGCAGATCATTGATGACCTGCGCAAGGAGAAGAAGGAGGTGCTGGAGCACTACACGCTGGACCGGTTGCTCACGATCTTCCGCAAAGTCTGCGACGCGCTGGCCTTCGCGCATGCCAGCAACATCATTCATCGCGATCTCAAGCCGGAGAACGTCATGGTTGGTGAGTTTGGCGAGGTCTTGGTCATGGATTGGGGGATTGCGAAGGTGCTGAATGAACTTGGTGTTGAAGGGAGCGCGGATACTCTTGTCCGCTCTGTTCCGGATCCAAACAGCGGACAGGAGTGTCCGCGCTCCTCTACCGCCTCCTTCACCGCCACGCTCGACGGCGCGGTGATGGGCACGCCGAACTACATGTCTCCCGAGCAGGCGATGGGAAAGGTGAACGAACTCGACGAGTGCAGCGACATCTTCTCCCTCGGCGGCATCTTGTATGCGATCCTCACCTTGCGACCGCCAGTGGAGGGCAAGGACGTGTGGGAGGTGCTGGAGAAGGTGCAAATGGCCAATATCACCGACCCCACGAAATTCGGTGCCACGACGGGCCAAGGCACCGCGAAGGCCAAGGGCGACTTGCTGGAAGCCAAGAAGATCACGCCGCTGCCGCACATGCCGGGCGGTCGTGTGCCGAATGCATTGTCAGCGGTGGCGATGAAGGCGCTGACGCTCGACAAGACGAAGCGCTATCAACAAGTCGCGGCCTTCAGCGCGGATATTGAGAAGTATCAGGGCGGCTTCGCCACGAGCGCGGAGAATGCGGGCGCACTGACACAGCTCAAGCTGCTCATACTGCGACACAAAGCTGTCACCACCGCGTTGGCGGCCATGTTGATCCTGAGCATCGGCTTCGTCTTGAAAGTGATGGCTAGTGAAAGCAAGGCCACTCAGAACGCGGAGAAGGCAACCAAAAACGAGCAACGCGCGAACCAACATGCGGAGGAGTCCCGCCGCTCTCTGGCGCGGGCGCAGATCGCTGTGGCGGACGCGGCGGCGGCGAATCAGGATGGCGCGGGCCTTCGCCTGGCGCTGGATGCCTGCCCGGACGATCTGCGCGACAGCACCTGGCGCTATTTGGAGGCGCAGTTGGACGGCTCTGCCGCCCGCCTCAAAGATCCGGGCATCAAGACCTACGGATGCGTTTTCCGGCGCACCGGCTCCGGGGCGGAGGAAGGGGAGTTTTTGCTAGCTGATGTGGGGCGGCCCATGATTTATGCGGTGCGCCCGCAGACCGGGGAGGTGATCCGCCGGATGCAAACCCATGCGCACGGGCGCAAGACTCTCTACTTGCGGTCCGATGGCGCGGAGTTGCTCGTCGTCGGCGAAGGCGCGAACGGCTACGAGATTCTCGATGCGCAAAGCGGCGCGTCACGCCTCTACCGCGAGTATCCCAAGGGCACCTCGATCCCGAACGGTTGCCTGAGCGCCAAAGGTGACCGGATCGTCCTGAAAACACTGGAAGGCTCCAAGGGCATGTTGAGATGCCTCGATCGAGTGACCGGGGCGCTGGTGTGGGAGAAGCCTGGGAGGAGTTTCTGGCCCTCCGCCGACGGACAGTGGCTCGCGGTCTCAAATAGCATCGATGAGACCATCCTGTTGCGAGCGGACACCGGCGAGCAGGTGCTCACCCTGGAAAGTGGCAATGGTTTTCTCTGGAACATCGCCTTCAGTCCGGATGGACGACTGCTGGCCTGCGGGGATCAGCTCGGTTATGCCACGGTGTGGGACCGGGCCACGGGACGGCTGCGGCACAGCTTCCGTGTTTCGTCAGGCCGGGTCATGACGGTGGACTTCCTGTCGGATGATGTGCTGGTCACCTATGCTTTGGAGACGAGCGGGTTGATGGCGCAGCGGCATCTGCGCTTTTGGAACATCAGCCGCACGGTGCCGCTGGAGGCGATGATGGGAGTGAGCAATCAGGGCGGGCACATGGCCGTGGTGGGTGCCTCCGGCCGCTGGGTCTGCACGGACGGGGAGGTCCCGCAGTTTTGGCGCACGAACACGCGGCGGCACCGGCAGGAGGTCAAAAGCGTCAGCATGCCGATACAGCTTGGTTTCCTGGGGGACTCGTATCTGCTGGTCGGCACGGGTGACAGAGCGGTGGAACTGTTTCGCCGCTCGCAGGGCGGCTTCGTGCGGGAAAACGCTCCTGTGCCGGTCGGAATGAATGTCACGGTGAGCGGAGATCATGCACGCGCCCTAATGGGCAGGAACGTGCAGAAGGTGCTGGAGCTCGCCGAAGGCCGGCTGGTGGCAAGACACGGTGTCGGCCCGTTGCTTAATATCGACGATTTTATCCTGAACCACGCCGGGGACCATGTCCTGAGCATCGGAAAATATGGTCATGGCAGTCTGATGCTGCACCGCATGGAGGGCGGCGGCCTCGTGCGTGCCTACGCCAAGGTTAACGTGCGCCACAGCCGCTTGCCCGCTTTTGCCGATGGCGAGCGCATGGTGTTGGCGGTCACGGGGCGGCCCTTGGAGCATTCGCGTGAAGAGGGGCTGATTGTCTGCTTTGACCGCGAAAGCGGCCGCCACCTGCGCACCCATGCGCACCCCTCGTACATCGCCGCGCTGGCGGTGAGTCCGGGCGGGCGGCGCATCGCCTTCGGTGGCGTGGACAAGAGCGTGAGCATCGTGGAGGCGGTGGATTTTAAGCCTGTGACGAGTTTCCGCGCCCATGACCTAGCCGTGCGCGGCATCGCCTGGCATCCCACGCGACCGCTGCTGGCCACCGTGTCCGATGACATCTCCCTGAAGCTGTGGGACCTCACGACGGGGAAAATGCTCTCGAAGAGCCTGGGGCAGAGCCGTAGCATGGTCAGCGTGACCTTTGATGCCTCCGGCAGCACTCTGGCGGTGGGCACGGCGGACAAGACGGTGCTTTTTTTTGACACGGAGTCGCTAATGCGTCAGTGAGTACTTCGCACGCCGGTTATCGTCCCTGTCTCGCCGCCCTGAGCACCTAACAGATTCTTTTTTCGCTGGCGATGAATGAGTTCACAAACGGTGTTTCTGTTTGAGCCGATCATCCGCGCCATCATCACCACCACGCTCGACGGCCCGCCGCTCTACCAGTGGACCGGCCCAACCGCCGCCCTCAATCAGCATTCGGGTTGGGCCACTATCGAGCCTGGTGCCCTCGCCCTCGGCACCCTCGTCGGCGGCTGGGTGGTGTCTGAGGTGAAGGTGAAACGGCTGGAGAAGTAAGGCGCGGAAAACTTGCAATGCGGCAGCGCAACGCCCAGCATCCGCGCCATGCCCGCGCCTGACGACTCCGCCGCAACTCCAGCCACGGGCATGCCCGATGACATGCCAACCATCGCCGTGGCGAAGCCGGTGGCGGCTCCGCTGCCTGAAGTGGCGGTGATGGGGGCCAATCCGGATTCGAGCGTGCCGTTTGTATTCGGCAAACAGATCGCGAAGGGCGGCATGGGCGCGATTTTGGAAGGCGAGGACTGCAAACTCGGCCGCACCATCGCGGTGAAGGTCATGCTCGATCCGCATGCTGGCAGCGAGCAGGCGCGGCGCTTCGTGCAGGAAGCCGCAGTGCTCGGAAAACTGGCGCATCCGAACATCGTGCCCGTTTACGACCTCGGACGCGACATCGACGGCGCGCTGTTCTACACGATGAAACTGGTGAAGGGCCGCACGCTGCAGCAGATCATTGATGACCTGCGCAAGGAGAAGAAGGAAGCTCTGGAGCACTACACGCTCGACCGTTTGCTCACCATTTTCCGCAAAGTCTGCGACGCGCTGGCCTTTGCGCATGCCAGCCACATCATTCATCGCGATTTGAAGCCGGAGAACGTGATGGTCGGCGAGTTCGGCGAGGTCTTGGTCATGGATTGGGGGATTGCGAAGCTGCTGAATGAACTTGGTGTCGAAGGGAGCGCGGACACTCTTGTCCGCTCTGTTCCGGATCCAAACAGCGGACAGGAGTGTCCGCGCTCCTCTACAGCCTCTTTCACCGCCACGCTCGAAGGCGCGGTGATGGGCACGCCGACCTACATGTCTCCCGAGCAGGCGATGGGAAAGGTGAACGAACTCGACGAGCGCTCGGACATCTTCTCCCTCGGCGGCATTCTCTACGCCATCCTCACGCTGCGTCCTCCCGTGGAGGGCAAGGACGTGTGGGAAGTGCTGGAGAAGGTGCAGATGGCGAATATCGCCGCGCCGACGACCTATGGAGCCACCACAACGGGCAAAGGCAGCGCGGAAGCCAAAAGCGACGTGCTCGAAGCGAAGAAAATCACCCCGCTGCCGCATATGCCGGGCGGTCGGGTGCCGAATGCGCTCTCCGCCGTGGCGATGAAGGCCCTCACGCTCGACAAGACGAAGCGCTATCAACATGTCGCCGCCTTCAGCGCAGACATTGAGGCATATCAGGGCGGCTTCGCCACCAGCGCGGAGCAGGCGGGACTGGTGAAGCAGCTCGTGCTGCTGGTGCGGCGGCACAAAACCGCTTTCACCACGGCGGCGGCGGCGTGGCTGGTCATCACGGCGCTGGCCGGGTGGTTCGTCATCAATCTGCGTGACAAAGAGCAACGCGCGCTCGCGGGAGAGCAGTCGGCCAAGACCTCCGCCGCGCAGGCAAATCTCGCGCTCGCTGATGCCGCGATGCGCGAGGGCGACGGTGTGGCACTCCGCGCGGCGCTGGATGCGGCGCCAGAGGGGTTGCGCGATCAGACCTGGCGTTACCTGAGCGATCAGTCCGATACGTCCATCGCCAGCTTCCCAGGGACCGAAGCGGTGGCGGCCGATCCCACTCGCCCGGGCGTCTTCGCCGTGGCGAATCGTGGGCGGAAAGTCATGATCGTGGACGTGCGCTCGGGCCGGACGCTATTCGAGTTCGCTGCGGTGATTTCAAAATCCAGCGGCACCAACCTCAGGCGCCTGGCTTTCTCCCCGGACGGCGAGCGCATCGCCGTCGCGGGAGCTTTGGGAATCGTGATCCACAATGCGCGTGATGGAGAGAAGTTGATCGGGTGGGACGCCAAACCTTCAAACCGGCTCGAGTTCAGCCCCGATGGCAAGCTGCTGCTCCAGCAGTTCATCGTCTCTCGCGAAGACTTTCAGCTAGCGATGTGGGACAGCGCGACCGGACTGCTGCGCTGGAAAAGTGATCTGATCCCTTTGTCCACCACACTCCAAGGAGGCTTCACGCCGGATGGAACGCAGGTGCTGGCGGCACGCAAAGACTGCTCCATCGTTCTGCTCCAGGCGCAGGACGGCGCGCTGGTGCGCGAACTTATCGACAAGGATACAGCCAACGGAGAGAGGTTGACTCGCTTCGCCATCAGCCCAGGCGACCTGGCCGCGTGCGAGACTGGCTTGCTCAACATCATCATCCTGGACTGGCGGACAGGACGTGTCGTGACCCGTTTTCCATCCAACTTGGCCCGCGGCCGGCAGCAGCACGAAGAACTCGCGTGGACACAGGACGGCTCGCGGCTCATCACCGCCGGGACGCGGAACGATGGCAGCCAGGCAGTCTGCCTGTGGGATCCGCGCACCGGCAGGATGACGCGCGCCTTGCTCGGCGGCAGCCGCGAAGTGCGCGATATCGCGGTGCATCCGAAGACGGGAGAACTGCTCGTGGCCGGTGAGAGCGGCTGCGCGTGGAGCCCGGGCGGCCTCCCGCCGACGATGACGCTGACACGCTCCTGGGCCTTCGCCTTTTGGGGATCGGACGATCTGCTGATCGGCCCCCATCACCAATCTCATGCCGCGGTCCAGAAACTCGGTCCCGCTGGCCTCACCACCCTGTGGACACCGCCGTCCGAGAAATTCCGCAGCGCGGCCACCAGCGCCGACGGACGGTGGGCTGTGATCAACAATCCTCTCGCCCAACTGCACCTGCTTCTGCATCGTGATGGTGAACGTATCGGGGCGACGGAAGTGAAATCGTCCATGATTCTACCGCGGTATGCGCGCATCAGCCCAGCGAGCGATCAGTATCTCCTCATCGACATCTTCAGAGAGGTCAGGCTGCACGCCCTACCCAGCGGCGAAGAGAAGGCCAAGCTCGACATCCCCGACTTCAACAGGGGGCGGGATTTCCAATGGCTGAGCCCCGGGCGCATCGTCGGTCTCGTCACCGTGAAGGCCCAGCGGCTTCAACCCGGCGCGGAGGAGCGCGTGCTGCTGTGGGACGCCGCGACCGGGCGCATCCTCCAGAGCGCCGTGCATCCCAGCGCGATGGATGTGCTGGCCGCCGCGCCCGATGGCCGCCGCTTTGCCGAGGCCGGCACGGACGAGCGCGTGCGCATCCGCGACGGCGCGACGCTCGCCGTGCTGAGCGAGTTCCGCGTGCACGACGGCCCCATCACCGCGCTCGCCTGGCATCCGACGCGCCCCATTCTCGCCACCGCCTCCGCCGACCTGAGCGTGCGTCTGTGGGATATCGAAACCGCCCGCTGCCTCGAAGAACTCGGTGGCCCGACCTCCGCGCCGATAAGCCTAGCCTTCAGCCCCAGCGGTCGCCTCCTGATCGCCGGCGGGGACGATAGCGGGCGCCTCTGGGAGCCAGCGACGCTCAACAACCCGACCTCCGCGCCGAAGTAAGGGCGGAAAGATTGCATTCAACTCCGCCGGAACTGCCTACTTGCCCTCCAAGAGCGGCAGCAAGACGGGACCATCCATGTTTTCCACCTTCAAGCCGAGCAAGGCGGCCAGCGTGGGTGCCACGGAGGTGTTGCTGACCGTGCCGCATGTAGCACCTGTCTTGATGCCCGCGCCCCAGGCGACGAAGGTCGCGTGCATGTCTGGATGTGCTGCATCTGATCCGTGCGAGCCCTTCGTCACCACATCCAGAGGTGTCACGACCACATCGCCTGCTGGTGAATCCACGAAATTGAAACCGCTCGCCGCCGAGAGCACGAGGTCAGCCATCTGCGGGTTCTTCGCAGGATCAGGCAGCCCATGAGCGACGAAATCGCCCGGTGTGATCACGGCTCCCACGCCTTCCAGTTGGCGGAACTTCTCGGCGAGCTTCGCGACCTGCGCCGCACGCCCCTCCTCCCGCAGCACATAGACAAAGCAGGCTCCGCCCTGCGCCAGGGCGCGGACACTGCCGCCCGTGATGCGCGTTCCGAGCGCGGTGAGCAGTCCTTCCTGCCGCAGCAGCACATTCGGCTGAATGCGCCGACGGTAGGAGATGAATCCATGATCAGACACCACCACCAGCGTCGCCCGCCCGCCATGCGTGCGCTGCAATTCCTGCCAGATTTCGCCCAGGCATGCGTCCTGATTTTTCAAAGCGGCATAGGCCTGCGGTGAGCGGGGACCAAACCGATGCTGCGCGTGATCGAGCTCCACAAAATGCATGAGCAGCAGATGCGGGCGATGAACGCCCAGCAGATGCTTCCCCATCTCGGCAAACATGCGGTCTCGCTCGGCGATGCGCTCGGCATTCCACCACTCCTCCTGCATCTCCCATGGGATGCCTTTCGCGGTGAACTCCTCCAGCAGCGAGGGCGTGGCGAACTGCTTCACCAACGCCAGCGTGCCCACATCCGGGATGGTCCAGTCCAGGGTGTTCGCCCTGCGTGTCGCAGGCCAGATCAGCGCGGCCGTCTTCAATCCCGCCTGCTTCGCGAGGTCGTAGATCGTCGGCACTTTCACGATCTCGTCCTTGTTAAAGAGGGGATCGACCACCAGCGGCACGATCTCGTTTTTCGCACGATCCAGCACGCTATTGCCAAGCACCCCATGCTTTCCGGGATGCACGCCCGTGACCAGCGTGGTGTGATTCGGCCAGGTGACCGTGGGCATCGAGGCGACCATGCCCTGCGCACGCGCCCCCTCGGCGACCAGGCGTCGCAGTGTCGGGATTTCCGCCACGGGATCGTCGAGGTAAAAGTTCGCCAGGCCATCCACGCTCACCATCAAGACGATGCGATCAGCCGTTTCCGCATACAGGCGGGGGACACCCAAGAGCATGAGGAGAGCGAGCGGGAGAATGGAAACACGGAACATCCCTGCGCTGTAGCCTGCCTGCTCCGCGTTTCAAGCGATGCGTCGCTTGCCTCTTCGCTTGAAACCACCCGCGTCCTGCGGCATGTCCGCCGCCCTTTCCTAACCATGTCCGCCGAACGCAAGACCCTCGAAGAACGCGCCCAGATGTCTGATATTGACCGTCTGCGGCACTCCTGTGCCCACGTGATGGCCACCGCCATCCTGCGCCTGTGGCCGAACGCCCAGTTCGCCTACGGCCCGCCGGTGGAAAACGGCTTCTACTACGACTTCGACCTGCCGGACCATCGCATCACCCCAGATGACTTTGAGAAGATCGAGGCGGAGATGAAAAAGATCGCCAAGGAGAACCAGAAGTTCGACTGGAAGGGCGTCACCCGCGAGGAAGCCATCGAGCTGGCAAAATCCGGCCGCCTCGGCGGTCTGAGCGAACGTCCGGGCAACCCGAGCACCTTCAAACTCGACCTCCTGGAAAAAATTCCCGAAGGCGAGCAGATCAGCACCTTCACCAATGGCGAGTTCATCGACCTCTGCGCCGGACCGCACGTCGGCTACACCTCGAAGTGCAAGAACGTGAAGCTGATGTCGGTCAGCTCGTCCTTCTACATGGGCGACGAGACGAAGCCGCAGCTCCAGCGCCTCTACGGCACCGCGTTCCCGACCAAGGAAGAACTCGACGCGCACCTCGTGCAGCTCGAAGAGGCCAAGAAGCGCGACCACCGCAAGCTGGGCCGCGAATTGAAGCTCTTCCACATCGACGAAGACGTGGGCCAAGGTTTGATCCTGTGGACGCCGAATGGTGCGACGCTGCGTCAGGAGCTGCAAAACTTCATCAGCGAGGAACTCCGCAAGCAAGGCTACTCCCAGGTCTTCACGCCGCACATCGGCAAAACGGTGCTCTACAAGACCAGCGGCCACTTCCCGTATTATAAAGACAGCCAGTTCAGCCCCGTCATCGAGAACGACGACCTCAGCAAGATCATCAAAGAAGGCTGCGGCTGCTGCGAGATGATGGAACGCCTCGGCGCCGTGTCCGCGAAGCTGCGCAGCCAGCTCAACGAACGCACAGGCACCGAAGTCGTGACCGAAGACCGCGTGCTGCCGGACGACAAATTGCTCGATGGCTTCTTGCTGAAGCCGATGAACTGCCCGCACCACATCAAAATCTTCGACAGCCAGCCGCGCAGCTATCGCGACCTGCCCGTGCGCCTCGCCGAATTCGGCACCGTGTATCGCTGGGAGCAAAGCGGCGAGCTCAACGGCATGACCCGCGTCCGCGGCTTCACGCAGGACGACGCTCATCTCTTCTGCACCGAGGAACAAGTCGCCGCCGAAGTGCTCGGCTGCCTCTCGCTCGTCAAAATCGTGCTCAACACCCTCGGCATGCACGACTACCGCGTGCGTGTCGGCCTTCGCGATCCCGACAGCAGCAAGTTCACCGGCGATCCCGCCAAGTGGGATGCCGCCGAAGACGCCTGCCGCAAAGCCGCCGCCACGCTCGGCGTGCCCTTCACCGAGGAACCCGGCGAGGCCGCCTTCTACGGCCCGAAGATCGACTTCGTCATCAAAGACGTCATCGGCCGCGAATGGCAGCTCGGCACCGTGCAGGTCGATTACGTCCTGCCCGTGCGCTTTGACCTGAGCTACATCGGCCCGGACAACAAGCCGCACCGTCCCGTCATGATCCACCGTGCGCCGTTTGGCAGCATGGAGCGCTTCTGCGGCGTGCTCATCGAGCACTTCGCCGGTCACTTCCCCGCCTGGCTCGCCCCCGAGCAGGTCCGCGTGCTCACCATCAGCGAAAAGAGCGAGGCATTCGCCACCGAGGCCCTCAACCAGCTCAAAGCCGCCGGTCTGCGTGCCACCTACGACGACGCCTCCGAAAAGATCGGCGCGAAGATACGCAATGCCCAGCTCGACAAGATCCCCTACATGCTCGTCATCGGCGAAAAAGAAGCCGCCGCCCAGTCCGTGGCCGTCCGCCACGCCAAACGCGGCGATCTCGGCGTGAAGTCGCTCGCGGAGTTCGTGAGCGAGATCACGGCTGAGGTGAAGGAGCGGAGGCTTTGAACAACCTCACTCACCGCGCCACCAGGAGCGCCAAGTGGGGCGGGCGTTTTGCTCGCGCGGGGTGACTTGCGGCGCGGGCGGAAGCTTGGGCAGTGGGTCGGTGCGTGTCGTGTCATCAGGCGGCGATTCGCGGGACTTGGCTCCCGCGGAGAAGCGTGACGCGAGCGGTCGGCTTTTGGCGACAACAGAGGTTTGTGTGGGGGCGCGCGGGCGCAGGACAATCTCGGCCTCGGTCACAGGACTTGGCGGATTTGCCTGAGCGATCTCGGGCGCGATGGCTTCGAATAGCGCCTCCAAAGGCGTGGAGGGTGGTTGCCAGGGATTGTACGTGGCTTCGACGAGCGGTGGATCAAAGGACGCCTCTCCTGGCATGGCGATTTGGACAGCGATTTCGTGAACTGGATATTCCACCGGCTCAGCCTCGATGGGCGGGGGTGTGATTGCGGCCGACGACTCACTTTCCACGGTTGGCGGAGGAATGGACGGCGTAAGATGCACGATGGGCTCCGGCGGTTGCGGAACCTCGATCTCGTCTGGAAGAGCCCCGCCCTCAAACACGGGCGCTGTGAAAACAGGTGGCGGGGCAACTTCGCCGATGCTGGGAAGCGGATCGATGCCGAGAATCCAACCGGCGTCGGCGCTCGGGCAGGCTTCGGTGGCTTCGAGAGCTTGCAGCGCGGGCAACTCCGGCTCCTGAGCAATGGCGATGGGAGGAGGTGTTGCCTGACGCGGCACGGGCTCGGTGAGCTGTGCAAAATCTCGATGCAAGGGCGCGGGAGCAGCCTCTTCGTCATCGAGCAGAAACGTGGGTGGCGTGTAAGGTTCCTCGGACGGGGGAAGGGGAGTGTCCTGAGTCGGCAATGCGACGATTTCAGCCTTGATGTCACGATGTATCTGCTGATCGAGCCATTGCTGGATTTTGTCCTGACGAGGCGGCTCCAGTGCGGGCGGTTTTTCAGCCGGTGGTGAGGCGACTGGCCGCGGAGCAGGTGTGGCGGCTCCTTTTTTGGGTTTGAGCAATGCCAGCGCTGTGGCACCGGCGGCGAGCACGAGGGGAGCCTTCGGCAGGCGCGAGGCGACGACACTTCCCAATGCAGTGGCGGTCAGAATGGCGAGCGCGCTAGGCGGGGAGCCGGGGCGCGACGCGGAATCGGTGGGTATGCCCTCTGAAGCCGTGCTCATCCGTGGATTGGCGATGACTTTAATGCATCACGCGTAACCCGGCAAGACGCATCTGCCCGGCGAGAGACGATCAGATGCAGGCAGATCATTTGTTGGCATCGCCACCGCTCGCGTCCGCGAGCGCGGCATCCTCGGGCGGCAGGAAGGCTTTGAAGCGGTTTTTGTCGATGGCCTTCATGTAAGCCTCCATCGGCGTAACGTAGCCGTCACGCAGCTTGTGCCAGATGGCCTCGTCCATGAACTGCATGCCCTGCGCCTTGCCGCCAATGATGACGTCGTAGAGTTTTTGCGTGGCACCTTCACGAATGATGGCACCGACGGCAGGATTTGAGACCATGATCTCGTTCACAGCGGCACGGCCCTTGCCGTCGGCCTTTTTCATGAGGAGCTGGGCGACGACGCCTTTCAGCGACGCGGCAAGCATGGTGCGCACCTGGCTCTGCTGGTCGGAGGGGAAGACGTCGATGATACGGTCAACAGTCTTGCGCGCATTGTTTGTGTGCAGCGTGCCAAAGACGAGCAGTCCCGTCTCTGCGGCTGTCAACGCGAGGGAGATGGTTTCCAGGTCGCGCATTTCGCCCACGAGCACGATGTCAGCGTCTTCACGCAACGCAGCGCGGAGGCCGTCGGCGAAGGATGGTGTCTGAATCGGCACCTCGCGCTGGGTGATGATGCTCTTCTTGTTCCGGTGCACGAATTCGATCGGCTCCTCGATGGTGATGATGTGGCGGCGGAAGTTGGTGTTGATGTAGTCGAGCAGCGCCGCGAGTGTGGTGGACTTGCCGGAACCGGTGGGGCCGGTGACGAGCACGAGGCCGCTGCGCATGTGGCCGAACTCCTTCACGACCGGCGGGATGCCGAGCTGCTCCAGCGACGCGATCTTCGTGGGAATGATACGAAAGACGCAGCCGTAGCCATGCTGCTGGCGGAGGTAGTTGCAGCGGAAACGGTTGTCCGCGTCCATCTCGTAGGCGAAGTCGAGGTCGCCCTTATCCGCGTAGCGCTCCCAGGCGCGGGTGTCGCAGATCTCGCGCATCATGGTTTCCATGAGGTGCTTGTCGAGGATGTTGTCCGCGATGGGCTTGATGCTGCCGTGGACGCGCACCTTCGGCGGTTGTCCCTGGCTGAGGTGCAGGTCGGAGCCGCCGAGTTCGATGAGCTTGCGGAAATATTGGTCGATGATTGGCATGTGAAGTTAACAGTTCGCGGTTGCGGCGGAGGGCGGGGTCAGGATTCAAAGAATCTGCGCATCAGGATCTTGTCCTCGGCGCGGGACTCGCATTCTTCGCGGCTGATGTGGCCGGCGGCGTAAAGTTCGCGCAGGGCGTCGTCCATTGTGACCATGCCGACGCCTTTGCCGGTCTGCATGACGCCTGCGAGCATGAAGGTCTTGCCTTCGCGGATGCAGTTGCCGACAGCCGGGGTGTTGACGAGGACTTCGAGTGCCATGACGCGGCCATTGCCATCGCGTTTGGGTACGAGTTGCTGGGAAAGGATGCCGCGCAGCGATTCGGACACCATGATGCGGATCTGGTCGCGCTGGTCGATGGGGAACACGTCAAGTACGCGGTCCAGTGTGCGGGCGGCGCTGCCGGTGTGCAGCGTGCCGAGCACCAAGTGGCCCGTTTCCGCAGCGGTGATGGCAAGCTGGATCGTCTCAAGGTCGCGCATTTCACCGACCATGATCACGTCCGGGTCTTCACGCAGCGCTCCGCGCAGCGCTGCGGCGAACGAGGCGGTGTGGGTGTGAACCTCGCGCTGGTTCACATGGCAGCCCTTCGGTTCGATGATGTACTCGATCGGGTCCTCAAGTGTGATGATGTGGTCCTGGCGTTCCGCATTGATGGAGTCCACCAGCGCGGCCAGCGTCGTCGATTTTCCGCAGCCAACCGGACCGGTGACGAGAATGAGGCCGTTGTGGAAGCGGGTGAGAGTCTTGACGGTGTCCGGCAACCCTAGTTCCTCAACGGACTTGATCTGCGTCTTGATGACACGAAAGACCATGTCGATGCCGAGGCGCTGCTGCACGACCGAGGAGCGGAAACGACCGAATTCCGGCGAGTAGGCGAAATCGACATCTCCGCGGGACTCCAACTGTTTGGTCTGCGCCTCGCCCAAGAAACCGTAGGCCAGCCGCCGGGCATCCTCTGGTGTGATGATGGCGGCGTTGTCCCAGATGGGCTGGAGATTGCCGTAGCGGCGCCAGACAGGTTGCGCGCCGGTGGCGAGATGCAGGTCGGACGCATCGTACTGCATGCAAAACCGCAGGTAGTCGTCAACAGAGCCTAAAACGGGAAGAAGATCTTGAGGAGGAGGGTTGGTGTCTGACATGAAAAGTAAGAAGCGCTAGACTGTTCCCGCGTCTGGGTCGTTCGGAGAAATTTTTTGATGGAGGAAGGATTCAAACCACTGCGTGCCGTGTTCGAGCAGCGCTTTGCGACCTAGGGCCAGAAACGGTCCGAGCAGCAACGCGAAGAGGCCGCTATTCTTAGCGGCGGTAGAGAAGTTCTCACGTCTGCCGCCGGAACGGAAAAGCTGGGTCAGGGCCAAGCCGGCTAGCGCCATCCCGCCGATCCACAGCGAACGGTGTTTTTCGAAACTGCGCGAAATGAGCGCGCGTGGCGTCCATTCCTCGGCCGCCTGGGTGGCATGATGCGCCAGGGACGCGCGAGCGACCTCCAGATCACGCAAGACCCGCTGTTTAGGGGTCAGTTGTTCTTGTTGCTGGCGAGCCATTCGCGATCGCGTTGGAATTGATTGAAGGTCTCTTCAAATAGCCGGAGACCGCGCAGCCTGGTTTTGAGCCCTGCAAGGAAAAGCAGGCCGAGAAAGAGATGAATGGCGGCTCCGACCAGCGCCACGCGCGTCCAATGCCAGCTGTAGGACTCGGCGATGATCCACACCAACGCAGGCGCTGCGAGCATCCAGCCGATGATCAGCGCGGTGAGCGCCAGCATGAACATGCCAGTGAGGTTGGAGAGCCGTGATCCGGCCTCCTGGCCCTCGATGTGAAGCAACCTGCCGCGTGCTTCGAGGTACAGGGCCACGGCGCGCAGTAACCCAGCTGCGCTGGCGCGTTCCTCAGAGGCGGGCGGCGTGCCTGGAATCATGGGGCGGATTCGCGGAGTGGCTCAACGGCGCAGGATGGAACCGAGCACAAAACCGATCCCAAACGCGGTCAGGAGAGCCTGGAGCGGTTTTTCACGGGCAAAGTTTTCCGCCTCTGCCCGCAGGTCGGCATAGCGCTCGCGCGCCTCGCTGAAGGTGTGGTCGGCAAACTCGCCGGCCTTTTCCTTGATGTCCGTGGCTGTTTGCTCGGCGGTGGATCGGAACTGCTGGGCGCGGGCCTCGGCGGCGGAGCGAAACTCCGTGGCCTTTTGCGCGGCGGCGGCGCGCAGTTCCTCGGCGGCTTTCATGGCACTGGCCTTGGCCGCCTGGAAGGGATCATGCGGCGATACAGTGCCAAAGGCAGATTCTGCGGCTGGATTCTCAGTCATGGTGCGAAAGGGATTGTTTGATTTGCCGCAACGTCACCGCGCCTAGCTGCGCACGCGACCTTGCAGCTTTTATTAAAGACGGTTCCGCGATTATTGGCGAGGGGAAAAAAGGGGTTCGCTGATTTCTCTTTTCAGAGCGGGCGAGCCTGGGTGCGGGGGCTGATTTTGCGCAAGGAGGGTTGATGTTTGCGCCTGGCTATTAGAAGCGCCTGCTGAAGAGACGCGCTCTGCCGTCTTGCAGACGCGATTTCCGCCTTGGCGGCGGTGAGTTCACCTTCAAGAGCCTGCAGGCGCAGCGTCTCCATCGCAGGCAGGGCTGGTAGGGACGGCGGCGGAGCTTTGATCATGCTCGCGGGCTTCTGGGCGGTGTCGATGTCCGGCACGGACCCAACGACTGGTGCCGCCGACATGGGTTTGGCGGCCAGTTTTGCCTCCAACGCTTTGATGTTAGCCAGAGCACGGGTTAAGCCCTCTCCCTGCGCGGTTTCGAGCTGCTTCTGAGCATGCTGGCAGCTCTGTTCAGCTTGCAGCAACCGATGGGAGAGGTCGGAGCGGAACGCGTCGAATTGCCGCTGAATTCTTGCGCGCCAAGACATCGCGTCATGATGAATGGTGGTGATTCCGACCTGCTGTTCCAGGGATTGTTTTTCCATCTTCGCGAGTTCGTCACGCATGCGGCGGTTGGAACGCCCCAGCAGCCAGACGCGGATCAAGGCGATGAGAAACAATCCTCCGATGATGCAGGCACCCAAGAGCAATAGCTGAACATCATGAGGCAGATCTTTGTGCATGGAGCGTGTATGCAGCAGGTGTCGTTCCAAATCAATCAGCCGTGCGGTGCTTCGCTTTCGCGAAATTTCAATGCGGGTGCGTGCTCAAAGGCACCGAATCACGACAAAGAAATGGAAGGCACGGGAAGCACGGCCTTCTCCACCACCGGCTCGGGCTTCGGCGGCGGTGGTGCGGATTTTTCGAGTTCCTGCTGCTTATGCTGGATGTCCTGGTAGCGCTGCTCGGATTCGGCGAGACGCTTGGAAAATTCGGCGCGGAACGCGTCAAACATCCGCTGGGTCTCGCCGCGCCACGCGTTGGAATCCTGCCTCACCGCCAGGATTTCCTGGTGCTGGGTGAGAACCTGCTTCTCCATCTTGGAGGTGCTCTCCCGCAGGCGGTTATTGGTGCGCAAAAGGAAAAGGATTCGCACCATCGCGATGAGCAGCAAGCCGCCCACGATGCAGAGAAAAAGTTTCAACGCGGGAGGATCGAGCGGAATCTGGTCAAGAGTCATGCGGCGATGATAAGCAGTTATCATTCCACAAATCAATGCGCCTTTGGGCGTTAGGCACTCCGCAGACGGACTCAGATTCGGATCACGATCTTGCCGAAGTGTTTACCGCTTCCGAGATGCTCGCACGCCGCCCGGGCGTCAGCAAATTCAAAGATCGAGTCGATCACCGGCCGCATTTGAACCCGTTGGATTTCGGCGAGCATCTCCGCGAACATTTCGCGGGAGCCGACGTAGATGCCGTCCAGCCGGATGCCTTTGCGCAGGATTTGCACGGTTTGGATTTCAGCGCTTGTCCCGGTCAGAACGCCAATGAGAGCGATGTGACCGCCGAAACGCGCCGCTCTGATCGAGCGGTTCAAAGTTTCCGCCCCACCGATCTCGACCACCTTGTCCACTCCGAGGCCGCCGGTCTCTGACAGCACCCATTTGTCCCATTCGGGATCAACGGTGTAGTTGTGAACGGCGTCAGCTCCCAGTTCGCGCAGACGTCCGGCCTTTTCGTCGTTGCTCGTGATCGCCAGCACGCGTGCACCGGCCAGTTTGGCAAACTGCAGGGCAAAAACCGACACGCCGCCAGTGCCGAGCACAAGAACGGTGTCGCTGGCCTTCAGTCCGCCCCGCACGTGCAGAGCATCCCAGGCTGTGACGGCGGCGCAGGGCAGTGTGGAGGCTTCTTCGAAAGATAAATGGGAGGGAACTGGCAGCAGGCTGTCAGCCCGCATCACGGCCAACTCACGCAACAGGCCGTCCACCATCCCGCCGAGGGCCTGGGAGGCGTGCGCTTGGCTGAATCCTCCGTCCAGCCATGTCGGCATGAAAGGCACTACCACACGATCTCCAGGTTTCCACCCCGAGACGTCGTCTCCAACAGCCACGACCTCTCCGACACCATCGGAGCAGGGAATGCGCGGCACCGGTCCGGTCACGCCTTTGATGCCGAGGACGTTCATATAGTCACGATAGTTCAAACTGACGGCCCTGATGCGGAGCAGAACTTCGCCTGCCCCCGGCTTTGGCTCGGGCAATGTGACGCTTTTCAAGGAGTTCAGGCCGTCGGTTCCGGTGATCTGGTAGGCTTTCATGTGGGGATGAGATTGGCGCGGTTGGCTCTCTTGAAAAAGGCGAAAGTGCTCGCTCAATGCAAGGATTCACGAGGTCAGTGTGAACAAACCCAGGGGAATTGGGCCGGATACTTTGATTTTGTGGCGATGGGGTTCAGAGTGTGTCGGAAATGATAAAATGGCCATTCCCCCTGTCAGGGGTGTCTTTTTCCTGTCGGCGTAGGGAATGTGCGGATGCGGCGGAATAGCGCGTCAAAAGGCCCTGAGCTTGTTTTTACGAGGTTGAGGGCCCGTTGATTCGCTTTCTGGATCTGGAAACGGTTTGTCTTGCAGTTTTAGAGCCCGTGTCATTGTGCTATTTAATGCATTGATAAACAATGTTTTGAATGATTTTCGCGACGCGCTACTGATTGACCGTCGAAACTTGAGTTTTGTCCTGCTGCGGTGACTGGCCAAGCATTGAGCCGTGGGTCGATCACGTCTTTGCCATGTGTTCCACTATTCAAAACCAAGCGTTCCACGCTCGGCGGTTTCCACCTAGTGGTAACAGGGGGTATTTCATCCCAACTCGACAAAAGAGGGTGAAAAATGGCAGGAATGAGAATTCGCAGCTCCTTGTGAACAACCCGTCAAAAAGTGTGTTCTGCGCAGGGGAAAAATGCGAAAAACTTGCTGGAACGGGATGCCGTGGTGGGAGGGCTTTCGCGGGCTCTATTCCCAGCCTCTGGAACAAGTCAGGAAGCTGGCCATGGTTCCACAGTTGAAGGCTGGATTAAGCAGCGATCCTTAGCGGGCTTCGGCGGCGAGTTTTTCGATCCATTTGCCAAGATCTGGCGGGCGGAAGGTCCGCATCCGTTCGAGCAGCTTGGGGGCGGTGTCTTCGACGAGCAAGCAAGCCGCGTGTTCCGGTTTCAGGAAGCCTTGGCGGCTCATGTGGTGGATGAACTCGATGAGGCCATCGAAAAAGCCTCCCACATTCAGCAATCCCACCGGTTTGTCGTGGAATGAAAGTTGCAGCCAAGTCAGCGTTTCAAATAACTCGTCCAGAGTGCCAAAGCCACCCGGCAAAGCGATGAAGCCGTCGCTCAGATCGACCATCATCTGCTTCCGTTCGTGCATGCTATGGACGACGCGCAGTTCAGTGACGCCGTCGTGGCCAAGTTCCTTGTCCATCAGCGACTTCGGGATGACCCCGATGACTTCGCCGCCTTTGGCCAGCGCTCCGTCGGCCACGGCACCCATTAGCCCGACATGTCCGCCGCCATAGACCAGTCCGATGCCTGAACTGGCGAGAAAGGCCCCAAGTTCGTGTGCGGCGGTGTGGTGGGCGGGGTTGTTTCCAGGATTGGAACCGCAATAAACACAGATTCGGCTCAGTCGGGGCATGGGCGCTGATGATGGATGTTTTCGGCGGCAGTGCAAAGGCTTGCACTGAATGTGTCGTATTCGCTAAAGTCCACGCTCATGAGTCTCTCCCGCCGATCTTTCCTCGCCTCCACCGCCGCGCTCAGCGGCTGTGCCATGCTGCCCTCATTCAAAAAGGGGGACTGGATCGATGCGCATGTCCACGTGTGGACCCCGGACGTGGAGAAATACCCGCTGGCACGGGGCTACGCTGTCAGTGACATGCGTCCGCCGAGCTTCACGCCGGCGCAGTTGTTCGCGCATTGCCGGCCGGAAGGGGTGAATCGCGTCGTCCTTATCCAGATGAGCTATTATCAGACCGACAACAGCTACATGCTCGACGTGATGCGGGCTCATCCAGGTGTGTTCAGCGGTGTGGCGATTGTGGACGAGAACAGCCCGGATGTGGCTCAGACGATGGAAAAACTCGTCCGTCAGGGCGTTCGTGGTTTCCGGATTTCCGCAGGTAGGGAAAAGAACCTCTCCGCATGGATCGGCTCCCAAGGCATGGCGACACTTTGGAAAACGGCGGCTGAACTGAAGGCGAGCGTCTGCCCGCTGATCAATCCCGACACGCTGCCGCTCATTGACAAGATGTGCGAGTGGTATCCGGACACGAGCGTGGTCATCGATCACTTTGCCCGCATCGGCATGGCGGGTGGTTTCAAAGAGGGTGACGTGAAGAACCTGCTCCGCCTCGCTCGTCACGCGAAGACGCATGTGAAAGCATCGGCCTTTTATGCGCTCGGTGCCAAGAAGCCACCTTATCTCGACATGGGGCCGCTCATTCGCCAAGTGCGGGACGCTTTTGGCTCCCAGCGAGTGATGTGGGCCAGCGATTGCCCGTTTCAGGTCGATCCTGGGCACAATTATCACGAATCCATCGCCCTGATTCGCGACCGTCTCGATTTTCTGAGCGAGCAGGACAAGGCATGGATGCTGCGCGGCACGGCGGAAAAGGTCTTCTTCTAATGATCCGGGGCGACGACTCTCGGAAGCATGAAAAAGCCCCGTCAGGATTGCTGACGGGGCTGATTTCGGGAGGGATGGTTGCTTTGAGGAAATCTTGATCAGGCAGCAGCTTCGGCGCCTTTGTGACCGAGCTGTTTGACGGCCAGATTGAGCTGATCGTACTCGATCGGCTTCTTGATCACCGTCACGGGACCGTGGCCGAGGATCCGGCTGAGAATTTCGCTGTCAGGATAGCCGGTGATGACCACGATCGGCAGGTCTGGGTAGAGCGCCTTCAACTGTGAATACACTTCGTCGCCTGGAACATCGGGGAGCTTGAGGTCGAGGAACACGAAGTCGAATTTTTGTTTCTTCGCCATGGCGATGGCTTCCGCTCCGGTGCCGACCACAAGGCGACCGAAACCGGCCTTCTTGAGGAACTGCTTGAAGAGCGCCTGTAGGGCAGGGTCATCATCGACCACCATGACGGTTGGCTGGCCGGCTTCGTCCTCTTTGCGCAGCACATCGCGGTCGAGCAAACTGCGCTTGATGCGCCAGCGGCCTCCAATTTGCACAGCAGGCAACTGCCCGCGCTGGACGAGGTAATAGACCGTGGGAAGAGGAATGCGGAGGTATTCCGCAGTTTCCTTCACGGTCATGAGTTCGGGCGCAGTGGTGTCAGCCATAAATCTGGGAAAAGTTTTCGTTAGGTGTGATTGAGAGGAGGTCTGTTGATAATTTCCATCGATACAAAGGATTTATCAGCGATTGGGAGAGAGTGCCTGTTTAGATAATTGGTAGATTTGCGAAATTTAGTCACATTTGCAAACCAAAAATGAGGGTAATTGAAAAACTTCGGAAAACCTGAAGAATTTCATACAAATGCCTTCAAGCCAGATTGAAGAGAATCAAAGGACAAGGATAGAGCCAGTCGAGTCCATGCTGCACCTATGTTTTCGGGAGAATTGGGAGGGGGGACAGCGGCATCGGATTTGCCAAAAACGGTCATCACGCCTAAATGCGCCTCCCCATGTCCGACTCCATCCCCAACGTCCTCGCTGAACGCTACGCCACCGCCCCCATGCGCGCCCTCTGGTCGCCGGAGGGCAAAGTGAGGCTGGAACGCGATTATTGGATCGCCGTGCTGAAAGGCCAGCGTGACCTCGGCATCCCCGTGCCGGATGGCGTGATCGAGGCCTACGAAAAGGTGAAGGATCAGATCAACGTGGCCTCCATCATGGAGCGTGAGCGCGTGACCCGTCATGACGTGAAAGCACGCATCGAGGAGTTTTGCGATCTGGCCGGGCACGAGCACATCCACAAGGGCATGACGAGCCGCGACCTCACGGAGAATGTGGAGCAGCTCCAAGTCTTCCGTGCCTTGCTGGAGATCCGTCGCAAGACGGTGGCCGTGCTGGCTGGCATCGCCCGCCGGGCGGCGCAGACACGTGACATCCCGCTCACCGCCCGCACGCACAACGTCGCCGCGCAGGCGACCACGCTCGGCAAACGCCTCGCCATGTTCGGCGAGGAGACGCTGCTGGCTTTTGGCGATCTGCAAAACGTGATCGCTACCTATCCCGCCCGCGGTCTCAAAGGCGCGGTGGGCACGCGTTTGGATCAAATCACCCTTTTCAACGGCAACGCGAAGAAGGCCTCGGAACTCGAAAACCGAATTCTGCACCATCTCGGCATGCCTGCGGCCTTTGGAGCCGTCGGCCAGGTGTATCCGCGCAGTCTCGACATGCAGGTCATCGGCTCGCTTTGCCAGGTTGCGAGCGGTCCGGGCAGCTTTGCTCGCACGCTACGCCTCATGGCCGGACATGAGCTGGCCTCCGAAGGCTTCGCCAAAGGCCAGGTGGGCTCCTCCGCGATGCCGCACAAGATGAACAGCCGCTCCTGCGAGCGCGTGAACGGCCTGCACGTCATTTTGAAGGGCTACCTCGCCATGGCGGCCGGACTCGCCGGTGACCAGTGGAACGAGGGCGATGTCTCCTGCTCCGTCGTGCGCCGCGTGATGCTGCCGGATGCCTTCCTGGCCCTCGATGGCTTGTTGGAGACGTTTTTGACCATCTTGAACCAAATGGAGGTCTTCGAGTCCGTCATCGAGCAGGAGCTCATGCGCTACCTGCCGTTCCTGCTGACCACCACGGTCATGATGGAGGCTGTTAAGGCCGGTGCGGGCCGCGAAACCGCCCACGAAGTCATCAAAGAGCACGCCGTGCAGGTGGCCAAAGACATGCGCACCGGCAAAGTGCGCGAAAACGACCTCTTGAGCCGTCTGGTGGCCGATTCTCGGCTTACGCTCACCGATGCCGACATGCAGCGCCTCGTCGCAGCCGGTAAAAACAACACGGGAGATGCTCCTGAGCAGGTCGATGCCTTCTGCGCCCGCGTGGAGGCCATCGCGAAGGAATATCCGGAAGGTGCGAAGTATGAGCCGGGCGTGATCCTGTGAGGATCACACCTCCCCGGCCTTCGGCTCCCGCACGACGCGATCGACGCTGTGCTTGGTGATGATGTTGCCCTGGCTGTCGCGGTTCTTGATGGCGATGGAGTTGAAGGGGAACTTGATCTGGAGATTGCGCAAGTAGAGCGCGGGCTTCAGGTGCACCACGGCGTTGAAGGCGTTGCTTTCCTCCTCGCTTTCGTGGCGGATGAGATAGAGCACCGTCGAGCCCGGCGTGCCCTTGGTCAGCACGTATTCCTTGTCGCGGGTGATGCCGCCCACGCGGAAGCGCTTCGCCATCACGCTGCCTTGGCGGCCGTCGCGATAGACCATGGAGTAAACAGCCTGGTCGTCCTTCTTGAAGAGGCCGATGTAGGGCGGGTTCTTGCCCACGAAAAACTTCTCCCCGGCCTTCGTCACGCTCATAGTGCCGTCCTTCGTGAAAAAGATCACGTCATCCAACGGTGAGCACTTGCAGACCGGTTCGCCTTCACGTTTCAAGCCGGTGCCGGCAAAGCCGTCCTTCGCGTTCAGGTAGATCGTCTCGTTCTGCATGATCACCTCGGCGGCGGCCACGCGTTCAAAGCTGCTGACGACCGTGCGGCGTTCACGGCCGGGACCGTAGGTTTTTTTCAACTCCTCGAAATGCCGGATCGTGTACTTGGTCAGGCCCTTCAGGAAGCGCTCCGCCTGCGCGATCTCCTCCTCCAGTTCCCTGATGTGATTGTCCGCCTCGAAGCTGTTGAACTTCGAGATGCGCTTGATCTTGATCTCCGTGAGGCGCGTCACGTCATCGTCGGTGACTTCGCGTTTGAGCTGGCCCAAGAACGGTTTCAGGCCCTTCCAGATCGCGGCCATCACCGCCTCCCAAGTTTCGCACTCCTCGATTTTCCGGTAGATGCGGTTCTCGATGAAAATCTTCTCCAGGGAGCTGAAGTGCCACTTCTCGTTCAGCTCGCCCAGCAGGATCTCCAACTCATGGCCCAGCACCTTCTTCGTGTTCTCCGCGCTCGCCTTCAGCAGGTCGTTCACGTTCATGAAGCGCGGCTTGTCGTCCTGAATCACGACCGCATTCGGCGACAGGCTCACTTCGCAATCCGTGAAGGCATACAATGCCTGGATCGTCTGCTCCACGTCCGTGCCGCTCGGCAGTTGCACCACGATCTCCACCTTCTCCGCCGTGTTGTCATCCACGCGGGCGATCTTGATTTTGCCCTTCTCGTTCGCCGCCACGATGCTGTCCATCAGCCCGCCTGTCGTCGTCCCAAAGGGGATCTCCGTGATCACGAGCAGGTTCTTCTTCGGGCCTTCCTCGATTTTTGCCCGTACGCGCACCCGGCCGCCGCGCAGGCCGCCGTTGTAATCCTTCGCGTCCATTATCCCGCCCGTGGCAAAATCAGGCAGCAGATCCACCTCCTCTCCGCGCAGCGCCGCGATGCTCGCATCGCACAGCTCAATGAAATTGTGCGGCAGGATGCGGCAGGACAGGCCCACGGCGATGCCCTCCACGCCCTGCGCCAGCAGCAGCGGGAACTTCACAGGCAGTGTCACCGGTTCCTTGTTGCGGCCGTCGTAGCTCGCCACCCACTCGGTCACCTTCGGGCTGTAAACCACGTCCAGGGCGAATTTTGACAGCCGCGCCTCGATGTAGCGCGGTGCCGCCGCGTTGTCGCCTGTCAGCGTGTTGCCCCAGTTGCCCTGTGTGTCGATCAGCAGGTCTTTCTGGCCGATCTGCACCATGGCATCCCCGATCGAGGCATCCCCGTGCGGGTGATACTTCATCGTGTTGCCCACCACGTTCGCCACCTTGTTGTAACGTCCGTCCTCCAGCTCGTCCATGGAGTGCAAAATGCGGCGTTGCACCGGTTTGAGGCCGTCGTTGATGTGCGGCACGGCGCGTTCCAGGATCACATAGCTCGCGTAGTCCAGGAACCAGTCGCCATACAGGTCGTCCACCGGCTTGTGCTCCACCGGGGCGGCGGAGGGCAGGATGGGGGAATTGTCTTCAGCGGAGGTTTTTTTGGAGGACTTCTTGGCCACGGCAGGAATCGGTTCGGAGGGGGAAAGGGCGGCGAGAATAGACGCAGCATGGGCGAGCGCAAGAGCGCTCAGCATGGCGTGGCAAACTATCAGGCTATGCCATTTCCAATCTTGGAAGGCCACTTTACATTCTCTCGGTCTCGCCTTTTCTGCGTGGAGACTTGGCCCGGAAGATTCTACGGGGAACCGCGTCTGCTCATGAAATCACGACTACTTCTCCTGCTTGCCCTTGGCTTCGGCTTCGTACTGCCTGCCTGCGAGACTCCCGTTCAGCGGGCGCAGCGGCAGAAGGATGAGAAGTTGCTCGCCATCAAGCGCCCAGCCATGGCGGAGAAGATCATTGAGGACGTGGTGGAACTTCCAAATGACAAGGAAGCCACGATGTGGGACATCGCGCAGACCTTTCCTGCCTACGACTGGTCCATCAACGCCTTCCACCGGGACGGACTGACGGAGGAGGATGAGGATCACTTCTTGCTGAAGGGTGACAGCTCTCAGATGCCGGTGGAGATCACGCAGGTCTCCAAAGAGACGCCTCTAAAGGTCGAGATGGCCATCGGCCCGATTCACGACGGCCATGGCTTTCGCATGCCGAAACTGCACTATGCGTTCAAGCGCGTGGAAGGTGGCTGGAAGCGCACCGCCTGGCATGTGAGCTATCACGGTCGCAAAAACCAGCAGGGCGAGGAAGAGCCGCCGCTCACCGAGGAGGAGAACAAGGCGAAGATCGAAAAAATCACCGGCGAACCGTATGTGGACGAAGTCGCGGCTGCCGAGGAGGCGCAGGCGGTCAAACCGTTGTGATGGAGTAGCTTTGCGGAACGGCCATCACGCTCCGACGTGAGCGAACACGTGCTTCACTTGGCTGTGTTTAGCGCCGCGTTGCGCTCGATTTGATCCGTAATCTCGAGGGCGATGCGGACGGCCTCGGCACCTTCCTGGCCAGTGACAACGGGGCGGCGGCCGTGGCGGGCGCATTCGACGAAGGCGGCGATCTCCAGCTTCAGGGGCTCGTCTTTCTCGACCTCGACCGCTTCACGGATGATCTGCATGCCGTCCTTGCGGTAGATCCAGCCGCTCTGCTCCTGGTAGTCGAGGCTGAGGTAGCTGCTGCTCTGGAAGACGCGGATCTTGCGCATCTTCTCCGGTGAAATGCGGCTGGCGGTGATGTTGGCGATGCAGCCGTTCGCGAACTTGAGCCGGGCGTTGGCGATGTCCTCGCGCTTGGTCAGCACTGGGATGCCGACGGCGTCGATTTGGAGCAGCGGCGACTTTACCAGATGCAGCACGATCTCGATGTCGTGAATCATGACGTCGAGCACGACGCCGATGTCCATGCTGCGGTTCGGGAACGGCGAAAGGCGGTGAGCCTCGATGAAGCGCGGGTTGTCCATGCGCTCTTCAAGCTGGCGCAGCACGGGATTGAAGCGCTCGATGTGTCCGACCTGAAGAATGACGCTCTTGGCCTGCGCCAGTTCGATCAAGGCCTGCGCTTCGGCGTAGGACTCGCTGATGGGCTTCTCGACCATGACATGAATGCTGCTTTGCATGAGCGGTTCGGCCACTTTGCGGTGGTAGATGGTCGGCACGGCGACGCTGGCGGCATCGACTCGAGCGGCGAAGTCCTGCAGGTCGCTTGCGGCGTGCGTTTGATACTGCGCGGCAAACTCGGCAGCGCGGGCAGGATCGGCGTCATACACAGCGGCGAAGGTGATGGCACCGCCGCTCTTCGCGGCGATCTCCGCCATGATGCGAGCGTGATTCTTGCCAATGGCGCCGACGCCGGCGACTCCGATGCGGAAGGGTGAGGAAGACATGAAAACGACGAAGGATGAATTGCGAATGACGAATGACGAGTGGCTTTAAAACTTGCCCGGGAACTTCATTCCCGGCGGCAGTTTGGGCATTTTGCCTCCGCCACCTCCAAGACCGCCGAGCAGGCCGCTGAGTCCACCCATGCCGCCTCCGCCGCCCATCATGGCGTTGGCCATCTGCATCATGGCGCCCTGGTTCTTCATCATCTTTTTCATCATCTCGAACTGCTTGAGGAGCTGGTTCATCTCCATCACAGGTCGGCCCGCACCGGCGCAGATGCGTTTGCGGCGCTGGCCGTTGATGATCTCCGGACGTTGGCGCTCCTTGGGCGTCATGGAGAGGATGAGGGCCTCGGTGTGCTTCATTTTTTTGTCGGCATCGGTGCCGATGGCGTCCTTCATCTTCGCCATGCCGGGCAGCATGCCGAGCAGGCCGCCCATGCCACCGCCGGAGGTGAGTTTCTTCATCATGCGCATCTGCTGGAGCATGTCGTTGAAGTCGAACTTGTTGCTCTGCATGCGCTCGGCCAGCTTCATGGCCTCCTTCTCGTCGATTTCCTCCGCCGCTTTCTCCACGAGGCTGACGACATCCCCCATGTTCAGGATGCGCTGGGCCATGCGGTCCGGGTGGAAGACTTCGAGCTGCTCGATCTTTTCGCCGACGCCGAGGAATTTCACCGCGCAGCCGGTGACCTGCCGCATGGAGAGCAAAGCACCGCCGCGGGCGTCGCCATCGAGCTTCGTCATGATAAGGCCGGTCACGCCGACGGCCTCGTTGAACTTCTGCGCCACGCTGACGGCTTGCTGGCCGGTGGCGGCATCGGCGACGAGCAGTGTCTCGCTCGGCTGCACGATCTCGCGGACTTTCTTCAATTCGGCGAGAAGTTCCTCGTCGAGATCCTGGCGTCCGGCGGTGTCAAAGATGGCGATGCCTGCGCCCTGCTGCTTCAACCACTCCAATGATGCCTTCGCGGCCTTCACCGGATCGGTTTCGCCTTCGGCCGGGGCGAAGACGGGCACGCCGAGCTGTTGTCCGAGCACCTGGAGCTGCTTGATGGCGGCGGGGCGGTAAAGGTCGAGCGCGAGCAGCAGTGGGCGGCGGCCTTGTTTTTTGAGCCAGTTCGCCAACTTCGCCGAGGTCGTCGTTTTGCCGGCACCGTTGAGGCCAGTCATCAAAATGCGCTGCGGCGGGTCCACGTTCAGCGCGGTGGCTGTGCCGAGGATCTTGACGAGTTCGTCGTGGAAGATTTTGACGATCTGCTGGCCGGGGGAGACGCTGCGCAGCACTTCGGCGCCGATGGACTGCGTTTTGACGGTCTCGACGAGTTCCTTGGCGACTTTGAAGTCCACATCCGCCTCCAGCAGGGCCATGCGGATGTCCTGCATGGCGTCGCTGACGTTGGATTCGCTGATGCGGGACTGGCCGCGTAGCTTTTTGAAGGCGTCTTCGAGTTTTTCAGTGAGGGTGGCGAACATTTCGGGGGATGCGGAGGGGAAGGAGTCAATTCGCGGGCAGATAGGCCGCGGCAAGGTCAATTTTGAAGCGCCAGCTCACGACTTCCGCCGGCTGGGCGGCATCGCGCTGGAAACTGAGGCTGAGGGCGCACTCGTCGCGGCGCAGCTTGTAGGGAAACTGGAAACGCACGATCATGGTGGCGGGATCGTACTGGACCGGCACGGTGCCGAGGCCAGCGATGCGCAGTTTGACGCTTTCCGGGAGCACGCTGCCGAGTTTCTTGAGGTTGGCCTCAATGATGGGCGTACGGTCGGTGATGGTGGCGTCCGGCTTGGGCGTGAGCTGGATGAGCTGCTCGCCCTGGTCGTTCTTGGCATCGGCCACGAGGAATTTGTTTGAGCCGACATCGCCGCGGCCGCGGAAGCTCGTGGCGAGCTTGAAGTTGGTGTCGCTGTCGCCGTGAACGATGTAGCGGCCGAGTTTGCCGTTGGGCGTGTCCCAGGAGACTTTCTGTCCGTTGACGGTGACGAGGGACTCGTAGCCGATCTGGAGGCCGGTCTCCATGATGGCGTCATCGAAGTTGCCGTAGGGGTAGGCGAACGAGGTGCATTTGATCTTGAGGTTCTGCTCCAGAAAGTCACGCGAGTCCTTCAACTCGGACAAAACCCACTGCTGGACGTCGGCGTCGGTCTTCGCGTTCTTCGGACGCTTCTTCAGGCTCTCGTGGGAGACGCTGTGGCTGCCGATCTCACAGCCGTGCTGCATCATTTCCTTGATCTGGTCCCAACTCAGGGAGCGCCCGCCGATGTTCACATACTTCTTGTAAAGATAACCGGTGAAGGGGAAGCCGAACTCCTTCAGGACGGGATAAGCGTAGGTGTGCACGCCTTCCCAGCCATCATCCATGGTGATGACGATGGCTTCTTCGGGGATGTTCTTCTCACCGCGCTTCCACGCCATCATGTCACTGAGTGTGATGACAGGAATCTTCGAGTCTTTGATGGCTTGCATCTGCTCGCGGAACTTCGGTGCGGAGATGAGCATGGGGCTGCCACCGCGGTCTTTAAAGTCGTGATAGCCGAGGATGGCGACGACGGAGGACTTGTTTAGCTCAAAGGCTGGCGCGGCGGGGATCTCTGGCTCGGGTGCGGCGGTGGCGGCTGCGGCGGAATCCTGCAGTTTTTTCTCGATGGCCTTCTCTTCCTCCGTCAGCACGGGTTCCGCTGGCTTTGGTGGTGGCGGTGGTTTGGGTGCCACACCGCTTTGCTCCGCGAGACGGCGCAACTTGTCCTCGACTCGCTTGCAGGAGGGCAAGATGCCAAGGGCGAGCAACGTGATGAAAAGGAGACAGAGCGAACGCATGGGCGGGTCAGTTGACGGGGCGCGGTTTGGTGATGAGGAGGCTTTTGAGGATGAGTTTGGGGCTGGTTTTGTCACCTGCTGCGAAGCGCAGTGTTTCGCCGCGATGATCTCCGGTCAAGGTCAGGCTGCCGATGCGAAAAATGCGGAAGCTGCTGGCATCCTTGGTGGCGCGTTCGGGGTCGAGCGCCTTTTCTACCTTCTGGCCGTTGAACTCGAGGCTCAACGGGATCGCCGTCGTGATGTCTGGACAGGCATACTGCACGAGAACGTCGTAAGTGCCCGCGGCGATGGCTTCGATGCGCCATTCTGCTTCTCCGAGCACCGCCGTGGCCGAGTTTGCAGCGGGGACCGGGACGACTTTGCTGGCCAGGGCGGGGGAGAGCACGATCAGAGCCTGTTTACGCTCAAGCGGCACCACCTCCGGCGTCGGTGGCGGCATGGGCATCGCGTTCGACTGCGCCTGTTGAGCGGCGATGAGGTCCACCACGCCTCCGGAACTAATGATCTGTTGGATGCGGGAGATCTCTGCCTGGTAGGCGGCCTTGTCCGTGGCGCTGGCAGCCTGCCGTTGCAGTTCGACGAGGTACTTCCCGAGTAGCGGGATGTGGCGGGAACTGAGCTCCTTCTGATAAATGGCCTCCATCTGCCGCAGTCGCGTGGCGGGAGGCGCGGCGGGAGGCGCGGCGGCAGATGTGGCGGGCTGTTGTGCTGCGAGAGGGTGGGCAGCTAGCAAAGTAAAAGTCAAGATGGAGGCGTGGCGGTTCATGGTTTGCCTCCTTCAGACGGAGCGGCCAGTGCCCAGGCTCCAGCGGGCGGCTGGTGGCGGCGGGCGGCTTCCTCGCGGGCTTCGAGCGTGGAGATGAGCGCCTTTTCAGCAGCGCCGCGCCGTGGATCGCGTGGGGGTGGCGCGACGGCGGTCAGGCCATGATCGACGAGCACGTTTTGATACAAGCCGACATCCGGCAAAAACAGCAGGGCGGGCAACGTGCCGTCTTTGTCGCGATACGGCCGCACGAGAAGCCGCAGCGGTTTGCCGCTGAGATAACCGGTGGTGAATTCCCGCGCAAAACGTCCCATTGAGGCCGCGTCCTCGTCGTCGATGCCGAAGTGCTTGGAGAAGCGCTTCACGCCAGCGTCCGCCACGTCTGCAGGGGCGCAATCGATCCACAGCAGCCGCACGGACAGCACACGGCCTTCATGGACGATTTTGAAACGGTCTCCGGCCACGGGTGGTTCATCGGCCAGTCGCGCGTCGTTGATGCTCTCAAAGCCGTCGAGGCCGCCGCTGGTGGCGGTGATGGCGCGCAGGCCGATGGTTCCCTTGCCTTGGGTGTCCTGCTTTTGCACCCGCCGAGTTTCAGCATCCACCTGCTCTTTCAGGCCGGGTTGCGAGGCGGCGAGTGTTTTCAAAGCGGCGAGGTAGGTGGTGGCGGCGCTGCTGCGTGCCGTTTCCAACGACGACTTCAGGCTGGTGGTGGCCTGCTGCATCGTGACCGTGGCGCTGGTCGGTGCTGCTGTGCCTGCAGTGGCAGGCGTGTCCTCGGTGATAGGCACGAGCCGCAGGTTCCGTAGGCGAATGATGTTCGCAGGATAGCCGGCGGTGGCGTGCAGACGAAGCGTGACGGGTGAACGCGTGAATTGCAGCGGTCCGACGCGTGTCGTGGCAAACGTGGTCTCATCGGGGCTGCGCGGAATCTCGAAGGTGCGGCGGTTTTCCGATGCATTGCCGAGCAGGGTGACTTCGTTGAACTCAAACAGCGCGCTCTGCTGTGGCTGGAATTTCGACGAGGCGTAAATGCTGCCGGCCACAGGCGCGTCGCACATGTTCACTTCGAATTCGAGATGGTAAGCACCGGGTGCGATGCGGACATTCAGCCACTCCGCGCCGCTGCCGTTTGAGCGCCAGCCGCTGAGTGTTTCGCCGGAGGATTGCGTCGAGCCCATCAGACGCGCCTGCGCCAGGGGCAGGGCAGTGGCAAGGCTGGACACGGTCCCGGCATAGAGAGCCTTCAGTTGATCGCGTCGCATGCGGATGGCCCGTGCCTCCTCGTAATCACCGGCCGCTGCGACCTCCAACTCCGCTTTGGTCAGGGCCCGTTCGTATTGCTCGGTGAGCAATTGCGAGTCCGTCATCACCTGGCGCAGAAAAGTCGAGCGGGTGCTGGTCAGCACGGCCGGTTCTGGCGCAGGGGGGGGCGTCTGCGCCTGCAAAACGGGCAGGACGAGCAGAAGCAGGCAGCAGGCTGGAAAAACGGGCTTCATCGGGCAGAGGGGGCCAATTCCACGGCCAGCAGTTGCATGAGATTGTTCGTGACGAGGGACTGCGTGGCCAGCGTGAGCGTGCCGGAGCCATCGCTGATTTTCAAAGTGCCGGCGCTGCGTTCCTCCGGGCCCTTGAGTGTGGTTTCGATGTTCGAGGTGAGCGTGAAGCGCGTTTCTTTGATGAGCAACTGGCCGCCCTCAGCCGCGCCGCAGCGGTAGCGCAGCATGACCTCGTAACCGCCCGGTGGCAGCGCAGGCAGCTTCCAGGTGGCGGAGGCACCGATCTTCGACCAGCCGATGATCGCACCGCCTTCGCGTCGCAAATCGTTCAAGGTTGCGGCTTCCAGCGGCAACTTCACGCGATCCGGCAGCAGCGAGGTCTTGAGTGACATCTCACGCGTCTGTAGCAGCAGCAGCTCTTTGTCGAGGCGCGTCAGCTCGTTTTGGAGGCGCTTGCGCTCGTCACGTGCCGTGATGGCCGCGTCGTAATCACGCGCTTCGGCGAACTGCTTCTCAAGCGCCGCCAGCGTGGTGATCTGCTGTTTGACCGGGGTCAGGCTCGATTCGATGAGGCTGCGCTCGTAGTCCAGTCGCAGGAGGGCGATCTCCGCGCTCGCGCCAGGGTCCTCGGCGCGCTTTTCGGCGGCCGGAGCGGACATGAGCAGCCCGGCGGCAACGATCATGCTGGCGGGGAGGAAACCGGGTTTCACGCGGAGGGATTTTCGAGAAAGATTGATGCTGCGGATGCTAGCCGGAGCCCCTCTTGAAACAAGCCGGAAGTCATGTTCGCCCAAGGCTGTTTTTTTGGTGATCACGGCGGCCAGAACGCGTCGGAGTGATGCTGTGAACAGCTTCAAGCCTCGGGCAGTTCATGGCCCTTTGTCTCGGGCAACCATGAGAGCACCAAAATGCCGATGAAGAAAAGGCCTGAGAGCATCGTGATGGCCACTGGCAGTTCAAAAGCGGCTTTGAGCTTGCCGGAAGTGAAGAGAATCGGCGCGGCGAGGAGGCGGCCGGTGTTGAAACAGAAGCTTGAGCCTGTGGCACGCAGGTGGTCGGGAAACAGCTCCGGGAAGTACACGGCGAAACCGGCATGAATGCTCAGCGTCACGAATCCCATCACTGGCAGCGCGATGAGCATCTGCCAGTGAGTTTGCGGCAGGAAGCAGACGACGGGGATGACGATCATCGAGAGCATCTGCATGAGATAAAAGGTGCGCTTGCGCCCGATGCGCTCACAGATCGGCCCGAAGGCCAGCATGCCCAGGCCGCCGCCGGTGGCCTGCACGATGCCATAGGCGAATTTCGATTCTGTTTCGATGGCATCTTTCGCCCAGCCAAGTTTCGCGAGCAGATGGCTCATCAAGTCCTGCCCGGCCACGGTGACGCCCCAGAAGGTGCCAAGGCCCACAGCGGCAAGCGCCATGCCGCACAGCGCTCGCAACCGCCATGTCGGATGACTGAACAACTCGCGAAAACTGCCCACACGCTCTCCCATGGACTTCTGCGCGGCCTGCAGACGCTCGGGTTCTTTGATGGAGGCGCGTACCCAAAGCGTGAGCAGCGCCGGAATCACACCGATGAGATAGCCGTAGCGCCAGTTCGCGCCTACCCACATGCCGGTGATGCCTGCGAGCCAGGTGGCGAGCACACTGGTCGAGTGAAAAATGCCGCTGGCACGCGCACGCGCCTCTTTGGGGAAGACTTCGGCCACCAACGCTGCCGCAACGGCCCATTCGCCGCCCACGCCCATCGCCACGAGGAAGCGGAGTGCGCAGACATGCCACAAGTCCGTCGCGAAGTAGGTAAGGCCGGAGAAGATCGAATAGAACAGGATCGTGAGGATCATCGTCGGGTTGCGCCCCCAGCGGTCTGCCAGCATGCCAAAGAGCCAGCCGCCGAGCGTGCCACCGACGAGGAAGAAGCCGAGCACGATGTCGCCCCATTCCTTCACCTGGGAGGAATCCGGCGCTTGCTGCAAAATCTCCGCCAGCATCGCCTTCCGCGTGATACTGAAGATCTGTCCTTCAAACGCATCGAAGACCCAACCCAGCGAGGCGACGACGAGCACGAGCCACTGGTAGCGGGTGACGGAGGAATACCACTTGGTGGGAGAGGCGGACATCGTGAGGTGGAAAAAAGAATGACGAATGAGTAAATCCGAATGACGAGGGAATGTCGAAACCAGAACGTCGAAAAAGAGCCGCTTTCTCCTGCCCATGCCGTCACCCGTTATTTTGCCCGCCTCACACGTCCGTGTGGTTGGCAGTTTTGAGGAACTCATCGCCACAACCTTTCGCGATGGCGTGAACGCCTTGTGCTGGCCGCGAACACTGGACGGTGATTTCGGCGAGGTCGTGGCGAAGCTCAATCTGGGGCAGGGGATCACGACGCTCGATGCCGGGATGCTTCGTGCATTGCCCTTGAGCCCCGCGGGGCAGAAAGCCGTCGAGATCATGCTAGCGGATCATCGTCTGCTCAGCGGGCACGGGCTCGAACCTGTGTTGAATGGCATCAACGGCTATGTGCAGCGGGAAGAAACGGGCCCGGTGCGCACGGATGTCTGTTCCTGGCATGTGGACAGTGCCACCTGCGAGGTGGACACCTGGCTGTGCACCTACTTCGGTGCATCGTCGGAAGGATTGGGCCACGAAGACGCGGTTCGTCGCGTCGATGTGCCGGAAACGCGTGCGGAACTGCTGAAGCTTTACGGCGGCCCGGATGATGAGGCCTTTGGCGATTGGCTGAACGATCACTTTTACGATCTGCACTACGCTGCCCTGCCACATGCGCGGCCGTACGTGTTTGGGGCCGGCAGTCTGTGGCGTGTCGCCACGCTGCATGAGGGTTGCGCGGTGCCGCCCTGCATTCATCGCGCCCCGGATCCGGTTCCGGGGCAGATGCGGTTGTTGTTGATCAGTTAGGACTCACACGGGCATCGTCATGCCTGGAATCGCCACGGGATACCATCCCTCCGCATCCGGCTTCACCGGCGGTTCGGTGGCCCAGGTGAGACTGTCAGGAGCGAGACTTTCCTGTGAGTTCATGACCTGCTCCCAGGTGATGATCTGCCCGGTGTAAGTCGCCATGCGGCCCATGACGCCCATGAGTGTGCTGTGGGCCGCGTATTCGGCGTCGATGCGCACCTTGCCGGTGCGGATGTTCTCAAAAAACGCGTCATGTTCGAGCTGGTATGGGTCTTCCTTGTTGCGCGTGCGTGTGCCGCCCGGCGGCTGGCCATTGATGAGAAATCTGCCGCCGTTCGCCAAGTCGACCGCGCCCTTTGTACCGTGAAAGTGCTCGCTCACATCACGCTGGCATTTGCCACCGATCTGGCAGCACTGGCTGAGGATGCGCATGCCACTCGCATATTCAAATTCGACGGTGTGATGGTCGAAAATGGTGCCGTTCTCCTTCGCCCGGCGCACCTGCCTTCCACCCTGGCCCGTGGCTTTGATCGGCATCTCGCCTTTCATCACCCAGTTCGCCACGTCGAGGTTGTGGCAGTGCTGCTCCAGGATGTGATCCCCGCTCATCCAGGTGAAGAAGTACCAGTTCCGAATCTGGTAGTGCAGCTCGCTCTCGTTTTCGAAGCGTGGGAGGCCGGGGCGCGAGGTGCCGTTCCAGTACACGCGGCCAAAAATGAGGTCGCCGATCTCGCCCGCGTGGATGCGCTCGATCATGTCGATGTAGCTCGGCTGGTAGCGCCGCTGGAAGCCGACGCAGACATTGAGATTCTTCTTCTTCGCCTCCTGCGAGGCGGCGATTACGCGTTTCGCTCCCATTGCATCCACGGCCACCGGTTTTTCCATAAAGACATGCTTCCCGGCCTTGATTGCCTGCTCGAACAAAAACGGTCGCGGTCCCGGTGGAGTAGTGATCAATACCACATCCGCGAGATCGAAAGCCTTGGTGTAGTCCTCGAAGTTCGTGAACACCTGATCCGGCGGCACATCGACCTGCCCCTCATGCTTCTCCTTCAAAATATCGAGCGCGGCTTGCGCTTTGCCTTCGAGCGGATCGACCACGGCCACCAGCTTGATCGTGGAGCCTGCGGAGAGCGCTTGATTGCACGCGCCGGTGCCGCGGCCGCCGCAACCGATGAGCGCGATCTTGATGTCGTGGTCCTGCGGTGCGGCAAAGGCATGCGTGGCGGCGGTTGCCACTGCGGCGGAACTCGTGGTCAGGAACTGGCGGCGTGTGTTCATGATGGCGATTTTCAGAACTTCAGCATTTCTCCCACGGGCAGCGGTTTGTTCTGGCGGATGGATTCCTCGGCCACGAGGCACAATCCGGCGCTCCAGAGGCCGTCGAGGCCTGTGGCGGCGGGTTTCTTGCCGCTACGGACCATCTCTACGCATTGGGCGATCTCCTCTCGCAGCTCAAAGACCTCGCCGCTGTGCTTTTCGAGCTTCACGGTCTCGAGTTTGTCGCCGTCAAAGACCTTGAGGAAGTATTCTGGCTCCAGCGTGCGATCCAGCGCACCACTCCAAGCGGCCCACAAAGCGCCCTTGGTGCCGCTGACCTTCACCGTTTGATGGTGCTCGAAGGCGGCGAGTGTTTGCGAGACGACGGCGTAGCTGCCGTTGGCGTACTTGAACATCGCGCTGAAGTTGTCGAACAACGTCGGGCGCTGCGGATCGCGTGAGTTGGCGTAGGCATGCAGTTCCACGGGATCGCCGCTGCTTTCGAGATACCAGCGGGCGAGGTCGAAGAAATGAATCGGCTCCTCCAACACCCAAGAGCCGACGCGATTCTGGTCATAACGCCAGCCTGATGCGCCGAGGCGATACGGTTTGCGTGAAAGCTCGACAAGCACGTATTGGGGGGCACCGATGGTGCCTGCGTCGATGATCTCCTTGATGCGACCCCACTGGCTGGAGAGACGCAATTCATGTCCGACGGCGAGATGCACACCGTATTGGCGTGCTCCTGCGACGATGGCTTTGCAATCGTCGAGCGTGATGGCCATCGGTTTCTCCAAAAGCACGTGTTTGCCCTTCTGCATGGCCGCGAGCGCGATTTCGCGATGTGTGTGGCTCGGTGTGGCGATGTCGATGATGTCGAAATCAGCCTTGGCGATCATGTCGAGGCTGTCGGCGAAGATTTGGGCCTCGGGATAGAGTTTTCGTGCTTCCTCACGAGATGCCTCCGAAGGCGCGGTGATGGCAACGAGTTGTGCGTCTGGGTTTCCGGCGATGGATTGAGCATGAAATTTGCCCCAGGCGCCGAAGCCGGCGAGAGCGAAGCGAACGGGTGATGACATATCAGCGACGTGGAGCGTTGGTGAGAGGGGTGACGGGATCTGGCACGCGGCGGCCTTGGAGTTCGTTCAGGCGGCAGGTTGGCAGCTTGGGCAGGACATGCTTGGCGAAGAGATCGCACTCGTCGAGGTGCGGATAGCCACTGAGGATGAAGGCGCGAATGCCCATGTCCATGTAGCGGTTGAGTTTGGCGAGCACTTGATCGGGATCGCCGACGATGGCGCTGGCACAGCCGCTGCGCGCGAGCCCGATGCCACTCCAGAGATGGGGCTCGATGTAGAGATCCTTGGATTGCGCCCGCAATTCATCCTGACATTTCACTCCGGCACTCTGGCTGTCCTGCGAGCGTGCTTTGATTTCCGCGCCTTTTTCGACGGTGAGCTTGGAAATAAGACGATCGGCGGCAGCACGGGCCTCGGATTCGGTTTCCCGCACGATGATGTGCCCGCGGAAGCCGAAGTCGATCTGGCGACCGTAGCCAGCGGCCTTTTCCGACATGACGCGCATGGTTTCCGCGATGCGGTCCTCGGTTTCCGGCCACATGAGGAAGACGTCGCAGTGTTTGGCGCACAAATCCTGCGCCGCTGGCGAGATGCCGCCAAAGTACATGAGTGGGCCGCCGTTTTGTTGGTAGGGCTTGGCAGGTTCGGTCGTCGGCAGGCTGATCTGATAAAACTCGCCTTTCCATTCAAAGGGGCCGTCGGTGCGCCAGAGCGCCTGGAGGATTTGGATGATCTCGCTGGCGCGTGCGTAGCGTGTTTCATTGCTCTCCTTGATGCCGGGCATGTCGGAGGAGATGATGTTGATGCAGAGGCGGCCTTTGGCGATGTGATCGACGGTGGCGAGCGCACGAGCGAGCATCGGTGGCCACACTTCGCCCATTCGCAGAGCGACGAGCTGGTTGATCTGCTTGGTTTGCGGTGCCATGGCGGCGGCAAAAGCCAGTGCATCCTGCCCGGCGATCCAGCCGCTGGGCAGGAGGACGTTCTGATAGCCAAGCTGGTCCGCTTTTTTCACGATGTCACCGCAATGCTCGTAGCTGGAGCGCAGCGAACCATCAGGAATGCCGAGGAACTCATGGTCATCGGAGCAAAGCGCGGAGAACCAGGCGACTTCGCACTGTCTGGCAGGCGTGCGTATCGGGAGTGAAGTCATGAGGATTTTTTTTGATGACGCTGCATTGATCCTGCTGGACATAAAGACAGGCAACAGGCTTTTTATTTGAATGCGAAAAAACCCCGTCTTCCAACACGAAATGCTCGGCGCCGCCATTTTGAAGGTGCGCAGCGGACGTGCCACTTCCCGGACGCTGCTGGCCAAGGAACTGGGCATTTCACCCTCGACGGTGGGTTTGTATGTGGATCGTTTGATCGCGGAGGGATTTCTTGACGAGTCAGGACTCAACCAAGGACCGATGGGCAGGCCGCGGCGGCTTTTGACCACCAATGCAGGAGCCGGCTGGTTTGCCGGGGTTGAATTCAATGCCGAGCGCATCCAGGCGGTCAGTGTGGATTTCTCCGGCAAAGCGGCGGCGGCCGAGTCACGACCGCTGCCTGCGGAAGTGAGCGCTGAATGGGTGATCCGGGAGATTCTTGCGTGTGTGCAGGTGCTGTCCCGGTCCATGAGCGGACCTCTGTTGTCGGTGGGATTGGGAATTCCGGGGTTGGTCGATGCCCAGGCAGGCGTGGGGCTGCTCTATGCTTTCATTCCGGATTGGAAGGACATTCCCGTGTCCGAAAAGATCGGTTCGAAGCTCAAGGTGCCCGTCATCTTGCAAAACAACCTGCGGGCCATCGCGCTGGCGGAGCGCTGGTTCGGACTGGGGCATGAATTGAGCCATTATGTGATCCTGGGGCCCCGCAGCGGCTTCGGGGTCGCGATGGTGCAAGATGGCGTGCTCGTGGAAGGATCGCATCACGCCGCCGGTGAGATCGGGCGCTGGCCGTGGCCTTTGGGCGAAGGCAGAGGAAGCGGGCAGGAACTGCACCACGCCCTCAGCGCTTCGGCGACGTGGCGGCGGCTGGCGGGTGTCGGCCCGCAAGCGAAGCTCCCGCCGGATCTGCGTGCCGCGCTGGCCGGATGCACGGACGTGAAAGGCCGTGTGTGGGACGAGGTGTGTACCGACTTCGCTCGGGTGATTGGCTGCCTGCAAATGATCGCCGACACCGCCGTTTTCATCCTGCATGGTCCGCTGACCGCGTTGGGCAGACGTTTCTGCGACGACATCGTGGCTGCAGCTTATGAAATGATGCCCTCGCTCTCGACGGTGCCGCTGAAGGTGGTGCCTTCGTCCCTGGGGGATGACGCGGGGGCACTTGGCGCGGCGAGTTTGGCGATGGAAGCATGGTCGCCGCCTTGAAGCGCTGTGCGCAGACATGAAAAAGCCGGATACCTGCTGGGCAGGCATCCGGCTCGGGGGAAGGAGACGAGAGATTACTTCTCGAGGGCTTCGTTGGCAGCCTTCCAGCCGGAAATGCCGGCGGAGAGGTGCTTCACGTTGGTGTAGCCGAGCTGGCTGGCGGCATTGGCGGCGGCTTTGTAAGCGCTGCAAGCCGGGCCACCGCAATAAGCGACCACGAGGGCGCCCTTGTCGGCCGGCAGTTTGCTGGCGAGGTCGGCCTTGGCTTCGGCAAAGTTGACTGCGCCGGGGATGTGGCCGTTCGCGTAAGAGGCGGCTCCGTTCACGTCGATGACGGTGACTTTCTTGTCAGCGATGGCCTGCTTGAGGTCGGCGACGCTGATGTCGGGGAATTCGGCGGCGAAACCGACGGAGGCGACGAGCGCGAAAGCAAGAGCGATGAGTTTCTTCATAATGGACTGAGTATTGGGTTGAGTTGGGTTTGCGCGGGGTGGCTGTGCGCGGCAGCGGCCCCGTTTTCCGGGGCAAAGGGTTCAGGTGCGGGGTGAGCTTATCATGAGGGACGAGTCTGTGACGCACGACACGTCCCCGTTATTCCGCAAAAAACAAGCGTGTGGCGCGTGGTGGTCAGATTTCACAGGCGTCATGGGTGGGATGAAACGTCCTTCAAATACGTTTTGTTTGGCGAAAAGCTGCAAGGAATCACAGAACAGGGATGAAAAGCCGCGCGAAGCCGTTTCGCAGGCGATGCGGCAGCGGCGCCGCGTTCAGGATTTCCCGTGTGATCTCACGGCTCGCGGCCAGCTTCGCGTCCATCTCCTCGTTCAGGCGGCGACCGAGCTCCGCGTCGTGACAGGCCAGGTTGAACTCAAAATTCAACCGCAGGCTGCGCGGATCCCAGTTCGTCGAACCGAGGAAGGACCACACACCGTCGATCACGAAGAACTTCGAATGATCGAAGGGCGGTGGGGACTCGAAAATCCGGCACCCCACCGCCAGCAGTTCGGGATAGAGCGTTTGCGCCGCCCAGGCCACGAAAGGGATGTTGTTCACCGACGGCGTGAGGATCGTCACCTTCACTCCGCGGATCGCACACAGGCGCAGCGCGGCCATCAGCACTGGGTTCGGCAAAAAGTAGGGCGTGATGATGCGGACCTCTTCACGTGCCGCGTTAAGAGCGGCGAAAAAGGCGGCAGGCATCACTTCCATGTCCTCATCCGGGCCGTCCACGATCCCGATGGAGCTCACACGGCCCGCGGCGCTCAGGTCCGGGAACCACGCGGGCCCTTCCAGCGCCTCGCCAGTGCAGAAGGCCCAGTCCTCGGCAAAAACACGCTGAATCTGCGCCACCACCGGCCCCGTGACCTCGAAGTGCAGATCATGCACCGGATGCGCAGGATTGCGTGAGAGCATGTTTCCCTCACGGATGTTCATTCCGCCTGTGAAGGCCGTCGTGCCGTCCACCACCATGATTTTGCGATGGTTGCGCAGGTTCATCGTGATGAGACGCAGGATGAGCCGGCTCGGCATGAAGCGGCGTGCTTTCACGCCTGCCTTTTGCAGCGCCTCGATCACCGGTGGCCAGGAGTAGCGTGTGCCTGCGTCATCCACCATCACCCGCACCTCCACGCCGCGTTTCACCGCGTTTGAGAGCTCGGTCACGAAATCAGAACCAATGCCGATCGCCTCAAAAATGTAGCTCGCCAGCGACACGCTGCGTTTCGCCCCACGGATCGTCTCCAGCATGCGCGGCATCGCTTCGTCGCCGCCATGCAGCATCCGAACCCCGTTCCCGTTGGTGAAGCAAAAGCGCGAGATGCGGTCCAGCGTGCGCGCCAGTTGTTGGTGCTCCTGCACGTCGCAATTGTCCCCGTTGAAGGGCAGGGGATGCTCCGGCACCGGATCATGCCACGGCTCATGAATGGTGCTGCGGTAGCTGCGTCCGCGCCGTCGAAGGATGTTGATGCCGAGAAAAAGATAGAGCAGCGGCCCGATCAGCGGTGAAAGCGTGATCAACGCTGTCCAGAACGCCGCCGAGCGGTAGTCCCGGTGCCGTAGCAGCAGGTGTCCCAACGCGAGCAGCGCTCCTACGATGGAAACCACCACAAGGAAGGTCGCCCAAAAAGTCAGTTCAATGCCGAACATGCCGCCAGCATGCGCCGGGTCGCGCAAAAGTGCAAAGACGCAACGCAGACTGTTTTGACGATCTGCGATCAAGGTCGCGACTGTGGGCTATTCCTGCAACGGCGGGGGGCGGTGGCTCGGAATTTGCGCTTTGAAGTCGCCCAGGCTGTTCCAATGCGCCGGTTGACTGAGATCGACCTCGGCGATGGCGACGGTGCCCCACTCGGTGGCTTTGGCGAGCACGTCGCCGTAATGATCGAAGATGCCGGAGATCATCCACTGATGCTGGCGATCGTCGGTGTAAGTGCTGCTGACGACATAAACGTGATTTTCGCAGGCGCGTGCCTTGGCGAGCATCGGATTGCAGCCCCACACCGGCCAGGCGATGATCTCGGCGCCGTTGATGGTCAAAGCGCGGGCGACTTCAGGGAAGAATCCGTCGTAGCAGATCATCATGCCGAGTTTGCCAAAGCGGGTGGTGAAGACGGGATAGTCGTGGCCGGGTGTGATGCCGGCTTCGATCTCGCTGCGCGGCAGGGTGACCTTGCGATACTTGCCGATGAGGCGGCCGTCGGGACCGAGGAGAGCGGCGGTGTTGTAGAGCGTTTTGCCATCGCGTTCGACGAGGCCTGCGACGATGTGGAGGTCGTGTTTTTTGGCAAGTTGGCCAAAATATTCGGTGCTAGGGCCGGGAACGGTCTCTGCGCACTCTTCCATCGTCTTGCCAGTGCCGTAGTAGGTGAGCGTTTCCGGCAGCACGACGAGATCGGCTTTCTGCTTCGCGGCCTCGGCGATCAGCGGCGAGAACTGCGGTGGTTTGTCGGCGGGATTCTTGCCGTCTTTCGGCTGGAGATGAATGGTGGCGAGCCTCACCTTGCGTGGTGCGGGCGCGGCGACTTGGGTGAGTGAAACGTTGCTCCATTCGACGCGGGCGTTGGCAGCCCACTGGAGATAGAGCTCGATCTTTGCCTGTTTGGCGTTCGCGGGGGTGCGCAGGATGCTTTCACAATGCGTCCATTGGTTTGTCTCGCCGTCCGGCACCTGCGGATACTCGGGTTCGGCACGTGGAATGGTGCCTTTGGCATAGCCTTGCTTCGCTGGTTCCTCCCAGGTGACGGGTTTGCCATCTGCGTCCTGCCAGAGGACACGCGCATACACGCTGCGGCGTGCGACAGGCATGCCACCAGCCTTTTTCCAAGCGCTGAACTGGTAATGCTTGCCACCTTCCACAGACAGCATGCGCGTCCAGCAGCCTATCCAGTGTTCGCCCTTGCCGGTTTCGAGGACGAGCGAGCCTTTGCCTTCGTGGCCGCCCTCGGTGGTGATGGCGGATTCAGGTTTGGCCTCGTCACGCGGTGCCCAGAGCGTCCAAGCGGTCTCACCAGCCGTGAGTTGGGAACAAACAAGAAGGCAGAGGAGCAGGACGGGCATCTTCATGCGCACCTAAACGGTGCGTGACGCGACGGTCTTGTCTTTGGGAGTGGAGGGGCCCCTGCCGGCGGAAAATCAGTGTTTTGGGATCAAGCGCAGGCTGGAAGGCCAAGAAAACCGTGGGAACTGCTTGAATCGTCCGGATAACTGTTTAAATGAACAGTATGTGTCTCAGTGCTCCCAATCATCACCTCTTCCCAGCCAACTTTATCTCTTTTTACGCCTGCCAGGGGCCCTGGGATCTGTTCACCTCCCACAGGCCACGCATTCTGGCCACCGAGGTCGAGGGCGTGAAGCCATGGAAGGAGGGCGGACGGGCATGAGTGGAAACTATCGCCTTTCCTGGCACCAACGCATGGGCCGGCGGCTCACCCGCGCTTCGGGTGCTCCCCACGTGGCCAGTCTTGCGCCCTTGTGGTGGCTGGGTGCCGGCAATCTGCTCGCTGCCCTCGCGGCGTTGTTAGCAGGCATGCTGCCTCTGACTGTGGTCTTTGCTGCTGCTGCCTGGGGCTGTCATGCGTGCATTCGCCGCATCGCAGCCAAGCTCTCGCTGGGCATGTGACCCCTCACTTCTCGTCCAGCGCACGGCGGATGCGATACTTGATCGCAAGCTGGTGGGCGGGTGTGTTGGCGAAGGGCAGGTTGCGGATGCGCTCGATTTGCAGCAGGGCGCTGCTCTGCGTGGCGTGGGAGTAGCTGCCGGTGTGGGCGATGTTTAACAGCCTAGTGATGTAATCGAGCTGCAAATTCTGCCGCATCGTGCTCACGGGCTTCGCGGGATCGTCGCCGGTGCAGATGGCGGTGGTCAGGGTGGACAGCACTTCATCGAGGCTGACCTCATTGCCATAGAGCGCGGTGTCCTGAATGCGTTGGAGCGTGAGCGGATGCAGGACATGCGAGAGGAGCGAAGTCTGCATGCGGAAGGTCATGTCGTGGAGCTTGGGATCCTCGGTCTCGTCGCCATGGTCGAAGCCGCGGCGCTGCTGCTGAAGGTGCGCGTAGAGTTCCGGGGGGGCTGCGAGGGTGTCGGGCGCGAAAGCATGCTTCGACAGGGCGAACAATGCCCGCCGTTGTTTGTCAGCCTCGACGGGCTTGAAGGGCAGGGCACCTGCGGCCTGCCCCTGCACAGCACGCTCGACATAGACGCCGCCAACGTAACGCGAGATCGCCGTCAGGGCGCTGCTCGCGTCCTTGGTGAGCGTTGAGTAGGCCTGGCCGACTTCCTGCCAGCTTTTGCCAGGCTCAGCGACGTCTTTGAGTACGTTTTTCAACTCCGCTTTGACCATCTCGCAGCGTGTCTCGCCGTAGGCGATGGGATCGCTGCTCATGTCGAAGAGCATCGCACGCGGGTCGATGGCCTTGCCAGTGGCACGCATGTCGTCGGCGTCGTTGGCAAATGAGAGTTCCGGCTTGTGCGACTGGCTGGCGATGGCTTCGAGGCGCTTCTGTTCCTCGACGGGGTCTTCCAAGGCCTCGCTGTAGCCGTAGTTGATGGCCCAGTGGTCATACGGCCCCGGTTTGGTGGTGAAATACTGGCCCTGCTTCACGCCCTTGGGCGCGATGTTCACCGGCGGGTAATCCATGACGGAGCCGGTGAGGCCGGTTTTCTCGGTGATCTCGGCGTTGTGGATGGTTTCCGGGCTGTGGAGATGGCTGGAGCGGAAGTTGTGGTTCAAACCCAGCGTGTGGCCGACCTCATGCAGGGCGAGGTAAAAGAGCGATTCTTTGACGAGGCGGTCCACCTCGATGCGGTCGCTCTTTTGCAGGCGCAGCATGGTCTGGCCGAACTGGATGCCCTGGCGGGCGCAGTTGCAGGCGAGACAGGCGTGCGGGTTCGATGCCGTGGCGCCTTCGGATTGCTCCGTCGCCAGTCCGAGGTCGTCGAAGAGCTTCTTCGTGAGCAGGCGCTTCGTGATGTAGCTGTATTCGAGCATGATATCCGCGCCGAGGATCTGCCCGGTGCGCGGATTGGCAAAGCTGGGGCCGTAACCGCCGAAGGGCGGGTTCACACTGCTCGTCCAGCGAAGCACGTTGTGCTCAATGTCGCCGGCGTCCCACTTGGCGTCATCGGGTTGCTGTTTGACGACGACGGCGTCTTTGAAGCCGGCAGTTTCAAACGCTTCGTTCCACTTCAGCACGGCGGCGCGGATCGTGTCGCGGAATTCCACGGGCGTGGTGTTCTCGATCCAGAAGACGATGGGCTCCACCGGCTCGCTGAGCGGTGTGCCGGGCTTTTGTTTCACGAGATTCCAGCGGTGAATGACATCGCGGTAGGGCGCGGCGTCGAGGCTGGTCATGTCGGTGATCTGATGCGTGAAGTAACCGATGCGCGGATCGTCCATCCGTGGCTTGAAGTCGCTTTCCGGCATGGCGATGAGTGTGTGCTGCACTTGCACGGTGATGTAGCGGGCGTCGGTGATGTCCTCGTCGTGTTTTCCCGATGGCGTGGGATTATCAAAGACATACTCAGCGATGACGGCGGTGTTCTTCGGGTAGCCGTTGATGCGCATGATCTTCGTCTTCGGCTCCGAGAGGCGACCGAGCAGCGAGCGCTCACCGCCGCCGAACTTCACCATCGTCAGTGTTTCGCGCAAAAAGAGGTTCGTGGCCGGGATGAGCACACCCTCCGCGTCCTCGGCCACGATGCTCTCGCTGGCGAGGATGGCCTGGCTGATGTTGGCGTTCCGGGCGCGGGCCAGTGGGTTTTGCGGGTCAAAGTGGAGCGAGGTGTTCTTTTCGACGAACTCGACGCGGTCAAAGACCTTCCGCAGCGCGAAAATCGTCTCCGAGCCATAGCGCCCGCGGTTGTGCCCGGCTCCCACAGGGCCGTCCACGCTGTGATTGAAATAGATGAACTCGGGGCCGACCTGAGACTTCGCGATGAAGAGCCACGGCACGCCTTTCTCCATGTCCAGATACATGCGGAACAGACCTTCGATGCGGCTGAATCCCTTCGTGAACTCGGCCACGGACTTGCGCTTCGGCTTGTTCTCCTCGGCAGGTTTCGCAGCGCTTGGCGGGGCTGCGGGGGCTTGCACGACCACCTGTGTAGCAGGTTGCGTCGGCGGATTCGACGGAGCCGGGGAGGGGGAGGGCTGCGGCTTGTCAGGGGCGGGCTTCGGTTCGGGTTTGGGTTCCGGTTTGGGCTCAGGCTTCGTTGGCTCCGGCTTTGGCTCGGGTTTGGTGGGATTCGGTTTGGGCTCGGGTTTCGCCGGATCAGGCTTCGGCGGCTCATTGGCAGCCTGGAGGGTCGAGATGCTGAAAAGGGTGGTCAGTGCGAGGCGGGCGAGCATGGCGGCGGCTGGGTTGAGGTCGGGAGCATAACGACACCGAAGCCCGGTGCATGCATTTGATGGTAAGAATTACGCATCCCTTGCGTTTTCGCGGCTGAACGTCCCCTCAAGCTCATGAACACGCCCCGTTTCTGCTTCGCGCTGGTCTTCACCCTCGGTCTCGCCTCCCTCAAGGCGGCTCCCATGGCTGAAAGCCAGAAAATCGACCAACTGCTCGCCCAAGGCTGGGAAAAGGCCGGTGTGAAGCCGAATCCGCCCGCCAGCGACGATGTCCTCGTCCGTCGCCTCTACCTCGACATTGCAGGCCGCATTCCGACGGTCGATGAAGTGCAGTCGTATGTGAAGTCCAGCGACCCGCAGAAGCGCGCGAAGCTCATCGACGCCCTGCTGGCCTCCGACGGGCATACGAGCCACATGTTTAACTACTGGGCCGACATCCTGCGCCTGTCCGACAATGTGAAGGGGCGCCTCACCGCCGAGGCGTATGAGGAGTGGCTGAAAAAGCAGATCAAGGCCAACACACCCTACGACCAGATGGTGCGCAATCTCCTCACCACGGACGGCGGCGTGTGGGACAGCGGCAGCATCGGCTTCTGGCAGCGGGATGAGAACAAGCTCGACCACCTGGCCTACACCGTGCAGGTCTTCCTCGGCACCAGCATCGTCTGCGCCCAATGTCACAACCATCCTTTCGATAAATGGACGCAGATGGACTACTACCACATGGCCGCTTTCACTTACGGCATGGACACCAAGAGCCGCGGCTTTGACCCCAAGAAAGAGAAGCTCAAGCAGCAGTTGGACAAAAAAGCGCTCGCCAACATGGACCCGAAGGAGCGCCGTGAATACATGAAGAAGATGCAGGCGGAACAAAAGGACGCCGCCAAGACCGCCGAGTCCAAAGTCAGCCGCGAGGACATGCAAAAGGTCAGGCAGGCCATGACGGAAGTCATGAAGCCGCTGCGATACACCAGCGCCGAATGGGAAGAAGGCAAGCTTCCCGCCCTGCCGCATGATTACCAATACAAAGATGGCCAGCCCGGCGAAAAGGTCACCGCAAAGGCCATGTTTGGCCATGAGGCGGTGCAGAAGGAAGGCGAGAGCACGCTGCAGAGCTTTGCCAATTGGATGACCGATTCGCAGAACCCGCGCTTCACCGCCGTCATCGCCAACCGCATGTGGAAAAAGGCCTTTGGCATCGGTTTGATCGAGCCGGTCGATGAAATCACGGACAGCACCGTCGCCAGCAATCCCGCGCTGATGGACTACCTCACGCAGTTGATGACGGAAAAGCAGTACTCGCTCAAATCCTTCCTCCGCGTGCTCTACAACACCGACACCTACCAGCGCGCCGCCACAACGAACGAGGTGCCGCTGGGTGAGACATACCATTTCACTGGCCCCGTGCTGCGCCGCATGAGCGCAGAGCAGATCTGGGACTCGCTGGTCACCCTGAGCCGAGGCAATGTCGATGATGCCGTGGACGAGGAAAACACCCGTCTGCACCAGTATCTCGACGATCTGTCGATGTTCCTGAACACCATCAAGGCACAAGGCGTGGCGGGTCTGGTCGAGATCGCCCGCGAGAACGCCGACAAGCTCGCTGCCAACGAAAAGAAGGTCGAAGAGATGAAGGCGAAGATCGCCGCCGCGAAGGAAAAAGGCAAAGACACCTCCAGCATGGCTAAAGAGCTCGCCCGCGAGTCCCAGCAGCTCCGCAAATCCACCGAGCGCGATTTCCTGGTCGCCCTCGTTGGCGAAGATCGTGCCAATGACCTCCGCCAGGGCTACAACGCCAAGCAGCCGGAAAAAACCAAGCGCCCGCAGATCGATCCCAAGCAGCTCGCCAGCATGACCAAGGAGCAGCGGAAGGAATTCCTGAAGAACTACCAGAAAAGCGGCGGCAACAAAGATGTGAGCCTCGCCACACGTGCTTCCGAGCAGCCCAGCCCCGCACGTCCCGGCACCTTCCTGCGCACCTTTGGACAGAGTGACCGCGAACTTATCCAAAACGCCTCCGACGACGCCTCCGTGCCGCAAGCGCTCACCCTGCTCAATGGCCCCGTGGCCGACATCTTGAGCAGTCCGGCCTCCCAGCTCAATCAAGACCTCGGCAAGGCCGCGAACACGCCCGCGAAGCTCGAAACGCTCTATGTCTCCCTCCTCGGTCGCAAACCGAACGCCGATGAGAGCAAGGTCCTCGCTGAAGTGGCCTCCCAGCGCGGCGACAAAGCCGTCGAGGACGTCACGCACGCGCTCATTACCGGTTCGCAGTTCCTTTTCGTCCAGTAAGCCCAACACAACATCACGCCACCGCCATGAAAACTCTGTTCAACTCCTGCGACGAACTCTCCCGCCGCGAATTCGCCAAAAACATCGCCAAGACCTGCCTCGGCGTGTCCGTCATGAGCGGACTCGCTCCGCGTGGTCTCGCCGCGCCCTTTGAAGGTGCCTCGAAGGCCAAACAGGCCGCCACCGCCAAGCGTGTGATCTATTTGTACATGTCCGGCGGCATGACGCACCTCGACACCTTCGGCGTGGTGCCCGGCGCGGACACGATGGGTTCCACCAAGGCGATCTCCACCAGTGCCGACGGCGTGCAGGTCAGCGAATACCTGCCCAACACCGCGAAGATGATGCACCGCGGCGCGATCATCAATTCCCTCACCTCCACGCAGGGCGCGCATGCGCAGGGGAATTACTTCCAGCACACGAGCTACACGATGCGCGGTGCCACACGGCATCCGTCCATGGGCGCATGGCTGCAAAAATTCCAAGGCAAGGGCAACGCGGACCTGCCCGGCTCTGTGATCATCACCGGCGACAGCAAGCACCCCGGCGGCGGTTTCTTCGAGGCCGCCTTCCAGCCGCTCATCCTGAACGATCCCGCCAAAGGCCTGCAAAACAGCCACCGCCCGGCCAGCCTCAGCGAGAGCGACTTCGACTACCGCCTCGGCTTGTCCGCGAAACTCGACCAGGGCTTCCGCCAGACCTACAACTACAACGGCGTCAAAGCCTACGCCGAAGTCTATAAAGACGCCATCAAGGTCATGAAGAGTGAGGATCTCGACGCCTTTGACCTGAGCAAGGAATCCGCTGAAACCCAGGCCGCCTACGGTGAAGGAAACTTCTCGCAGGGCTGCCTCCTGGCCCGCCGTCTCATCGAGCACGGCGTGAAGTTCGTCGAAGTCACTCTCGGCGGCTGGGACATGCACCAAGACATCTATGCCCGCCTGCCTGAGCGTGCCGCCGAGCTCGACAAAGCCGTGGGTGCCCTGCTCACCGACCTCGAACGCCGCGGCCTGCTCGACGACACGCTTGTCGTTTTGACCTCCGAATTCGGACGCACGCCCAAGATCAATCAAAACGATGGCCGCGACCACTATCCGAAAGCCTTCAGCTCCGTCCTCTGGGGCGGTGGCATCGCCGGCGGCCAGGTTTACGGCAAGACCGACAAAGGCATCGAAGTCACCGATAACAAAGTCAGTGTGCCCGACTTCAACGCCACCATCGCCTACGCCCTCGGGCTGCCGCTCGACATGGTGCTCTACTCCAGCACCAAGCGCCCCTTCACCGTCACCGACAAAGGCCAGCCGATCACGAGCGTGTTTGGTTGATTTGGAGGGGCGATGATTTGTCGTCCTCCAAACGGCACAACTCGTGCGAGAAGCGTGTGTTTGAACGCGATTTGAATTCATGCGCCCGCTTCTCGCTCTTCTGCTGCTTTCCATCGCCACTGTCGCACGCGGACAGCAGATCGATCTCGAGAAGATTTTCGAGGACCGCAATCTCGGGCCGGTGGGTGAATTGCTGGCTCGCGGTGATTACGAACTCGTCGCTCGCATTGGTGAGGCGGCGGCGGAGAAGGGGCTGAGGGCGCCGGAATGGCGGATTTATCGACTGAAGGCGCTGGTGGAGATGGGGCAGATCGAAACTGCGCTCGATGAATCGCGCAAAGCGCTGGTGCTGTTTCCCGGTCATTTCGAGCTGCTGATACTGCGCCATGAGTTTGCCAGCATGCTCGGCAAGGCGGATGTGATGGCGGAGGCGTTGAAGGCCCTGAATGAGGCTGCAAAGGCGAAGGCGGCCAAGGATCGCACCGCGTTGGAGACCGTCATGCTTGGAAAGGCGGCGCTGGTGCTCGGCGCGGATGCGCAGAAGATCATCGCGCAGTATTTCAAGGCGGCGCAGGGCAAGGATGCGAAGCTGGAGGCCGCGTATCTGGCCGAAGGACATCTGGCGCTCGACAAAGATGATGCGAAACGGGCGGCGGACGTGTTTCGCGCCGGTTTGAAGGCGCACGGGGAGACGGCGGACTTGCGGTTCGGACTGGCGAAGGCGTTTCATTCGAGCGATCGCGAAAAAGCCGTCGAGAATTTGCAGAAGGCCTTGGAGCTGAATCCGAATCACAAGGCGGCGCATCTTCTGCGTGCCGAACTGCTCATCAGTGGTGAAAAGTTTGTCGAGGCGGAGGCGGCGGTGCAGCAGGTGCTCGATTTTGATGAGGCGAATCCGATTGGGTGGTCGCTGCGGGCGGTGGTGGCGCATCTGTTCCATGCCGACGAGAAGAAGATGAACGCGGCGCGTGCGGAGGCGCTGAGGCGCTGGGACCGAAATCCGGCGGTGGATCACACCATCGGGCGCTGTTTGTCGCGCGCGTATCGTTTTGCGGAGAGTGCGGGACATCAGCGGAAGGCGCTGGAGCTGGATCCGAAGTATCTGCCGGCCAAGGTGCAGCTTTGTCATGACCTTCTGCGCCTGGGGGAAGAGGATGAGGCGTGGAAGTTGGCTGCGGCGGTGCGCACGGAGGACGGTTACAACATCCAGGCGCACAACCTGGGGCTGCTGGAGAAGGAAATGGGCGGCTACGTGACGAAGAGCTTCGAGGACTTCATTTTGAAGATGCCGAAGCGCGACTGGCCGATCTACGGAGAGCGTGCGCTGGCGTTGCTGCGGGATGCGAAGGCGGTTCTGGCTCCCAAATACGGCCTGGAGCTGAAAAGGCCGGTTTTGGTCGAGTTTTTTGGCGCGCAGCAGGATTTCGCGATCCGGACGTTTGGGGCGCTGGGAGGGCAGGGGATGCTCGGTGTGTGCTTTGGCACGGTGGTGACGATGAACAGCCCGGGCAGCCTGGCGCATGGCCGCAACAACTGGGAGAGCACGCTCTGGCATGAGTTCTGCCACGTCATCACCCTGAGCGTGACGAAGAACCGCATGCCGCGCTGGCTGAGCGAGGGCATCAGCGTGTATGAGGAGAAGCAGCGCGATCCGGCCTGGGGCATGCCGATGGACGCGACGTTTCGTGAGATGGTGCTCGATGAGGAGACGCTGACCCCGGTCTCGCGGTTGAGTGGGGCGTTCATGAACGCAGAGACGCAGGACCACCTCATGTTCGCCTACTTCGAGTCCAGCCAGGTCGTCGAGTATTTGTTGGAGAAATACGGCAAGGAGAAGTTTCAAGGCATCCTGCGTGATCTGGCGGCTGGAAAACGCATCAACGACGCCATCGCCGACAACACGGCTGATCTGGACGAGGTGGAGAAGGGCTTCACCAAGTTCATCAAGGGCCGTGCGAAAGGGTTTGGCGCGAAAGCCGACTGGGAGGAGCCGAAGCCGGAGGAACTGAATCCGTTCGATGAAGGCTCGTTCGCCACGTTTTTGAAGGAGCATCCCAACAACCTGCCGGCGACGCGAAAATACGCGCAGGAGATGGTGAATCAGAAAAACTGGCCCGAGGTGCTCAAAACGGCCGACATTCTGATCCGCCTGCTGCCGGAAGATTTCAGCGGTGAAAGCGGCTACAGCCTCAAGGTGATGGCGCTGCGGCAGTTGAAGCGCGAAAGCGAGGAAATCGTCGTGCTACGGCAGATCGCAGCCCAATCATCGGGCGCACAGAGCACGTTCCTGCGTCTGATCGAACTGGATGCCCCCAAACAACGCTGGGCCGAGATGAAAGCGAACGCGCAGCGTGCCACCGCGCTGAATCCGTTTCTCGTGACCCCGCAAAAGGCGCTGGCGGAGGCGCACGCCGCTTTGAAGGAACCTGCGGAAGCTATCGCCGCCCACGAACGCGTCTTGATCCTCGATCCCGGCAGCGCGGCGCAGACGCACTTCAAACTCGCGGCATTGTTGAAGGAAACTGATGCTCCGAAAGCGAAGCGGCATTTGCTCGACTCGCTGGCGCTGGCTCCGCGAAATCGCGAAGGTTTGGCGATGTTGCGGGAGTGGAAGTGAACCAGACAAAAGCTCGATGCACATTCAAACACACGTCATGTCGGGCTGGTGCGTCGCCAATCTGTTTGACTTGAGTCCTCGTGAGCGCTTTTTGGCGATGGTTGCAGCCTCCGCCGCCGATGTGGATGGCGTCGGGATATTCGTCAGTTGGGATCTCTATACCGAATATCACCATGTGATTGCTCACAATGCGATGTTTGGTGTGCTGCTCGCTTTGCCGTTGGCGGTTTTCTCAAAGAATCGCGTCAAAGCCTTCTGTCTGTTCCTGAGCCTCTATCATCTGCACCTTGTTCTCGATTACTATGGATCAGGTCTTGGCTGGGGTATTGCGTATTTTTGGCCATTCTCAGAACATCAACTGCAAAATCCCGGCGCATGGGAGCTGTCTTCCTGGCAGAACTTCATCGCAGGAGGCTTTCTGGTTGGCTGGATGATTCTGATCGCCGTGAGACAACGCCGGTCTCCGCTCGAATTCATTACGCCATCCATGGACAAGAAGATCGTTGCTGTTTTCCGGAAGGAGGCATGAAGACGTTGAGAGGCCCCGGGGGAAATGTTGGTGATGCTACGGAGTTGGAGCAGTTGTGGAGTGGCGACGAATCGTCGCCTGCATGCCGACGATTCGTCGGCTCTCCATGGTGATTGCGCTACGCATTCAGCTCCAGCGCTTCGACGCCCTCGTAGCGCTGGCACAATGCGCTGATCTCCTCTTTCTCCATCACCATGAACGCGGTCGAGAGAGCGTCGGACAAGGCTGCGGTGGGGGCGAGGGCGTACGTGCGGCGGTTTTGGATGGGGACGGGATGGAAGAGGCGCGGGTTCATGATGTGCGCGCCTTTGACGGCAAAACCGGAGCCGCTGACGGCACGGTTGGAGAGGGCAAGACGTTGGGTGCCGCCACCCAGTGTGATCGGCCAGGCGTCTTTGCCGGATGGAGCGCCGATGGCGAGGATGGTGCTGTCGCCAGCATTGAGGACGAAGTTGGGAATCTTCCAGTCCTGCAGGAGGTCGGCACATTGATCGAGCGCGTAGCCTTTTCCCATAGCGCCGAGGTCAAAGATCATGTTCGAGGCATGCACGGTGACGCGCATGGTGTCCTCATCGAGGTCGAAGCGATGACTGCCGATGATCTGACGCGCTTGATCGAGCACGTCCTTGCTGACCTGGCGCGGTTCGCCGTCGGAGGTGACGAACAAACTCATCAGCGGGCCGATGGTGATGTCGAAGGCGCCATTGGTTTCTGCATGCATGGCCTTGGCGAGCGAAAGGCAGTCCCAGGCGGCCATGCCGACGATGAGGCTCTCGCCGGCCTTGAACTGGCCGAGGCGGTAGATGTCGCTGCTGGCGCGGAAGCGGCTGAGTTCGTCTTCCAGGCGGCGGATTTCGTCAAACGCGGCGTTGGCGGCCTGGGCGGCGTAGGTTGCGTCGGCGTCTTCGTGATTGATGAAGACATCGAAGGTGGTGGCCATCGCGTGGCAGGTGAAGCGATGGTGCGCGGGGGGCGTTTCGTTCACCGCGAGGTGGCCTCCTGATCCTTGTGCAGCTTGTAGCGTTCCCAGAGGGATTTTTCGACCCACAGGTTGATGGGCACATTGGGACGCAAGAGTCCGAAGGGGCCTTGCATGACGTAAGCTCGGTCACCGAACTTCGCTTCAAGAGCAGGCTGCATGTCGAGTTCGGCCACGATGACGCGTGCGTCGATGGTTTCGGGGATCGCGGTGGTGTAGTGGACGGTTTTGATGTCGCGCCAATACCAGGGGAAGGGCCAGCCGGCGTCGCGGTTGATGACGAGGACGTCGAAGTTGTCATCAGGCGCGGTTTTTTGCAGGTCGCGGAGCAGCGGGAGGATGCCGAGCAGATTCGCCGAGGGATGCGAATAGACGTAGGGATTGTGGGAATCGGCGGCGTAACGATGAATGGCGAGGTTAGTCTGCGCGATGAGGTGATACAGGCCAAAACCGATGGCGATGCGAAAGGCCATGCGCATGATTTGTCCGCTGATGGCCTGCGAGATAGCCGCTGCGCCGACACCGGCCAGTAGGGTGAGTGCGTGCTGGCCGCTGAGGATGGACCACGGCGTTTTGTAGGCGAGGAAGGAGTAAATGGCGAAGAGGACGACGCTGTAAACGGAGAGGAACACGAGGAAGGCCTGCCGGGAGGCGTTTTTCATGTGATTGCCGAGGAAGGCATGCGCCATGCCAACGAGCGCGAGTCCACCGATCAGGGCCTCGCTCCAATAGACGCCGTCCTTCCGCCAAAAGATGAGCGTGAGGTAGTAGTGCCAGGGTTTTTCATGGCCGCTGCCACCGGAACGCTCAAGGTAGTTCAGGTAGGTCGTGGCGCTGTCCTTGACGGCCTGCCAGTCTTTGAAGAAACCGGAGTAGAGCGTGACGCTGGTCACGATGGCGGCGATGACGATCCATAGCCACGGCTTTGATGAGCGCCCGCGGGAAGTGCTGATGGCAAAGCCGCTCTGACGCGGCGCGAATTCGCCCACGAGGAGCTTTGCGGCGCCGAATCCAGCGAGTGCGGCGGCGATGTTGATGACAAAAGTCTCCTTCGTGGCGTGCTGGAAGCCAATGGCGAAGCCTGCGAGCAGCAGCCAGGCGCTCCTGCCGCTCTGCGACCAGCGCCACAGCGCTGCGATGGCGAGCGTGATGAAGAGCACAAACGGCACCTCCATGATGAAGTAGCGCGAGTAATAGACCATCATGGGCGAGACGGCCATGAACAGCATGGCGTAGCCGGCGCCGAGTTTTCCGAGTGCGTCCCTAAGCAGCATGGTGATGAGGATGAGTAGCAGGCCGCACATCACGGGCACGGTGCGGATTCGTGCCTCCGTCCAGGCCGATGATTCTCCCCAGCCTGCGAGTCCGGCCCAGATCTTCGTGAGGTAGTGCAGTCCGGGGCCGTGGAAGTCCTTCGGGTCGTATTGAAAATGGCCTGTCTTTTGAAATTCGGCCGACTTCATGGCCAGGATGGCCTCGTCCGTGTGCATGGGGCGCTCTCCGAGGGTGGGGAGACGGTAGTAGGCAGCGATGGCGATGGAGATGATCGCGAAAAGAAGGAGACCGGTCGTGCCGAGGGAGTTTTTTGACGGAGGGGGCATGAGGGAATGACGAAATCCGAAGGACGAATGATTCAGAGCAGCTCGCGGCGGTGGATGAAGAGCCGCGCGCCGCGGTCGCGACGGAGGAAGAACTGCTCGCGCACTGGCGGCAGCGTCTCGGCGCCGCCGTGCTCGATGGTGAGCGTCACGGCCTGCGGCTGGGCATTCATCTCAAGGAAGCGCATCACCGGCGTGCCCCGGGTGCGAAAGAAGCAGTGCAGGGGGATGTGCGGATGCGCGGCATTCCACAGCCACTTCGCCGGGATGAAGCGCTCCTCGTCCATGAGGGCGCAGAGGACTTCCCGGATGAGTGGCTCGCCATGCTTGCGCGCCCAGCGCCAGGCTTCGCGGCGGTTCATGAGCTCGTTGAACTTGGCGACAAGCGGGTTCGCGTGCGCCTGCTCCATCTCCTGAATGACTTCGCGGGTGTGAACGGCCATCGCTTCGCGAAACTCCTCACGCGTGATGCGCCCGGCGTCCAGCCAGCGAAAAAGCTGCTGCGGCGTGGGGACGGGATCGAGGAGGTTCATCGGGGAGGCGGCGCGAAAGTGGCGCGCTCCCGGCGGTTCGCAATCAGGCTGTTTTTTCGCCAGCCGTCACTCCGCGTCTTTTTTCACATTCTGCGGGATGTCGAGGATGCGCAGGAGGTTGTGATAGCGGTCAGTCCAGAGGCGGATGTCGTTTTTCAGGACAATCTCGTTGCCCAGGAGCTCGGGCGGTGTGGCGGCGAGGAAGGCGGCGTTGTTGGTGACGAGGATATAATCGGTGGAGTCATGATCGACGCCGTCGCTCTCAGTGGCGACGCGGGTGGTCTTGTAACCGGCGTCTGCGGCGACCTTTTCGATGACGGGGGCGAGCACGAGGTAGGAGTTCGTGATGTGGACGGCGATGATGCCGTCCGGTTTCATGTGGCGCTTGTAGATGGCGAATGCCTCGCGGGTGAGCAGATGCACCGGGACGGAGTCACCACTGAACGCGTCGAGCAGCAGCACGTCGAAGTTTTGCGATTTTTCGCTGTCGAGGGCGAGCCGAGCGTCGGCGATGACGATTTCGAGCTTCGCGCCGCGTTCCTTCAAGTCGGCGAGGTAGGTGAAGTGCTTTTGCGCGATGCGCACGACATCGGGGTTGATGTCGTAGAAGCGGAAGGTGTGGCCGCTCTTTGCGTAGCACGAGACAGTCCCTGCGCCCATGCCGACGACACCGACGCGGGCGTCCGTGCGGTCTTTGAGGCTGTCCAGGGCCTTGCCAATGCCGGTGTGGCGTCCGTAGTAGGTGGTGGGTTCCTCGCGCACGCCCGCGTCGAGGTTTTGCAGGCCGTGGATGATCGTGCCGTTGGTCAGTTGGTGGGAGTTGAACTCCTTGTCCTCCTCCACGGCCAGCATGCCGTAGAAATTGCGCACGCGCTCGAGCTTCTCCTCATGCTTGAAGCCGTAGTCGCACATCAGGAGGATTAAAAAGGTCGATTGCAGGCAGATGAAGAGCAAGGACAGCAAAGCAGGCCGGAAATTGCCCCGGCGCACGGCACGGAAGACGAGCAGCGCGATGCAGGCCACGATGACGCCGATGATGAGCCACAGCGTCCAGGTGGGCACGACGGCGTTGAGTTGCGGCAGCCGCTCTTCGAGCACTTTTTTCGTGATGATCTCCAGTTTGATGATCATCCAAGCCGCAAAAGCGGCCAGTGCTGCCAGGAGTGCGAGCAATGACCATTCACCTGCTTTTTTCCGCACGCCCCACACGGCACGCAGCAGCACCACGCAGGCCAGCAAGAGCACGGCGATCAGACTGATCGGCCATTCGGCGAAGGTAGTGAAAAGACGAGGTGCTCCGAGGCTCACAAACAAACCGCCCAGCGCGCCGCCGGCCGACATGAGCAGGTAAAACTCGGTGAGACGGCGCGGCGCGGGCTTCAGACGCGTCAGCTCGCCATGGCAGAGCATGCAGGCCAAAAACATCGCGCCGAAGCACCAGCCCAGTTCCCAGATGAAATTGGGTGTCAGATCGATGCTGCTGAGGTTCAGGCTGGCGCCGGTGATTTTTTCCAGCAGCGGCTCCACATCGTGGTGCATCATGCTCTCGAACTTGCCCCAGAAGGGTTGTTTCTGAAGGCGATCCTCTGTGCAGGTGATGAAAAGCAGCAGCAGCGCCGGTAGCGCCCACAGCACCGGCACCCGTGCATACCAGCGCTCATGCTCGAAGCAGATGATGAAGGTGAGCAGGTAAAGGCTCAACGGCACGACCCAGAGGAAGGGAATCACGGCGACGTCCTGGCAGACGTGATTCGTGGCGGAGAGCAGCACGCAGCTCGCCAGTGCGGGAAGGAGCACCCAGAGGAAGCGCCGTAGCCAGCCCGGATGATCCGATGCCTCGTCCACGGGCGCAGGAGGCTGGGCCGCCTCCTTGAGGGCGTGATGGCGGTCCATCCACACGCCGGAGAGGGAGAGGATGACGAACGCGCCAAAGGCCACGGACCACAACGTCGTCTGCTCCACCACATCCCAATGGACTTCAAAGAAGAGCGGGTAGCTCAGCAGCGCCGCCAACGAGCCGATGTTTGACAGCGCATACAAGCGCCACGGGTTCGCGCCGCCGCTGGCACGTGTGAACCACACCTGCACCAATGGGCTCGTGCTCGAAAGGACGAAATACGGCAGGCCGACGCTCGCCGCGAGCAGCAGCAGGATGCGGAAGGCGGGATCTTCGCCGCCAGTCGGTTTCCAGGCCTCCGCCGGAGCGATGGGCAGCAGCGCGATCGCCCCACCGAGCAGCAGGCCATGCAGAATGCCCTGCCATTTGCGCGGCAGCAGCGTCAGCGCGTGAGCGTAGGAATAACCGGCGAACAGAACGATCTGGAAGAACAGCATGCAGGTCGTCCACACGCCGGGCGTGCCGCCGAACCACGGCAGGATGAACTTGCTGATGATCGGCTGCACCTGGAACAGCAAAAACGCGCTGAGCAGGCTCAGCGCGCCGAGGATCAGGCCGGGAATAACGCGGGAGGCGGTCGTGGAGGACATGCGGAGGAGTGAAAGCGCAGGCTCCCACATTGGTTTCTTTTTGGGAAGCAAAAAGGATGTAAGCGGCCTGTGAAGTGAGATCGGCGTGTCGTCGGAGCAGTTTCCTTGCTCCCGCGTGCTCCCGCTCCATCATGCCGCGATGCCGCAGCCTCCACGCCGTCCGTTCCGCTCCCGCCCTCCGCAGCCATCACCGCAGCGCGAGCATGGCACTTCATGGGAAAAGTCCGCTGACTGGTATGACCGCATCATCGGCGAGCGCGGCTCAGAGCTCTATCAAGCCGTGGTCATTCCTAGCGCGCTCAAGCTGCTCGACCCGAAGCGCGGCGAGCGCGTGCTCGATCTCGGCTGCGGTCAGGGCGTGTTCAGCCGCGCGATGGCGCAGAAAGGCTGCGAAGTGACCGGTGTGGATGCCTCGCCGACGTTGATCCAAAAGGCGCGCACCTATCCCTCGAAACCGCCGGTGCGTTATCTCGCACGCGACGCGGCTCAGATCGGTGATTTGGGCGAATATGACGCCGCCTCGGCGATTCTGTGCGTGCAGAACATGGAGCATCTTGATGTCGTCTCCGCTGCCGCTGCGAAAGTGCTCAAAACCGGCGGACGCATGCTGTGGGTCGTCAATCATCCCGCCTTCCGCATTCCACGTCAGTCGAGCTGGGGCCACGACGAGCCACGGAAGATCCAATATCGCCGCACAGATGCCTACAGCAGCACGCTGAGCATTCCCATCGTCATGCATCCCGGAAAGGCGGACAGCGAAAGCACCATCTCTTTCCACCGCAGCCTTCAGACGCTCACCGCGTGTGGTTTCGGCGCCGGATTGCGTCTCGCAGGCATTGAGGAGTGGTATTCGCACAAGGAAAGCCAGCCCGGTCCGCGTGCACGGGCGGAAAATCGTGCGCGGAAGGAGTTTCCGCTGTTTTTGGCCCTCTTGTGGGAGAAACGGTGAGGCGGGATGTCCTGCAAGATGCGCTGCGGCGCTCCCGTTCGGGTGTGCCTCATGAAGTTCTTTGCTCCCGTCACTCTGTCGTTGTTTCTCGCCACTTTTGCCCTCGCTGCGTCGCAGGATGATCAATATGTGCTGGGACCGGATTCGCAGATCCAGAAAGGCGTGCTACAGGGGAAAGTGACGCAGATGCCTGCGTGGACGAACTCGAAGATCTATCCGGGCACGACACGTGACTGGTGGATCTACGTTCCAGCGCAATACAAACCCGAGCAGCCGGCGAACGTGATGGTGTTTTGCGATGGCGGTGGTTTCGTGAAGACGGATGGTCAGTTCCGCGTGCCCGTGGTGTTCGACAATCTCATCGCGAAGGGCGAGATGCCGGTGACGATCGGCATTTTCATCAATCCCGGCGTGTTTCCGACCAGCAATGCCAAAGAGAAGCCACGCAGCAACCGCAGCTTTGAGTATGACTCCCTAGGCGATCTGCATGCGCGTTTCCTGATCGAGGAAATCCTGCCGGAAGTCGCGAAAAGCTACAAAATCACCGACGATCCCGAAGGTCGCGGCATCTGCGGAAACAGCAGCGGCGGCATCTGCGCTTTCACCGTCGCATGGGAGCGGCCGGACGCGTTCCGCAAGGTGATCAGCCACATCGGCAGCTTCACCAACATTCGCGGCGGTCATGTGTATCCCGCGTTGATTCGCAAGACCGACAAGAAGCCGCTCAAGGTCTTCCTCCAGGATGGTAAAAACGATCTCGACAACCAGTTCGGCAACTGGCCACTAGCGAACCAGGACATGGCCGCGTCGCTGAAATTCGCCGGTTACGATTTTCAGTTCGTCCTCGGCGAAGGTACGCACAACGGCAAGCACGGCGGGGCTCTGCTGCCGGACACGCTGCGCTGGCTGTGGAAGAAGTGAGGTGTTGAGCGTTCACAAGATTCGATTAACTTCCACCGCATGAGCACCGTCCTTGAAATCGAAAAGGCCATCGAATCGCTGCCGCCCCAGCAGTTCTTTGAACTCGTGGACTGGATGGAGAGGAAACGCGAGGAGGCCGAGGATGCGTATGACAACGCCCGTGCTGACGCAGCTCTAGCCGAGGGCGGGCCGAATGTCCCCTGGGAAGAAGTACAGCGGAAATGCGGCCTGCTGCCATGACGTATCGGGTTGAGTTTACCAAGGCCGCTGATCGCGCTTTCAGCAAACTGACGAAGTCGGTGCAGGTTCAATTGCAGGCGGACATCCAGAAATTGGCCGACACACCGAGGCCTTCGGGTTGCAAAAAGCTGAAAGGGACCGCCAATCGCTGGCGCATCCGTTCTGGAGACTACCGGGTGGTTTACGAAATCCATGATGGCGTTCTGCTCGTGCTGATCGTGGATCTCGGCCACCGGAGTGACATTTACAACTGAACCACCATGAAACCCACCTTCCTCGCACTCGCTCTGCTTTCCACCTCACTCCTTGCGCAAGATACCTCGTTGCACGACTACCTCATCGACGGCGAGCCGTGGAAGGAAGCTGCCGCGGGGTATGCCTTCACCGACGGGCTGTGCTGTGACAAGGATGGCAATCTCTTCTTCACCGACGTGAAGGCCGGGAAGGGCATCTACAAGCTGGATGTGGCGACGGGGAAGGCGGACTTGTTTCTCGACAACCTGCCCGGCATCAGCGGCCTGCAGATCGGCCCTGATGGCCGCTTTTACGCCTGCCACAACAAGGAGCAGCGCATCATCGCCATCACGATGAAAGGGGAGGTGGAGGTGCTTCTCACCGGTGTGAAGTGCAACGACCTCGTGGTGAGCAAGCAGGGCCATCTTTACTTCACCGAGACGCCGACGCTCAGCGTGCATCTGATCACCAAGGACAAAAAGCACGTCGTCGCAGATGCCGGTCATGTTCAGAAGCCGAACGGCATCACTCTCTCGCCGGACGAGCGCACGCTCGCCGTCTCCGAGCACGGTGGGAAGCATGTTTGGGCCTGGCGCATCGACGATGACGGCACGCTCAGCGGCGGAGCACCCTACATGACGATGTGGCTGCCGGTGGGCAAGGAAACCGCGTCCGGCGATGGGGCGACGACGGAGTCAACCGGCCGATACTTCGTGACGACGGAGCTGGGAGTGCAGGTTTTTGATTCTGCGGGCCGTCTGGCCGGCATCATTGCCAAACCGACGCCACAATCGAAGGTCGTCAGCGTCGAGTTTGCGGGCAAAGAGCGCGACATCCTCTACATCGCCGCCGGGGATAAAATTTTCGGGCGCAAAGTGAAGGTGAAGGGCTATTTCTGACCGCATTCTCATGACGGCCGCTTTTTTCCTCCGCTTCGTCCCGCTCGCGCTGTGTGGCGTGCTGTTTTCCGCCTGCACCGAGACGATAAGGCTGAAGTTTGACGCTGCATGGGAGACGCTCGACCCGATGGGACACCGCAGCGAGCACCAGGCGCGGCACTACCCGCGTGGCAAGAGCACGGGCATCAAGCTGCCGGGCGGCGGAGAGCAGTAGCCTCGGCCCCGGCGAGGCGACGGGTGTGTCGCCGTGTTGATTGATGTAGGACGACTGTGGCGATAGCCCGGTCGTCTGTGGAGACTCCACAAGGCCAAGAATCGGGCGGGCTTCGCCACACCCGATCTACATCTTTGCGGTGCCACACCCGAAACGACACTCACTTCACGACTTTCCCCCCGAGAGAGAGGATGCGCGCCTTGCCTTTGGCGTCCTCGGCCTCGGCGATCTGCTTGTTGGCGACATACATCTGCGAAAGGGCGGTCCAGGCGAGAAGATCGTTCGGCTGGAGCGTGGTGGCCATGAGACCGGCTCCGATGGCTTCTTTGATCTCGCCACTGCGCAGGAGGGCCATGCCAAGGGCATGCCAGCCATCGAAAAAGTCGGGCTGCAGATCGACGCAGCGGCGGTAGAGGCCGATGGCCTCAGCCAGTTCGCCGAGGGCGACATGGCCGCTGGCTTCATCGAACAGCTCTTCGACGGCTGCGGCGGGTTCGCTCATGCGGGGCGCTTTAGGATGCGTTGGCGAGCTTGTTCACGACTTTGGCCTCGTCGTGCTTCTTTTTGAACCAGGCTTGGAAAAGGCTCATGCGCTCCTGCTGGGAGAGGGACTCCGCCTGGCTTTGACGCCGGTCGGCTCCGTCCGGGCGTTTGCGCAGCTCTTTCGCGCTGACGTAAATGAGAAGCGTGCCTTTGTCGTAATCGACGGCTTTGGACACGCTGCCAGGAGCGGTTTGACCGGCTTCGCGGGCAATGAGGAAGGCGTTTGGCACATCCTGCGGCGGTGTGCCGACATCGATGTCTGGCAGGGCTTCCAGGGTGAGCTTCTTTTCCTTCACGAGGTCTTCGATCTTCTTGCCGGCCTTCAAGCCGTCATTGAGGGCGGTGCGGGCTTCGTTCACGGCCTTGGTGCGCGCCTCATCGGCCTTCTGACCGATCAGCACCTCTTTGATCTTGTCCTTCACTTCAGCGAGTTCCTGCTGCTTGGGCTCCTCGATCTTGGTGACTTCAAAGACAAACCAGCCGTTCGTGCCTTCGACGGCTTCCGGCGGTGTCTTGCTGTCCTTGGCGCGGGCGAAGATCATTTCGACGAGGCTGCTTTCGGCTTTGAGCGCTTCCGGCGGCTCGGCTTGCGAGAAGGCGGTGAGCGTCTCGATTTTTGCGCTGGTTTGCTTCGCGGCGTCCTGGAAGCTCTTCTTCTGCTTCATGGTCAGGTCGTTGAAGGTGTTCACGCGCTGCACCTGCTCGTTTTGGGCCTTCTGGCGTTCTTCGAGGGGCTTTTTGTCGAGATCCTTCGGATTTTCGAAGGCGACATAGTTCACGGCCCGCTTCTCGATGGACTTGTAGTTCTCTTTGTTCTCCTCGTAGTACTTTTTGATCTCGTCGTCGGTGACGGCGGCGGCTTTTTTGAAGGTTTCGGTCTCGAAGGCGATCTTCGAGCCTTTGAAGGTGTGGCTGGAGCTGGCGTATTGCTTTTCAGCGGCGATCGGTGAGGCGGTGTAGCTCTCGGTCACGAGCTCCTGCAGCTTTTGCAGGCCGATGGTGTCCTTCATGATGCCGAGGAGGTCCTGGGACTCGAAACCTTGGGAGTTGGCGAGCTCTTCGAGGCGCTGGGCGCGGGTGATGTCGAATTTGCCATTTTCCTGGAGGGAAGGGAGTTTTTCCAGCGCGGCGCGGGCCTCGGCGTCACTGGCGCGGATGCCGAGTTCGTCCATGAGGTGGCGTGCGACGAAGAGATTGACGAGGCGGTCCATGCCGCCGCCGCCGAAGCCGCCCTCAGACGAGAGCATCATGAGCATGGAGGGCAGCTCGTAGGCCTGCATGTAGAATTGGGCGATCTGCAGCGAGGTGTTCGCACGCTGCACGTCGGCGATGGTGAGTTCCTCGCCGAAAACGGTGAGCGCATGATCGGTGGGCAGCGCTTTTTTCTCATAACCTGCGTCGGTGCGCCAGCCGCCCCAGAAGGAGAAGGAGATGATGATGATGACGGTCAGCGTGATGAGAAAGGCACCGCGGTGGCGGCGGAAAAATTCGAGCATGGTCGTGCGGGCGGTTGAAGGGCGCGCAATAAGGCGCTCCATGCCCCGGCGGCAACCGGAAAAAGGCGTTGCAAACGGTGTTTCACCTCCCGCGGCACCCAGCTTGACATTTCCTCCACCCGGCACACTTCATGCGCTCCTTTTTTCCCGCTGTCCGCACCTACCCCCATGCCCCAGGCTCCCACGAAACGCTACTGGACCGTCCGCTCCTCCTCCATCCACAACCGCGGCATCTTCGCCCGCTGTGACATTCCCGACGACACGCCGATCATCGAGTATGTGGGCGAAAAGATCACCAAGGCCGAGTCCAAGCGCCGCGGGGACGCGCTGATCGACAAATCCAAGAAGACCGGCTGCGCGGCGGTCTATGTCTTCACCTTGAACCAGCGCTATGACATCGACGGCGCGAAGGGGCGCAACCCCGCCCGCTACATCAACCACTCCTGCGATCCGAATTGCGAGGCCTTCATCATCCGCGGACACATCTGGATCTATTCGCTGCGCGAGATCAAGGCGGGTGAGGAACTGACCTACAACTACGGCTTCGATGCGGACACCTGGGACGAGCATCCCTGTCGCTGCGGTTCCAAACGCTGCGTCGGCTTCATCGTGGAGGAGAAGCAGTGGCCGAAGCTGCTCAAGAAATTGGAAAAGGTCGCGGAGGACGCCAAGAAGGGGAAATTCAAGCTGAACGGTGTCACGAAGCCGGTGAGTGCCAGGAAGTGTGCGTGAACGAGCGCATGTGGCTGCGGAAATGACGAAACCAGAATGGCGAATGAGGAATGAATGGCCAGTGACGAAGTCTGAATCTCGTCATGACTTCGGGATGATTTTCCAGCAATGGCCAGACGGCATGGTTTGAATCTTCGAGCCTCGGAATTTCTTCCTCATTCCTCATTCTGGTTTCGTCATTGCGACTCTGTTCACACGCGTCGTGCTTCACGTTCCGTAGCGCGAGCGGCGGCGCTGCTTTGAAAGTGCGTGATTGCTGCGGCCAGCGCATCGGCGGCGTCGGCCGGCGGTGTCTCGCGCAGGCGCAGTTGGGCGCGAATCATGAAGGCCACCTGGTCTTTCTGCGCCGCGCCACGGCCCACCGCGGCCTGTTTGATCTCTCGCGGTGCGTATTCGTAGATTGGCAGCCCATGCTCGGCGGCGGCGATGAGGCAGGCGCCGCGCGCGGTGCCGAGCACGATGGCGGTCTTGAAGCTCTGCACGAAGATGGTGGACTCGATGGCGCACACGGTCGGCGCATGGAGTTTGATCACGTCGTTCAAGCCTTCGCGGATGGCGACGAGGCAGCCGGAGGGGAGGAGGGCAGGCTTGTTCTGGATCACGCCCCAGGCAATCGCCTGCAAATCGTTGCCGCTGCGTTCCACGACAGCCCAGCCGGTTTTTCGCAACGCCGGGTCGATGGCGAGCACGCGCTCGACCGCTGCGGAGATGCCTTCCGGCTCACGGCGGACGATTCTTGCCATCAGCGGCGTGGGTTCGAGCCACCGCCGCCGAGACGGAAGAGTTGATCGACCGAGATGGCCCCCGAACCGAACAGCAGGAGTGTCACGGTGATGAAAAGATACAGCCACGCGGCCTCTACCAGGGGCGATCCTGCTTTTTGCAGCAGGACCAGCGCGGTGACGACGACCGGCAGGAAAAAGACGGCAAACAGTCGCGTGAGGAATCCGCTGATCCAACTGAAGGCGACGCCCAGCACGATCAAGGCGGTGAATGGCGCCAGCAGGTGCGCGTAAGGCAGTCCGGCCTCGTGAAACGCGGGCACCCAGGCCCACGGCTGCTCCTTCCAGAAAAAGCGATACGCCTCCAGCGCTCCACTGAAGGCATGTCGCGTCATGAGGAGGATGCCTGTGCCGATGCGCAGGATGGCGACGGTCTTGAACAACGAGCCGAGCGGATTTTCCGCCGCGGCGGGATTGCCTCCGATGTGTTCGATCATGGCGCGGGGATCAGATGTCCGGGGAAAGGGTGATGATGTCCCCGGCCTGCGGGCTCCATTGATAATCCGCCGATTCGAGGAAGGCAAAGAAGCGGCGCTGACCGCCGCGAGAGATGTAGATGCCGCGCTTGGTGGAGCCCGGCTTGCGTCCGCCGGCGCTTTCCACCGCCTGCCGCACGGTCAGCTCCTGATACGCGGGGATGAACACCGCGCCACGCACATCGCCATCGATGGCGATCACCGGCGTGTTTTCGACGGAAACGAGCTGCACAGTGATGGGGCGCGTGTTGCGGCCTGCCACGCGGAACACGGATGCGATGGAGTTCACCGCCTGCGGCAGTTTCTGGCCGCCGACACGCGCCGTGCCGGTTTCTCCCAGCGGGAGCAGGCCTTCGGAGTTCACCATGACGATGCCGCAGTAGATGCGTTCCGGGTCACGCGCTCCTTCGTAAACTTCCAGTCGCAGCGTGTGGCCGTAACCGAGCGTCTGCTGCGTGGTGAAGGGCACCTCGGGATCCTCGCCGCCCTCCGTGTCGCGCTCCGGCAGGCCCGGAATGATCTTCGCGATGGTGTTCATGCTCGGCAGGCCCAGTTTGGGCAGCTTCGGCACTGGAATCTTCTGGATCAGACCGCAACCGGCCAGCAGCAGCGGCACGGCGGTCAACAACGAGGCGGAAAGAAAACGCGGCATGGTCAGGCAGGGAAAAACAGTCGCCCATCATGGCGGCGCGGAATGCGATGGCAAGGAGGTTTCGCCGGCTAGGCGGATTGCGTTCACTTCCGGACCAGCTCAATGCCCTTAAGCCGGAACAACTGCTGGCGTTCAGGGATTTCGACGGCGCTGAGGCGCAGGCGGTGGATGCCGGGCTGCTTGATCTCGACGGTGCCGATGATGCAGGACTTGAACTCCTGCGCGCTGCCGGTGCGCACGACGCTGGTGCGCAAGGTCTGTCCGGCGATGACGACCTCATACAGGCCTTCTTTTTGCGACTCGGAGGCCTGACGCACCGCGATCTCGTAGGTGCCCGGCTGATCGAATTTGAGGAACCACGCGGCCCAGTCGCCCGCGTCGAGCCAGTTCACGAGAATGTCTGCCATGAGGTCCATGCCGCCGAGTTTAGGATAATCGGCCTTCTCGGCGGAAATGAGGGTGTTGTCAGTGACGGCGACGACTTTGGCGAGCGTGGCGTTGATGCCTTTGCTGATGGCGGCGGCCTGCGCTTTGCGCTGCGGCTCGCTGACGGCGAGCGCGTCAAAAAACGCGGCGGCGTCCGGATCGGTCACGCGACTGAGCGCGGCGAGCGCCTGGTCTTTTTCCCGCGCGTCTTTGCTGGCTTCGAAAAGGCGCTTCGCATGCGCGAAAAGCTCAGCCTGCGAGAGGCTGCCGGTTTGCGAGCAGAGCTGTGTGGCGGCGAGCAGCAGCAGCAGGCGGCATGCGGGATCGGTCTCGCGTGGCAGACGGGCCACGAGGGAGGGCAGGGGATCGCAGGCGGGCCATTGGGCGATGGCGGTGAGCGCGGCTTTGCGCACACTGGTGCCGGGATCGGCGATGGATTCGAGAATGACCTGCAAGGAGTCAGCACCACCAGCGCGACCGAGGATGCGCAGCAGCAGCGCACGGTCGGATTCACTGCCTTTGCCCTCGCGGTAGGCGGTGATGACGGGCGCGGTGGCGGCGTTGCGGTCGCTTTGAGCCTGGATGGCGGAGACGGCGGCCTGTTCAGCGAAGTCGGCCTCTTTTTCCGGCACGTTCTGGAGTTGGCCGAGGATGAGTTGCAGATCTTCCTTGTCGCGAGCCAGGAGGCCCAGCGCGGTCCATGAGGCACGACGGACGTTTGAGTCCTTGTCACGCACGAGGGGCAGGACGTGCGGCAAAGTGCCGCCGATCGCACGCAACCCGACGATTTTGACCAGATTCGCCCGTGCCATGGGATGCTTGGCCACGCCGAGGTGCTGGGAGATCATCGCGTCGATGTAATCGCCTCCGGTGACCTGGCTGAGCGCCTGCGCGGCGGCGGCGCTGGTCTTCGGATTCTCGAGGTAGTCGAAAAGCAGGCGCACGTCGATGTCACTGGCCTGTGGCTTGTCCGCGCTGACGATGTCGGCAAAGCGCTGCATGCGGCCGGCATCGCGGGAGCGTTCGATGAAGCGTTTCACACCGAAACCGCGGATGAGGATGACGAGGAAGGGAATCGTCACCGCTGCCCACTTCGGGAAAGGGGCCTTCGCCGGGCGTGGCGGGTGCGAAGGCAGTGGCGCGCCGGAGGTTGAGCCCATGACGAGTTTTGAAGACGAGGTGCCGACGGTGCTACCGGTGACAAGACGGGAAGAACTCGTGCCCACGCTGCCGGTGATGAGCTTTTTCGTGCCACTTCCCTCTGCAACGGCGACGGCCACTGGCACCAGGGTTTTTTCTGGGGTGCCTTCGAGGTAGGATTGCAACGCTTCAGCCACGGAGGCGGGGCGGCTGGCTGGGACGCGGTTGATGAGCCATTCCACCCACTGCAGGGTGTGCGCGGGCAGGTCGGGGCGCAGCGCGGCGAGCGGCTTGGTGCGATGGTAAAGATGCGCCACCATCACCTGCGGCATCGTATCGCCGGTGAAGGGATACTTTTGCGTCAGCGCGTAGTAGAAAATGCAGCCCAGCGCATAAATGTCGGTGCGCACGTCCACCTCAGTCCGCTCGAACTGCTCCGGCGCCATGAAATGCACGGAGCCGAGCAGGCCGCCCTGCGAGTCCGTGTCCTGCTGCACCGGTTGCTTGGCGGTCTTTGCCAGTCCGAAGTCGAGGATCTTCACCTGGAAGCGCCCGCCTGGCAGCCAGTGGATCATGAGATTTCCCGGCTTCAGGTCGAGATGGATGATCCCCTGCTCATGCGCGGCGATCATCCCGTCCAGCACCTGCCGGACGAGGGAATCGAAGTCCTCCGTCGTCAGCGCTCCGCGCATGATGATGTCCTCCAGCGTCTCGCCCTTCACCAGCTCCATGACGATGAAGCCGCCCTCGTCATCCACGCCTGCGTCATGGACGGTGACGATGTTTGGGTGCTGGAGCACCGACTGCTGGCGTGCCTCGCGGATCAGCGCCTCCACGGCCGAGCCAAAATCGTCCGCCCTGTCCGCCCGGATGCGTTTCACGGCCACCTCACGGCCGAGTTGCCTATCCCGTGCCCGGAAGACGGTGCCCAGTCCGCCTTCGGCGATCGGGGCGAGGAGTTCGTAGCGGTCGTTCATTCTGGGGGCGGATGCTGGCACTTTCAGGCTTTCCCGCAATGAAACTTTCGCTCGTTCCGCCGGGTGTGCTAAATTCAGCCTTTCCGCATGCCACTTCTCAGCGTTCAGGACCTCAAAATTCACTTCCCCGTGCGCGGGGGCTGGCTGGGCCGCACCACCGATGTCATCAAGGCCGTGGACAAGGTCAGCTTCGATGTCGAGGAGGGCAGCACTGTCGGTCTCGTCGGAGAAAGCGGTAGTGGCAAGTCCACCGTGGCCCGCGCCTTGTTGAAATTGAATCCCGTGACTGAAGGAAGCGTGACCTACGCCGGTCGCGACATCCTGTCCATGAGCGACGACGAGTTCCGCCCGCTGCGCAAAGAAATGCAGATGGTGTTTCAAGATCCCATCGGCTCGCTCAATCCGCGCATGACCGTCGAGTCCATCCTCGCCGAGCCGCAGGAGATTCACTTCAAGGAAAAATCCCGCGATGAGCGCCGCGATGTCTCCGCGGCGCTGCTCAAGAAAGTCGGCCTGCCGGAGGATTCGCTGCAACGCTACCCGCATGAGTTCAGCGGTGGTCAGCGCCAGCGCATCGGCATCGCCCGTGCCCTCGCTGTGCGGCCGAAATTCCTGATCTGCGACGAACCGGTCAGCGCTCTTGATGTGAGCGTGCAGGCTCAGATTCTGAACTTGCTCAAGGACATCCAGGCGGAGTTCAACCTCACGCTGCTCTTCATCGCTCACGATCTCGCTGTCGTCCGCCACATGAGCGACCGCATCGTGGTGATGCATCGCGGCAAAGTCGTCGAGCAAGGCCCCGCTGACCAGGTCTGCGAGCATCCACGCCACGACTACACCCAGAAGCTGCTCGATGCGGTGCCGGTGCTCATGTAGCGAAGCGAAAGCTGCCTGCGGCGCCGACCCATGACGAAACCCGAATGATGAATGACGAATGTCCCCACAAACCCTGAATGTCTTGGGAGCTGCCTTTTCGGACGGCTTCATCATTCCTCATTCTGATTTCGTCATTTGGACGCTTCCATAACTCCCCGACCCACTTTCTCTGCCCCATGACCCCGCTCTTCAAAAAATTTCTCGGCATGAACTGGCTGCTCGTGCTGAACATCGCCGGGCTCGTCGTCTTTGGCGTGTATGCCATCTTCAATGCCTCCGCGCACAAGGATGAGGCCGAGTTCGCCTTCAAATGGCGCGATCAGATTCGCTGGGTCATGCTGGGTCTGCCTTTCTTCTTCGCCGCCTCGCTCATCGACTACAAATGGGTGCGCTGGGCCTGTCTGCCGATGTATCTCGCGGGCATCGGCGGGTTGGTGGCCGTGCTGCTCATCGGGGTGGAGATCGGCGGGAACAAGGCATGGATTCGCGTCGGCGGGCAGATGGTGCAGCCCTCGCAGTTTGCCATCATGTCCGGCATTTTGATTCTTGCCGTCATCTTTGGGGAACTCCCGCGCCTGCATCCCGTTTTTCGTCGTCCATGGCTGCGCATCATGCTCGCCGGCATGCTCGCGGGCGTTCCGGCGGCCATGGTCATCAAGGAGGACTTGGGCTCCGGCCTCGTCTGGGGGCCGGTGTTCCTCTCCATGATGCTCGTCGGCAGCATTCCGTTCCGCTACTTGATCACCATGCTGCTTGGCGTCATCAGCGTCGTTCCGCTCGTCTACGTCTTTGCCCTCAAGCCCTATCAGCAGGCCCGCATCAACTCCACGTGGTACATGCTCACCAACCAGCTCGAAAAGGTGGATATGCAAAACGAGGGCTGGGTGGCCAAGCATCTGCAGATCGCGGTTTCCACCGGCGGATTGGAAGGGAAGGGACCCGAGTCGAAAAAAGTGCCTGATCAGGCGTCCATCCACCGCACCTTCTTCCCGCATGAGTCGATCAACGACTTCATCTTTGGCGTCATCGCCGAGGAGTTTGGTTTTCGCGGTTCCGTGCTCGTGCTCTCCGGTATGCTGCTGCTGCTGCAGCAGAGCGTCTTTGTCGCCTTCTGCGCCCGCGACCAGCTCGGTCGGCTCATCACCGTCGGGGTCATTGCGATGTTCTTCGTTCACACCTTTCAGAATGCCGGCATGAATCTCGTCATGCTTCCTGTCATCGGTCTGCCCATGCCATTCGTGAGCTACGGCGGCACCTTCGTCATCGTCACCCTCTTTCTCATGGGCATGGTCCAGAGCGTCTGGGTGCACCGCAACATCTCCGCCGCCAAAAAGAAGCGTGCCGTCAATTCGGTGCGCGATGATGACGAAGAAGACTGATGCCAAGGTCAGGAGGGCCGACGATTCGTCGGCCTCGCAATAAGGAATGAACAGCGACGCCCCGTCGCGGCTCTACCTTTAACTCCTAACCCATCACCCTTAACCCTCCTCAAACAATCTCCCAGCCTTTGCGGTAGTCGCGGCGCACCATCTTGTCGGCGACGGCGTTGTTCGGAATCTTCAGCGCCGGGGCATCCCATTGCAGCAATTCGTTCGGGAACGCGCTGGCGAGGCAGCCGAGCAGCACGGCCTCCGTGAGCGGGCCGGCGTAGTCGAAGTTTGCGGTGGGTTTCTTGTCGCCCTTGAGACAGCAGTCGATGAAGTCGGCCCAGTGGTTGCGCGGCTCCAGCTTCGGATACTTGAAGCCGGTGAATTTGTCGCGCGGATAGAGCTTTGGCGTGGAGCCGTGCGGATGAAGCAGGACACCGTCCGTGCCGAGGTAAATCGTGCCCTGGCCGGGGAACTTCAGCACGTCATCGCCTGTGAGCGCCATGACTTCAGCAGGCGGGCGGGCGTCGCCATCGGTCCAGGTGACCTTAATGCTCTCGCCGTAGGTGAACTTGGTGCCGAGGAAGGTGTATTCGACGATGGCATTGATGGCCCAGTTGTCCTTGTTCGGCGCCGGGCCGCGAGAGGTGACGGAAATCGGTGCGGCGAGGTCGAGCGAGCGGAACCAGCCGCTGAACATGTGGCAGCCCATGTCCCCCAGCGTGCCGGTGCCGAAGTCGCGGCGCTTGCGCCAGTTGCCGGGATGGTCGTAGCCCTGGATGTAGCTGCGCTCGGTGGCGACGCCGAGCCACTGGTTCCAGTCGAAGCCCTCGGGGATGGGATCGCTCTTGGCCGGACGCGGCTCCATGTCGCCCCATTTTTTGTTCGAGAAGGTATGAGCTTCCTTCACCTTGCCGATGGCTCCCATCTGGATGAGCTCGACCGTCAGGCGCTCGGAGAAGTCAGATGAGACCTGGATACCCATCTGCGTCATCACACCGCGCTCACGCGCACGCTCGACCATCTGGCGGCATTCCCACAGATTGTGCGCCAGCGGCTTCTGACCATACACATGCTTTCCTTTGGCGATCGCGGCGATGCCGATGCTGCCATGCATGTGGTCGGGCGTGGAGACGTTCACGCTGTCGATGTTTTCAGCTTCTTTGGACAGGAGTTCGCGCCAGTCCTGATAGACCTTGATGTCCGGCCACTTCTCCTGCGCCTTTTTGAAATTGCGCGTGTCCACATCACACACGGCGACCAGCTCCCACATCGGATGATTCGACATGCTCGTCATGTCCGCCCAGCTCATGCCGCTGGCACCGAAGGCCGCGTGGCGCAATTTGCCATTCGGCGAGGCGGCGCGCATGCCAGTGGTGACCCACGGGGCGGCGAACAGGGTGGCGGCGGACTGGCGGATGAAATGGCGGCGTGATTGCATGAATGGATGTGGGATGGAGCGCGAAAATACGTTGCGCATGCCGCGCATCTTCCGTTTTCTCCATCGCAGATTCCATGAGCGACCTTTACGACCGACTTCAAGCCATCCGCGACCGCATCGCCGCCGCAGCCGCACGCTGCGGACGTGATTCTGCCTCGATCGAACTGCTCGCCGTGTCGAAAACTTTTCCCGTCGAGGCGATTCGCGAGGCGGTGGACGCAGGGCAGCTTCTCTTTGGCGAAAACAAAGTGCAGGAGATCCTCGCCAAGGCGCCGCAACTGCCCGCGAATCTTGAATGGCACCTCATCGGCCATCTTCAGTCAAACAAGGTGCGCAAAATCCTGCCACAGGCGAAATTCATCCACGGCATCGACTCGCTCGATCTCGCGCGTGACGTGGACCGCATTGCCGCCGAGCTTGGCCTCTATCCCAAAGTGTATCTGGAGGTCAATCTGGCTGCCGAGAGCAGCAAGCATGGCTTCACCGCCGAAAAACTGCGCTCCAGCCTCGAAGACCTTTACGCTCTGCGCCGCCTCGAAATCCAGGGCCTCATGTGCATCCCGCCCTTTGACGCCGATGCGGCAAAAAGCCGCCCGTATTTCGTGCAATTGCGCGAATTGCGCGATGAACTCGAAAAGATCGGCGGCGGCCCGCTGCCGCGGCTCAGCATGGGCATGAGCCATGACTTCGAAATCGCCATCGAGGAAGGTGCGACCATCGTTCGCGTCGGCAGCGCGATTTTTGGAGATCGAAAGCAGAAAAGCGTCGCCGCTTGACCGTTTGAACCTTCTTCACACTTATCATTCTCATGAACCGGTTCCTGCTTCCCATTCTCCTCATCACCACTGCCTCGATCGCCGCCGATCTGCCGAAAATTCCGACAGAATCCATCGCAGTGAAAAAGGAACTGCTCTTCTCTGATGATTTTGAAGGCACCGAATCCGCCAAAGTCTGGCACAAGGTCGTTCCCACCTTCGCCGTAGAGAAAGGAACGCTCAAAGGCACGCAGACGCGTGAGGTGACGATCCCCGCCGCCGATGGCAAGCCGGAGATCAAGGCCCACGCTGCCGTGCATGGCCTCGAAATCCCCACCCAGGACAGCGTCGTCGAATGCCGGATCAAATTTGAAGGCGCGACGATGATCGATGTCGAGTTCGACGACCGCAAGTACACTGGCGCTCACTACGGCCACCTCTGCCGCGCCCAGGTGCGTCCAAACGGTGTCACCATCATCGACGAGCGCGACGGCAGCATGCGCAACGACATCCGCGCGATGCGTCAGGATCCGGCGAGGAAGGACGAGGCGGCAAAACTGCTCAAAGGCCGCCAGATCACCTATCCTGCAAAGCTGGAGGCAGGGAAGTGGTACACGCTCGTCGTTGAAACGGTCGGTGATGAGATGCGCGTGACCATCGACGGCACTCCTGCCGCTTACTTGAAATCCTCCGGCATCGCCCACGCCACGAAATCGAAGATCGAACTCGGCGTGGCGGGCAAGGACGGCTACTTCGACGACATCAAGGTGTGGAACGCCGGGCCGGCGAAGAAGTAAGGTCTGCATAATGAGCGCAGCGGTGAGTCAACGTGCCGACAAGTGGCTGCATCACGTCCGCGCTTTCAAAACGCGGTCGCTGGCCACGCAGGCCTGTGCGAAGGGCAATGTGACACTTGTCGGACAGGCGGTGAAGGCGTCCCGAGATTTGAAGGCGGGCGACGTGCTGGAGATCGTACGCGGTGATCTGCGTCTGCGGCTGAAGGTCATTGGCTTTTCGCCGCAGCGGCTCGGACCGCCGCGTGTGGCGGAGTTCTGCGAGAACCTGACGCCTGACGAATGGTATCACAAAGCCAGCGAACTGCGCAAAGAGCGAGCGCTCATCACGCCGCATGCGCACGAGATGATCGCGAAACCAGACAAGAAACAGCTTCGTGAGCTGCGGAAGTTTTGGGAGGAGCAGGGTGAATGATTGGGCGTGATGCGGGCACTCCTGCCCGCAAAGAAAGCGGTCTAACTGCAGGCAGGAGTGCCCGCATCACTTCAATCACTCCGCCTTGCCTTTGCCCTTCTTGCCTTTCTGCTGGCCCGTTTTGGTGTCCCCCGTGAAGGGAGGCAGCTCAAACGGCACCGGGTCCTTCGTCACACGCGGATCGCCCACGGCTTTGAGCTTCGCCATGAGTTCAGCGGCCATTTCGGCCTTCTTCGCGGCATGCGCGGGCTCGGCGGCGATGTTGATCGTCGCGTCGGGGTCTTTGCTGAGATCGTACAGCTCCTCCTGCGGCCGTTTGGCAAAGGCGTAGTCGAAGTGCCACTTGTATTGCGAGTCTTGGCGATTCGCGATGAGCCAGGCTTTCGCCGGTGAGCTGTCCATGTCCGGAAATGCCTCGTAGGTGTTGTTTTCGAGGCTGTTTTGATCCGGCGTGAAGGTGTCGGTGAGGTTTTTGTAGTCGCCCATCGGCATGCGCTCGGGCTTGAAGTTGTGAATGTAGAGCCAGCCGTCCTTGCGCAGCGCCCGCTGCGGATAAGGGAGGTTTCCTTCACGCGCGATGCTCACATGACGCTCGCGACCAGTGATGACGTAATCGCGCTCGGGGTCAATCCGGCCGCTTTTGCCGCTCTGCATGAGTGAAACGATGCTTTTGCCATTCACACCCGGTGGAATCGCCGCGCCACCCACTTCCATGAAGGTCGGGGCGAGGTCCATCAAGTTGACGAAATCCTCAATGTAGCGTCCACCGGGCTGTCCGGGCCAGCGGATGGCCAGCGTCACATTCACGCCGAAGTCGTAGAGATTGCATTTCCCGCCAGGGAAGCCCGGCGCGCCGTGATCGCCGCTGATCACGATGATCGTGTTGTCGAGCTCACCCTCTTCTTCGAGCCGTTTCACCAAAACACCGACCTGCGCATCAAAAGCCTGAATCTCGCCGAGGTAGCTGCCAAAGTCCTCGCGGAACTCCGGCACGTCCGGCAGGTGCTTCGGCAGCTTGCCCTTCAAATCGTCCGGCTTGATGCCCCACTGCGCTTCACCGCTGCCTTTGACCCACTTGCGGTGCACATTCGTCGGTCCATGCCAAAACAGGAACGGCGCACCTTTCGGCCGCGCTTTGAGGAAATCGTCAAAATTGCCGCGCACCTCGTCATACATCTGCTTTTTCGCATCTTCGACCGCCACGCCCTCCTTCATGAGCTTCTCCACGTTTTGGGAGAACTGATTGAAGCGCCCGCCATGCTTCTGATACGCATGCGCCTGCCCGCCGAACGGCGCATCCGCGGGATCGCCCGGACTCCACACCTTGAAGGCCTTGCCAATGTGGTAGCCCTTGTCCTTCAGCGTCAGCGCAAAGCTCGGAATCGCCGGATCCCACACCGCGCCGTTCAGAATCGCCGCGCGGCCGCAATTAAAGAAGTAGCGCCCCGAGTTCAGCGCACTGCGACACGGCGTGCACGACGGCGCATTCACATACGCCCGGCTGAAAAGCGCTCCCTCGCGGGCGATACGGTCAATATTCGGCGTTTTGACCACCTGATTCGGCGACGGGAACTTCTCATGCTTCGCATACTCGCTCGCATACCGCCCCCAATCGTCCGCAAAGCAGAAAAGGATGTTCAAAGGCTTTTCCGCCGCGAAGGCGGAGGCTGCAAAGGCGAGGAGAAGAATCAGGGAACGCATGGAAGTCCTTCAACGTCCGCCTGACGGTCAAACCTTCGCCAAAATCAGCATATACAAAGCCCTCGCGTTGCCGTGAATCATCACGAACGCTCAGTGCATGCTCCACGCCCTGCTCGATGCTACCCAAGTCCTCGGCACCGTCGAAATCGACGGTGTCACCCACGAAGTCTGCGCCGAAGTCATCGCGAATCACGATCGCCGCTCGAACCAGCTCACCGTGAACCTCCGCGCCTTCATGCGCAGCGAGCAGCAGGATCACATTGGCGAGCAAAGCACGCCCGCGTGGCTTCCCACGCCTCAAACCACCACCGAGCACGTCGAAGCCGAAGAAGCGCATGCCGTGGCGAGTGACGTCTTCGCGAGTTGGAGGCGGAAGGTGGAGGGGGGGATTCCGCGCTGAGCCGGTGTTGCAACGTCTGTCTTCCGCCGCATCAGTGCGCCTGATGATTCTCCGTGCGCTTTTTTGTCCCGCCGCCCTCCTGACGCTCGCCTCCTGCTCCGTGGGGCCGGATTTCAAGCTGCCGGAGGTGCTCATGCCTTCGAAATGGAAAAACGGTGGAGCCGCGAATGTGAGCGATCTGCCGGTGCCGGGTGAATGGTGGCGCCTGTTTGGCTCGTCAGAGCTGAACCGGCTCGTGGAGCTGGCCTTGATGGAGAATCAGGAATTGCGCGGAGCGCTGGCCCGTGTGGAGACGGCGCGAGCCTTGATCGGCGTGCAACAGGCGGACTGGTTTCCGCAGCTCAGCATGAAGAACTCGCTGAATTATGAGCACCTCTCGCTCACCTCGTTCGGCGCGAACCTGCCGGCGGGCATTCCGCTGCCAAGTCTCGAGCGCCGTCGTTTTCAGAACTTCTTCGAGTTTGGCTGGGAACTGGACCTGTGGGGTCGCGTGCGTCGCGGTGTGGAAGGTGCGAAGGCAGGCGAGGCGGCGGCGGCTGAGACGCTGGCCGCGCAACGCCTGAGCCTCGCCGCGGAGGTGGCGCGGCTCTATTTCCTGGCTCATTCCATCGAAAAGCAGGCTATTGTGGTCAAGGAGACTCTCGGCTGGCGTGAAGAAGCGCTGAAGCTGCAGGAATCCCGTTTCAAAGGCGGGCTGGCGAATGAAATGGATGTGTCACGTGCGAAGACCGAGCAGGAACTGGCCCGCAATGATTTGTCGGCTCTCGAACGCCAGCGCGGCAACGCGGAAAACGCGCTCGCGGTGATTTGCGGGCAGCTTCCGAGCACCTTCCGGCTGGCTCGCAGTTCCGCGCTTCCGGCGCCACCACGCGTGCCGGGCGGCCTTCCTTCGACACTCTTGCAGCGTCGGCCGGACATCCGCTCTGCCGAGCAGAAAATGCGTGAGGCCAATGCGCAGATCGGTGTTTCAAAAGCGTCGTTCTTCCCGGCATTCAAGATCGGTGGCACCGGCGGACTGGAGAGCATCGGGGCAGCGAATTTTTATGATGCGCGCAGCAAGACGCTCACCATCGGCCCGAGCATGACGCTGCCAATCTTCCAAGGTGGGAAACTGCGGGCCAACCTGAAGGCGAGCAAAGCACGCTACGATGAAACGTTGGCGGCTTACCGCCAAAGCATCCTCACTGCGCTCAAGGAGGTGGAGGACAGCATGCTCGATGCCCGGGGCTACTCGAACCAGTCCGCCGCCTTGAGAGATGCCATCGCCGCGGCGCAGGAAACCGCGCGGCTGGCCCAGTTGCGGTATGAAAAGGGGCTCGCCAGCTATTTTGAAGTCGTGGATGCGAACCGGACCGTGCTGAATGCGAAGCTGCTCGCTGCGCAGATCGAAGGACAGCGCTTGATCGCCACGGTGGCGATGTTGAAGGCGCTTGGCGGTGGGTGGAAGTAAAAGTTGCCTTGTTGCTGTGCAACAAGGCTCCCCTGTTCCGCAGGAACAGGGCTACTTCACCTGCACCCAAACCGGAGAGGACCAGGCCATGTTGCCGTCGTTTTGCTCGACGCGGAGGTAGTAGCGGTTTTCGCCTTGGAGGGGCGATTCGTCGGTGTAGGTCTGCGAGAAGGTCTTCGTCTTGGGTTCCCACTGCTGGTGGTTCTTTTCGTTGCGGACCAAAGTGACGCGCGTGATCGGCGCGGTGCCGTCGATGGCGAATTTGAGCACCGGTTTGCCACTCAATTCGATCTCGGTGCCGAGGAGTTTGTCGTTGCAGGTAAATTCGACGAAAATTTTGTCAGTGGCGGCGATGGTGCGGCGGGCGTTGAGGCCTTCGATGATGCCTTCGCGGGTGAATTCTTTCACATAGACGCCGCCGTAGCTCGTGTGGGTGGAAATGTGGTCGCTGTTCGCCCACACGCCGAGTTTGTGACCGATTTCGAGCGCATGCTGATACACGCCGTTGTTCTTCACGGTGAAGCTGCGGATGGGTTGGCCGACGACGGGCACACCGACGACATCGGAGGAGTGGTTGTATTTCTCGCCTTCACGAAGGCCGACGGTCGGCTGCGGGGCGCCGGGGGCTTCGTAACTGACGCGGGCACCTTGGTAGATCTCGATGACGTTTTCGACGCGATGGTCGATGGGCGGGATTTGATCCCAATCGGTGCCCATCCCGGTCGCGCCAGTGTGGGAGATGGCGGTGACGGGTTTGCCGTAACGCGTGAGCACGCTCCAGAGTTCGCTGGGATGCAGTTCGGCCTCGCCGTCTTCTTTGACCGGGAAAAGCTTCTGCCACGGGCTGGCGAGGTAGTTTTTCCGCTGGATGTAAACGATGGGGCCGCCGCGTTGGGCGAAGACCATGTTGCGATGGCCATACGGCCACTTTTGCTCGCGCTCGTAGGCATACATGCTGGTGAAGAAGCCGGGCGCGTAGAAGACATCGACGAGTTTTTGGTTCAGCCACCATTCGTAGGGCGTGTAGATCTTCGCGATGTCGGTATGGTCGCTGGTGCCGAGGGTGTCGAGCTTGCCCATGTCGATGGCGTAGCGGAACTGCTCGAGGATGCAGCCGTCGTTGCCGGTGATGCAGTTCGAGAAGTCGGTGTGGCGGTGGTAATCGCCCCAGTAGAGCTTGTAGGTCACGCCGTCGTGCGTCCACGTGTGGCGGTCGCCGCGATCACGCTCGGGCGTGGTGGGGTTGATGTAGGCGGGAAAAGGCTCACGCGGTTTGGGCGCGGGCGCGGCGACGAGCGGCACGTCGGCATCCGTGGCGACTTTCGCGAGGTGGATGCCGGTGTTGAGCTGGAGCTTTGAGCTGCGCAGATCGCTCGGCCACGCGATCCACAGGCTGCCATCTTTGCCGAGGACGTGCGTCGTTTGATGATCCTGCGAATAAACGCTGCCGGGGATGGCAAAGGGCTTCGTCCATTGCTTCGTGGCCTCGTCGTAGCGTGTGAGCGCGATGCGCCAGGCGTAGTTTTTGAAATAGCGCACCGTGAGCCAAGGGCGGCCCGCGGCATCGAGCATGACGTGTGGCAAATTCAAGGCGGCGACTTGATTCGGGCCAGCACGGCCGACTTCTTTGTCCTTCGCTTCGCGAGCTTTGGCCTGCTGCTCGGCCTTGGCTTTCGCTTTCGGATTGTTCGCGCGTGGTTCAGCCGCTTTGCCGGGCTGCGGGCCGGGAAGATCGGCGAAGAGGCCGTCGGGCGCGGGAAGCTCGGTCACCTGGCCGCTTTCGATGTCAAAGTAGGCAAAGACGGTGTCTTTGCGGCCATTCAAGCCCTGCGAATGACCATGCGCACGCATGTCGAGGCCCCACTGCTGGTTGCCACGCTCGCAGGTGATCCACAGGCCCTTGCCGTCCTTCGAACCGATGGCCGACACGCGGCCTTCATAGCGGTCGGTGGCGATGAGTTGCTTGGTTTCGCCGACTTGGAGATCCGCGCCGATCTGGGTGGCATACACATTAAATTCATTGCCACGCGACGAATCGAACACGATCCAAGCATCACCACCCGCAAAGGCCACACAGGGCTCCCAATCGCCTGCGGCGTCCTTCGTCACCTGAATCTCAGCAGACCACTCGCCTTTCGACGGAGCGAAGACGCGGCAGAAAACATCGGCGGTGGTGCCGCGCATGCCCTGCCAGACGACCCAAACCTTGCCAGATGGATCCGTCGCAGCCTTGGCGAAGGCATTGCCGCCGCTTGGCGAGCTGGCGAGGACTTTCGTGACATCACCCAATACAGCAGGTCCGGCTGGCTTGTGCAGGTAGGTGTTCAACTCCATCACGTTGTTCTTGTTCACCTGAGACCAGAAGACATGCACATCGCCATTGCCGTCCGTGGCGATGGCAGGCTGATGAATGATGCTCATGCCCTGACCAATGGACACCTGCTCGATCAAAGAGCCGTTTTCGAGTTTTGCGACCTTCAGCGCATCGTTTTCGCCATTCCATTGCACAAAGGCCACATGCGGCACACCACCACCATCCGTCGCGAGAGCCGGAAAATCGCTCCATTTGCCCTCTGGCTGCCAGACGACCGGTTTCGGCAGCAAATCCTGCGCGAGGGCAGAAACGGCGAAGAGGGAAAGAAGGGCAAAGGGCTTCATGGCCCTATGAACAGGGCTGACGGTCAATCCTTTCATGCATTGACTTGCTGGTCGCGACTGGTTCTAATCGTCCGCATGAACTCCCGCGCGCTCACTGCATGCTTGATCTTTGCCGCTTCGATTTTGCCAGCCCAGGATGCCGCGAAGGAATCGAAAGATCAGAAGGCCGAAAAACCCCTCGTAAAGACACCGCTCAAGGTGCTGCCGCAGGACGAGATCAACAGGATCATGTCCCGGCGCCTTGAGGGCAGCCTGGGCCACACGTTCGGGCAGTTCGCCAACATGTTCCTGGTGCGCAGCCGCATGGACACCGATATCAGCGTGATGTTGAAGGCCGCAAATGGCGAGATTGCCGACAAGGAACTCCAAAGTGTGTTTCCTGATTTCTACAAGCCAACGCTCGCGGAGTTGTGCGACGCCATCGCGCTCCAGACATTCTCCAAGTGGTCCTATGAGAAAGACGACCAACACGTCATGTCTGGGGTTCCCGAGAACAAGCCGATCGACTTGGGAATCGTGGTTCTGAGCTTCAATCCCGACAGCGGGCGTAAAAAGCCTTTCAAGGTCACGCTCGCGTCAGGCTGGAGACAGGAAGATCGCGGTCACTGGGAGATGTTCATTCCTCCAAGCGCTCCGGTGGGAATGGACATCTACGAGGTGGGCCGTTATTCAGCCAAGAAGGGCGAGGACGAAGGAATGCTCATGGCTCGGGTGCGCAAAGAAGTCTCATTGGAGTGGGCAGGCAGGGTGTATCCCAAAGTCGGGGAGAAAGACCTCAAGCTGGCAAAGGTAGGGGCGTTCGAAGCACTGCATTTTGAAGCGTCTGTGCCCAGCCGTCTCGGCAAGAATGTGCACTGGCGTCAGTGGGTGTTTCTAGCTGGTGACCGCTGCTTTTTTATCGTGAGCACGTTGTTCCCCGAGCAGGAGGAAACGGTGTGGCCGGATGTGCAGAAGATGCTCGAGTCCTTCCAATGTGACGGCAAGTGAAGCTTGAAGGAATCCGGAGGCCAGCCACGTTCGGCGTCCGTACTATGATCCGAACCGCTCTTCTCGGCATTCTTCTGGCCTCTTCTGCTTTTCTTCGTGGGGCCGAGCATGATGTCGTCGTCTATGGCGGCACCTGCGCCGCTGTCATCTCCGCCGTGCAGGTGAAAAAGATGGGCAAGTCCGTCATCATCGTCTCGCCTGACAAGCATCTGGGCGGATTGAGCAGCGGGGGACTCGGTTTCACGGACACGGGCAATAAATCGGTCATCGGCGGGCTTTCGCGCGACTTTTACCATCGCGTCTACATGCACTACCAGAAGCCGGAGTCGTGGAAGCAGCAGAAGCAGGCCGAATACGGCAACAAAGGCCAGGGCACGCCCGCGATGGACGGCGAGAACCGCACAATGTGGATTTTCGAGCCGAGCGCAGCCGAGAAGGTGTTTGAGGACTACATCAAGGAGTTCGGTATCGAGGTCGTGCGTGATGAGTGGCTGGATCGCGCAAAAGGCGTGAAAAAAGAAGGCGACCGCATCGTGAGCATCACCACCTTGAGTGGGAAGACTTACGCGGGGAAGATGTTCATCGACTCGACCTATGAAGGCGACCTCATGGCCGCCGCAGGCTGCGATTACCATGTCGGTCGCGAAGCGAACAGCGTGTATGGCGAGGAGCACAACGGCGTGCAGGTCGGGGTGCTGCATCACCGTCATCACTTCGGCGCGGTGAAGGAGAAAATCAGCCCCTACAAGGTGCCCGGCGATCCGAAGAGCGGCGTGCTGCCACGCGTGAACCTGGAAGATCCAGGCAAGTTTGGCGAAGGCGACAAGAAGGTGCAGGCCTACTGCTTCCGCAGTTGCTACACGAACGTGCCAGAAAACCGCATCGCATTTCCGAAGCCGGAGGGCTACGATGCCGCGCAGTATGAAATCCTCCTGCGCGTGCTGAACACCGGCTGGGGCGAGTTTTTTGAGAAGTTCGATCCCATCCCGAATCACAAGACCGACACGAACAACCACGGCCCGTTCAGCTTCGACAACATCGGCTTCAACTACGACTACCCCGAAGCCAGCTACGAGCGGCGGAAGGAAATCATCGCCGAGCATCGCACTTACCAGCAGGGATTGCTCTGGTTCGTCGCCAATGACCCGCGCGTGCCGAAGAAAGTGCAGAACGAACTGCGCGAATGGGGCCTGCCGAAGGATGAATTCACCGACAACGGCAACTGGAGCCACCAGCTTTACATCCGCGAAGCACGTCGCATGATCGGCGACTATGTGATGACCGAAAACGAGCTGCGCAAAAAGAAACCGACGCCCGAATCCGTCGGCATGGGCAGCTACACGATCGACAGTCACAATGTGCAGCGCTACATCACGCCGGAAGGTTATGTGCAGAACGAAGGCGACATCGGCGTGAGCACGAACGGCCCGTATGAGATCGCGTATGGCTCGTTGGTGCCGAAAAAGGGCCAGGGAAGCAATTTGCTCGTGCCCGTGGCCATGTCGGCGACTCACATCGCTTACGGTTCGATTCGCATGGAGCCGGTTTTTATGATCCTCGGCCAGTCTGCGGCCACTGCGGCCGTTTTTGCCATCGACGACAACCTTCCGGTGCAAAAAGTGCCGTATGTGAAACTGCGCGAGCAACTGCTCAAAGACGGTCAGGTGCTCGAATATGCCGGCCCGAAGTCCTCACGCGGCATCGAGGCCAAAAAGCTCAAAGGCATCGTGATGGACGACAAGGAGGCCAAAGTCACCGGCCACTGGCAGGAGAGCGGCGCAGCGAAAAGCTTCATCGGCGACGGCTACAGCCACGACGGCAACACCAAGGACGGCCAGTGCAGTCTGCGATTTGAGCCCAAACTCGAAAAACCCGGCCAATACCGACTCCAGCTCGCCGCACCGCCGAACAGCAACCGCGCCACGAATGCCGCCGTCGAGGTCCAGCACCTCGGTGGCGTGAAAAAGCTCCAAATCGACCTCAAGAGCGGCAAAGAGGCCGAAGGCGTGCACTGGATTGACCTCGGCACGTTTGAATGCGGCAACGACACCGCCATCAGCATCAGCAACGCGGGCGCGGACGGCTACATCGTCGTCGATGGAGTGCGCTGGCTGCCGGAGGAGTGATTTTATGCCTGCACAGCCGCTTCTTTCGCGTTACCGCCTCGTCTTGGGCCTCTTTATCGTCGGCCTGCTGCTGAGCGGCATCACGGCGTTTCCGCTGGTGCATGAGTTGCGATTGATGGCGTCGTGGCTGGGCATCGCGGAGCACGAGGACTACGCGCAGTTCACCGGCATGCGCTGGTGGATTGGTTATGTGTGGCACGGGCTGGAAGTCACGCAGGCGCAGTTTCCCTTCATCGCCTACGGCACGGACTGGCTGGCCTTCGGACACATCATGATCGCGCTGTTTTTCATCGGGCCGTGGCGTGAGCCGGTGGCGAATGCCTGGGTGCTGAAGACGGGGCTGGTGGCTTGCGCGGCCATCATTCCGCTGGCGTTGATTTGCGGGGAAATCCGCGAAATCCCGCTCTACTGGCGGCTGATCGACTGTTCGTTCGGCGTTTTCGGCGCGGTGCCGCTGCTTTACTGCCTAAAATTGGCGCGCCAAATGAACGCTGAGTGAGTTTGCAGGAACTTTCAGGCCTGCGTAATTTTTCGTTCTGTGCCGCGTATGAATTTTCAACCCTCCAAATCCACCGTTATGTCCTCCCTCCGCCAATTGATTCTTGCCGCGTCGTTCCTCGGTGCCACAGGCGTCTTCGCCGCTTACCCCACCTTCACCAGCACGACGCCGAACGGCGGACAGCGTGGCACGGAGGTAAAGCTCACCGTCACCGGCAGCCAGCTCGCCGATTTTGAGAGCCTGATGTTCTTCTCGCCCGGGTTCTCGCAGAAGAGCGTGGAAAAGGCGGAGAATGGCAAGGTGGAGCTGACCATCGCCATCGCGCCGGATGTGCCGCCGGGAAACCACCTGATGCGCATTCGCACGAAGACTGGCATCTCGCACCCGCGCCAGTTCTTTGTGGGCATCTTCCCGAACGTGCTGGAGAAGGAGCCGAACAGTGATTTTGAGACGCCGCAGGTGATCCAGTTCAACCAGACGGTGGAAGGCATCGTGCAGAACGAGGATGTGGATTATTACCGGGTCACGGCGAAGAAGGGCCAGCGCATCTCGGTGGAGGTGGACGGCCTGCGCTTGGGCTACACGGTGTTTGACCCCTTCCTGGCGGTCATCGACAAGGACCGCTTCGAAAAGGTGATTTCGGATGACACCATCCTGCACCGTCAGGATGGCTACTGCTCGTATGTGGCCGAGGAGGATGGTGACTACACCGTGATGATCCGCGAGTCGTCGTATCGTGGTGGCGGCAATTCATACTATCGTCTGCATGTCGGCAGCTTCCGTCGTCCCGACGTGCTCTATCCTGCCGGGGGCAAGATCGGGTCCAAGACCAAGATCCGCTTCATCGAGCGCGACGGCTCTTTCGAGGAGGATGCCCAGCTTCCGGCCGAGATCGACCCCGGCTTCATGATCTACTCGAAGACGCAGGAGCCCGCGCCTTCCGGCAATCCCTTCCGTCTGGTGAACTTCGACAACGTGCTCGAAGTCGAGCCGAACGAAGACCAGGCAAAAGCCACCGCCGCCGCCACGGGCGAGCCGATCGCGCTGAACGGCATCATCGAGAAGCCGGGTGATGTGGATTACTTCAAGCTGCCGCTCAAGAAGGGCATGACGCTGGAAGTACAGGCCTTTGCGCAGAGTCTCGGCTCCCCGCTCGACAGCGTGGTGAACATCTACAATGAAAAAGGTGGCAGCCTCAGCGGCAACGATGACGGCGGTGGCCGCCGCCGCCTGGATAGCAAGTTTAAGGTCGGCATTCCAGCGGATGGCAATTACTTCGTGCGCGTGGCCGATCATCTGGAGCGCGGAGGGCCGAACTTCGTCTATCGCCTCGAACTCATCGCCGCCGAGCCGGAGGTGTTCTTCGCCTCGCCGCAGTTCACGGTGAATGACACGCACTACCGCCAGTTCATCGCCGTGCCCAAAGGCGGCCGCTATGCCACGCTGGTGAATGTTTCGCGCGTCAATGTCGGCGGAGACTACAAGTTCGAGGCACCGAACCTGCCCCAGGGAGTCAAGCTGCTCACCGAACTGGCACCCAAGGACCTCGGTAGCATGCCGCTGCTTTTCGAGGCCGCTCCTGACGCCCCGCTGGGACATCAGATCGTGCCCGTGAAGCTCAATCCCGTGGATCCCGCCAACAAGATCGTCGGCAAGCTGCGCCAGGAGTTCGACGTCGTGCGCAACGGCAATGTGGTCTATTACACGGATGTGGAGGACCGCCTGCCGGTTGGCGTCGTGGATGAAGCGCCTTACTCCCTGGAGATCGCCAAGCCCGCCGTGCCGCTGGTGAACAACGGCATTCTTGAACTGAAGGTCGTGGCGAAGCGCAAAGAAGGCTTCAAAGCGCCGATCCGTGTGCTCATGATCTGGAAGCCCAACGGTGTCAGCTCTCTCGGTGAGCAGACCATTGCCGAAGGCAAAAACGAGTGCGTCTTCCAACTGGATGCCAACGGTGCCGCTCCTGCGGGCACCTGGAACTTCACCGTCATGGGGGAGGCGGATGGTGGCAATGGGCGCATCTACAATGCCTCGCCTTTCCAGCAGGTCGTCACCGCTCCGGCCTACATCAATGCGCCAGCCATCCCTCTCGTCGCCGTGGAGCAGGGCAAGGAGGCGGTCATGGTCGCCAAACTGGAGCATTTGCTGCCGTTTGAGGGCGAGGCCAATGCCCAGGTGCTCGGCGTGCCTGACACCATCCCGATCGAAGCGGCCAAAATCACCAAGGACACGAAGGAAGTCGCTTTCAAAGTGAAGACTGATGCGAAGTCGCCGATTGGCAAGCAGGCCAACCTGTTTGTCCGCGTCGATGTGCCGATCAAAGGCACGAACACGACGACCATTCATCGCATCGCCCTCGGTTCCACTCTGCGCATCGACGCTCCTCGTAAGGTGGTGGCCCCGCCGCCTGCACCGCCGGTCGTCGCCGCTAACAAGCCGAAGGAGGAGCCGAAACCTGCCGCTCCGCCCGCACCCAAAGTGCTCTCACGCCTTGAGCAGCTCCGTCAGGAGGCCGCTGGCGGCAAGAAGTGAGGCTTTGAAGCCAACAGAACTGATTTCAGCCGTAAACATGCCGTCGAAAGACGCAGAAAGTGGAACAGGTTTGCAACCTGTTCAGACGCAGGCGCAAATGGAGTGAGAGAGACACCCTTGTCCGTCCGGAGTGGGCTTGTTTGCCTGGTGACGTTCGTGCAGACAGGAGTGTCTGCATCACGACCTGCGGACTCTTTTCGCACGCGTCTGTGCCACTTTCTCTGCCATCTCTTTCGACTGCTAACGGCAGCGGGACCAACGCGGAGTTTTCACTTGGCGGGCTTTGCCTTGAAGACGCTTTCTCCAACGATTTGAAGGAGGGCGGTGCGGGTCATGTAGAAAACATCGGGGTCGCCTTTGATCTGGCCGTAGTAGAATGCGGTTTCGGCGTTCGGCTGGGTGGGTGAGAAGTGAATTTCGACCTCACGCACGGGGCCGTCGGCGCGGCCTGGCTCGCCAAGGACGATCTGGATGGTGAGGAAGGGCGTTTGCAGGGCTTGCAAGGCCTCGCTGCGGTCGGCCGCCCAGTCTTGGACGGTGAAGCGGGCGAGGTTGCCGGCGAGTTGGTCGGCTTTGACGCGGTCGATCTCCTCGGTGACATCGCGTCCGCCACGGGTGGCTTTCCACTGGGCGGTGACGGGGTTGTAATCGAGCACGGTGGTTGCGATGGCACCGCGGGCGATGCTGATGCGACGGAGGGCGAAGGTGGTGAAGCGCAAAGCTCCCAGACCTTTCCACTTGATGCCGTCGGTGGGCAGGGATGGCAGCAGGGAGGCGTCAATGCGGTAGATGAAGGGCTCGTGCTCGTATTTGGCGAAGAACTGGGTGCTTTCGGCATTGTGGCCGAACATGAGCTTGATGGGTTTTTCGCGCGACGGGGTCCAGGTGATGGTCTGGAAGGGATCGGCGAGGCCGAAGGGAGCGAGGTCGGCGGCGGTGTCGGCGGCGAACTGGAGGATTTCGTGGGTGTTGAGGGCATTGAGGCAGCGGGCGACACGCTCGCCGTTGGCGGGGTCCCATTTGCCATGGCGCTGTAGGAACCAGGAGCCGCCTTCGTTGCGGAGGCTGATCTCCGGGTGGGTTTTGCTGGTGAGGGTGATGAAGTCGAGCTTTTCACCGTCGATCTGAGCGAGGAGGTGGTCACGCAGGGTGTTGGGGGTGACCCAGAGGCCCAGGAGGTTTTTGGCAGCGACGGTGAAGTCGGACGTGCGGTAGGCGGCCGTGGCGGCGGTGACGGCCTGCTTGTCGTCGGCAGGTTTTTTCAAGGTGAGAGCGTAGCTTTTGCCGCGGGCCTTGGACTCGATGGTGATCTTGATTTCATCGGCCGGCGCGGCTTGCGTGGCCCCGCCATTGGCGGAGTCACTCTTGGTGGCGGATTTGTCCTTCGCCTCGGTAATTTCGATGTTGAGGAGGGTGGAGAGCAACTCGGTGATGCGCTCTTTGCTTCCGCGGGTCTTGAGGGGCTTTTCGAGCATCCAGGGGGCGTGCTCGTTTTCGCGGGCGATGACGATCTGACCAGACGCCTGGACGAGGGTGATGCTGGTGATGACCTCGGCGGGGAGTCGAAGGAGCTTCGGATCACGCCAGGAGGCGGCAGGTATTTGCAGGACGGCGGGAGCTTCGCTTTTGGCGAGGTACCAGGCAGTGTCACCGGTTTTGGCGTCGGGGATGCCGATGTAAACGCTGTTTTCGATGACGGCGGGAGAGCCGAACCAGCATTCATGCACGACGGTGTCGCCGGAGAGCAGGCGGACCTTGTGAACCGGGCGATCGAGGCCGGTTTTCTTCCATTCGTTGTTGTCGAACTCCTCGCGGTGGATGCGCTCGATCCACTCGACGCCGTCGAGGGTGAGGATGAGGGCGGCGACCTTCTGCGGGTCCGCGAGGTCGTTGAAGGGGGCTTCGATCTGCCAGGCGTTCCCGTCGCGCACGAGGGTGAGCGGGGTGTTGTCGGCATTAACCACCTCAATGCGGGTGACTTTTTCCTTCTCGAAGCGGGAGGGGCCGCGTTTGATCTCACGAAGCTCCTGGGCGGAGGGGAAGTAGCGCTCGATGCCGAGAATGATCGCGCCGAGGGCGGCGACGAGCAGGAACAGGAGAAGGGTGGTGCGTGCGCTCATGCGTCAAAAACCATTTCAGGCGGACCGGCGGCCGGCCCAGACCATGAAGCCGAGGCCGAGGACGATGCCGGGCAGGGTGATGGAGGTGATCCAGAAGATGAGCTCGTGCTGTCTTTTGGTGAGCTGGATGCGGTAGGAACGCTTCGGCTTGGAGCCGATACCGATGCGGCTCTCGCGGTTCATGAGCCAGTTCAGGCCAGCGGCGACGAAGTCGCGGTTCACAGCGAGCATGGTCTGCTTGTCGAGCAGGGTGGCGTTGGAGACGACGACCATGCGGGAGCTGTCTGCACGGAGGCTTTCATCACTCACGACGCCGCGCTCGATGCTGGCGGCGACATAGATGGGCGGCAGCGTGTCCTCCTCATCGACGACGGGCAGTTCCTCCAGATACTGCCGCTCGCCCCAGTAGCGTGGGGAGGCGCGCATGAGCGGCTGGACGGTGATGGACTGCTCCTTGAGCGCGGCGTCCTGCTCGTCGCGCAATTCGAGCGATTCCGACTGGCCGGCAAGGGTGACGGCGGAGGAGGCCAGATGGCGGGTGAAGGAAACCTCCTTCATGAATTCGGCCAGGACGGTGAACTCTTTGCGCGCGCCGGTGCTGGTGCTTTCCGCGACAATAACGCGGTCACCACGCGGACGCACGCCGTTGGCGGTGAGGAAGCCGTTGAGCCGACGGGTCTCGCCACCGGGATCGAGCATGATGAAGATGCCGGCCCGTTTGCGTTTCCAATAGTCGTCGAGCATGGCGACTTCGCGCTCGGAGAGGTCGTAGCGTGAGCCGAGGATGAGCAGACCGTCGGCGTCCTCCGGCATTTGAGTGATTTCGGAGAGGTTGATCTGGGTGACCTCGAAGTTCTGCTGTTTGCCGAGGTCGATGGCGGCTGTGTAAGCATCGCTAAGAGCAGCGTCGGAGCGGCTGCCTTTGCCTACAAGGTAGTAAAAGCGGCGGACGCGGCCCTCGACGACGGAGATGAGCGCGGAGCTGATCGCATCTTCCCCGCGAAATTCGATGATCTGCCGGTTCGTGCTGGTACCGGACTCGCGGACGACGAGTTCCTCCTCGGTGATGAATCGCTTGTTCACGCCGCAGCGCAGGAGGATACCGTTCTGCGCTAGGGAGAGACCCGTGTCGGCCTTGAGTTGCTCGGCGCGTTCGATGTCGCGCACGGGGTCGATGGAGCGGACTTTCACACGCTGCCTACCGTGCATGCGGTATTCTTCCAGCAGGGACTGCACCTCGCCGTAAACTTTGGAGTCACGGCCGAAGACAATGTAGATCTGCACATCGCGGGACAGACTGCTGAGGTAGTTCAAGGTGGCCTGGCTCAGTGTGTAGTCCTGGCTGGGGCTCAAATCCCAGCGCCAGTAGTGACGCCAACTGAGGCGGTTTACCCCGGCGAAGAGCGCGAGCGCGAGGATGATCTGCACGGCGACATTCACGCCGATGCCGTAGCGTCGTGGTATTGCGAGGGCTTTGGCGGGCGGCTGCGCGGCGTTGGGTGGCTGGGCGGAATCCGTCATGATGCTGAAAGGGAGGTGGCGGGCTTCACGGACGCCAGCGGCGGAACTCGACGACGTGATGCGTGAAGGTCAGGAACAGCAGCGACATGCTCAGGTAGTAAACCAGCGCGCGGCTATCGATCAGCCCCGCGGTGAAGATTCGGATGTGCTCCGTGGCGGCGAAGTAGTTCACGATGTCCACGATGGTGTCGGAGAGCTTGCGACCGACGACCATGACAAAGATGCCCATCAGGAAGTGGAGCAGGCTGAGCGTGAAGGAGATGATCGCCGCGACAATCTGGTTCGCGGTGAGGGAGGACGCGAAGCAGCCAACGGCGAGATTGAACATGCCCATCACCATGAGGATGAGATACGCTCCCTGCATGGCCCCGGCGGGCACCTCCACCTGACCGGCGGTGATCCATTGGGCGAACTTGAAATTGAACAAGCTCGGCAGCCACAGCACGCCATACACGATGACCGAGGCGAGGTACTTCGAGCCAACGACCTGCCAGGCGCGCACCGGTGCGGTGAAGAGCGTCTCCAGCGTGCCCATCTTCTTCTCCTCCGCAAAGAGGCGCATCGTCAGCAGTGGGAAGATGAAGAAGTAGGACAGCCAGAACCACATCGCGTGGAAGGTCCAGCTCACGATGGAACCTTCGCTCGGCGCACTTTCCAGCACGGACAGGGCAGCGCGGAAAGCGAAGCCGTTCAGGATCATCACCAGCGCGAGGACCACGTAGGCCACCGGCGAGACAAAGAAGGCGTGCAGCTCTTTCTTGAGCAGAATCCAGAAGATCCTCATAGAACGTGGGTGGGGATGTCGGTGGGCGTGCCGGCGTTCATGGAGAGTTCGACAAAGACGTCCTCCAGGTTCGGGAGTTGGCGGTGCATCTCCCGGACGCGCCATTTCTGTTTCAAGGCTAGGTCCAGGATCGCGTCCCGGAGATCATGCCCCGGCTCGACGCGTAGCGTGAAACGCCGCCAGGGCGCCGCGAGCGCCTTTTCCTCGGTGGTCTTGCGCACGCCGGGCAGGGCAGCGAATTTTTCCGCCAGATTGCCGGAACCGTCGATCTCGAGATGCAGCAGCGTCGTGGAGCGGAGCTGCCGGGTCAGGTTTTCCGGCGTGTCATTGGCCCGCAGACGGCCTTGGTGGATCATGACCACGCGATCACAGGTCTGCTCGACCTCATGCAGGATGTGTGTGGAGAGCAGCACGGTGTGCTTGGACTTCAGACCGCGGAGAAGATCGCGCACCTGACGAATTTGCACAGGATCGAGGCCGTTCGTCGGCTCGTCGAGGATGAGCAGCGCGGGTTTGTGAACGAGCGCGTCTGCCAGCGCCACACGCTGGCGGTAGCCTTTGGACAGATTGCCGATCAGGCGGCGGCGCATGTCGGCGACGCCGGTCAGTTCCATCACCTCGCCCACACGGCGGCGCATCGCGTGGCCGGAAAGTCCCTTCAACTCGGCGCGGAAGCGCAGGTACTCCTTCACCTTCATCTCCGTGTAGAGCGGGGCCATTTCCGGCATGTAGCCCACGGACTGGCGCACCTGGATGGACTGGTGGAAAACATCAAAACCCGCCACGGTGGCCCGGCCCGAGGTGGCGGGCATGTAACCGCTCAAAATCCGCATCGTGGTCGATTTTCCCGCGCCGTTCGGGCCAAGAAACCCGACGATCTCCCCCGGTTCCACCTGGAAGGAGATGTCGTTCACCGCAGTGCGTCCGGCGTACTGCTTGGTGAGGTTTTGAACATCGATCATGACAAAGGGAGAAGGAGGGGAGGGGACGAAGGGGCAGGAATTAAAGCCTATGCCCGCCTTCCTGACAATTCACAATCAGGCATTCGCAAAAATGAGGCCCTGGTGCGACGGAGGCGTTCGCCTGCATGGAGTGGCGACGATTCGTCGCCACCTAATCTTCAGGCCCAGCCGAAGACTCGTCGGCGCTCCAGAGCCATGCCGCGGTCACTTTCCAGCCTCGCGTGTGCCGCTGCCCTTCGGCATTTTCATCAGCGAATCTCCCAGTTCAGCGCGAATGCTCTCAGCATGCTTTTGGAGCTTCGCGACTTCGTCGGGATGTTGGTTGGCGAGGTTCTTGGACTCACTGAGGTCGGTGTAGAGATCGTAGAGCTCCGGCTGCTCGAGGGTCTGCTGCTTGTAGAGCACGGGAATGCCATCCTTGGACTTGTTCGTCACGCCTTCGATGCTGCGGTACTTGTGCGGCAGTTGCAGCTTCCACCGTCCGTCCCCGCTTGTGATCGCCTGGAGCTGGTTTTGCTCGTAGTAGAAGGCGTAGAAGTCATGCGGGTTCTTCGCGTCGGGTGCGCCGCTGACGATGGGCCAGCAGTTCAGGCCGTCGATTTTGTGCTCCGGCAGCTTCGCGTCGATAACATGCGCGAAGGTGGGCAAGACATCGATCGTCATCATCATCGCATCCGTGGTGGTGCCGGCGGGGATCTGCGCGGGCCATTTCATGATGCCGGTGACGCGGGTGCCGCCCTCCCAGCAGGTGCCCTTGCCCTCGCGGAGCGGTCCGGCGCTGCCGGCGTGGTCGCCGTAGCTCAGCCAGGGGCCGTTGTCAGAGGTGAAAATGATCCAGGTGTTGTCTTCGAGGCCGTTCCTTTTCAGCGTGTCCATGATTTGGCCCACGGACCAGTCCACCTCCATCATCACATCTCCGTAGAGGCCCTTGCCGGACTTGCCCTTGAACTTCTCGCTCACAAACAACGGCACATGCACCATGCTGTGCGCCAGGTAGAGGAAGAAGGGCTTCTCCTTGTTCTTCTCGATGAAATTCACGCCGCGTGTCGTGTAATCGGTCGTCAGATGCGTCTGATCCTCCGGCGTGATCTCCTCATCGACGACGCGGTCGTTCTCGACCATCGGCAGCTTCGGATACGTGCCCGGCTTCGCCTGCGGATGGTAAGGCCACATGTCGTTCGAGTAAGGAATGCCGTAGTACTCGTCGAAGCCGTGCTTCACCGGCAAGAACTGCGGCAGTGAGCCGAGATGCCACTTGCCCACGGCGGCGGTTGCGTAGCCTTTCTGCTTCACCAGCTCGGCAAGCGTCATCTCATCCGCGTGGATGCCGTGCGTGGCCGAGGGCCCGAGCGCGCCATGCATGCCGACGCGGTTCGGATAACACCCCGTCAGCAGCGCCGTGCGCGACGCGCTGCACACCGGCTGCGCCACATGGAAGTTCGTGAACTTCCGTCCCTCCGCCGCCAGCTTGTCGATGTTCGGCGTCTGGTAGCCCTGCGCACCGAAGCAGCCGACATCCGCATAGCCCATGTCGTCCATGAAGATGATCACAAGGTTCGGCGCTGAGGCCGCCCAGGCGAGTGACGATATAAGAACCAGGACGGACGAAAGAAGACGAAGAAAAAGACGCATGACTGTGACGAAAACGCCGTGCCATGCGCCTGCTTGCAGGGCGTTTGTGACGCGGGGGATGTTTCCTCGGCGGAAATCCTACGACACCACGGAAATCATGCCTTTTTCCACTTGCTGATTGGGAGCATGCCTCTATGATCGCCATCCTTCCCGGACAGAATTAGCGTTTTACGGCGAGAGTGGGGCCTTCCCCGCTCTTTTTTGTCTGGTGACATCACGAATTTTTTATGATCAGCGAACTTAAAGCCCTTTTCGACTACTACGAGAAAGAGAAAGGAATCGACCGTGGCAAGATGGTCGAGGCCCTCTCGCAGGCATTGCTCGCCGCCTCCAAGAAAAGCATCGGCCCGGCGCGTGAGCTGCGCATCGACATCGACCCCGACAAGGGCACGATCAAGGCCTTTGCCAAGCTGCTGGCGGCGGAAACCGTGAGCAATCCCTGGGAAGAGCTGCCGCTGGCCAAGGCAAAGAAGTTCAAGAAGGACGCCGTCGTTGGCGACGAGATCGAAATCGAGGTCACGCCGAACAACATGGGCCGCATCGCCGCGCAAACCGCGAAGCAGACGATGCTCCAGCGCTTGCGCATGGCGGAGAAGGAAAACCTTTACGAGGAGTTCAAGGACCGCACAGGCGATGTCGTGAGCGGCGTGGTGCGCCGTTTTGAGAAGTCGGACGTCGTGGTCGATCTCGGCAAGTTCGAGGGCATCATGACCTCGAAGGAACGCGTGGCGACGGAGGACTACACGCCGGGCGACCGCATGCGCTTTTATGTGAAGGCGGTCGAAAAAGACAGCGGCCGCGGCCCTGAGATCATCCTCTCCCGTGCGCATCCGAATTTTGTGCGCCGATTGTTTGAGTTCGAGGTCAGCGAGATCGGCGACCGCACCGTGGAGATCGCCAGCATCGCCCGCGAGGCCGGCTACCGCACGAAGGTGGCCGTGCATAGCGCGGACGAAAAAGTCGATCCCGTCGGCGCTTGCGTCGGCCTGCGCGGCGCGCGTGTGAAGAACATCGTCCGCGAACTGAACAACGAGAAGGTGGACATCATTCGTTGGAAGTCCGACCCTGCCGAGTTCATCCGCGAGGCCTTGAAGCCCATCAAGGTGATCACCATCCAGGTGAATGCCGAGAAGAAGGAGGCGCGTCTCACTGTCAGCGAGGAAGATCTGTCGAAGGCCATCGGCCGCCGCGGCCAGAACGCCCGCCTGACCTCCCGCCTCGTGGGCATGGACCTCATCATCGAGAAGGATCAGCACGCCGCCGAGGTCTTTGAAGGCCAGATGGGCAGCGCTGTGCATCATCTCGTGGACGCTCTCGGCATCACCGAGGACACCGCACGCCAGTTGACCGAGGGGGGGATGGGCGATCTCGCCACACTTGCCTCGGGCGTCGATGTGGACGACATCACCGAGGTTCTCGGCGGTGATCGCGACCTTGCCGCGCAGATTTTCGAAAAGGCGAAAGCACACGCAGCTCCTGCAGGGGAGTAGTTCTTGTGCCGCCATGAAAGCTTTCTCAAACAACCTCAATCACTCTCTCCAGCCAGCCCGCCGCTCCGCTCGTCCGATCCATCCCTCTCATGCCCAGCAAGTCCTCATCCTCCAAAACGCACAAGCCCGCAGGCGACGAAACGCCTGAGGAGAACGTGCATGCCGAAAGCGCCAAGCCCAAAAAAGCGGCCAAAAGCAAGGTGCTCTCGCTGATTGAGGAGGAAAAGCCTAAGACCCGTAAAAGCAAGGGCGCGACAGAACTTCCGCCGCTGGGAGTCACGAAAAAGGCCGCACCGGTGGAGCAGCCGCCCAAAGAGGAGCCTGCGGCCCCCGCCAAGCCGACGCTGGACGAACGCAAGGCAGCCGCGCTGAACCTGTTCGAGGATGACGATAAGCCGAAGGTCCGCCGCCGTCCTGCCGACACCGTGCAGCAGTCCGCGCTGCCGCCCATCTCGCTGCTCATCGAGGACACCACGCCGAAGCCGATCGTTCCGATTGTTCATCAGCCGCCTGCTGACGTCCCGGTGCCGGAGTTTGAGGTCAATGAAAGTGGTGAGAAAATCATCCACCTGAAGCCGCCCATCGTGGTGAAGGATCTGGCGGACAAGATGGGCCTGAAGCCCTTCAAGATCATCTCCGACCTCATCGCCTTCAAGGTCTTCGCCAGTGCCGACAAGGCCATCGACATTGAAGTCGCCGAAAAAATCTGCGAGAAGCATGGCTTCAAGCTGGAGCGCGAAAAACGCGAGAAAGGTGGTGGCGTTCACAAGGTCGAGGAAATCATCGTCGAGCCCGTCGCTCAGCCGGTGGAGGAGGTGGAAGTCGAAAAACTCGAGCTTCGCGCCCCCATCATCACCTTCATGGGCCATGTCGATCACGGCAAGACCTCGCTGCTTGATGCGCTGCGCAAGACGCAGGTCACTGCTGGTGAGGCCGGCGGCATCACGCAGCACATCGGTGCCTACTGCATCTTCCATGGTGGCAAACCGATCACCTTCATCGACACACCCGGCCACGCCGCCTTCTCCGCCATGCGTGCACGCGGGGCGAACGTCACGGACATCGTCGTTCTCATCATCGCCGCAGATGACGGCATCATGCCGCAGACAAAGGAGGCGCTTTCGCATGCGAAGGCCGCCGACGTGCAGCTCATGGTTGCCATCAACAAGTGCGACCTCCCGACCGCCAACGTCATGCGCGTGAAGAGCCAGCTTCAGGAGATCGGCCTCGCACCGGTGGACTGGGGTGGCGAGATCGAGTGCATGGAAGTTTCCGCCAGAAGCGGCCTCGGCCTCGACAATCTGCTCGAAACCATGGCCCTGCAGGCCGAGGTGCTCGAGCTTAAGGCCGATCCGAAAGCCGACCCACGCGCCACCGTCATCGAATCGTCGATGGTCGCTGGCAAGGGCCCTGTCGCCACCGTGATTGTTGGCCAAGGCACGCTCAAAGTCGGCCAGGCCTTCATTTGCGGACCGTATTGGGGCAAGGTCAAGGCGCTCATCAACGACCGCGGGGAAAACATCAAGGAAGTCCTCCCCGGGATGCCCTGCGAGGTCATCGGCTTCAGTGACATGCCCCACGTCGGCGACGAGGTCGTCGTGATGAAGAATGAGCGCGATGTCAAAAAGCTCAGCGAGGAGCGTCTTGCCGAAATCCGCACGAAAAAGCTCACCATTCCGCGTCGCAGCACGCTGGAGCACCTTTTTGCCAGCATCGAGGACAGCAGCAAGAAGACCCTCAAGGTCGTCCTCAAGTGCGACGTGCAGGGCTCCGTCGAGGCCATCGCCAAGTGCCTCACCGACATCAAGAGCGACAAGTGTAGCCTCGACATCCTCCACAAGGAAGTCGGTGCCATCAACGAGTCCGACGTGCTGCTCGCCAGCGCCTCCGACGCCGTCATCCTCGGCTTCAACGTCAAGGTGGAGAACAAGGCTCTTACCACGGCAAAGCGCGAAGGCGTGCAGGTGAAGCTCTACTCCATCATCTACGAATTGATCGATCAGGTGAAGGAGGCCATGGCCGGCCTGCTCGACCCAGTCACCCGCGAGAAGGTCCTCGGCCATGCCCGCGTGAAGCAGGTCTTCAAGGTGCAGAAAGGCTACGTCGGCGGCTCCGTCGTCACCGATGGCGTCATGCTGCGCAAACAGCGCGCCCGCGTCTTGCGCGATGGCCAGGCTGTCTATGACGGTGGCTTTGAAACACTGCGTCGCTTCCAGGACGAAGTCGGCGAGGTCCGCAATGGCCTCGAATGCGGTATCAAGCTCAGCGGTTTCTCCGACTACGAAGAAAACGACGTCATCGAGTGCTACGAACTCGAAAAGATCGCCCAAACACTCTAGTGGCAGACGTTTGCAGTTCTCGGTTCACTGTTTTCAGTGGCCGAGCCGCGAACGGCGAACCGAGAACAGCATGAGTCTTAGAATCCAAAAAGTCTGTGAGCTGATCCGCCGGGAACTGAGCATGATCCTCGAAAAGGATTACCGCTCAGAGAACTGCCTCGTCACCATCCATGATGTGGACTGCACGCCTGACATGAAGCAGTGCTTTGTTTATGTTGGAGTCGTCGGAAAGCCCTACCAGCAGGAAAACGCCATTGAGAAGCTCACGAAGGCCCGTGGTTCTATCCAGCGCGACCTTTACAAGCGCGTCAAACTCCGCAGCAGCCCCCATCTCTACTTCCGCCTCGACAAATCCGTCGAACGCGGCGTCCCGCTCCTCAACATCATCGATAATCTCCCCCCGCCTGCGCCTGATCCGGAACCAGAGCATGAGGGGAGCAGTGATGAGTGATGAGTTATCATCGCGCTACTGAGAACTTTGGCGCAGCTCACTCTGAAACAGCCTGATTCACTCTCAGCAGGAAGTGTGAGAAATGCAGCCTAGCTCGGCGTTTTCCACCGCATGTCCTTGAACCGCTCCAATCTATGCTGGCTGGCCCTAGCGCTGATCACGGCGGGGTATTTGATCTTCTGGCTCTTGCTGCTCGGGGCCACGGCGACCTACAGCACGCCGGATTCATGGCTGAAAGTGCTGCAATCGCCGGAGATCCGGCATGCGACGTGGCTTAGCCTTGTGACATGCACCTTCGCGGCCGGATTTGCGCTGCTGCTGGCGGTGCCGGTGGGCTATTTGATGTCGCGCCGTGAGTTTCGCGGCAAATCGTGGCTGGATGCGGCACTGGACATCCCGATCATCCTGCCGCCGCTGGTGGTGGGGCTCTGTTTGCTGATCTTTTTCCAGACGCGGATCGGCAAGGTCATCGAGATGGCGATTCCGTTCACCTACCAACTCAGCGGCGTGGTGCTGGCGCAGTTTGTGGTGGCTGCCGCGTTCGCGATTCGCACCATGCGAGGCACGTTTGATCATCTTTCCGCGCGTCCGGAGGATGTGGCGCTGACGCTGGGCTGCACGCGGTTTCAAGCCCTCTGGCACGTGGCGCTGCCGGCGGCTCGGCGTGGCATGGTGGCGGCGTTTTGCATCGCGTGGGCGCGCAGCCTTGGCGAATTTGGCCCGATCCTCGTTTTCGCCGGTGCGACTCGCATGAAGACGGAGGTGCTGCCGACGACGGTCTGGCTCGAACTCAGCGTGGGAAATCTGGAGGCCGCCGTCGCGGTCAGTTTGTTCATGGTGGCGCTGGCGGTGCTGGTGCTCGTCGTCGTGCGTGCCACGGGGGAGAAAGTATGATTCAACTCGATCACATTCGCTGGTTCGTCGCCGGACGCACGATTCTTGATGACGTGGATGTTTCCATCCCGGCGAACACCTATGCGATGCTCATGGGCGCGACCGGTTGCGGCAAAACCTCGCTGCTGGAGATCCTCTGCGGCCTGCGCAGGCCGACCTCGGGCCGCGTGCTGCTGGATGGCCGTGACGTGACCGATTTGGAGCCACGTGAGCGCGGCATCGGCTATGTCCCGCAGGATCTCGCGCTGTTTCCCGGCCTGAGCGTGTGCGAGCAGATCGCCTTTGCGCCGAAACTGCGTGGAATGCCGCCTGCGGAGATCGAATCACGCGTCAACCGCCTTGCCGAGCAGTTTGGCATTGCGCCGCTGCTCAATCGACTGCCGGACGCGCTTTCCGGCGGTGAAAAACAACGCGTGGCGCTCGCGCGTGCGATTGCTGCACAGCCCAAGCTGCTGCTGCTCGACGAACCGCTCTCCGCGCTCGATGAGGGCATGCGCGCGGAGGCTGCCTCCCTGCTGCAAAAGGTGCAGCAAGAGCATGCGCTCACCGTTTTGCACGTCACGCACTCCCGCAGTGAGGCCGTGGCGCTGGGCCAGGTGCATCTGCGGCTGGCCGCGGGTCGCATTGAGGTCGAAGGCATGGCATGATTTTCACTGTGCGATTGGAATCCGCCAAAAGCCGCGTTTAAGATGGGCAAACTAACCCCCTAAATGGATTGGAATGACTGGCAGCGCGTGCTGAAGTGGCGCGCCCTCGAAGAAGGCGATGCCGATGGCGTGCTCGTCAGCGCGGAGCGTCGTCGCGAGGCAACGGCACACACTCGAGCCGGGCTGGCCTCCGAGGAGATCAAAGGTGACTCGCTCGACGAGCGCTCCGAGTCGTTTCTGGAAAAACGGGCCGAGTGGCTCGATCGCGAGGCGGTGGGCTGGCGCGGCGAATTGATCCGCGTGCTGGAACTGCTGCGCGTGCCTGAGGGGCGCTGGTCCTGGGCCGTCGCGGGCTGGGGCGTGTCGCTGATTGTGGGCTACTGGCTCACGGATCTGGGACAGACGAGCGAGTTCAACCTGCTGGCGCTGCCTTTGGTCGGATTGCTGGCCTGGAACGCGGTGGTCATCGTGCTCGGCGTTTTGTGCGAGATCCTGCCCTTGTCATCGAAGAGCGGGAGTGGCGGCTGGCTCGCTGAAATTCTCGCGCATGGGGTCAAACGCATCAACGCGGCCTCCATTCAGACCGAAAACACCCTCGGTGGCGCAGTGCGTGCACGTTTTGAGGAACTGGCCTGGCCGCTGGCCTGGAGCCGTCTGCAAATGCGTCTTCGCCTGTGGCTACACGTTGCTGCGGCGATGCTGGCGCTCGGCGGCGCGGTGGCGCTGTATGCCCGCGGCTGGTCGAAGGAATACCGCGCGGTGTGGGAGAGCACGCTGCTGAGCAAGGAGCACGCACGGTCTTTCTTTGAGACGTTGTTCAAGCCAGCATCGACCGCTTTGCGCACGCCGGTGCCGCTGGACCAACTCCCCGGGATGCACCGCACGGGTGGGAAAGCGGAGCTTCCAGCGCCGGCGCTGACGTGGATTCATCTCTATGCCGGGACGCTGCTGGTGCTCGTTATCGTGCCGCGTCTGGCGCTCGCTGGCATTGGTTTGGCGCGTGGCGGACGGGTGATCTCGTCACCGGCGAGGGCTCTGAACTGGGGCAATCATCTGCGCGGCCTGTTGCGTGCCGTGGAAGGCGGGGACGCGGTCATCCAAGTTCTGGTGCATGCGATGGAGGCCACGCCGACGCATCGCGAGGTGTGGGATCGCGGCGTGCGTGAACGGTTCGGCGGCATGGCCCGCGCCGAGTTTGTGCGCATCCCGGCAGGGGATGAAGATGAGTTCGCCGCCGCTTGGCAGCCGGTCTCACCGCAACTGGTGATGCTCTTTAACATGGCAACGACGCCGGAGGCAGAGGTGCAACGGCGTTTGGTTTCCGATGTGCGGCAGCGCCTGCTGACGAAGCACGCGGAGCCGGACTTGATCGTCCTGCTCGACGCCACGAGCCTCGCCGGACGCTGGTCGCCGGAAAAAGTCGCCGGGCGCGAACAGCTTTGGTCCCGCACGGTCGAAGGATTGGCCACCGAGGTCATTGTGGCCGTGCGCAAAGAATCCGCACGCGATTCTGCGCCTTTGTCGTAATGTTCCCTTAACTCACTCCTCTCGTGCCCGCCCTGTTATCCAGATTCAAAGCCTCGCCTCCTCCCCCAGAGAAGGTCGGCGGGATTGAGGTGCGAGATGCGTCGGACATCATCACGCTCAGCCTGATTTCCCACACGAACGCGGGCAAGACCACGCTGGCGCGCACGCTGCTGCGTCAGGATGTGGGAGAGGTGCGCGATGCGCCGCACGTGACGCTCCACAACGAGTCTTTCACCCTCCTTGAGACCGGAGGCTTCGTGCTGCGGCTGTGGGACACGCCGGGGTTTGGCGACAGCGCGCGCCTGATGAAACGGCTGAAGCGCGAGCGAAATCCCGTGCTGTGGTTTCTTTCGCAAACGTGGGATCGCATCACCGATCGTCCCCTGTGGTGCAGCCAGCAGGCGCTCAAAAATGTGCGTGATGACGCCGACGTGGTGCTTTACCTCGTCAATGCCGCCGAACCGCCTGAGGCGGCCGGTTACATTGGTCCGGAGATGGAGATTCTCGGCTGGGTCGGCAAGCCGGTCGTGGTGCTGCTGAATCAAACCGGCACACCAGGCAGTTCTGAGTTTGAAGCGACGGAGATCGACGCGTGGCGTGCGCATTTGAAGCAATTTGAGATCGTGCGAGCGGTGCTCCCGCTGGATGCCTTCGCCCGCTGCTGGGTGCAGGAGGACAAGTTGATGGAATCGCTGGCTCCGCTGATGGAAGGCTCGAAAATCCCGACCTTCCAGCAGATCAAGAAGGCCTGGACGCAGAGAAACATCAGTGTGTTTGGCGATTCCGTGCGCCTCACGTCCGAACAACTCACCGCCGCCCTCCTTGATGGTGTGGAAGTGCGCAGCGAGACGCTGCTGGAACGCGTGGGCTGGCAACGCGACGAGTTGAATCGCGAATACAACGACGCACGGCAGAAACTCGCATCACAGCTCGCTGATCGTGTCGAACAGACGACGAACAAGCTCATCGAAGTGCATGGATTGAAGGGCGCGGCTGGTCACGAGATCAGCCAGGCGGCCCGCGAACACTTTCATCTGCCGCAGGGCGTTTCTGAGAACATCTGGGGCGTCCTTGGCAGCTTCGCTGGCGGTGCGATGGGCGGGTTGATCGCCGACCTGAAGCTCGGTGGCATGACGTTTGGCGGTGGTGCGTTGCTCGGTGGCATCGCCTCCGGCATCGGTGCCTACGCGTTGATCCGCAGCTACAATCTCGTGCGTGGCAGTGACCAGCGCCTGCGCTGGTCACGCGAGCATTTTCGCGAGCAGGTGCGCCTCGCACTGCTGGCTTACCTCGCCGTCTGTCACTTCGGCCGTGGACGAGGAGAGTGGCAGGAAAGCGAACAGCCGCAGCACTGGCGTGAGGCGGTGGACGCGGTGCTCGATGAGCATGGCGATGCCGTGGATCATCTGTGGAAGACCGGCGTGCAGAAGGAGACGATGCCTGCCGCGCTTTTCCGCCAGACGCATCAACTGGTTGGCGATTGCATGACCACGTTGCTTGAGCGGTTGTATCCGGGCGTGGATTCGAGTTCGTGGCGCTCCTGAACGTCGAATTCGTGCAGGCGGTGTTCCAGGCGTGACTGGAAGGCCTGCCAGCACTTCACCGCACGTGAACGGAAGGCGGCGGGAGTGATTTTCAAGGCCCGCAGGCAGTCGCGATGATCCCAGGCGACGACCAACGCGGTGGCGAGGTGGATGGCCTGAAACTGCCAGCGCCAGACGCGTTGCATGGCGGGCGTTAGCGTCTTCAGGCGCTCGAAAAGAAAGTCGCGTTGGAAGGAAAGGTGGCCCATTTCATCCCGCAGGAGCTTCTTGGCGACAGATTGAACGACAGGGTCGGTGCTGCGCAAGGTGAGCAGGCCGAAATAGACCTCGGCGATGAGCTCTGCGGTGAGAAGCACCTGGATGTTGAACTCGAGGTTCACGAGGTCGCGCATCCAGCGGAAGATGGAGTTCGTCCATTGTTTCTGCAGCAGCGTGCCACGCAGATGGATGACAGTGCGGGCCAGCAACGCGGCATGGCTTTGCTCCTCGGCGACGAAGAGATCGACGGCACGCTGGTAGCCTTTGAGGTTCTCCAGGGAGGCGATGCTCCGAGTGTAGCGGCGCAAACGCGTGCCGCCGCCGCTTTCGCCGAGCTGGAAAATCGCCAGAGAGCGTGCCAGCGGGATGCGAATCTCGTCCGGCAGTGTGCAAGGTGCGTTTGGGAGCGGTAGCTCGTGATTGAGGCGTGTGTTGGTCTCGAAGTGGTGGATCCAATGTTGGGTGTTCATGGTGGTTCGGTGTTATGAGTTATTGGTTATGCGTGATGGGTTGGTCAGGCGGCTTGAAGCATGGTGCGGAGGAATTCGTGGACGGGGGCGCTGCGCATCTCGGCGGCGATCTGGCGGAGGCGCTGCATGACGGCGTCCACGGTCTCGTCGAGCGTGGAGGTGCCGGCGGTGACACCCACGTTGCGTGCGTCGATGAACCACTCGGGCTCGAGTTCGTCGGGGCGTTCGATTTGCAGGGTGCGCTGGCCGCGGGATGCGGCTTTTTGCGCAAGCTGACGGGTGTTGTTGCTGTTGCGGCCGCCGATGACCACGATGTGGTCGCATTCGCGGATCAAATCATCGAGCGCTGCCTGCCGTTGCTTTGTTGGATGGCAGATCGTGTCGATGAAACGCACTTCGGAGCCACGGTGACGACGTTTGATCGATTCCACGAGCCGCAGCGCGATTTCGATCGGCTGTGTGGTCTGCGAAACGATGCCAAGGCATGGATGCGAGGGGATCGTTTCGATGTCGGACTCGTCGAGCACAACGACGGCCTGCGGAAAGTCGCCAATGAGGCCGCGCACCTCGACGTGTTGGCGCTGACCGATGACGATGGGTTGGTAGCCGTCGTTAACGAGCGTGGCGAGCGCGTGGTGGGCTTTTCGAACGAGAGGGCAGGTGGTGTCGATGACTTCATGGCCGGCGTTTTGCCAGGAGCGGCGATGAGAATTGGCCGCACCGTGCGCGGTGATGGCGACTTGATGTGTTTTGGCCGAACCCAAGTCGTCGAGATCGCCGCGTTGAGCGCCAACGGCGGCGAGATGACGATCGACGAGTGGGTTGTGGACAAGTTGGCCGAGAATGGTCAGCGGGGCGCGCTGCGCGGCCGTGTGCGTGGCACGCAAGGCGTCGCGGACGCCGAAGCACATGCCGTGATGTTGGGCGAGGATGATGTTCATGAGGGTGTTGTGGGTTGCTAGTTATGGGTTATTGGCTTGGAGCTTTGTGGGACAAAGTGAATGGGCAAAATGAAGCAGGGTCAGGTTTGCTGCGCGGCTTTGACGATCTCGCCGAGCACCTCGACGTAGTTTTTGAAGGCCTTGCGGCCGGCGGCGGTGAGTTCGTAGCTGGTGCGGGGGCGTGTGCCGGACTCGTCACGTGTTTCCTTGATGTAAGTGGCGGTGCCGAGGGTGCGCAGGTGGGTGATGAGGTTGCCGTCGCTCATGCCGAGTTCGTTTTTGAGGTCTTGGAAGGCCCATTCGCCCCGCGTGGAGAGCAGCGTCATGATCGAGAGGCGGCCCTTTTCGTGGATGAGCTTGTCGAGTTGATCGAAGTCGATCATTCCGGCTGCACCTCCGCAGGTTTGCGGCTGAAAAAGACGGCAAGCGCATAAACGACATGCAGCAAGCCAAAGGTGATCCCCATGACGAGTGAGGCCGGGGAGAGATCACTGGAAAGAAGGTCCACGTCGCGATTCACGGCCCATGCGACGAAAAGCAGCAGCCCGGTGATCACAAAAGCCCATCCGAGACGGACCAGGGAACGTGGTGAAAAGCTCGCGGTGCCGAGCAAAGCGAGACCGTAGCAGAGCGCCCAGATCAAGGCGGCGAGCGTGAGATTGTGCAGGAACGCGATCAAACCGATGCCGACCACGCCACCGACCAGCATCGGTGGTGCAAAGGCACGCAAGGCCATGCGCATGCCAGCGGAGACGAACGGTTGATTGCGGCGTGTGGCCTCCCGGGCAAGCAAAACGACGTTAAGGACGGAGGCGACCGCGAGAATGGCCAACCAAGTGTAGAGGAAGCATCGGTCGCACATCGCGGCTTCACCGTGGTTCGTTAGGGCATGCCACACAGGCCACGCGGAGGCGATGAGGGCCAGCACGCCACCTGTGAGGGCCGCAGGAGCCGAAACTGCCCGGTAGATGTGCGCTTTCTCCATCAGGGAGCGAATGATGCGGAGATTTTCCAAGGCGGCTTCGGTCGTGCTCATTTGCTTACTTTGTTGCACAAAGTGAAACGCGCAAGTGAAACTTTGTGGCGCAAAGTTTATCCTTCCGATGACTGAAGAGGCGGGAAAGAGGGTTTACAGACCTCTATAATTACCATAAATTGAGCATTGATGTCCCCAACTGTTGTTTCATCGCCGAGTGGACGCACGTCGAGTTTGCTGACGTGCCTGCGAGCGCATGGAGCTTGGCTGCTTTTGATGGTGGCGGGGCAGGGAACGGCTTTTTCGGCCGATCCGACGGCGCAGCAGCAGTATTGGCTCGAACTGACGAATCGCTTCCGCAGCGATCCGCAGGGGGAACTGGCAAAGTTGGTGAACTTCTCGTCTCCTGGCGTGTGGGGATCGCCGAAATCGGATGACGTTTACGTCGCGAACGCGTTGAACTTCTTCGGCACCAGTGCCTCTGCTCTGGCATCGCAATTTTCCGTGCTCTCCGCCGCGCCGCCGGTGGCGTGGAACAGTGCCTTGAACGCCTCTGCGACCAGCTACTCGAACCTCATGGTGACCAGTGACCAACAGTCGCACACGCTCGATGGCCTCCCTCTCAGTCAGCGCCTTCAGAATGGCGGCTACAGTGCGAACTGGCTCGAAGTGGGGGAGAATCTATTCGCATCGTCACAGACGATCATTCATGGCCATGCGGGCTTCGTGATCGACTGGGGCGATGGAAATGGTGCTTCTGCCGGTTACGGCAACGGTATTCAAAACCCCGCGGGGCATCGTGAGCTGCTGCTCGATTCACTCGTCAAAGAAATCGGCATCGGCTTTCAGAGCATCGCGATTCCCGGAGGCAACGTGAACGCCATCGGTCCGTTTGTCGTCACCCAACACCTCGGCACGCGGTATCGCTTGGATGGCGCGAATTTCTTCGCCGACGCCATCCTTACCGGCTCAGTCTTTCAGGACACGATCGCCGCTGATTTGTTCTACACACCTGGCGAAGGACTCGCGGGCGAGGCGATCAATGTTTACAACGATGCCACAGGCATTCTCGTCGCCAGTGGGTTCAGCAACAGTGTCGGCGGTTTCAACATCTCGCTGGCAGGTCTCACCGACGGCGTCGTCTATCGTGTGGAGGCCCCTGATACCGGCCTGGCACCACAGACCTTCACGCTCACTGCGCACATCGAAAACTATGGTGCGAACGTGACTTTCTACGACAACGTCCATTCCTCCTTCATGGTCGTGCCCGAGCCGGGCAGCATGCTGCTGTGCCTTCTGGGCGCTCTGCGTTGGCTAACGTCTCGTTCTCGCCGTTCGTGTTGAATCATCATGAAATACCTTGCTCTGCTTCTGCTCTCGCTGGCTTCTGTCGTCGCACAAGAAGCGGCCTCACCGCTCGCCACAGAGATCCGTTCCATCATCGACGAGTATGAGAACTCCGTGCGTGATAACACGCGGAAGCTGATTGCTGCCCCGACCGAGGAGGAGAAGAACAAGTATCGCTCCAGCATTCCGAGTGCTGGGCCTTACGCGACGAAGATGATGCAGCTCGTGCAGGCGAATCTCGACAAGCCGGACGTGGTCAAGGCGGTGTCGTGGCTCGTGACGGGTGCGGCGAGCTTTCCCGAAGGCCAGGAGGCGCTGAAGATGCTCGGCACTAGCTTCGCGGATCGCAAAGGCATCGCCGAAGCGGTGAAACAGCTCGAGTACCACGGCCTTCCCGCAGAGCCAATTCTCAAGGCGGTGATCGAGAAGAACACGAATACGGAGGAGAAAGCCGCCGCACTCTACGCCCTCGGGGCGGTGCACTTCAAGAACTTCGACGCCTCCGCCGACCGTGTTTCGGGCGAGGCTTCAAAGCCCAAGGCGCTCGAATGTTTCCAGCGACTCAATGCCGATTTCGCCGATGTGACGATTCAAGGCTTCAAGCTCTCCGATTTCACCGCGAAGATGCTGTTTGAGATGACAAACCTCCAGGTCGGGTGCGAAGCGCCGGAGATCGAGGGGAAGGACGCGGACGGCGTCAGCTTCAAACTCAGCGATTACCGCGGCAAACACGTGATCGTCATCTTCTGGGGCGGCTGGTGTCACGCCTGCCACGACACGTTGCCGCTCATGAACCAGACCGCAGCGCAGTTGAAAGACAAGAACGCTGTCGTGATCGGCGTGAACACCGACATTGAGATCGACGCAAAGAAAGCACTTACCGACTACCAAGTCGCCTTCCGCAACGTGCTCGATAACACCACCAGCGGCCCCAACACGACGCTCTACAACCTTCGCAACTTCCCCACACTCTACATGATCGATCCCAAGGGCGTCATCGCGATCAAAAACGGCTCGCTGGATGCGATGGTTGCCAAGATCAACGGGGCTCAATGACGGGGAAGGGAGTCGGAGCCCGCAGGTTCTTGCAGTGGGTCGAAACGGTGCTGAATGGACCGGCTGGGGACTCTTTTCAGCACTCCAAATGGTTTGGAAGTATTAAAAACTTGCTTTTTCTGTGAAAAACCATAAAAATAGGGTGTTATTAGGCCCGCTACGGGGTCGAAAGTCCTATGCTTCCACTCATCGACCAAATCCTCGCAACCGCCGGTTGTGGCGAGCTGCCTGCCGTGCGGCAGGCGATTGAAGATGCGTGCTTCAATCAGACCTCGTTTGTCGATGCGGTTCTGGATTGCGAAGGAGTGCGGGAGCGCGACTTCCTGATGGCGCTGTCGAAGACCCTCGGGCTCTCCTGGTGGGAGCCGAAGGACGAGGAAAAGCCTGCCGAATCCGGCTTGCGTCGGCTGTTGCCGGCGGAAATCGCGCTGCGGCATCGGTTGCTGCCCATTTTCACCGAAGAAATCAAGGATTCTGCGGTCGATGAAACGACGGGAGAAGCCGCACGGTCATTGCACATAGCGACCTTCGATCCGCTGAGCCTCGTCGCTCATCAACGTGTGGCTGCGAGCGTCTCGATGCCGGTGATCTGGCATGTCGGGCCGCGCACACGCATCGTCGAAGGCTTGCAGAAGCTCTACGGCCTCGGTGCGGACACGTTTGAGAAGATTCTGCGTGGTCGTGCGGACTGGGGCTCCGAAGAATTGAAGGATGAAGTCACCGTTCTCGACGAACCGGAGGATGAAGAGGCCTCCGTGGTGCGCTTCGTGAATCAAATCATCCGCCGCGGTCTCGATCAGCGCGCCACCGACATCCACGTCGAGCCGCAGCACGACCGGCTGCGCATCCGCTACCGGATTGACGGTCGTCTCGAAGAACTGGCCGTGCCGGAGAATATCAAGTCACTGCAAGCGTCCGTGATCGCCCGCCTGAAGATCATGGCGCGACTCGATATCGCCGAAAAACGCCTCCCCCAGGACGGTCGCATCAATCTCGAGCTTGATGGCACGCCCATCGACGTCCGTGTGGCCACGATTCCCTCTGTCGAAGGCGAAAGCGTCAGCCTGCGCCTGCTTGCCCAGCAGCAAGTCACCATCAGCCGCCTCGGTTTGACCGACACCGTGCGTCCTGTCGTCGAGGAACTGCTCAAACTGCCAAACGGCATCATTCTCATCACCGGCCCCACCGGCAGCGGCAAATCGACCTCGCTTTACGCGTTTCTTACCGAGCTCAATCAAACCCATCGTCGGATCGTCACCATCGAAGATCCGGTGGAATACAAGATGCCCGGCGTGGTGCAGATCGCGGTGAAGCCGGAGATCGGCCTCACGTTCGCCGCCGGCTTGCGCAGCATCCTGCGTGGCGACCCGAACGTCGTGATGATCGGGGAAATGCGCGACCTGGAAACGACCGAGATCGCGGTGCGTGCCGCTTTGACGGGTCACCTCGTTTTGAGCACCCTGCACACGAACGACGCCATCGGCGGCATCACGCGTCTCATCGACATGGGCGTCGAGCCCTTCCTTGTCTCCAGCGCGGTGCGTGCCTTCCTCGCGCAACGTCTCGTGCGCAAACTCTGCCCGCTGTGCAAAGCGCCCGCCGATGTTGAGGAAAGCTATCTGCGCTCCATCGGCTTCCCGACTCAGGTCCGTGGCCAAATCATGCGCGCCGTTGGTTGCGAAGCCTGCCGCGGCAGCGGCTTTCAGGGTCGACTCTCAATCTACGAAGTCTGCCTCGTCACCCATGCCTTGCAGCATCTCATCAACACGCGTGCTCATCCCGCCGAGTTTCACAAGCAGGCCATAAGGGACGGCTACATCCCGATGCGCGGCTACGGCTTTCAAAAAGTGCTCAGCGGCGAAACGACCATCGAGGAAGTTCTCTCAGTCACCGCCGCTGGCGAGCGCAATCACACGCCTCACACGGTCACGGCTCCGCTGACCACCCGACTTGCCGCCTAACGTCATGCCACTCTTCGTTTACAGCGCCCAAGGCCCCGCCGGTCTCATCACCGGTGAGCTTTCGGCGTCGGATCGCAGCGAGGCATTCAGCATTCTCGGTCGCAAGAAGATCCAGCCGATCAGACTCGAAGCGGCAGGAGATGCCAAATCACCCGCGAAGGCCGCAGCGAAAGCAAAGAGCACCGCCGAACCGGTTACGAGCGGTCCGATCAAGCTCAAACTCGATCAGGTAGTGCTCTTCATCGAAGAACTTGCTGATCTCGTTGGCGCAGGCATTCAGCTTGAACCCGCGCTCGCCACGATGGAGCGCCGCCGCGAACTTTCCGGCATCAAGACACTCGCCAGCGTGCTGCGTGGCAAGGTGCGCGATGGCATGTCATTCGCGAAAGCAGTTTCCAGCACCAGCCCAAGTTTTGGAAGCCTGTTTTGTGCTCTTGTCACCGCAGGCGAGGCCAGCGGATCGCTCAGCACGATTTTGAAGCGCCAAGCCCAATACATGCGCTCCATCGCTGCGCTACGCTCCAAGGTGTTCTCGGCGATGATGTATCCCGCCTTCCTCATCGTTGCGGCGGTTGGGGTGACGTTGCTGTTCGTGGTCTATCTGATCCCCAAACTCACCGAGATGCTCGATAGCACCGGTGGCAAGCTGCCTTTGCCCGCGCAGATCATCCTGAAGCTCAGTGACGCCTTCACATCGACCTGGTGGCTGTTATTGCTCGGTGGCGTCATGGCCTTCACGATGTTCCGTTCTTGGGTTGCGCGTCCAGAGTCCGCCATCCCTTGGGCGCGCTTCAAACTGCGGATCCCGCTGTTTGGAAACATTTTCAAAGGCCGCTTCTACGTCCAGTTCCTCGAAACGATGGCCAATTTGCTCGGAAACGGGCTCACGATGGTGCATGCGATGCAGCTCACGCATCAGGCTATCGAGAATCCGCATCTGCAGCGCGAGTTTGAAGGCGTTCAGCGTCATGTAGGCGAAGGCGTCAGCCTTTCGCGCGCCCTGGATCGCAGCGGCCAGTTCCCACCGCTCCTGCTCGACATGATCAATGTCGGCGAACAAACCGGCGACATGTCTGCAGCACTCGCTCGCGCCGCCGAACGCTTTGATCGCGAACTGAACCAGAAGATCGACAGGCTCGCCGGTCTCATCCAGCCCGTCATCGTCTTCCTCATGGCCGGCATGGTCGGCATCGTCGCCTACATCATGATGACCACCATCTTCGAAACCATGAACAGCATCAAATAAACCAGAGGCCAGAACCTTAGCGATCAGAGCCTCAGAAAATCCTCCTCTTCCTCCTACTCTTACTCTTCCTCCCCCGAACCTTTCTTTTCCAAAGCAAACCCCACCCACATCCATGAAACTGAATCCCAAATCAGAAATTAGAAACCTCAAATCCGCCTTCACCTTGATGGAGATGCTCCTCGTCCTCGGCATCATCGGCCTGCTCGTCGGCGTCGCCGTCGTCAGCTTTGGCGGTGTGATGGACACCGGCAAAAAGAAGAGCTCCCTCGGCCAGATCAGCGGCATCGTCAGCGCCATCCGCACGTATGAAATCGATACCATGAAGCTCCCGACGAGCCTTCAGGTCCTCGTGGACAAAGGCAAGCTGAAGAAGCTGCCCGAAGACGGCTGGGGCAAGCCCTACCTCTTCCGCCGCTCCGGTGCGAAGAGCAAAGATGGCTTCGATGTCTACTCCTCCGGCCCGGATGGCATCCCCAACAACGCCGACGACATCGGCAGTTGGGAACTCTGAGAATGTTGACTGAAGGAATTCCGAATGACGATTGAGCTTCCAGCTTCAAAACGCACCCTGACGAGCCACCGCGCTGGTCAGGGCATTCGTCATTCGGCTGGCTTCACGTTGCTCGAAATTCTCTCAGTCCTCGGCCTGCTGACGCTGATCCTCGGCGTCTCCGTGGTCAGCCTCAGTGGCATTCAGGATGAAGATCGTCTACGTCGTGCGGCCTCCAAGATCGAAACAACCGCGCGTGAGAGCCTTTTGAGTGCGCTGCGGAGCCAGCAAATGGTGATTTTGCCGCTCACGGCTGGATCACTTGGCGGAACGGACTTTGGAGCGAGGCTCGAAATCCGCCGCGTCGGAGAAAAAGCCTTCCGCGCACCGAAACGTGGCGAAATTTGGGAATTCAGCCCCACGGGCATCTGCGAACCGATCGAAGTCCGTCTGAGCGGCTCCGGCGGCACTGTCGAACTCGCCTTCGACGCGCTCACTGCCTGCGCGAAACGCAAAACCCTCGACCTAAACGCGAAAGGATGAAGAAGCTGCGTCCAGTTCGACATGCGTCGGGTTTCGCCTTGCTCGAAATCCTTCTCGCCATCGCTCTTTTCGCGATGGTGGCTGTGGGAATGACGCAGGCGATTGATGGCATCGCGAAAACGACCACATCGGCGCGTCAGGAGGCGCAGGTGCTGCGCGTGCTCGAATCCGTGCTCGCTGAAGTCGCGCACCAACCTGAATTCAAGGTCACCAAGATCAGTTTTCCCAAAACCACCGACAACATCGACGCCAGCGCCACCATCGAGAAGGTCCGTCTTCTCACGAAGGACAAGGTGGAGTTGGATCACATCTTTCGCGTCCGGGCCGAGGCCTGGATCGCCGACGGGACCTCCCGCCGCATCGTCCGCACCATGGAAACCTATGTGTATTCCCCCAACAGCCCGATCTGAATTCGGAATGTCGAATTCGGAATGCGGAATCCGGTGGATTCCACATTCCGCACTCCGCGTTCCGCATTCTCGTGCCGCTTTCACCTTGTTGGAGGTCTTGCTGGCCCTCGCTCTCGTGGGCCTGGTGATCAGTGGCGTGTTTGGCGTGACGGATGGCGCGCTGCAACTCGGGAAGTCGATGGGCGCGGCTCGCGTGACCGAGACGCGCATCTCGAACTTCGTCACGCAATGGCGCGATTACCTCGAATCCGTGCCTCCAGGCATATCAATGGCCTCAGGCGTCGAAAAGGTCGCTCGCGGTGCTTCGGGCAATTTGTTCATCGCAGGCAGCCAGATGCCGTTTGTGTGGGATCAGCGTCTCAAGACGGCTGATGCGGTCGAATTCGGCCTCGTGCGCGAACGCGGTGAAAAATCCCTCGCTCTCGTCGTGCGTCACCTCAAACGGCCCCCGAACGCCCGTCGTGAGGATGAGTTCAACACGGTCGCCGAGCTGCCGATCCTCGAAAACCTCAAGCAGATGCAGTGGCAGTTCTACGAGCCGGAGGAGAAGAAGTGGTTCGTGAGCTGGGATCCCAAGAAGCGCGCCAAGCCGCCGCTCTTCATGAAACTGCGCTTTGCCTTCCTCAACGACCCCCGCGAGCACGAATACACGTTTTGGGTCGCGAATGACCTGGCGGGACAAACCGCACCACAATGACGAATGACTAAATCAGAATGACAAACGAATTTCCAATGACTGAATGCCGAATGGAGGACCAGAATGCCCCCCGGGGAGGTGTTCGTGCTTCTGGCTTCGTCATTCATTCGTCATTCGCCATTCGTCATTCGTCATCCCAACGTGGTTCCGCGCTCATCGCCGTGTTCTGGATGATCTTTGTGCTCGGCATGGTCCTTTTTGGGGCCACGAGGGCATTGCATGCGGACACCGAATACACGCGGTTGATGCGCGGACGGATTTTTGCGAAGCGTTATGCCGAGGCGGGGCTGGAACTGGCTCGCCATCCGGCGATTCAGCAGGATGATCCGCTGCTGCACTTCAGTAGCGACAATGAGGGCGGTTTCGATGTTACGCTGAAGACCGAGGAGGCGCGGCTGAACATCAATCACCTGCTGCAAACCGGGGACAAGGTGCTGCTGCGTCGTTTGTTCAACCGCTGGGGCTTCAAACCCGAGTTCACCGCCGCACTGTGTGATGCACTGAAGGATTGGGTGGACGCAGACAACAACTCCAGCCTCAACGGCGCTGAGAAACGCGAGTATGAGAAGGCTGGCTTCGACGGCATGCCCTTCAACCGACCGTTCAAGGAAGTCGAGGAGATGCTGCACGTGCGCGGCATGGACATCGTGAACGCGGAGCGTCCGGACTGGCGTGAGTGGTTCACCGTGTATGGCGATGGCCGCATCGACATCAACGATACCAGCGCGGAGATCATCTCACTGCTCGGCGACGTGCCGATGGAGCGTGTGCAGCCGATTCTGACTTTGCGCAATGGCCGCGATGGTGCCCACCGCACCCGCGATGACGTGCGTCTTTCCAGCGTGCCGCAGGTGGCGCAGATGCTCGGCATCTTCAATCGCCAGAACGTCGAGCAGCTCACGCAGTGGATTCAATTCGCCGGTCCCATCCGCCGCATCGAGAGCGTCGGCCGTCTCGGACCCCTGAAGCGCAAACTCATCCTCATCACGCAGGGCGGACAGGCCGTCTGGCGTGGTGAAATCCCCATCCATGGCACGAACTCGTAAATCCAACTGCGAGCTTCTGCTCCCCGGCGCATCCGTCTGGCAAAGCTGGACGGGCTTGGAGGGCGCGTCGTGCACTGCGACTGGAGAATTCACGCCCGAGGCAGGAGCTTTCGGACGGCAGGCCGTGCATCGTGTGCTGGCGCTGCCTGCCGCGCACTGCTGGGTGCTGCCGGCGTGGTTGAAAGGCGGCGAAGAGCATCTTCGCGGCATGGCCCTGCTTCACCTCGAGCGCATGGGCGCGAAGTCTGGCGAGGATGAAGCTGACGTGCAGGTGCGCAGCGTGGCGTCGAAGGATGGTGCGAATCTCGCCCGCATCGTCGCATTGAAGCAAGAGCCCTCGCCGCTCAGTGATCTCTCCCGTCTGCCGGACGAAGTCACTCTGCACGCGCTCTGCTACCCGCTGGTGCAGAACAGCATCACCATCCTCCGCGAGTTGGGCCGCTTGGTGGTCGCGATCACGAGCGGCTCACAGCTTGTGTATTGCACGCCGCTTTCGTCCACACGCCTGGATGATCATGCGTTGGCCGAACTGAATAACATCTGTCTGCAACTCGGCTTCCAAGGTGTGCTCGGCCGTCTCGAAAGCCTCGTGCTTTGGATCGATGACGGCGACATCGGCAAAATCCAGCGTGCCACTGGCCTCGCGCCGTATCGGTGTGAAATGCCTGCGCCGACAATGCCCGCGACCGGTTCCAGCCTGCTCATGCCGGAGGAACTCGTGAACGAGCGTCAGCGGCAGGCCGCAGGCGCGCGCACGCGCATGTTGGCGCTCACGTTCGGGTCGGTGCTTGCTGCCGCGATCGCGCTGGTCGCCACACTGACCGCGCTGGCCATGCAGGAGCGCAACACGTTGCGTGACAAGGCGGCTGACCTGATGCCGCGGGCTTCGCGTGTGATGGATCACAAAAGAGCATGGGTTGAAGCCTCGCCAGCGGTGGACCCGACGCAGTGGCCGCAGCAGGTGCTGTTGCACTGCATGGAGCCCGAAGTGTCAAAAGAGGCCAGCATCACGCACTGGGAGTGGACACCGGACAATCTGAGCCTGATTGGCCGCATGCCGAGTGCTTCGCTGGCGCTCGAATACACCCAGGCGCTCAAAACGAGCGAAGCGCTGGAGAAATTCGCGCTCGACGGCCCGCCGCCGGTTATCGCCAGCGACCAGAGCGCCACCTTTGAGATGAAAGGAGGAATCCCCGATGAAGAAGAGTGAGAAAATGCTCCTCGGCGTCTTCGCCGCGTTGTTCATCGGCATCGCACTCATCGGAGGCGGGATGTTCGCGTTCCGCAACTACCTCGAAGTGCGCGACGAGGTCGAACTGCTGCGCGGCCGGCTCGCCTCGATGAATCTCGCCATCTCCCAAGGCGCGGAGTGGGCGGAGCGATCCGCGTGGCTCGATGAAAACGTGCCCGCATTCCCCAGCAACAAGGACGCTTCGGCCAAACTGCACGAAACCGTCACACAGGCGGCGCAGAAGCACGCCCTGACCATCGGTGCCACCGAGTTTCTCGAGTCCGCGAAGGTCATCGGCAGCGACGGACTGCCCGTTGAGTCGGAAGAAGGCCATTTCGACAAGACCGCCATCAAAACCGTCGTCACCGGCGTGCCGGAGAAGGCGTTCTTCGCCTGGCTGCACGACTTGCAGAAGCCGGAGAGTTTCGTTGGCGTCACACGGCTTCAGATCAATCCCAGCGGCACGAACAAGACGATCAATGCCGAGGTCGAGTTCACCCAATTCTACCGCGAGAAAGCCGCGCCGAAGGTCACCAAAGCAAACTAACCATGAAAGCTCTCAATTCTCAGTTTTTGGTTTTTGGTTGGGTGCTGCTGTCCATCGCAGGTGCCGTTGCTCGGGACGCGAAGAAGGCCGTGCCGCCGGTGACGTTTCCCAAGCCCGATCATTTCGCCCCCTTGTGGGAGCGCTCCATTTTCACCACGAAGGACCTGCCCGCGCCGGAAGCGCCTGGCGGGCCGAATTTTGCCGACAACCTCAGCCTCAGTGGTGTTTATGAGATCGACGGTGGCGTGGTGGCCGTGCTGGTGGATCGCACGACCTCCCAGGTGACGGAGGCGCGCATCGGCTCCGAAAACGAGATGGGCATCAAAATCCGCCAGATCACCCCCGGTGCGAGTTTGGACAAGACCCGCATCCAATTGCAAAAAGGAGATCAGGCCGGCTGGGTGACGTTCGCCGATCTCGCCTCCGGCGCAGCGCAGCCTGCGGAGGTGGTGCAAAGAGCAGTGATTCCCGCGCAGAGTCCGGCGGCAGTGTCACCGGTGCCTCCGCAACGTCGAGCCTTCCAGCCCACCGCCCCGTCTGCCGTCCCGCCTACGAATCCCCTCCTGCCGCCGCCTCCAGCGTCGATCCCGCAGGCTCCGATGATCAATGATGTACCGCTGCCGCCGCCGTGAAGTCTGGTGGCAGCAATAAGGCGTGACGAAGTCACCGAGCGGCCATTCAGGCCCAAGTGGTCACTTCCAGAACTTCTCCACCGCTGCGACGAGACCGGGGATGCTGTTGTCCTTTGCCTCCAAATCGACCTTGAGGCCGTGCTCCTTGATTGCAGCACTGGTGACGGGGCCGATGCTGGCGATTTTGCAACCCGCCGGCAGTGGCACTTTCAGATTGAGGAAGTGTTCGACGGTGGAGGCACTGGTGAAGGTGATCATGTCGGCTCCCTGGTCCTTCAAAAGGGCGAGCGCTTCGAGATTGTCCTCCGTTTCGGCGACCGTGCGGTAGCCGATGGCCTCATCGACGATGGCCCCCATGCCGGTGAGCTGATTGGCGATGACTTCGCGCGTCTCTTCGGCGCGCACCCACAGCACCTTCACGTGTTCCATGTTCTGGTGCTTGTCGAAGGCCTTCACGAGACCTTCGGCGACGTAGTTGCCTTTCTCCGGCATGAGATCGACAGCGAGATGACGCGCTTTCACTTTGTCCGCCGTGCCGGGTCCGATGCAGGCGATGCGAGCACCGCCAATGCTGCGGGCATCGTCGTAAAGCTTGTCGAACATGGTGAAGAAGGCATCGACGCCGTTCGGGCTGGTGAAGATGATCCAGTCGTAGGTGTGGCATTCCTGCACGAGCTGGCCGAACTCGAGTTGGTCCTTCGCTGGCTCGATGCGGATGGTGGGCAGTTCGATGACTTCCGCGCCGAGTTGGGCGAGTTTTTTGCTCAAGACGCCGGCCTGCTGCCGCGTGCGAGTGACGACGATCTTTTTCCCAAACAGCGGGCGGTCTTCAAACCAGTTCAATTGATCGCGCTCAGTGACGACATCGCCGATGACGGCGACCGCAGGTGCTTTGAAGCCGGCTTCCTTCACTTTTGCGGCGATATCGGCCAGCGTGCCGATGAGTGTCTTCTGGCAGCCGTGTGTGGCCCAGCGCACGAGGGCGACAGGCGTCTCCGGCTTCGCACCATGCTTCAAAAACTCCCCGGTGATGGCTTCGATGCGCTCCACGCCCATGAGGAACACCTTGGTGCCATCGGCCTGAGCAAGCTTGGCGTAATCGAGCGACGTTTCAGACTTGGTCGGATCTTCGTGGCCGGTGAAGATCGTGAGCATCGAAGCGTGTGAGCGATGCGTGACGGGAATGCCCGCGTAGGCCGGTCCGGCGATGGCGGAGGTGATTCCCGGCACGATTTCGAATTTCACGCCTGCTTCATGCAGTTCCGCCGCTTCCTCTGCACCACGACCGAAAAGCACGGGGTCGCCGCCTTTGAGACGCGTGACGATTTTTCCCTCCTGCGTGAGTTTGACGATGAGTTTGTTGATCTCCTCCTGCGAGAGCGTGTGATCGCCGGCTTTTTTGCCGACGTAGATGCGCTCGGTGCCGGGCTTGGCGTAGCGCAGGTGCTCGGGATTGCAGAGGTAGTCATAGACGAGCACGTCGGCGGCCTCGATGCACTCTTTGCCCTTGAGCGTGAGCAGTCCGGGATCGCCCGGACCGGCGCCGACGAGGTAACAAATGCCAGGGGAGGTGGTTTTGGAGGCCATGATTGGAAAAGGGGCGCTCAAGGTGCCGAGAGTGCGGGCTCTCGCAAGAGAGGATGACGACTTGTCAGCTCTCACGCGGCATTCTAGTGATGCGGGCACTCCAGGCCGGCCTGTGCGCTTTCTTTGCGGCCAGGAGCGCCCGCATCCCTGCAATGCTCATGTCCATCACGCTCAATGTGCCTTCCGCCTGTGCTCCGTCTGAACCGGCTTTGCTCGCGATTTCAGGCGGACGTGACTCGGTGGCGCTGCTGCATTTGCTTTTGGACGCGGGATTCAACAACCTGATCCTCTGTCATCTCGATCACGGTCTGCGTGGTGAGGAATCCGATGGAGATGCTGCCTTCGTGAAGCGACTGGCGAAGAAGCACGGTCTCAGATGCGAGATCGAAAGCCAGGCGGTGGCAGCGCTGGCCAAAAAACAGCGACTCTCGCTGGAAACCGCCGCCCGTGAGGCACGTCATGCGTTTTTGTTGCGCATGGCGGAGAAGCATGACGTGTGGGTCGTCTTTCTGGCCCATCATGCGGAGGATCAGGCGGAGACGATCATTGGCAATGTGTGTCGCGGCAGCGGATTGGGCGGTCTGGCGGGCATGCGAGAGGTTCAGCGGCTCGACTCCGGCCTGCATCTCGTGCGCCCGCTGCTGCATGAGCGTCGTGGCGAGATCGACGCCTATCTCAAAGCGCGGCGTCTCAGGTTCCGCGAGGATTCCAGCAACAAGTCGCCGAAGCATCGACGCAACCGGTTGCGGCACGAGGTTCTTCCGCTGCTGAACGACGTTTTCGCTCGTGACGTGTCCGTTTTGATCACACGGCTCGGGATCCTGGCGGATCGCGATGATGATTGCCTGTGCGGTCAGGCTACAGGTCATTTGTCGGCTTCAGACCGCTTGAAGGATGATCGCTCGTTGCAGATCGACCAAGAACTGCTCGCTCTTCATCCGGCGGTGCTTTCACGTGTGCTGGCGCTGTGGCTGCGCGAAGTGTGCGAGCTCAGCGGCATCGAAAACGACGTGATCGAGGCTGCGATGGACATGCTCGCGCCCGGTGGGCCAGCGAAGATCAATCTGCCCCACGACAAACACCTGCGCCGGAAGGCGAAGCGGCTGTGGGTGGAGTGATACTCGGAGCGCGGCACTCCGATGCCGCTCTTCGCTGGCGGGAAGTGGTTCTGCACCCAAAGGAAGCGGCATTGGAATGCCGCGCTCCCAGGGGTCAGCCTTCCAGCGTGTGAATGAAGAGGCCGGAGCGTAGCTTCGGCTCAAACCAGGTGCTCTTTGGCGGCATGATCTGGCCGACGTCCGAGATCGCCATGAGCTGATCGACGGTCGTCGGGAACATGGAGAAGGCGACGCTGAAGTCGCGGCTGTTCACGAGCTTTTCGAGCTCCGCTGTGCCGCGAATGCCGCCGATGAAGTCGATGCGCTTGCTGGTGCGCGGGTCGTCGATGCCGAGCACAGGCTTGAGCAGACGGTCCTGGAGGATGCTGACGTCGAGCTGATCGATGGGGCTGGCATCCTTGGCGGGTTCCCAGGTCAGTTCATACCACTTGTCCTTCAGATACATGCAGCACTGACCGGGCTTCGTCGGTGATTTGATCGTGGTCGGCTTCAGGGTGAAGATTTCGCCGACTTTCTTGAGGAACTCCTCGCGGTCGTTGCAGTTGAGGTCCTTCACCGCGCGGTTGTAAGGCAGGATCTTCAATTCGTTGCCCGGGAAGAGCACGCTGAGGAACCAGTTGTAGTTTTCTTCGCCAGTGTGATTCGGGTTGGCCTCACGACGCATTTTGCTGACGCGGAAGGCACTGGCGGCGCGGTGGTGGCCGTCGGCGACGTAGGCGCAGGGAACCTGGCTTTCAAACAAGCCGGTCAACGAAACGCAAAGTCCGAGCGAAAGACGCCAGACCTGATGACGGACGCCATCGGGTGCGTTCACGTCGTAAACAGGCTTTTCGGCCTTCATGAAGCCGTCAATCAGTGCGCTGATGCCCGGACGCTGGCGGTAGGTGAGGAAGATGGGGCCGGTGTTCGCGTCGAGGGTGTCCACGAGGCGCGTACGGTCGTCCTCCTTATCTTGGCGGGTCTTCTCGTGCTTTTTGATGATGTCGTTTTCGTAGTCCTCCGTGTGGCAGACGGTGACGAGGCCGGTCTGGCTGTGCCCGGCGATCGTCTGGCGGTAAAGATACATGCAGGGCCGCGGTTCGCGGGTGAGGACACCTTCCTTCTGCATGCGCTGGAAGTTTTCGCGGGCCTTGGCATACACCGGGGCGGAATACGGGTCGATTTCAGGGTCGAGGTCGATCTCGGCACGGTCCACGTGCAGCAGGCTATTGGCCTTGCCCTTGGCAAGCGCGGCAGCTTCCTCGCGGTTCACGACGTCGTAGGGAACGGCGGCGACTTCGGAAGCGAATTTGGGATTGGGGACGAGACCTTTGAATGAGCGGATGCGCATGGGGCGGGATAGTTCGCTGCCGTGGCGTTGTCAATCCGCACTCTTCGGCTGATTCGCGTCGTGGTTCTCACGCGCGATCTTGCGTGCGGAGGAGACGATGTGAGTGCAGGCCTCGATGCAGAGCAGGGGAATGGCGTTGGGCGCGTGATTGGGGTGCGATTTGACCGCAGCGGCGGCTTCGAGCGGCTGCGTGGTCGTGAGCGGCCACAGGATGCGGCGCAGGCAGTTTTCATTCGCGCAGGTCTTGCCGACCATGGCGTGCGCTTGATCATCGCGGATCGTGTTGGTGAAGCGATACATGCCTGTCTGGCGGCCCAGAACCTCCCTCAGCGGCACAGCGGCGAGTTTATCATGCTCCAGGGCATGCGCCATGCCCACGGCTGCCGGATAGAAGAAATCGAGCGCGAGCCGCACCTCGTCGAGCGTGGCCAGATCGAGCCGCCAGCCGCGCTTCAGCGTCGGCGCGGTGTGCAGCGGACGAAAAGCGCCGTTCGCATCGTATTGCGCCAGGGTGCGGGCCGCCTCGGCCTCGTGATGCGGCTCCAGCCCGTCTTGGCCACGATCCGCCACGTGACAAAGTGTGAAATGGCCGTCCGCATGCGAGCTGATCGCGATCTCGCCGATCACATCACGGCTTTGCTTGAGCCAAGTGGCCAACGCGTTGTTCAACAGCGGACTGGGAGCCGTTCCCTGTGAACTGATTCCGTGTTTCGCATCAAAATCATGCACCTGGTCGAGAATGACGTCGGCCATGTGCGCCTCGGTGCCGATGGCTCCGCTGTAGTAAAGCAGGCGGCCTTGCAACTCGTGCGGGTTTTGATGGAAGACACCGAGTTCGCTCAGCGCGGCACCGATTTCCTCCCGCATGCCGAGCAGCACCGGGATGTCTTGGAAGCTGTGCAGTCCGTCAGCGATGAAAAAGGGCACAACGACGACATTCGGTGCGGTGGTGAGCTTCGCCCATTCAGCGACGAGCGGGGCCTCCTCCATGTAGGCATCGACCACTTCGGCGAACCCGTGGCCGCCATCGCGGATCAGCGCCACCTGCGTTTCGATGACTTTGCGGGAGTTCTCGTTCAGGTTCGTGCCGTGGCCGACGATGATGAGGCTGGTCTTGTCGCGCGGCACGCCGGGGGCGACTTCATCGGCGCGTTGCAGCAGCAGCCGCGTCATGTTGGGGTGAATGCCGACGGGATCGCAGTAGTGGATCGTTTTGCCGTCGCGATGCGTGGTCGGACCGTCGAGGCGGAGCTCACGCGGCAGCACCTGCTGGCAGAAGTAGCCTTCGCTGATGAAGTTCGGCACGATGTAGACGACCTCGCTGTCGATCATCTCATAAACCTCCCGCATGTTCGGCTCCTCTTTCCAGAAGCAGCACACGACCTCGCGAAACAGCCCGCGGCGGCGGATTTCATCGGCGTGCAGGTGCGTCGGGGCGCTGGAGTCCGGATTCACGGTGGAACCGTGACCGACGATGATGAGGGAGGCGTTGGAGTGAGGGCTCAAAGACTTGGAGGGCTGGAATGACGAATGAAGCCGGAATTACGAGTGCCGAGGGTTGTTGGGAAGCAATTCGTCATTCGCCCTTCGGGTTTCGTCATTTTCTGCGTCAGCCGTGGCGGAAGCGGATGTCGCGGATCTTGGCGTCGGGCAGTTGGGTCTGGAGGCGCTTGAGGATTTTGGCTTTTTCCAGCGAGAGGGCGTGGTGCGCGGTGGGTTGCATGAGGCGGACCGTCAGGATGCCGCGCTCGATCGTGTCCGGCCGTGTGAGTTTGAAAAGGAAGGTGCCGACGATCTGCTCCCACGCGGCGAGCACGTCCTCCAGCTTCACACGGTTCGCCAAACCGCACTGGGCGACGATCTTGGGGGCCAGATCGGCCACATTGACCGTCGGCAGGTCCATGAGCGGGCCATCGGCCACGCCACGCCACGCCGCCACCAGCCGGTGGCGCATGATCTGCTTGGGGGTGGGCTTGCGGTCGTTCACAGGCGCATGTTAGACGGCAACAGGCGCGTGCTAAATCGCAAATTTCAAATCTCGCAATCTTCGTCATGCCCGTTAAAGATGGCGCTCCCCCGACCCCAGCCATCATGTCCGACGTTTCCCTCCCCACTGAACACACCGATCCCGTGAACGCCCAGATCCTCGCCGTGAGCGAGGATCGCGTGAAGGGCTTTCACCAGCATCCGTTCCAGTTCATCGCGCAGGAGAGTGGCGTGCCCTTTGACACGGTGGTGGAGCGCATCCGCGCCATGCTGGCCGCCGGCGTCATCCGCCGTGTGCGTCAGACCTTGCTGGCAAACAAGCTGGCCGAAGGCGCGCTCGTCGCCTGGAAGCTGCCCGCGGACAAACTGGAGGCCGCATTCGATTTCCTCTTCAAGCAGGACCCCTTCAGCGGCCACGTCGTGCTGCGTAGCACCGACCGCGAGGTCAGTGGCAGTGATTTTCGCCTTTGGACCACGCTGAAGGTGCCGCAGGACCGCAACATCAACGACCACTGCGATGTGCTCATGCGCCTCATCGGCGCCTCCGATTACTACACCATGCAGGCGCACGGCATTTTCGCCCTCGGCGTCGGCCACGTGCGCCGGAAGACCATGGAGCCCGGTGAAAAGGCCGACGAACCCGCGAAGATGATGACCACGAACATCGCCGACCTCGACGAGGAGGAGTGGAACGTGCTGCTGAACCTCAAAGGCGACCTCAAGGCCGAGGAGATCGGCCCCGAGCCCTGGGCGGGCCGTGCGAAGGACGCGGGCGTCAGCCTGGAGAAGTTCTGCGAAGTGGCGAAGCGTCTCGACCAAAAAGGCGTCATCGGTCGCTTCTCGACCTTCCTTGAGCATGTCAAGCCGAGCGCCACAGGCCAGCGCGTGACGCGTTTCAACGCGCTCTTCCACTGGAAGGTGCCGAAGGGCATGGAGGAACGCGCCGGCGGCGAGGTGGGCCGTCATCCCATCATGACGCACTGCTACTGGCGTGAAGGCGGCGACCGCTTCGCCAACGTGAACATCATGGGCGTCATCCACGGCACCGACAAGGAGGCTGTGCTCGCCCACAAGGCCGCCATCGACCAGCACCTCGCTGATGTCGGCATCCCGCTGGAGTACACGAACGTCTTCTGGGGCGGACGCAGTGAGATCAAGCCAAGCGAGATTTCACCGATCGTCTTCAAGGAATGGCACGCGAAGTGGAAGGATGTGGCCGGGCCGGTGGTGTGAGATGGCATGACTGATCGTTCTGTTTGGCCTTGTTCGCGGACCAGCGATCCTAGTCGGAGCCCTGGAGTCCGGTGGATGGGTTATAGGACAGCCAGTGATGAGAGACGGTCCATCTCGGCGTGGGACCGACACCACGGTTGTGCTGAGCGATAAACCGGGACTCTTCGAATGCTGCCACTGAGCAGGCACAGACAAAAGCCATCGGTAGCATGAGTGAGCACACCAGCACTCGAGTCCTGCCCTGCCAAGCCCTCATCAATGCTATCGTCGGCAGGGCCGCAAAAATGGCGAAGTGCATCAGGGACATTTGGATCGTGTAGGCAGACAAGAAAGGTGCCATCGTCCTGCCGACGAGGCACATCTGAAAGGCGTAATGGAGCGTGCATCCAGTCGCCACGACTCTCAGTGTGAGCGACAGCCTTCGACCACGGAACGCGACGAGGATGGCAAGAACGGCGGTCATCAGCATCCCAACAAGCCTACCTGCGGGCATGAACTCTGTGATCGTGGCCGCAATGACCACGAGTGTGGTTCCGAGCAAGAAATGGCTTTGGGTGCTCATCGAATCATGTCGGGCTCAAGTTACGGAAGATATGTCCAACACAGCGGCTTCTGGGGGGGGCGAACGCCTTGTTCGCCCACGTGGTCTCCTGGATCGTTCATAGTTTCAGGTGAGTGGTGGTGGATTGCGAGCGATAGGACTCTGCCGAGTCAGAAGCCAAGCCCAAAGTGGCAAAAGGGTAATCAGCATCGGCATCAGTCCGCCAAGGCTAACACCTGTCGCCGCCGCTATGCTCATGCCAATCTTCGGAAGAAGCCAGAGAGCCCCAACTCCAAACCCAACTGCGATACCAAGTAAACTGGGAACGGCCACCCATGGACCTCCAGACCGCTGCAACCTGAGCAAACGAGTCCCCCCGTATCCGACCAATATCGCCACAACAAAGGCGATGGAACTGAGAGTGTAAAAACTGAGACGAAAATATGGCTCCTCATCGGTGTGGACTCGGCCAAAGTCCCCAGCCACCACCGAGATGTTAAAGAACATGCCAAAGGCCGCGCAAAGCACCGCCAAAGTGCCAACAAGCCGGTAACAGATCTTTCGTGTAATCGTCATGGCGATAGACTCGGTTCTTTGGGCGAGACTTTATGGCTGCGGTTCAGACTGCGAGTGCCGTCTGGGAGCAGACCATGGTTGATTGAAGCAGGCGTGGTGTGCTGGCCGCTTATGAGTCGCGGGCTGCCTCTTGCGAGGCCT
>Ga0169931_10000050_pt1 | contig 152284 bp, 121 predicted proteins | sample Kivu_15m_20L_FD_129675 | JGI IMG/M metagenome (GOLD analysis project Ga0169931, IMG submission 129675) | Freshwater microbial communities from Lake Kivu, Western Province, Rwanda to study Microbial Dark Matter (Phase II) - Kivu_15m_20L... | ecosystem: Environmental > Aquatic > Freshwater >... | reverse complement strand
GGGGTTGTGGTTTGTAAAAGGTGAATCCTAGAGGTCCCGCCCCAGGAGAGAGTTGACCCTTTGCCACAAAAGAAATAATAGGAATAAAAAGGAAGGTTAAAAGTAGGTTTTTCATTGTGATGTTATCTTAAAGGTAATGTTGGGAAACTTATAAAACGTTCCCTTCAGGGTATTCAAATGGAAAAAAAACTGGATTTACCTAAGGAAAGAGGACGGTTAAAATGTATTTGGAATTTGAGTTTGACCATTTGGGTTAATAAGGCCGCGGATAATCGCTCATACGCAGGGTAAGTCCAATTCCTTTCTTTACCTCTGACAGCGTCATCAACGTACGGTCACCAGTGGTTAAATCCTCCGCTGAGACTTCCACAGGCACGCCGTAGGGGATTTCCCGGGGTAAGTTAGACCGCATGTTGCCAGGATAAAAAGGATTACCCATAGTAACATCCATGTCGCGGGTGACCCACACTTCTGATTTTCCGGTCTCATTCGCCATGACATAACCTTCGCATGCATAGCCCTGAATAGTTCGGGATCCTAACCGCCGATATCCCCGCCACTCCGTTACCTCGTTCCAGTTAACCGTGGCATCCGCCTCCACTGGAGGAGGGTATAAGGTGCTATCCATGGATAGGTGGGTGGCGTATTTTTGCGCCCCTTCGGACATGAGCAAAATCATGGCCTTATTGGCGTAGTCGGCAATAATAAACATCTGGCCTGACTCCCCATCCTTTCCTTCCTGCCGAATGGCGGAACCGCTATAGTTGGCTCCATCTGTTAAATACATCTCCAGGTATTTTGGAGGTTCTACCTTGCCCGACTTTGGCAAATAGGCCAATTTTAGCGTAGTCCTTGTATCAAAGGTGTAGGTAGGTTCGACGTGGACATTGGCTGATCCGCCCATCAGGCTGCGGAGCTGCTGCAGTTTTGCTGTATCTACACTACTTTGCTCCCTTTCGTCTGTAGCACCTGGGCCAAAGACAGCTTCCCAGGCCTCATCTACCGCTTTACCAGCAGCCTTATCCACTTCGCGGTCCACTTTTTCCTCCACTTTTTCCTGTACTTTCCGTTCAATGGCCTGCTGCACCTTATTCTTAATGCGGTTCAAAATCTGAGCCTCAGCAGAAAGTTGGCAAAGCACGAGGAACGCCAGTCAAAGGAGGGAAATACGGTTTTCCATATTAAATGAATTTAAAGGCTAATCTTGAAGCGGCCGGCTTCCGTCTCGCGGATAAAGTGAATGAGGCCCGACATGTAACGCTCCTGATCGTCGTACATACACATGTGGCTGCCATTTGGGCATAAAAGAAAACTTCCCTTAGGCAAATTGCCGGCCATTTTTTCCATAAATGCGGGGTCCATGGTATCGTGGGTGGCACCGATGACTAAAGCGGGCACTTGAATTTTTTTAAGATCCTCCATGCGGTCCCATAAATCTAGTTTACCGGACAGACCGAACTCGCTAGGCCCTTGCATGGTCACGTAAAGAGACTGATTGGTCTGTCCCAGGGAACGCGACACCGGTTCCGGCCAGTCCTTTACAGGAATGCGGCAAACGTGTTGTTCATAAAAATGGGGCATGAGCAATTCCATGTACCTGGGATTGGCAAAGTCTGATGCCGCCTCCAAGGACCGAATTTCGGCAAGTACCGCGGGTTCCATCTGTGGACCGAGCACCTCTTCGGCATACCGGTCGTAGGCGGGGCAGGAGGCCATCATGTTAGAGATAATCAAGCCCTTGAGATTTCCCCCGTGTTTGACAGCGTATTCCATAGCAAGCAAACCACCCCAGGAATGTCCCAACAGGTAAAAATTCTCGGGCCCAAGATTCAGTGCCTTGCGCACAGTCTCCACCTCCTCGACATAACGCGCCAAATCCCAGTATGCTGTGTCGTTAGGATTGGAGGAGTGTCCTGTGCCTAACTGGTCATAATAAATAAATTCCACCCCTTCCCTGGGGAGGAAACTCTCAAAACATTCAAAATATTCATGGGTGGCTCCGGGTCCCCCGTTGAGAAGTAGGATGCGGGTTTTTGGGTTGTTTCCTACGGTTTTGGTCCAAAGGCTAAAAGAATCCTTGCCGTGAACGTAGGAAATCAGCTGCACACCGCCAGATTGGATACCTTTTCCGTTAGGGGTGAGGTAAACTTTCAGGTTCTGGCCTGTATCGGAGTTTTTTCCACCGCAGGAGAGCAAAAGCAGCGGCAGCAGGAAGAAGAGAAGCGATTTCATAAATCCATCATTTTCATAAAAATAAAGAAATCCTGCACCAAATAACATGATTCGGTTATTTTGTTGCCACTTTCGCTTAAACCTACCACTCATGTACTCTTTTAGGTATGACCTGATTGCCCTTTTGGTATTGTCCACGTTATCACTTTCCGCTCAAGGGCCCGTCGGATTTTCTGCCGCTGACCGGGAGGCTCATCTGCGCATGGAATCCCTGATGTTGGAACTTCCCAAATCGGGGGTCTTTCGTAAGCATCTCGAAGCCCTCACTCGGGAACCCCATCTGGCGGGCTCGGCAGCCAATCGTCGCGTAGCGGACTATATCGCCACGACGATGGCAGCAGCAGGACTCGAGGTAGAGAGGTCTCCTTACGACATTTACCTTCCCCTCCATTCCGGGAAAGTGGAGCTGGAACTTGTCTTGCCCCAGCGAAAGCCGCTCAACATAAAGGAGGATATCTTGGCCGAAGACCCTTTTTCGGCCCATCCGGCGATTAGCCACGGCTGGAATTCCTTTTCTGGAAATGGCGACGTCACGGCCGAGGTGGTCTATGCCAACTACGGAACCCGCGAGGATTTTGAGAAACTCGCCTCCCTGGGGGTATCGGTGAAAGGCAAGATTGTGTTGGCTAGGTACGGTGGAAATTTTCGGGGCTACAAAACCAAATATGCCGAGGCAAACGGTGCGGTGGGCTGTATCCTATTCACAGATCCCGAAGATTCTGGCTACATGCGGGGACTCACCTATCCGGAAGGCACCTACTACAGTCCAAGTACCATTCAGCGAGGATCCCTCCTTACCTTGAATTATACCGGAGATGTGCTCACTCCTTTTAAGCCTGCCCTTCCCCTCACTGGAGATGCTTCGGTGGACAGGCTGGAGCCAAGTCAGGTGAAAGACTTGCACTCCATCCCCACCACGCCTATTGGCTATGCCGCAGCGCAGGAAATCTTAAGCCGTATGAAAGGCAATTCGGTACCTGAACCCTGGCAGGGCGGTATGCCCTTCACCTATCGGTTGGAGGGGGGAAGTGGTCTCAAGGTTCGATTGCACGTAGAACAGCCCAAGGGCCTGGTCCGTATCGAAAATGTGGTCGGCACCATACCAGGTAGCCAATATCCCGACGACTGGATTATCCTGGGCTGCCACTACGATGCCTGGGAGTTTGGAGCATCCGATCCCAATAGCGGAACGGCCATGCTTCTGACCTTGGCTGAGGTCCTCGGGGACATGGCGCGGCAGGGTCTAAAGCCTCGACGGACCATCCGAATTGCCCATTGGGATGCAGAGGAACACGGTATCTTGGGTTCTACGGAATGGGTGGAGCAACACCGCGAGGCGCTCTCAGCCAAAGCGATTGCTTATTTCAATGCCGATGCTGCTTGCTCCGGGCCCTCTTTTGGCGGCTCAGCTTCCCCTTCCCTTAAAGCCCTACTCACAGATGCTACCCGGGTTGTACCCTACGCCGACCTGAAAGAGTCGCTGTACAATAAATGGCTAGGGAGTAGCGGAAAGGCCGCAACGCCCCTGATTGGCAACCTTGGTGGTGGCTCAGACCATCTGCCCTTCTACGCTCACGTCGGCATTCCTTCCTTGAGTGCCGGCATGGGAGGCCCCACACTCTACCACTCAGGTTATGACGATTTCCATTGGTACATGACCTTCGGCGATCCCGGACTTGTCTCCGGGGTCACGGTTACCCGCCTGATGGGGGTCATGGCTTTGCGTGTGGCTAATGCCACCATCTTGCCTCTAGATCCGGCCCAGTATGGAAAGGATTTACAAACCCACCTGGACCAGGTTCAGAAAGAACTTGTGTCGCTGGCACCATCCTTTTCCGTATCCCGGCTAAAAGGCATTGCCAGCCAAATAGCTGAAAACGGCAAGACTTTCCAAGTGCTTGCCGATAAAGCGCTAACCAAATCCATGAACCGGGCCACCCTGTTAGCAGTCAATACCCGACTAAAGCAGTTGGAAAGGGCTTTCATCGACAACCAAGGCATGGACTATGGAGCATGGTATCGCTCCCTGTACGCTTCTTCGGATCCATTCAGTGGCTATGCATCCTGGATGCTTCCCGGATTTCTTTACATGGCAGCAACCAAGGATGTCTCCGCTCTAGCCGCTTGGGAGACCCGCTACGCTAGGGCACTCAACCAGCTCCGTGATGAAATCGGCCAGCTAAATGAGCTATTGCGCAAAGGCCGCTGAGACGAAAAGGTGACTACAAGGCCGGGAAACGGGCAGGCTGGCGCTCCCGCATCAGCCCATATATTTTTTCGAAAACCTCCTCCGCGTTGGGTTTTGAAAAATAATCGCCATCCGAACCAAAGGGTGTTCGGTGCTCCGGAGCAGTGATGGTCAGCGGGGAGGAATCGAGGCTGGTATATGCCCCTTGCTTTTCCAGTATTTGCTGCAAAATGAAAGCGGAGGCTCCGCCGGGTACGTCCTCATCTAAAACCACCAAGGCATTCGTTTTTTCTATGGAGGTGTAAATCCTGTTAAACCGATCAAAGGGAAGAAGGGTCTGCACATCAATGAGTTCTACGTCGATACCGACGGCCTCCAACTCGCAGCAGGCCGTTTCAGCAATTCGGACGCAGGAACCGTAGGTTACTAAAGACACGTCCCGGCCCACCCGAAGGATATCGGGCACACCCAGGGGAACGGTAAAGGCACCGATGTTTTCCGGGAGGGCTTCTTTAAGTCGGTACCCGTTGAGGCATTCCACCAGCAGGGCAGGGTCGTCACTTTCCAGAAGGGTCGCGTACATGCCTGCTGCCTGGGTCATATTGCGTGGTGTGAGAACATACATACCTCGCAGGGCGTGAATAATCATACCCATGGGAGACCCGGAGTGCCAGATTCCCTCCAACCGGTGGCCCCGGGTGCGGATGATTGCCGGAGCTTGTTGGATTCCGCCACTGCGATACCGCAGGGTGGCCAGGTCGTCGGAGAGAGGCTGCAAACCATAAAGTAGGTAATCAAGATATTGGATTTCAGCGATGGGACGGAGGCCGCGCATGGCCATGCCGATGGCCTGACCCATAATAGTCCACTCCCTAATGCCGGTATCAAATACCCGTTCTTCGCCATATTTGCGCTGAAGTCCGGCAAATCCTTGATTCACATCCCCAATTTTACCCAAATCTTCCCCGAAGGCAAACAGATTATCATATCTCTCCAGTGCCTTGTCGAAATAGCGGTTTAAAATCTCATGACCTGTAAGCATCACGGGATTAGATTCATAGGTCGGGGCAATCACAGGCACCTTCAAGGCGGACCGAGGGGAATCACTGTGCAGGTGGGTGTGGAAGGTGCGCTCTGCCCAGGCGTCGGTTTCTGCAATCCAGGTGCGCAAGGGTTCCAGCGCATCAGGAGACTCCATTAAAAGCCTATTTCGCGTAGTTTTAGCCAAGTTCATCATTTCCCCCATGGTGGGGAATAGGCGGGATTTGAGCTGCTGCCGGATGTTCGCCGACTCAGGGTCGTACGCACTGAGCGCTTTTAGAATCTCATCGAGAAGGCCCAGCCGCTCGTTAAAGGGTTGGCGGCAGTTCCGCCAGGCCCGATCCCGTGCAGTCTTCACCTCTTGCCTGGATTCCGCTTTTATCGCCTTGAGTTCGGCTTCTGAGGCGAAACCACCATCAAGAATAAAGCGCTCCAGAGAAGCGATGCAGTCCATCTCCTGTTCCCATGCCAGCCTTTCGGCCGATTTATAGCGTTCATGGGAGCCCGAAGTGGAGTGGCCCTGGGGTTGGGTGCACTCCTGAATGTGAAACAGGGCGGGCTGATGGGTGCGGCGCACCCTTTCCATCCCCTCCTGATAGACAGCTAGTAATCCGGGATAGTCCCAGGCCTTGGCCGTGTAGATTTGAATGCCTGTCTGGTTTTCATCGGCTTGCAGCCCGGAAAGGGCCTCCGAAATACTGGCCTTTGCCGTTTGCAGGGTTACAGGCACGGAAATCCCAAAGCCGTCATCCCAGACGGATACGGCCAGGGGTATCTGGAGCACCGCCGCGGCATTCATGGTTTCCCAAAAAACCCCTTCAGAGGTGGAGGCTTCGCCGATGGTCACGAAACAAACCTCATTGCCGGCATCCGAAAATCCCTGGCCTTCCAAATGGCTGTTGTGGCGGTATTTCCGAGAAGCCAAGGCGAGACCAACCGCTCGAGCCATCTGACCCCCTGTACAGGATACGTCAGAGGCAGCATTGTACCCTTGGAGATGGTCCAGCCAATCCCCGGTTTCCTTATTTGAGGCTGGGGTGGCAAAATGGCTGTTCATCTGCCGGCCCATCGAATACGGGTCATTTTGGGGATCGGCATACAATTGCGCGAGGATAGATTCCACAGAGGCTAAGCCGAGTGCCATCATCAACGTCTGATCGCGGTAATACCCCGACCGCCAGTCTCCTTTACGAATGGCTCTGGCCAAGGCAATCTGGGGTAATTCCTTACCGTCAGCCGATACGCCGAACTTGGCTTTACCGGTTAGAACCTCCTTGCGGATGAGCAAACTAAGCTCCCGGCTTTGGCAGCACAGGCGATAATCTGCCAGCACGGATTCCCGGTTGTGGGTGGCTGGCGCTTCCCATCCGCGGGTGCGTGTATTTTCCACCATCGGCTGCCTTTGGGCTATTAATTGCGTACGTTGTCTATGAATCGGCGGGTAAATATACACATCGTTAGGTAGAGTGGTACCAGTCTATGCAGTGTCTTTGCCCCAATCATTAACTAGACGTTAACCTGACATTAGGCATAATGTTTGCTATTCCATGGCCGATATCCTACTTTTGCCGACATTATTTACTACAAATCTCCAAAATGAACGCCATGAAAAATCTTGTTTGTTTGCTTTCCCTTAGCCTTCTGAGCGGATTGGCGCTGCGTGCCCAGTCTCCTGCCGGAAAAGCAGAGGATGGCCCAAAAATCAATTTTGAAAAAGAGGTGGTGGACTACGGCACCATCAAGCAGGGTGCTGACCCACTGCGTGTTTTCAAGTTTAAGAACACAGGCTCCGGTCCTCTGGTGATAACTTCCGCAACTGGAAGCTGCGGCTGCACCGTTCCTTCCTATCCGCAGGAACCTATTCTTCCCGGATCTTCAGCGGAAATCAAGGTTAAGTACGACACCCAGCGCGTTGGTACCTTTACCAAAACGGTAACGATTGTGACCAACGAAAAGACTAACAATACCCACACCCTAACCATAAAGGGTGTTGTGGAAATGACAACAGAAAAAGAGGGCTTGCCCACCAAAGATTCTGGCGTTTTCAACAACGGAAAAAATTAAACTTCAGGGTGTGGGGACGACATGATCCACAATCGTCGGCCCCGCACCGCTGTTTCCTTTTAGCCGTGTTTTAGGATCTAGCCCCATGCCTGGGGATCTTGGCCTGCAGTCTTTCCCAAAACAACGGAATAATCTGGGATATGAATCCCCCGTTGCTATTTTGCAACGCCGTAATACCAACTTTCCGCATGGGGTCAAGAGCGATTTCCGATCGGTAGTTGTTTACGTTCCCTCCGTGATAATACAAGCGGTCTTCGTTGAAGTCGATGATACGCCAGCCAAAACCATAGCTTGCCCGCTGCAATTTGCCCTGCCAGGCTTGAAAAGTGGCTTCGCAAGTGCAAATGTCTATCTGAGGGCGGAATATTTCCCGCAGGGTACTGTCTGAAACCAACTGGCCGCTTCGCGTTTGCAGGGTCTGCATCCAGCGAGCCATGTCTCCAATGCTGGCATTTACACCCGCAGCTGGGCCGACAGCATAGTACCTCGAGGAGGGCGAGGTGCTTACGTAACCATACCTGCCACGGGAGTGCGGGTAGGCAATGTCGGGACTCTTCATAAGGGCAGCATACGACCCTGAACTCGTCCGCATTCCGGCTGGCTTAAAAACCCAATCGTAAAGTAGATGATCATATGGCCGCTTTGTCACGGATTCCACCACATCAGCCAGCAGTCCGTAGGCGACATTTTGATAATCATATTGGGTTCCAGGCCGATTTCGCAGGGGGACCTCCTTTAGTTTGGACTGAATGAGACGTATGTCTTTTTCCTGGTCCAGAAGATTAGAAAAAGTGTGCCTGGGTAGACCGGTGGTATGGCTGAGCAGGTGGCGGATACTAAGCTGCTCGGTGGCTTCCGGACTGCTAAGTTGCAGGGAAGGTACATACCGTTTCACGGGATGGTCCCAATGCAGGAAACCCCGGTCGACCAGTTTGCCTACTACAAAGGGGGCAAAGCCCTTGGAAACCGAGGCCAGGCGAAATACGGAGGTAGTATCCAGCTTCCGCCGGGTCGACAAATTGCTGTATCCCCAAACGCGATTTTCAACTACCTCCCCGTCCCTGACGATGGCGATGGCCAGACCGGGCACGGGATCCTGTTGGTACAGGGAATCGATAGTCAATAAGAATTCATCTGCCATTTGCTGAAAGGCTGAATCCACTATTTCCCGGGTTATCCCGGTTTTTGGCTTGGTAGAAGATGCTCCTTGCCTGTATGGGAAAAGGCGGGTTAGGGGAAGAGCTAGAAAAAAACTTAGAACAAGGAATCCAGATCCTGCAAGGATTTTTGTCATGTGTAAGCGGTGATGGCGGGGCAAGTATAGCCCAAAAAGGGGATTTCCTCAAGATATGCCCGATAAGTTTTATGTGATGCAACATTCTTTGCCATCCCCTTTATATTTTTACTGCATGGATTTTTCATCAAAATTGCTGGCAGAGGCGGTGCGCGTTCTCACCACCTTACCGGGGGTTGGTAAGAAGACAGCCCTTCGGTTAGCCCTGCATCTCGTGCGGCAGCCCGAGGAAGACGTAGCCCGTTTCTCGGGAGCCATCCTAGAGATGCGCCGGGGAATCTGCCATTGCCAAAATTGCCACAATCTATCCGACGATACCATTTGCCACATTTGCCGGGACGGAAGCCGCTTAAAGAAAGTGATTTGTGTGGTAGAATCCGTTCGAGATGTCATGGCCATCGAGGAAACCCAGCAATTTCGGGGTACATACCACGTACTTGGGGGTGTCATAGCTCCCCTCGAGGGTATCGGACCCGATGCCCTTGCCATTGATAGCCTGGAGCGGCGGGTTGCCGCGGGCGGGGTGGAGGAGATTATTTTGGCCATCAGCCCTACAATAGAAGGAGAGACCACCCAATTTTTTTTGGCCAGAAAGCTTCGCCCGCACGGGGTGACCATCTCGGCTATCGCTCGTGGGGTAGCCTTCGGGGGCGAGTTGGAGTATGCTGACGAACTGACGCTGGGGCGCTCTATCCTCGCCAGGCTGCCCTATGCCGCCCTGTCGGAGGACTGAAATGACTGAATCTGCCACGACGCCTTCCCTGGCCGTAGTCATTGTAAGCTACAATGTTCGCTTCTTTCTGGAACAGGCGCTTCGTGCCGTTTTTCAGTCAGCGGGAGACTTGTCCGTGGAGGTTTGGGTGGTGGACAATCAATCGTCCGACGATTCAGTATCCATGGTGCGAGAGCGTTTTCCCTCCGTTCGCCTTTTGGCAAATTCAAGGAACCTGGGTTTCGCACGGGCCAACAATCAGGCATTGGCGCAGATTACGGCTCCCTATGTTCTTCTCCTAAATCCAGATACCCTCCTCCAGGAAGATACCCTCTCCCGTTGCCTTCGCTTCCTGGAAGCTAACCCTTCTGCCGGAGCTTTAGGGGTGCGCATGATAGATGGAAGTGGACATTTTCTGCCGGAATCGAAGCGTGGCCTTCCAACCCCCTGGGTTGCTTTTTGTCGGATTAGCGGACTGTCTGCCCTTTTCCCTAAAAGTCGCCTGTTTAATACCTATAACCTCGGCTTCCTCCCGGAGCATCAAACGGTCCAGGTACCGGTACTCTCCGGTGCTTTTTTTCTCTTGCGCCGTAAGGCACTCGAACGGGCTGGATACCTGGACGAACGATTCTTTATGTATGGGGAGGACATCGATTTGTCGGTGCGTATCGGTCAGGCCGGTTATACTAATTGGTATTTCCCTGAAACCACCATTATCCACTACAAGGGTGAAAGCACCCGAAAGGGGTCAGTCAATTACGTGCGCATTTTCCATGAGGCCATGGTGCTTTTTGCGAGGAAGCATTTTTCTGGATCCCGCCGCTCTCTTTATCTGGGTCTTCTCACCTTAGCCATTTTTCTGCACGCTGTCAGCACCCTGCTGGCGACTTGGGGGCGCCGATGGGGAATGCCCCTGACCGACTTATTGCTCATTGGCGTAGGCTTGTTAGCCTTGCAGTATGGCTGGGCAATTTTCCATTTTGAAGACGCCGGTTATTATCCTGCCCGAACTTATTGGATGAATGCGCCCCTATACACCGGGATCTGGGCAGTGTCGCTCCATTTTTCTGGGGCATACAGCGGATACAATAGGCTTGGAACCCTGCTTTCGGGTATCCTGCTTGGTGCCCTTGCAATCGCTGCGGTCTATGGTTTTCTTGGACCAGACCTGCGGACTTCCAGGGCACTCATCTTGCTAGCTACTGGTTGGAACTTGCTGCTGCTGCCTGGAATCCGGCTGCTGCTATTTCCCACCTTTAGGCAGACAATTTTTAGGCGGCGCCGCTTTCTTCTCGTAGGCTCCCAACCTGCAGGTGAGGGTTCAGGCTGGCTTCCGGATCAGGTGGGATATGATGCTGTTTCGGTAGGCATCGTGTCCCCGCTTCCCTTGGGTGTAGAGGTGCCGGGTGTACTAGGTCACCTTGAGGATCTTGAGGTAATTGGTCGGATTCACCGGGTAGATGATATCTTATTCCATGGGCGTGATGTGCTGCCTTCGCAGATGATGTACTGGATGAGTCGACTTGGGAACCAATATAAGTATCGCATTTTGCAGGAGGCAGACGGCAGCCTTATTGGCTCCGCTTCCCGGAACAAGCCTGGGGAGCTTTTTTCATTCCAGATTCGACTCCACCTCGCCGACCCCGGGTACCGCCGGCAAAAGCGGACGCTAGATGTGGTGATTTGCTTTTTGCTGCTATTGGTAATCCCATTGGTAAGTATAGCCCGAATGAGAGCCTTGCTGGGAAGACTATATACACATATTCCCCAGGTAATGCGAGGAAAGCGAACCTGGTTCGGATATGTGCAGTCGCCAAATACCCCGACCGCATCTCTTCCACCTATTCCCCGGGGAGTTATGGACATTGAGGGGAGGTTTACCGAAGAGCAACCCCAAGAAATGACCAATTGGGAAAAGGCGAACGCTGCTTACGCCCGCGATTTTACCATGCAGACAGATCTAAACTTGTGGCGAAAGGTTCTGTCCTCTGGGCGATAACCTTACTGAGAAAGTAGCTGTTCGCCACCCGCTGCCCCACTGCCTCCGGCAAGCACTGCCGCGACAATGCACAATACGAAAACAATGGCCGCCAGCACGATGGTGGCTTTCTCAATAAAATCAGCCGATTTGGCAGCCCCAAACAATTGATTGGCCTGGGCTCCGCCGAAGGTGGCATCGATGCCTCCTCCTTTCGGATTCTGAATGAGGACAGCCACCATGAGCAAAATGCTTACGAAGGCAATCAAAACGGTCACGAAAGTCATAGGCCGTGCGTTTTCAGTTTTTCTATTTCGGCTGCAAAGAAATCACTTTTTTCGGGAAACAGCAATACCAATTGCCGGTAAACGGCAATGGCACGTTCATGCCGACCCTGGCGAACCAACAATTTTGCATAGGTTTCACTTAGGGGCAGGCCATTTTCTTGAATGCTACGCTCAGCCATAAATGCAGTTTGTTGTTCCGAATTCCGGAAAACAGCGGATGGCAATGGGAGGTTTCCTTTTTCCCTCCTGGGTTGCTTCACCTTACTTTGTCGGGCAAACGGCGTGTCTAGGTTCGCGTTCCAGGAGGCAAAAGTTTCCCGCGCAAGAGGCACAATCCTGCCTGCAGCTAGATTAGTTTCAGTAATTTCTTTCGTTTCCTCTAGGTGGGGTAGGGAAGGGGGTAGTACGATATCGCCTGAAGCGGTGATTTCCTGTGCTTTTGGCACTTCAGGTGCTACTAGCGACTGGATAGCAGGGTGAGCACTGCCAGGAGCAAGGCCGGCTTTTCTGGCAAGAAATGTTCGGTCCGGCGTATACAAGGCAGCAGCCTGAAGGTTTTTAGATTTATCCGGGTGGTCCTCCATAGCGCTCTTCTCCCACAACAGCATGCGCACGCAGGCAGCGTAGGGGAATTGAAGGACCAAAGTTTTCCATTCCTGATACGATACCTGTCGCAGGCGGGACGGGTCTTCGATGCAGGTAAGGAACAAGGATACGTTCATTTTCCTTTAATTGAAGGTAAATATAGTGAATTTCAAGGGGTTCCGGATTGCTTATCCAGGAATTCCACCAACAGAGCCAGAGCCCTTTTTCGGTGGCTAATCGCATCTTTAGCGTCAGGTGGCATCTCAGCTAAGGTTTGAGCATAGCCATTTGGCACGAAGAGGGCATCGTATCCAAATCCCCCTTCGCCGGCAGGTGTCGTGCTGATGGTACCCTCAAGAATTCCTTCGAAGCAGTGAATTTGCTCACCAAGGCGTAGGGCAATGACTGTTCGAAAGCGAGCTTCTCGCCGGGAACTGCCTTGCAGGCGGGCCAGCAAGGTTGCTTTATTCGCTTCGTCACTTCGCTGTGGTCCGGCAAAATGGGCTGAGTGGACTCCGGGTTCCATACCTAAGGAATACACCTCTAGACCCGTGTCCTCGGCGAAGCAATCGAAACCATAGGTCTCAGTAACCCAATTGGCCTTTTGGCATGCATTCTCTTGGAGTGTGTTAAAATCCTCCGCCAACTCCTCTCCGTCCGTATCTTCTGGCAGGGCTTGCACCGCAAAACGCCCGGAAAGGATGCGGGTTGCCTCGGCGAGTTTGTGGGGATTGCGGGTGGCAAAAAGCAGGGTCCTCATGCCTTCACCGGTTTTTCAGCCGGAAAAAGTAGGTTGAGAGCCGTCCATAATGCCGCGGCTTTTGGACGCTTTGCCTGGGAGCGTTCGCTGTATAGATCTTCCAGACTATCAGCCCAAAGCCAATGGCGGTCGAGCCAATTATAGACCTGGTAAGGACGGAAATGGCATTGCAGGCCAAGCATTCGGGGGTTCATACCGAAAACCAGGATGGTCCGGATGGCATAGTTGTCCAAAACCTTGTAAAGCAACACGCTCTTTCCGGTTTGAATTTCCAGCTGGCCCGTATCCTTTGCTAGGTCCAGGGAAAGGGCGCCAAGAATTTTTCCTGCATAAGCGGTTACTTCGGGATGAGTGGCTGTTTCGAAAACAAGGAGCATTTCCTTGCGATTTTCTCCCTGTATGGCCATGGTAGTATAATCCTCCCCGGGGAGATGGTAAAGGGGGAAATCACCAAAATCGGGGTAGCTCAGCAGGCTCATCTAGTTGCGTTTTGTTTTGGTTTAATTGTATATTCGCAAAAAACCACGCCATGTCCATCGCCATACGGATACAACAGGCAGAGACGTCCAAAATAAGGGAAATAGATTTTTCCGATTTGCCTTTTGGTAAATATTTCTCCGATCACGTTTTCATCGCGGATTACCGGGACGGGGCTTGGCGGGATTTCCGCATCGAGCCTTTCGGCCCCTTAGTGCTAAGTCCGTCGGCAATGGCCCTCCATTATGGGCAATCCATTTTTGAGGGCTTAAAAGCTACTAAGGATTTATCCGGCAATCCTTTTTTGTTCAGACCCAGCGATCACGCCCGGCGGCTCAACCGTTCCGCCGAACGCATGTGTATGCCAGCTCTCGACGAGGAAATTTTTCTCAATGCCCTGCAGGCTTTGATTCATCTCGACCGGGATTGGATTCCCGAAATGCAGGGTTCATCGTTATACGTTAGGCCTTTTATGTTTGCCATGGATCCCTTCTTGGGAGTTCGGCCTGCTGAACAATACCGGTTTATGGTGCTCACAGGGCCGGTAGGTCCGTATTATGCCCATCCGGTATCGCTGCTTGCGGAGACGCAATTTGTCCGAGCAGTGAAGGGAGGAACCGGGGAAGCTAAGGCAGCCGGAAATTACGCCGCTAGTCTCCTCCCTGCTCGACTAGCCCAGGAAAAGGGATATGATCAGGTCATTTGGCTTGAGGGAGAGCGGTTCACCGAAATTCAAGAGGCTGGAACCATGAATCTTGTTTTTGTTTTGGGGGATAAGGTAGTGACGCCGGCAACAGATGGAGCTATTCTCAAAGGGATTACCAGGGATTCCATGGTACAGATTCTCCGGGACAAAGGGATTACCGTAGCGGAGCGAAAGATCACCATAGGGGAGGTGATGGGGGCAGCCAATTTGAAAGAAGCTTTTGGTGTGGGAACAGCAGCCGTGGTTGTGCCGGTGAAGGCGATAACCCACGAGGGGCGGACTTTGAACATCCCTCTGCCTGATGAGCAAGCGATTGGCTCCCTGGTAAAAAAGGAAATCGAAGACTTGCGTTCCGGTATCATTCCCGATCGGCATGCCTGGCTAGTGCCTGTGGTCGGATTGCCAGCGCAGCATGCCGCTGCTTCCCAGGTGCCTTCCGCCGTGGTTTAAGGCTTACTAAAGCCAGATTCGTTTTTGGGAAATACTTGTGGATTCTCCCGGATTAAGAAAATAGTGGTTTTTACAAAAAAATACTGACCACCGGCAGCTAGCCGTATGCTGCCGGGTAAAATGAAGCGGAAACCGAGAAAAGATATGCAGCGATAGGTTCTCCGCTGCTGTTCAATACATGGTTCCCTTGGGTTTGTTTCCGAGAATGGCCTCAATAGCAGCCATCACGTCAGAATCTAACCGAGGAAGGAGCTCAAGAGAATCCAAGGTTTCGCTCAATTGTTCTATCCGGGAGGCACCAAGAATTACCGTACTCACCGTGGGATTATGCGCAGTCCAGGCCACCGCGAGTTTTGCCAGACTGGTTCCCATGGCCAAGGCCAGCTGGTTCAGCTTGGCCACCTTTTCCAGTTTCTCGGGTGTGAGGCTTCTGGCCTTCAGCCACGCCTCTCCTGGCAAATCCATCCGCGTACCTTTAGGCATTTCCTTGAGGTATTTATCCGTCAAGGTTCCCGATGCCAGAGGGGACCAAATGGTGGTGCCCAGTCCAACCGTTTTAAATAGTTGCAAGTACTCGGCTTCCATACGCTCCCGATGAAACATGTTGTAGTGAGCCTGCTCCATGGTTGGCCCAATGAGCCTGTTTTCCCGGGCGACCATGTGAGCGGCCATGATTTCCTGGGCAGACCACTGGGAGGTACCCCAGTAAAGAACTTTTCCCTGAGCGATGAGGTGATTCATGGCCCAGACTACCTCCTCCATGGGCGTATTCTTGTCGGGCCGATGGCAAAAATATAGGTCTAGGTAATCCAGCTGCAAGCGCTTGAGGGCAGCATGGCAGGCCTCGGTCACATGCTTGCGACTTAGCCCGGTTTGGTTGGGTCCCTTCGGTCCGCAGCCGAAGTAGACTTTGCTGGAAATCACATAGGAGGTGCGATCCCAGCCTGTTTGTTTAAGAATTTTACCCATTACCTGTTCCGACCTGCCCTCGGCATAGCCTTCGGCATTGTCGAAAAAGTTGACGCCGTGTTCGTAGGCTTTCCGCATAAGGGCCTCCGCTACATCATCTCCGATTTGCTGGCCAAAAGTTAGCCAGGAACCAAAGGAAAGCAGGCTCACTTGCAGGCCCGAATGACCAAGTCTTCTGTATTGCATGGTTAAGTGGGTATTTAATCGTCTGCCTATCTTTTCTTTTTCAAGAGCACTTTTTGAACACTCCCGATCTGGTAGGGAGCTAACGGGGCATCGGTCTTTCCACTGCGGCGGGCGGAGACTACTTCAAAATAGAGACCCTCGGGGGTCAACTCCTCGGAAGCTGTCAGCACGATGCCAGAGGTTTCAAAGATACTATAGAGTCGGTTATCCGTGAGATACATCGGAATCACAACGCCTTCTCCTTCGTCGACTATAAACTCCTGGGTTGTCGGGTCCCCCAAGCGCAGAATATAGTCTTTGGTGGCAGGCATCTTGGCAGAGAGGTACGCTGTGCGCCAAGTCCAGCTAACTGAGTCGATGCGCTGTATGGTGCGACGGACGGGCACGCTGTCCCGCAGTTGCCCCTTCGAATAAATATACATGGTGCCTTCCCAGATTCCCTGGCAGCGGTCAGGAAAAGCAATCTGGGCCGAAACGGTCAAAGTAACCAGGAGGCTAAAACCAGTAAGAGCTCCACACAAGTTTCTTTTACACATAACCAAGTGACTTAGGGATTTCCAATGATTCAACTGCGGTCTTTTCATTCGAATAGTTTATGCATTGAAGGGATTGCAAGTACCAATATCAAAGATGCAAGCTCTTTGGATTAGTGAAAAGACTCTTTTCGACCAGGGCTTTACAGCGCGGAGGGTAGCGGAGGAAAAAGCCCTATTTGTAGGCCATTTATCCTCAAGCTTACGCAATGGATAATCCTTAGGAAATCCTTCACGCTGATGGAAGGATCAGATCTTTTAAGCAATTTGCTTACCTAATAGAAGCCGCAACACGGCGGATAACCTGGGCTAAAAAGAATAGACCAGCCCCAGACCGTTTTCTAAGGGACGCAGGCTCAGGTCGTCACTGATATCAAAGTTTTGCAGATGAGCATCGACGAAAGCTTCCACGGCGATGATTCCATAAACGATGACCACACCAACATAACTGGTCTGCGTGTTCTTGTCGTAGCGATTGCGCAAGTTGCGCAGGGCATCCGTACTATTGATCTTACCCGTGAACTCGTGTGGTTTTCGGGCCAGTTCCAGCTCTAAAGCGCGCTTAAAGCGGAAATACCGGGACTGATTAAACTGTAAATAAGCCACGGAACCACCCAAAGCGCCGTAAACAAATGGCGTCTTCCACCACTTGCCATTATATACCTGCCCCGCTCCGGGTAATAGCAACGACAGCAGTGCTGCCCGCTTGGGATCCGGGGGGCGTTTTATCCGAGCGCTGTCGATCAGGGCGACCGTATCGGAAAGCAGGGATGATGGCAGGTGTATCGGCAGCGAATCGACAAGAATTTCTTGTCCGCGGGCGGCCGGGACGGCCATTAGAAAAAGCACCAATACCATGAGCAACCTGTTCCGCAATCCATCTAGGGTATTTCCCCTAATCCGGACAATCTTGCCCTTTTCCTCAGGCATCAATTTTGTCGAGCAGTTGGTTCAGATCGGAGGCATTTCGGAATGGGATGACAATTTGCCCCTTGCCATCCTCCCGAAGGACGAGTTTAAGTTTACCGCTTCCAAAAAAATCACGGAACTGACCTTGTATGTGCTGGTAATCATGCGGAAGGGATGGCTCTTCCTTTTTAGCCTTTCCAAGCTGGTAATCACGAATAGCTTTCTCAAGCGCCCTCACAGACAAATCCTGGTCAATTGTCCGACGCAGCAGGGCGACTTGCCAACTTAGGTCATCGAGGCCAGCCAGGGCGCGCGCATGCCCCATACTGAGTTTGCGGTCCTTCACTGCCTGTTGAATTTCGGGAGATAGTCGAAGGAGACGCAGGTAATTGGTAATGGTACTGCGACTCTTAGTCTTTCCCGTACGATCGGCCAGCTGCTCGTCCGTCAGGTCGCACTCCTCCTTCAGGCGCTGGTAGGAAATAGCCACCTCGATGGCGTTGAGGTCTTCGCGCTGGATGTTTTCGACAAGCGCCATTTCCAAAAGGGCCTGATCATCGGCGATACGAATGTAGGCGGGCACTTCTTCCAGACCAGCTATGCGCGCTGCCCGCAACCTGCGCTCTCCCGAGATAAGTTGGTATGCTCCCGCGTGAAGGCGTCGCAGCGTGATAGGCTGGATAAGGCCGTGCAAGCGTATGGAGGCCGCAAGTTCCTCTAGTGCATCGAGGTCAAAATCGTGCCGCGGTTGGAAGGGGTTGGCCTCAATCTGGGATACCGGGACCATGGCATTGGTATGGGCCAATTCGCGAACAAGAGCCGGATAATCTTTCCGTCCCTCGCTGTCTACGGTATGGAGCAGAGCCCGGATACCTAGACCCAGATCCTGACGTTGTACTGGTTTTTTTGCCATCCTGAATGACTACTCGATTTCCTTAGACTAGGGTATGTTCAGACCGTAACGGGCCTAGAAACACTGGAGTCCTTATTTCTAGCCAGGAATTCCTGTGCTAAGTTGAGGTAATTAATGGCACCCTTACATGTAGCGTCCATAAGGACGACCGGTGTGCGCATATTGGGAGCCTCGCCAATCTTGGCATTGCGATGAATAATTGTCTGGTAAACGTGATGCGGAAAAATCTGGCCTACCTCTGAAATAACCACATTTGCCAAGCGAAGCCGCGTATCGTACATGGTCAAAACAATACCTTCAATGTTTAAATTCGTATTGAGATTGCTGCGTACCAGTTGGATGGTGTCCTGGAGTTTTGCCAGACCTTCTAGCGCAAAGAATTCACACTGCACTGGAATAAGCACGCTGTCAGCCGCACAAAGGGCATTGACTGTGACAATCCCCAGCGAGGGAAGGCAGTCGATGAGAATATAGTCGTAATGGCCTCGCAGGAGATTTACCACCTGGCGCAGGTAAAACTCCCGTTCCGGTTGGTTGACAAGTTCAACCTCCGCACCCACCAGGCTAATGGACGAGGGCAGAATATGCAGGTTCGGGGTTTCCGTTTGTATGATGGCGTCAAAGGGATTGGCCTTATTGAGCAGGCAGTCGTAAGTATCCAGACGAATATCCCGGGGCAGAACTCCTACCCCGCTTGTGGCGTTGGCCTGGGGGTCGGCGTCAATCACCAGGACTTTCCGGTCCAGAATGGCCAGACTGGCAGCCAGATTAATGGCTGTGGTAGTCTTTCCAACCCCGCCCTTCTGATTGGCGATGGCAATTACTTTTCCCATTTGCAACACGTAAGCAAAAAACGAACAGGCCCAAAGATAAGACTATTCGGGCGCAAAAAAAGCAGCGGCTTAAAATCAGCGCAGGGGCAACCTCCCCGGAAGTCGGGCTTGAATACCCCGGACATCTCGCAATTCCTCCAGATCGCGGAGATAGGGACGCCATCCAGGAAAGCTCCGGGAAAGTGATTTCATCGCAAAATCCTCTTCGGCCGGATCCATAATTTCTGAAACAAGCTGCTCCAGGCTGCTTTTTACCCGGGGATATTCCGTAATACGGTAATCTTTGGAATTTCCCATGCGGGCTGCCATGCGTACAGCATCCGAAAGTGTGCCCAACTTGTCCACCAAGCCAATGGGTATGGCATCGGTTCCACTCCACACCCGGCCCTGGGCAATGGCATCGACGGCATTTTTCGTCATGCGACGACCAGTAGCTACCCGATCTAAAAACAAAGCATAAGTGGTGTCCACCTGCCGTTGCATTATTCTTCCCTCCTCTTCGCCGATGTCGAAGAAAGGATTGATTCCTTGGGCGAAGCGCCCTGTTTTAACCGTGTCGAAGGTAACTCCCACTTTGTCTTCCAGCAAACCCTCCAGACTGGGTATGATGCGAAAGACCCCTATGGATCCGGTCAGGGTATTCTCCTCAGCAAGAATACTATCTGCCATACAAGCTATATAATAGCCACCGGAAGCGGCATAATCGCCCATGGAGACAACCAAAGGCTTGCCTTTTTCTTTCAATTTGGACAGCGCGTACCATATGTTTTCGGAGGCTAGGGCACTTCCCCCTGGCGAATTGATGCGAAGAACTACCCCTTTAACCCGCTTGTCTGCGGCGATGGCTTCGATATCCCGGATGAGGGAAATATCCCCAATGCTTCCCGGGTTTGCTTTGCCGTCGCTAATCGTTCCCTCCGCATACAATACCGCCACTTTGTCTTCTGCACCGTAGTTCCGGTCTGGCGGATCTGCTTGGTAATACCCCGAAAGGCTTACGAGAGGTATTTTCTCCCCTTCTTTAAATCCGAGTTTGCGGCGCAAGCGGTCCATGACCTCCTGCCGGTGTAAAACCCCATCTACTAATCCAAGCCTTTGCGCAGCCTCTGGGCTGTCGGCGCGGTAATTGCCCACCACATCGGCGACTTCGGATGGAAGCATCCGGCGCGAACGGGCTACGTCGTTTAGGAAGGTGCTGTAAAAGTCTTGCAACAATTCCCTGTATTGCAACCGGTTTTCGGCGCTTAACCCCGTGAGACGGTATGGTTCGGTAGCTCCCTTGAACTTGCCGGCGTAGTAAATCTGCATTTTAACCCCCATTTTATCGAGGAGGTTTTTGAAAAAGGGGACCTGGGCTGCCAGCCCGCGTACCTCAAATAGACCACCCGGATTTACGTAAACCTGGTCCGCGACGCTAGCCAGGTGGTAGTCGGCTTGCATGTATATTTTGGCATGTGCCACCACAAATTTTCCACTTTTCTTAAAGTCCGCTATGCCATCGCGCAAAGCCTTCGCCGAGGCATATCCAGCTAAGGGCGGCATTTCCATATCCAAAAAAATCCCCTTAATCTTGGGGTCAGTCTTCGCTTTGCGCAGAGTAGCCAAGATGTCGTGAAGCCCGAGGAGATCTTCCTGGTTGAAACCCTGAAAAGGATCTATTTCGGCGTTGTTGGTAAGCTCGGGAATGATATCCTTGAAGGTCAATCGGAGGACGGTATTTGAACGGATTTCTGGCTTCTTGGTAGATTCCCCTGCTGCTGCGGCAGCTATGGCAATCCCTAGTAGTAGGAGTATTCCCAAAGCCAGGAGGGTTCCCAGACAAGATGCAGTCAGGGTTCGGAAGAAGGTTGCCATTTCGTTCAATTTTCCTCCAAAAATACATTCCCTATCCCATGTCTTTCCATTTTTTGGACGTAGGCTGCTAAAAATCCTAATTTTGAACCTGAAGTTCGTCTTTATGCCCACCATACCGCAACCCTTACTCCTTTATGCTGATGCGCAGGGAAAGGTCTATGAAGACTCCTCCCTGCTGGCATTGGGTCGCAGCGGCTGGTATGCCGACGATGTCCCGCCAGAGGACTGGATAGAACTTCCCCCCGGAGGTTCGCTCTACACCCTGCCGGGGCGAATTCCTACTGGCCGGGATGTGCGCACCGGTGAGATTCGACACTGCAGCAAGGGAAATGCTGTAGCAGCCTTTATTCCCCCAGCCTACACGGGCCTATATCTATCTCCGTTTGACCGCCGACCGGATGCGCCTGTGCTGTCGCTATTCTGCTACACGGCAGTCGGATTCCACGCTGGAAAATGCTATGTACCCGCGATGCGCGTGGAACCGGATATTCGTCAGGATACCAGTGGATTTGACGACGGCCGGATAAAAACGGGGATCGATTATCTCCGTAAAGCCTATCCGGATAACCGCCTGGTGGAACACCTGGCATCCAATTGTGCCCTCACCTATACCTGTCCCGCTGCCCGCAATTACTTTATGGGCCGCTGGGAATGCCCTGTGCCCGTTTCTCCCGCATGTAATGCCAATTGCCTGGGTTGTATTTCCCTCCAACCCGAGGATGAGCCGCTGGTCTCCAATCAAGACCGCCTAACCTTCAGGCCAAGCATCGGGGAAATTGTGGAATACACCGTACCCCATCTCGAAACAGCCCCCTTTCCCATCATCAGTTTTGGTCAGGGTTGTGAGGGGGAACCGCTGCTGATGACGGAGACAATGGTTGGAGCCATTCAGGAAATAAGAAAGTTTACAACCAGGGGGAGTATCAACATCAATACTAACGGAAGCCGCCCAAGGGATGTAGAGGCCCTCTGCCGTGCGGGTCTTAACAGTATTCGGGTAAGCCTCAACTCCGTGCGTCCGGATATCTACCATGCTTACTACCGCCCCAACAACTATACCTTTGATGAAGTAGTCGAGAGCCTTCGTATCGTCCATGACCATGGTGGTTGGACAAGCCTCAATTACTTCGTTTTCCCTGGTATGACCGACGCCATTGAGGAATTGGAGGCCTTATCCGAACTAATTTCCCAGACTGGCCTGAATATGATTCAGTGGCGGAATTTCAATATTGACCCCGACTGGTACCTTGGACGCATAGGGGTAGCCGATACACCGGGATATCTGGGTATCCGAACGCTTTTTGGCGAGTTAAACCGACGTTTTCCCAACTTGCGGCACGGCTATTACAATCCACCTATGGAGCGCATAAAAGGGGATTTTGCCGCCGATTTCGCCCAACAGGTTCCGGTCTAATGATTTCCCGCGATACAGCCCCCATCGGGCAAGCTTTTAGTGCTGAAACCTTTCGGGAGGAGGGTCATGCCCTGATAGATCGCATGGCCGATTATCTTGCCAGGCTTTCGGGCCGTCCGGAGGATATCCCGGTTCTTTCCTATGTTCCGCCCGACGTTTCCTTTGACGCCTGGGCCAAACGGCTGGCTAAACCCGGAGAGGAATCTGTCACAGTACTTCTGGATGCTGTGCTCCAACAGGGTATCCATCTTCACCATCCCGGGTATGTTGGTCATCAGGTAAGTCCAGTTGCCCCTATAGCTGCTTTGGCAAGTTTCCTCAGCGCTTTTATGAATAATGGCATGGCAGTTTATGAAATGGGAATCCCAGGTACTGCTATGGAAAATGCGGTTATCCAGATGGTCTGCCAGACCTTTGGTATGCCTCCTTCAGCCCATGGTATCCTCTGTCACGGAGGAACCTTGGCCAATTTGACAGCCCTACTCACCGCTAATTCCCTAAGGCCTGACTGCGGAAAAAAGCGGGCATTGCTGGTCTCAGCCCGGGCGCACTACTGTATTGAAAGGGCAGTTGCTGTCATGGGTTGGGGCGCTGAGGGATTGCTATCAGTGCCTGTGAATGCTCAGGGCGCCATGGATACGGACCTGCTACCTCAAAAGCTGGAAGAAGCAGCTCATCGCAACCTGGAAGTTATAGCGGTCGTGGGATCGGCATGCTCCACAGCAACGGGGTCATTCGATGACCTGGAGGCGATAGGTGCCTTTTGTCAAAAACACGGCTTATGGTTTCATGTGGACGGAGCCCACGGAGCTGCCCTGGCTTTTTCCAAAAAATGGCGATTTCGGGTCGCTGGAATTGGACAGGCAGACAGTGTCACGATGGATTTCCACAAAATGCTCCTGTGCCCCGGTCTTGCAACCGCATTAGTCGTCCGGGAAGGGAAACATCAGTTTCACACTTTTGCCAATAAGGCGAGTTATCTTTGGGAAAATGAGGCCGAACATGCCTGGCACGATATTTCCACACGCTCTTTCGAGTGCACCAAAACGATGCTGAGTCTCCCCGTTTATACCTTGATGCACCAATACGGAACGGCCCTCTTCGAGGCTGCTATTGATCGAGTCAATGCCCTAACCCTCTTTTTCTTCAATTACCTCCGCAGTCGGGCCAGATGGGATGTTCCCCTGGAACCGGCTTGCAATATCCTCTGTTTTCGCTTCGTACCTGATGGCCATTGGTCGGATAAAGAATTGGATACCCTTAACCGGAATCTTCGGAGACGCATACTGGAATCAGGAGAATTTTACCTTGTTCAGACTAGCCTTTTAGGCAAACTCTATTTAAGGGTAAGTATAACCAACGTGCTTACCCGGGAGAAGGATCTTTCCGCCCTGGCTGCTCTGGCCGAAAAGCTGGCACCGGCGTGTCTACCCCAAAACATCCAACGGAAATGAAACGGTTTTTCCTTCTGGTTTTTATTCCCCTTGTTTTCCTTTCCTCCAAGGGTAATGGACAACCATCCTGTGGCATGGAAATCCGTCAACAGCAGGCCCTCCTTCGGAATCCTGCTCTGGCAGAAGACCGCCGCCAATTGGAACAATTAACAAAGGCGTGGATTGCAAAGCAGGCTCTGGAAAAGACCCGGGAGAACGTAGTCCGCCTCCCTGTGGTCGTGCACGTGGTCTGGCGCACCCAGGAACAGAATATTTCTGACGAGCAGATAAGATCCCAGATTGCAATTCTTAATCGTGATTTCCGGAAGATGAACCCCGATGCCGGCACCACCCCCACTCCCTTTGCAGCCCTAGTTGCCGATGTTGGCATCGAATTCTGTCTTGCTGCTAAGGATCCGGCAGGCATGGCTACTACCGGCATTACACGCACTAAGACTACCGTGACGGATATTGGGGATAAAGACCGTTGGTTCAGCACCCTTCGTGGGGGAAAGGACCCCTGGAATACCAAAAAATATATCAATATCTGGGTGTGCGAGGCAGGGGATGATTTATTCGGATTTGCCTTTCTTCCTGGGACGGCAGATCCGCCCGAGGCTGATGGTTTGGTCATTTCGTCCCAATATTTTGGCAGTACGGGTACTGCTCTGGCTTCCCGCCCTAATCATAAGGGACGAACCACCACCCATGAGATGGGGCATTATTTCAATCTGGATCACCTTTGGGGGCCCGACGATAGCACCTGCGATGAAGGAGACAATGTAGCAGATACACCGCCACAATATGAGGCCACTTACGAATGTCCGGGGTTTCCTTTGCGGGATCGATGCACCCCGGGCGGCTCGGGCATCCTTTTTTTCAATTACATGGACTATACAGATGACGAATGCATGTATATGTTCACGCTTGGGCAGAAACAACGGATGCTCGCTGCCCTGAACGGGCCACGATCCAACCTGCTTGGTCAGAGCAATTGCTCCCTTTCCACATCGGTATCGAGCCAGGCAGAAGCTCAAGCTCCCCAAATTTTCCCCAATCCGGCCTCAGGATGGATTCGCGTGCTTACCCAGGAAGGGGAAAGCCGGCCGGTGAAGCTAGAGTTGTACGATTACCACGGACGCAAATTGCAGGAAAAGGTTTCCCATGGCGAATGCAACTTCGATGTTTCCGGATGTGCTCCCGGGGTTTATTGGATAAGATTAGCTGAAAATGGCCGGGTATATCGGTGCATTCTGGCCCCCTGAAGCGGTATTTTCCATGGCCCTCCTTGAGTTGTTGGAGTCCCTGGCTTCCCGCCTCCTTCGAAGACTTGGTCTACTTCAGGCGGCTGACTGGTTCCGATACCTGGTACTTTGGGCTTATTACAGGCAACGCCATCGCGCATTCTGTCAAGCACATCCAGACTTCCCCCTTCCTCCAGGTTACTTGATGTATGAATCTTTTGGACTGAATGTGCGAGCCTATGCCGAGGGTGGCAGGCAAACCGCCAGCTGGCTCCTTGATTTAGTGGCTCCTCACCTGCAGGAAAAAAAAATGCGGGTGCTGGACTGGGGCTGTGGACCTGGCCGGGTGGTTCGACATTTCGAGAGCCTGACGGCTGGTCGCACCACCCTTTTTGCCTCGGATGTCAATACCCGTTCTTTGAACTGGTGCCGGGAAAATATCCGCGGCGTCACTTTTTTGAATCAGGGATTGTTACCTCCTTTGGGCCTCGAGGCGAAGAGTCTGGATTTGATTTACGGCATTTCCATACTAACGCACCTTTCCCTGGAGGCACAGGAAAGGTGGCTGGGGGAGCTAGGTCGCTTGTTGCGTCATGGAGGGATTCTTTTATTGACTACTCAGGGAGAATCATTCCGAAGCAAACTCTCCCAGGAAGAAATCGCATGCTTCGAAAAAGGCAATCCTGTAGTGCGTGGAGGTGTCAAGGAAGGCCACCGTACCTGGTCCTGTTTCCATCCAGCTACTGCGGTGCCGAAGCTGCTTAGCGGCTTCATTGTGCTACGCCATCTGCCGGGTCAAGGCAAGGCACAGGATGTCTGGATTGCCGAAAGGAAAGCTAAATAATACCTTAGGTAAAAGGAAGCCTTGCCGTATGGCGGCCTTGGCATGACTGGTATTTTGTGCCTGGATACCCTGGTAGGTTTTTTTAAGATTACCACTTGCTTTTTTACATCTATCTTGCAGAAAAAAAAACGGTATGAAAAATTTCCTCCTCTTTCTTTTTGCTTCCATCTGCTTCATGATAGCTCCTCAGAAGCTTTCCGCTCAGGGTAATGGGGCTATTTGGGAATATCAGATTGTTACCGCTGTGGAGAGTGTAATACCCGGCGGATTGGGAAGATCCCGCTTATTGACAAGCGACGCCAAAGGGGTGCTGGAAGAGGCGAAGTTGGAAAATTTTTTCAGCCTTGTGGGCATCAATTTCCGCAATATCAAGTCCAATGACCTGGCCTTGGTTCAGAAATTCAATCAACTTGGTGAGGATGGCTGGGAACTAGCCGAAACGGTATCGGGTGTGTACAGCAAAAGCGATGTGAACGTGACAGATTCCAAGACTGGCGTTGGTGCCTCATCCAGTGGAGAAGGTATTTTCATCACACGTTATATGTTTAGGCGACAAAAAAACCGCTAGACATACATCCAAGAATCATGTTTTGGGGTTATTACCGAAATCAAACAAAAAACGATGAGGTATTTTCTTTTTATTCTCTCTTCCCTTTTCCTTATTTCTGCCAAGCTTCCAGCTCAGTTTACCCTGGCCCCTCTTCCCTACCCAGCTAATGCACTGGAAGCTGCCATCGACGCTCAAACCATGGAAATTCATCATGGAAAGCACCATGCCGCCTATGTAAATAACTTAAATAACGCACTTAAAGGCATGGGCGAAATTTCCTTGGAGGATTTGATGGCAAACATTTCCAAATATCCCATGGCTGTCCGGAACAATGGGGGAGGGCATTACAATCATTCCCTTTTCTGGTCAATGCTCACCCCAGAGCCAAACACCGCGCCCGGGGCCAACCTCGCCAAGGCAATCAATCAGGAATTTTCTTCCATGGACAGCCTTCGGATACGGCTCCAAGCCGCCGGGGCTAGCCGATTCGGTTCCGGCTGGGCATGGCTGATTGTCACACCAGACAAAAAACTGGCAGTCTGTTCCACGCCTAATCAGGACAATCCCCTCATGGACGTTGCAGAGGTAAAAGGTACTCCCATCCTGGGAATCGATGTGTGGGAACACGCTTATTATTTAAAATACCAGAATCGCCGGGCCGATTATCTAACTGCTCTTTGGACAATAATTAACTGGAAGGAGGTGAGCCGGCGCTATGATGCCCTAGTTCCACCCAAAAAGAGTATCTGGGATGCCTGGCCTACCCTGAAAAGTTTCCACGGGGTCATGTCCGGGACCTTTCATCCTAGTGAAGAAGGTGACCTCAAGCCAATCAAGGCTCGGAGTGGGGAAATGGCCACCAAGGCAGAAGCCCTCACTACCAACCCCATCCCCGATGAGTTTGCGACGGCCGGCATAAAAGATGCCGTTTCCCGCTTAATCTCTGGAAGCAAGGAACTGGATGGATTGGTGCGAAAAAAGGCCAAAGATTCAGTGATTACTCAAAAACTGGGCGCATTGCACGATGTGTTCCATGAAATCGTGGGATTGTGCCGCGATGAGCATTAATGCCAGCGCTGCCGAGGAATCAGTATTCGTTCCCTAAGGTATCGGACAACTTGATGAGCAGATTTTCCGGAAAATTCTTCCGGTAGCTGTTCACTAGATTAAGCAATAAATCGATGTCCGAACCCTGACTGCGGAGCAAAGGGATTGCAGTTAAGCCCGGGGGAATATCCCTGGGCTTAACTGTATTATTACTTAGGGTGAAATAGCCGTAATCGCCATCCTCCAAAGATGGCGATTTGCTAAGTTTCCTGAATTCTTCCGAAAAATTTCGGGCTGTTGCGGCAAGTTCTGGTCGGTAGGCGACGTATCCCCAAAGGGTGCCGGAAGGTATCTGTCGCAGTTCCCGCTGAAGAAGTGAAATGCCATGGGTACTTTCCATTTGCAATTGGTAGGTACCCTTCTGCACAACGAGCTTGCCAGGATTGCGAATGAGGTATTGCAACAGAATGTCTAAAGGCCAGGTTCCTTCACCCAGCGATTTGGTAAGGACAGTCCCCCGGGCCAATGAGGCATTACCAATGCACGGCCCCGATTTTTCCAGTCCGGATATGTTGAGCGTCAGAAGTTTGGGAGTCTGTTCCCAATCGGCCAGGATGTAAAAATTGCCGCATGGCTGTTCCCTGATGGTGCTCAGCTCAAACTGCAGGTGGCGGCCTGCACGGGAAAACTTTTCCACAAAACTAATGGCAAACTCCTTTTCGATGTTAGCCACGATGATAGTGGGTTCAAGACTTTCCTTACTGCATGCCGCTCCACACAGCCACAAAGGCAATAAAAAAATACGAGGATGCATACACAACGTTCTCCATACCCAACGAACGTATTAGACAAACGCTGCTGCGGGAAATAGGATTCCCTAAAAAACATGCTGGCAAACCAATAGTCAGTCAAGCTGTTTACCTTTGCGCCACATTTCCAAACCATCCATGGAATTTATCCGAAACTTCTGCGTCATTGCCCATATTGATCATGGTAAAAGTACCCTTTCCGACCGTCTGCTGGATTTCACCCAGACTATAGACAAAAGACAGATGAAGGATCAGGCCCTGGACAACATGGACTTGGAAAGGGAAAGGGGTATTACGATCAAGAGTCATGCCGTCCAAATGTATTATGAACAGGACGGCCAGCCATATACCTTCAACCTTATCGATACGCCAGGGCATGTCGATTTTTCCTATGAAGTTTCCCGTTCCATTGCCGCTTGCGAGGGAGCGCTTTTACTCATAGATTCCACCCAGGGCATCCAAGCTCAGACCATATCCAATCTTTATCTGGCCATCGAGCACGACCTCGAAATTATCCCCGTTTTGAATAAGGTGGACATGGAGAATGCCCACATTGAGGAGGTGGCTGACCAGATTATTGATCTCATTGGCTGTCGCCGGGAAGACATTGTGCTGGCAAGTGGCAAAACAGGCCTTGGGGTGGAGGAAATCATGCGTGCTATCGTTGACCGTATTCCCCCGCCAAAGGGTGATCCGTCCGCCCCATTGCAGGCCCTTATTTTTGATTCGGTATTTAACTCCTTTCGAGGAGTCATTGCCTATTTCCGGATTATGAACGGTTCGTTGCGCAAAGGGGACCGCATCAGGTTTTTCTATGGCAGCAAGGAGTATTTGGCTGATGAAATTGGCATTTTACAAATCAATCAAATGCCTCGCGATGTCCTAAAGACTGGGGACGTGGGCTATGTCATAACGGGAATTAAGGAGTCCCGGGAGATAAAGGTTGGGGACACTATTACCCATGTGGAAAAGCCCTGCTCTGAGGCCATCCACGGATTTGAAGAGGTAAAGCCGATGGTGTTTGCAGGTATTTTTCCCATTGACAACGACGACTTCGAGAATTTGCGCGACAGTCTGGAGAAACTGCAACTCAATGATGCCTCGCTGGTTTTCGAGGCGGAGACATCCCAGGCTCTAGGGTTTGGTTTCCGATGTGGATTCCTGGGCATGCTGCATCTGGAAATTATTCAGGAGCGTTTGTCTCGGGAGTTCAACATGGAGGTCATTACCACGGTACCAAACGTTTCCTACCGCGTGGTGACCACCAGTAATCAATCCACGGTGGTGCGCACCCCCTCCGAACTACCCGATCCTTCCCGGATCAGTGCCGTAGAGGAACCCTTCATACGTGCACAGATTATTACCAAGCCCGAGTACATTGGCACCATCATGAACCTTTGCCTGGACAAGCGGGGCTTCATCACCCGTCAGGTTTACCTTACTCCCCAGCGGGTAGAGTTGAGTTTTGAGATGCCGCTGGCAGAAATTGTCTTTGACTTTTATGACCGGTTAAAGAGTATCTCTAGGGGTTATGCTTCGTTCGATTATGCCCTGATTGACTATAGAGCCTCTGATCTCATCAAGTTGGATATTAAACTGAATGGGGAAAATGTAGATGCGCTAACAGCCCTGGTCCACCGCGACAAGGCAGAATATATTGGTCGAAAAATTTGTCGGAGACTTAAAGATCTTTTGCCCAAACAGCAGTTTGTTATCGCTATTCAGGCAGCCATTGGTGCAAAGATTATCGCCAGGGAGACTATTTCGGCTCTTCGCAAGGACGTAACTGCCAAATGCTATGGCGGCGATATATCGAGAAAGAGGAAACTGTTGGAAAAACAAAAAGAAGGTAAGAAGAAAATGCGGCAAATTGGCTCTGTGGATGTGCCGCAAAAGGCCTTCCTAGAGGTGCTCAAGCTTGGCAACGATTAGGGGAAATGAGGATAATCCTCTCATTTAGTCTTCTCCCTTTCTTGTATTTACCTGGTTGCTCCCCGGTTCCTGGAGATACCGGCGGGGAAAATCTGCAGCATGGGTCGGAAAGGAGCACCCAGGTTTCAACCTGGGTGCCGCTTTCCTGGAAAGAACTCGACAGCTTGGAAGTCGACTATTATTTCGATGAGTCCTATGGGGATTACCTTGGCAAACCCATCTTTTCCGCCAAGGCCAGCCAATGGGAAGGCAAAAGCGTGGTGGTGGAAGGATATTGGATTCCTGTTTCTGAGATAGGAGACAGCGCCGTATCCGTCCTTTCAGCCTTGCCCTATTCGCAGTGTTTCTTCTGCAGTGGAGCTGGAATAGAGACTGTCATGCAAATCAAGCCCAATGGAAAAATACCACGCTTGGATGCGGATGACAAAGTACGGCTGAGGGGCATTTTCCGACTCAATGCAGAGGACCCCATGTCCCTTTTTTACATCCTGGAGGATGCCAGATTAGAGTAAAAAAAAAACCGCCACCAGGATAACCTGGCAGCGGTTTAGGTTTTTGGCTGGAAGTATCTCAATATCTGCGCGAGGAACGCTGAAACGAATTCATCGACGCGATGATGACACCCCCCAAAGCAAATGAAGCAAACGTTGTGTAAATAATCAACATGACCTTTAGAATTAGAAATAAACAATTGCGGTTGCCCGCATTCCTCAGTGTCATGTTCATGGAAATACTTTTGTACGACGAAGGCTGACGTTTCAACCCCTTATCCGCACATCTGTATGCGCAACGATAAGACATTTTCAGTAAACCAAAAAATATTCCTGGTTTTTTTTTAAGATTTTAGCGAAAATTTTTCCGAATAGCGGCGTGTTGGGACCGAACCCATTGCATTAGCCTGATCTCCAGGTTACAAACCTCTTTTTTCCATTCGGGATGCCTATGCAGCAAGGTGTAAACCCGAGCACGTTCCAAGGGATTGGCAATTCCTAAAAGGTATTTCTTGAGTAATCCGGAACTAAAGAAGCGCTGCTTATCCATCCAAGGTATCCTGATATGATTAGGTTGTGCAATCCAGGCAAGTCACCTCAGGTAGAATACCCACCCTGCCAGGATAGCCCAAGTGACCAAGGCCTCGATTGACATACAAGGATTGACTGCCCTTTTGATAGAGCCCTGCCCACTCTTTGTAAACATACTGCACCGGACTCCAGCGAATGAATCCCGGAATTTCCACCCCAAACTGAAAGCCATGGGTATGCCCGGAGAAGGTGATGGCGATATCCGGAAAACGGGAGGTAACTTCATAGGTCCAATGGGATGGATCATGGGAGAGAAGTAGCTTCAAATCTGCTTTTTCTGAGCCCTGATAGGCGGCCTTCAAATTGCCGTACTTGGGAAAGCGCAGGTGGGTGGAATAGTTTTCCACGCCAATGATGGCTACTTGGCGACCTTCGATGGTTATCACCCGGTTTTCATTGGTCAACAAGGTCCACCCTAATTGCCGGTGATAGTCTTTGAGTTGACGAAGGTTTTCTGTTTTCTGTTCCGGGGAATCCCAGCGAACATAGTCCCCGTAGTCGTGATTTCCCAAAACAGAAAAAACCCCGTAACGGGCTTGTATTTTTTTTAAAATAGGAAGAAGTGGAATCACCTCATCAGCGGTATTATTCACCAAATCGCCGGTGAAGAACACCAAATCAGGCTTCTGCTGATTCACTAGATCTACCGCTTTGGCCACATCCTCTGGGTAGAGAAAACTTCCGGAGTGGATGTCTGAGATCTGGACAATACGCAAGCCTAAAAGTTCCGGAGGTAATCCTGGAATTTTCACTTGACTACTCCGTAGCTTAAAGCGATAGGCATTTCGGAAAATACCATAAGTAAGGCTAACTAGCGGAATGGCTCCAATCATAAGACCGAGCTGAGAGATAAATCGGGAGCGGGAAGGGTCGAAGGAGTCCCTCGGCTGCACCAAATCTATGACCCAGCGAATGCCCCGGTAAAGGTCTTCTATGAGGAGAAAGGGAAGGACAAGGAATTTGGAAAAATAGGCAATAAAAACAAGGGAGCGCAGGAGGGTTAGCGTGACTTTTCCCCAGTTCTCTATCCATCCCGCGGCGTAAGCAAGTGTAAATGCTAGCATGAGGGCATTCAAGGAAAAAAATAGTACCCGAACGGACTGCTTGGTAGAAGGTGTTGCTCCGTTAAAAACTACCCGGATTGCCTGAAAGGCATAAAAGTCGATAAGTACCAAAAACAACAGAAGAAATAGCAATCGCATGATTTTGCGGAATATGAGGGCATAACAAGCCAGACGGGCCAATGGTTTATTTGCCGTGAATTGGGTTAACTTTGTTTATTGGGGCCAACGCAATCCTCTTTTCCAGCCATGTTCGCCAGGTTCCTTGTAATCGTGCTGCTGCCAGGAATGGGTCTTCCTGGACCGCTTTATAGCCAGTGGTCAAAAACCCTGCACCAGGTGGTGGATCTACCCGATACCCTTTCTGCCTTTTCTATTTCCAAGGATATACCCTTCGACACCATTTTCTGGATTGGATCGGATATTCTGGTGGAAACCCGGGTGGTCATGACAGGAATCAGGGAATCCGGATTTGGATATTGGCTGGCATCGGACCGTTATCGATGGACTTTAGATTTGGAGGAAGATCGCAAGTTTAGGCCCCTGACGGCGCGCAGGTTGCTCGGCGGAGGGGTAGAGGAAATGGTGGCGCTGCGAATCCACGTCCCCGAGTATTTTTTGCCATCCCCGGACGGCTATTTCCGTCTCCATGAATAGGGAGGTAGAAATAGGTTTGCCCCCTGCGCTGGCGGCCGATGAGGGGGTCATACGAGAGATGCTGGCCAGGGAAACGGGACTTGCCGTATCTTTATTGACTTATCGCCTGCTTCGCCGAAGCCTGGATGCGCGAGGTCGCCAACCGCTTATTCGTTTGCGCTGCCAGGTTTTTCCCTTTCGGGATAATCCCGGACAACCTTCATTTCAGGCACCCTGGAGGGACGTATCCGGTGGACCGGCGATTATTATCGTAGGCTCTGGGCCGGCGGGTTATTTTGCTGCACTCCAGGCACTTTGTTCCGGTCTTCGGCCTATTGTATTGGAGCGCGGTAAGGACGTACGCAGCCGTCGACGCGACCTTAAAGCCATTATGCAGGCTGGACAGGTTGATCCGGACTCCAACTATTGTTTTGGGGAAGGCGGAGCGGGGACCTATTCCGATGGCAAACTCTATACGCGTTCGCACAAACGGGGTTCCACAGAGACCATTCTGGAGTGGCTGGTCCATCACGGTGCCCAGCCGGATATCCTGCTAGAGGCTCACCCGCACATAGGCTCAAATAAACTGCCAGTCATTGTGTCCCAAATTCGGGAAACCATCTTTCGCCATGGCGGGGAGGTTCATTTCGGAGAGCGGGTTACGGGGCTGGAAATGAGAAGAAAAACCCTTACCGGCGTTTCCACCGCTTCGGGAAAAACTTGGGAAGGGCAGGCGGTTGTGCTGGCTACCGGGCACTCAGCCCGGGATATCCATCATCTGCTCCATGCCGGGGGCATAACACTAGCCTTAAAGCCCTTTGCTTTGGGGCTTCGGGTGGAGCATCCCCAGCCCCTCATAGATAGTATGCAGTACGGTCGGGAGGGGCGTCCCGAGGGATTGCCAGCAGCCAGCTACCGGCTTGCTACCCAGGTCGGGAAGCGAGGTGTTTTTTCCTTTTGCATGTGCCCGGGAGGCCTCATCGTACCAGCGGCAACCGCTCCTGGGGAAGTTGTCGTCAATGGCATGTCCATGTCGAGGCGAGACTCCCCGTTTGCAAATTCCGGCATGGTAGTTGCCGTGGATGAATATGATTTGGAAGCCTGCGGGCATACCGGCGTTTTTGCCGGTCAGACCTTCCAGCAAGAAACCGAGCGGAAGATGTTCCAGGCAGCTGGCGGGGGAAAAGAGGCCCCAGCGCAACGGCTTACTGATTTTCTAGACGGCAACTTGGGCTCCTCCCTACCACCCTCCAGTTATATTCCCGGACTAATTCCCGCTCCCCTCCACAAACTTTTGCCTCCTTTTGTGAGTGCGAGTCTCCGGGAGGGCCTGCGCGATTTTGGCAGGAAGATGAAGGGTTTCCACACGGGAGAAGCCCTTCTCGTCGCCGCGGAAAGTCGCACCAGCTCACCGGTGCGAATCCCCAGGAATCCTGAAACGGGCATGCATCCCGATTGCCCCGGATTGTTCCCTTGCGGCGAAGGGGCCGGCTACGCTGGGGGAATTTTGTCAGCAGCAATGGATGGCCGAAATACTATGGTCGCCGTGCATCGCTATGTTTTAGAAAATGGAACAAAATGAAAGATATTTTCGATTTGCTGGGTAGGGTGCTGATGGCTTTTCTGTTCTTCTATGAAGCCTACGACACCCTCTTTTTTTATGCCGACACCAAGCGCATCATGACAACGTATGGACTGCTCTGGCGGCAGGAGTTACTTATCAATTGTTCAATCTTTTTGCTCGTTTTGGGAAGCCTGCTGCTGCTTTTGGGCTATCGGGCCTCTTTGGGGGCAGCCATGTTGCTGATTTACTGGATTCCCCTCACCTTTATCCTCTTTCCGGTATGGGAAATTGGGCAGGAAGGAAAGCGGGAATTGTCGGTTCACTTCATGAAGAATATGGCTATCTCCGGTGGCTTGTTTCTCTTTCTGGTCAATGGTGCCGGGCGATGGAGCATCCGCCGACTGTTCGCCACGAGTTTTGTTCGCTGATACTAAAATCTGAATCATGTTACAAGCAATCCTGGTTGAAGATGAAGTAAACAGCAGGAATAATCTCCGCAATTTGCTCGCGCAATATGCCGCCGACCTAAAGGTGGTGGGGGAAGCCGAGGGCATTGAAGAAGGAGTAAAACTCGTCCAATCGCTGCCAAATCCACCCGATGTAGCGTTCCTGGATATTAATCTATCCGATGGTCTGGTATTCACGCTGCTCAACCGGCTGCGTCCACTGCGGTTTGAGATTATTTTCGTAACGGCTTTTGAGGAATACGCGATAAAGGCTTGCGAATATAGCTCTATCGGCTATGTACTCAAACCTATTGATCCCGATGCCCTTCGGGAAGCCATCGGCCGTATCCCCCGAAATGGAAAGATGGTAATGGAGAAACGACTGGAGGTCTTTAATAGCCACTACAACAATCCCAATGTCTTCGCCAAGATGAGTATCTCTGCTATGGACGGAATCTATTTTGTGAATATTCCGGATATCGTGCGCTTTGAAGCAGAGGACAACTACACCCATATTTTTTTGCAGACCGGTGAGCGAATAACCGCCTCCAAGACCATCAAGTCTTATGAGGAACTCCTTTCTCCCTACAATTTCTATCGGGTGCACAAAAGACATATCATCAATCTCAATTGCATGCGCAAGTACCTGAAGGGAGACGGCAACATGGTCATCATGGAAGATGATACTGAAATAGAGGTTTCCCGACGGCGAAGAGCACCATTTCTCGAAAAGTTGCGGCAACTTCAGGAAGGCAACTGAATTCTTGTCGGGCTAGAAAACATTTTAACTTTTTTTTGAATTATCTTTGCCGTAAGATAACCACACTATGAGAAAAAAAGAAATGAACCTGGAGGATCTCAAAAAGAAACTCAAGGTGGTCAAAAGCTACGACATGAAAAAAGTGGCCGGGGGTAAACAATCCGGCTCGCTTTGGAGTCCTGGCTGCGGCGGCATTATCCCCTTGTAGTTTCCCGAATTCCCCAACGCGGGAGGCCTTCTCACCCCAACCATCGGGCATGGACCTCTCTCAGGTAATTCTTCCTTCCGCCGACAAGTTGTCCAAGGAATTGGCTTTGTGTCGGGATCCAGGAATTCAGGCCCGTCTGCTGGCTTCCTTGTTATCTCAGTATGTCTATACCCGGCTCGATTTGGTTCCGGCCTTGTTGCTCAAGATGCGCAAACTGCCTGGATTTTCTGAAAATCCGTCTTGGCAACTATCTTTTAACAGGTTTCGAGCGCTGGCGGAAAATCAAGGGTATAACTTCCGGAGCGCGGATACTTTTTTTCGAAAAGCCATCCTCTTGGCCTCCAGTACCGGGGATACGGCACAGCATGCTGCATTAGCTATCGACTTTGTGGGTACCTGCATCAACCGCAACCGTATGGAAGAAGCGGAGCAGGTCTTGGAGAAAGCAAGACGCTTGCTGCGGAAGCAGCCTCAGCCAGCCTATCAGGCCCGTATGCTGAGTCGTGAGGCATTTATCCGGCTTCATTATGCCGATTACCCGCGGGCTATCGAGGCTTTTCGGAAGGCTGAAAAAGCCATATCTCAGCTGCCGCCAGATGGTATTACCCACGAAGACCTGTTCTTTTTGCAGATCGTACAGGCAGGTCTTGGGAATCTTTATGATCGGATAGGGGAGGCACAAAAAAGCGTGGATGCTTATCGCAAAGCTATTGCCTTGGCAGAGTTTTCGGGTATCCGAACCCGCATTTCCTGGCTTTATCTGCTAGCTGGAAAGGGGTGTCTGGCACAAGCCGATTATGCAGGCGCAAGCCGGTTTTTTCAGCAGGTCCTTGACCTGCCGGAAGGTGGTGAAGGGATCGCCCGAGGAAGTGCCCAAGCGAATGTAGGTTATATTCATCTCCTGGAGGGCCATGCCACCCAAGCGCTCTCTTACTTTCAAGAAGCGGAGCGGCTCTTCCGTCAGGGAGGTGAAAGGGACTCAGAGAACCTGGTGCTTTTGGAGACATGGCGCGGTCAGCTGGCGGTAAAAGCAAAAGCTTCCGGCGAAGCAGAGGCGCATTTTTTGAGAGCCTATCAAATGGCAGCAAAAGCCGGGAACCTTCGGCAGCTTGCCGCGCTTTGCCAGGAACTCGCCACCTTGCATGCCAATGGTGGCGCATACGCTGAGGCCTATTCCTACGAAAAACAGCACGCCGCATTCGCTGCAAAGGCAGTGGAAGAACTGAATCAGCATAAAATATGGGAACTGGAAGCCAAATACGACGCCGAACGCCGAAAGCAAGAGGCTGAACTCCTTGTCTTGCAATCGACCCGCCTCCAACTTAAGGCCCTTCGTGCGCAGATGAATCCCCACTTCCTTTATAATGCCCTCAATAGTATCCAGCATTATATCACTTCCAACGATATGGAACCCGCAGCCAGGTACTTGGCCAAGTTTGCCAAGCTCATGCGGCAAAGCCTCGAATTGAGTGACCATGAGGTCATTCCCCTGGAAAAGGAGATTGAATTTTTGGAAAACTATCTGTATATCAACGAGAAATTGCGATTTGATAATCGAATGTCCTACCGAATCACCGTAGCGGAGGACCTGGAAGAGGATCTGATTGGTGTTCCAGCAATGATTGTGCAACCCTACCTGGAAAATGCGTTGGAACATGGATTTCGTTCCCGAAAGGACGGATTTCTGTCCGTTGATTTTATGTATTTCGACGAAAAATCGGTGCGCTGCATCATTAAGGACAATGGGATTGGAAGGGCACGCGCCCAACTACTCCAGCGAGATAGTCTCCCCTATCGGGAACACCAGTCTCGGGGAACGGCCATCACCGAGCAGCGCCTGCAGTTATTGCAAAAGTCCACTGGCGCAAAAGCATCTGTCACTATTACGGATTTGAAGCATCCTAGCACCGGGGAAGCCACTGGTACCCGTGTGGAGGTTATCATTCCACTCATGGATCTTGATTTACCGCGGTAATTGTCCGCGGGCGGTTAGGCTTTGGACACACATCTTGGGAAGAAGACACTGGTGGATTAATCCTATTTGCCGGATTCTTATGCTAAGATAGAATTCCCTGAAAACTAAGCTTTAGCAAAATTCCTTGCTTCCCAGGCCTGGCTGGGCCAATCCAGATTAGAAGAAAAAAAGATTTCCTTCATTAACCCCCATGAGGAGCTATTTTAACTTATCACCTAAAACCTCGAAGGAGGTTTCGGTGCGGTTCCCATCTTCATCAAGGGCCAATAGCCTATGGTTTCCTGGCGGAGGGTGGAGGGTGATTTGGTGAAATGCTCGGGTTTTTCCCAGGTAATCAGCGTCCAAATGCCAGAATACTGTTTTTCCGGGGCTTCGGTGGGCTAGCTGGAAGACGATGCGCGAAGGCGTGCCGTCGAGGTTATGGGGTATCCGTATTCGGGTATACTCGCGGGGATAAATCCACTCCATTGGATTTTCCTCCTCCTTTGCACCCTGGAATTCTTGGCAACGGGGATCTAAAGGAGGGAGGGGCCTGTATTCCGGATGGATCCTTTGGAAGAAATGGCCTTCCAATGGAGGAAGGACTAGGCGGATTTCAGGGATGGTGCCACCGGCATCCGCACAATGGAGAAAAGTCCGGAATTGACGGTCGGCACTGAGCTGTATTTGTTTGTGGTAGAGGCATAGGGCGGGTAGGCGGATAGCTACAGGTCCCAAGGTGGTGTCAGTTGGGCAGTAGGGTCCGGCTTGCCAGCCACTTTGCCGGCATACCGGGATAGGATGCAGGTCGGAAGCTGGCCTGGGGAAGCGCCGCCCTTTTTCCGGAAGCTCGTCAAATACGGTGAAGAGAAGGGGTGCGGCCACACGGGCACCTGTCAGTCCTGGTCTTCCTTCGCCGTTGGCATTTCCGGCCCATATGCCTACACAATAGGCCGTAGTGACCCCGACGGCCCAGGCATCGCGAAAGCCAAAGCTGGTCCCTGTTTTCCAGGCTATGGGTTGATTTCCTGGGAATACCTGCCAGATTCCATCCTCGTCGGGCCGTTTCAATGCGGTCATCTTAAGGAAAGTCGGGTAGATGGATCCGGCGCGAAGCATAGGGGTACTTTTGGAAGGGTCGTCGGCTACTTTTCTTTTGTCCTGGAGGTACCAAGGTGGGTGCCAGTCTTCACGCTGAGGACCCCGATCCTCCGAAATGAAGTGAAGTAGGGTACGTGCCATCGAACCATATGCGCCGCAGAGATCCCAGAGATTGACCTCGGCACCACCCAAGATAAGAGAAAGACCGTAGTGTCCGGAAGATTGGGTCAAGGAATGGATGCCCATGGCTTTAAGCTGCCGGTGAAAACGTTCGATGCCATAGGTTTTAAGCAATTCGACGAAGGGTATGTTGAGCGACCGGATGAGGGCGTCCCCAGCAGGTACCAACCCACTATGGGATTGGTCGAAGTTTGCGGGGCGATAGCCACGATAACTCAATGGTACATCCCGTAGCCAAGTGTCTGGTCCGATGAGAGCCTCTTGAAGGCAAAGAGCATACAGCAGGGGTTTTAGGACGCTGCCGCTGCTTCGGTTGGCAGTTATGAGATCCACCTCACTACCATTTCCGGGAATATCCCTGGGGGTGTTGCCCAGATAAGCCAGCACGCGCCCGCTGTTTACCTCCAGCACCAAGGCTGCCGCGTTGTGAATACCCTGATCAGCCAGACGCTCTTGCTGAAACCGCAGTCTGGCAGCGAGACGTTCCTGGATGCCTAGGTCCAGGGAAGTGTGGGCAATTCCGCCGGTACCTGGGGGAAAGGTGCGCGCCAACAAATGGGGAGCATGCATGGGGAGAGGATAGGGACGGCCGGGCAAGGGTTCTTCGCGGGCCAAGCGCCAGGTATCGTGGTCGAAATATCTCTGCTGCCGAAGGCGGTCCAGTAACTGGTTGCGTTTCTGACGAAGCCTTTCCCGATTTCTACCTGGATGGATGAGTCCCGGACTGTTGGGAAGGACAGCCAGCAGACTGGCCTCAGCCCAGGTAAGCTGACTGGCGTCTTTACCAAAATACCGCCAGGTAGCTGCCTCCAGCCCTACCACATTGCCTCCAAAGGGCGCATGAGCCGTATAGTACGCTAAAATCTGGTCTTTGGTGTGGGTAAATTCCAGGAGGGTAGCCAGTCCCATTTCCCGGATTTTCTGCAAGTAGGTGCGCGGCGGATTGCCCAAAGCCATCCGAATGACCTGCATTGTCAGGGTACTGCCCCCTCTTTTAGCAGGAGCATGCGTTTGGTTATACCACCATGCCGAAGCAAGAGCCAAGGGATCTATGCCCCGGTGAAAACGGAAGCGTCTATCCTCATAGGTAAGCAGAGCCCTAGAGTATTTGGAATTGTTGCGCTGAGAGACTGGAAAGCGCCACTGGCCGTCGGCCGAAATGCGTGCACTGAGCAACTGGCCATTTTGGTCAAGCAAAACGGCCGAATAGGGCACTCGAAAAAGGGGACGGGGCAGTGCATACCAGACCCAAAGTAACCCTAGCCAGGCAATCAGAATAAAAGGGAAGGCTTGGCGTCGATGCCCTAACCCATCGGGCAGGAGCAGCGGATTCGGAAGGCGCATGCCGGAATCTAAGTAAAGGAAATTAATTTTCCAATACCATCGCGCTAAAATTGATTATATTTGCCATGGTTTTAGTCTTTGTTAACCCTGAAAAGCCGGTATATTCCTGCTTCTTTGCATCCAAGTGTCCGAACTTTTTAAACACTCACTTGTTGGACTGACGCTTTTACCTTCTTTTCTGACTTTTATTATTAAACCTATTTCTTAAGATGAACATTTTTGTTGCCAAACTCAATTTTGACACTTCAAGCGAGGATGTACAGGCGGCATTCGAGGCTTTTGGAGCTGTAGATTCTGCCAAAGTCATCATGGACCGGGAAACAGGTCGCTCACGCGGCTTCGCTTTCGTGGAGATGCCAGATGACACAGAAGCCCAAGCTGCCATTGATGGCTTGAATGAAACCCAGTTGGATGGAGCTACTATTGTAGTTAAAAAGGCTGAACCACGTCCCCAACGCCCCGGAGGCTTTGGTGGTGGTGGTTACGGTGGCGGCGGACGTGGCGGCTACGGCGGTGGCGGCGGACGTGGCGGCTACGGCGGCGGTGATCGTGGCGGCTACGGCGGCGGTGATCGTGGCGGCTACGGCGGCGGTGATCGTGGCGGTTATGGCGGCGGTGATCGTGGCGGCTATGGCGGCGGCGGACGTGGCGGCGATCGCGGCGGGTACAACCGGGAGCGGAACGATAACTATTAAAACGGTCTGTTTTTACAGACTAATTTAATAGGTATAACCAAATAGATAGCGGACTTCCTTTGGAAGTCCGCTATGGCCATTTATGCCATTATGTTGGCGTAGATCTCGTTTACTCTGGACCAGTTTATCCGCTTAATAAAAGCTTCTACGTAGTCTGCCCTTCGATTTTGATAATTCAGGTAGTAAGCATGTTCCCATACGTCAATACCCAGTACTGGTCTCCCTTTATGTTCTGCGACATCCATGAGGGGATTATCCTGATTAGGCGTAGAGGAAATGAATAACTTTTTATCTCCACCGACGCTTAGCCATGCCCATCCGGAACCAAACCGCGTCATGGCAGCTTGAGTAAACTGGGTCTTGAAGCTTTCGTATCCTCCCAAATCGCTAGTTATAGCCCGGGAGAGAGGTAGTTCCCCGTCCATGCCGGAAGGCTGTTTATCCAGAATATCCCAAAACAGGCTATGATTGAAGTGGCCACCACCGTTGTTCCGAATTGCAGGGGAGTATGCTGAAATGTTTTTCAGGATATCTTCTATGGGAAGACCCTTTGCGTCTGGATAATTTTCAAGAGCCGCATTGAGATTGTTGATGTAAGCGGCATGATGCTTGGTGTAGTGGATTTCCATCGTACGGGCGTCGATTTCTGGCTCCATCGCCATGAAATCGTAGGTCAGTATGGGAAGTGAGAAAGCCATTGGGTTGGTTTTTTAGTAAAATGAATAATACCTGAAAAACCTTTCCCGCAAAGCTTAGTTCATCAACAATCGGAAAAAACGAACAATCAGCTATTTTTACCTCCGACATTCCTTAAATTTTTCGACGTGGCATTTAGAAAAGAAAAAGACAGCATCGGATTCGTCGATGTTCCTGCAGAACGGTACTGGGGTGCCCAGACACAGCGATCCCTGGAAAATTTTCGAATTGGTGGGCAGGCAATGCCGATTGCCATTATTCGTGCTTTCGCCACGTTAAAAAAGGCAGCAGCCCGCACCAATTTCGAGGCAGGAATCCTAAGTGAAGAAAAGGCTAAGCTTATTGGGCAGGTTTGCGATGAAATCAGTAGTGGAGTCCTTGACAGTGAATTTCCGCTGGTTATCTGGCAAACTGGGTCAGGTACGCAGTCCAATATGAATCTAAACGAGGTGATTGCCAACCGGGCGCATGTCCTTCAGGGTGGCCAACTCACGGACACGGCTAAAATCCTGCACCCGAATGATGATGTCAATCAGTCTCAGTCCTCTAATGATACGTTCCCCACAGCCATGTCCATCGCGGCGTATCAGGCTCTGGTGACGGACACACTGCCCGCATTGCGCAAGCTGCACGGTACCCTGGATGCCAAAGCGGAAGCCTTTGCAGGTATTGTGAAGACTGGCCGGACCCATTGTATGGACGCAACGCCCCTAACCCTGGGCCAGGTCTTTTCTGGGTATGCATCGCAGCTAGACCACGCCATTCGGGCCATCACACATACCTTGCCACATATTGCCGAGTTGGCTTTAGGTGGAACGGCCGTGGGCACGGGACTGAACACCCCACCGGGATACGCTGTACAGGTGGCACAACATATTGCGCAGCTTACTGGTCATCCCTTCGTATCCGCCCTGAATAAGTTTGAGTCCCTAGCCTGCCATGATGCCCTTGTCGCCGCGCACGGGGCCTTGAAGTCAGCCGCAGCTGCGCTGATGAAAATCGGGAATGACATCCGCCTTTTGTCCAGCGGGCCTCGTTCCGGAATTGGCGAACTGATTATCCCCGCAAATGAACCGGGTTCATCCATTATGCCTGGAAAAGTCAATCCAACACAATCGGAGGCGCTTACCATGGCCATGGCTCAGGTGATGGGTAACGATGTGGCCATCAATATCGGTGGCATGAGCGGCCATTTCGAACTAAATGTGTTCAAGCCTCTCATAATAGCCAATTTCCTCCACTCGGCTCGCCTTATCGCTGATTCCTGCATTAGTTTTGACGAACATTGTGCTGAGGGAATCGAACCCAATCTTCCCCGAATTCAGATGCATCTGGACAATTCCCTCATGCTTGTGACGGCCCTCAATACCCGAATTGGTTACGATAAGGCAGCTACGATTGCAAAGAAGGCACATGCTGAAAATACAACGCTTCGCGAGGCTGCCCTCAGTCTCGGATACCTAAACGGCGAGGATTTCGACGCCTGGGTCAATCCGAGAGATATGCTTGGTGGGGGATAGGAAGAAAAATACCTTTTGTCTCTTGGCGGCTTTACTGCTGTACGGCAACCATCAGCTCACGGGCTTTTTCTAGGGACAGATTACTTCCTAAAGCGGAGGAAAACACGTAAAGCTGAAGACCCTGGACCACCACATAGCGAAAGTGATAGGTGGCTTTGTCCTGGGGCACCTGTTCGTAGATGAAACCATTTTCGTCTTCCTCCATAATGCGGGTAAAGAAAATGTTGGCCTTCACGTCTTCCAACTGTAAATGCTTATTCCACGCTAGATCATCGGATTCTGCGGGCAGATTCTGGACGGTCATCTCAAACCAGGCATCCTCATCCTTTCCCTTAATGGTCACTTCGGTTATGTTTCCGGCGGTGCGTCGCTGTATGGAAGCCCCTTGCGGCATGCGCACCTGTAGGGGAATTCCTTGAGCAAGCAGGCTGGTAGCTCCTTTCGCTGGGCTACCCGCAGGCTTACTGCATTGGAGCATCAGCAAGGGCAGGGCAAACAGGACTGCATGTATTATCCTCTTCATGTTTTGTACCTTTGACGGTCAAAAGTAGCGAAAGGGACTGAATTCCCGGGAATCATCATTTCTCCCCCTCATGATAAAGAGCCTGCAAATCCGCAATTACGCGCTCATAGAATCCCTGGACATTGTTTTTCCACCGGGGCTGACGGTTATCACGGGTGAAACGGGAGCCGGTAAATCGATTTTGTTGGGTGCGCTTGGTCTTGTCATGGGGCAGCGTGCAGACTCTCGGGCCTTATTTGACGAAGAACTCAAGTGCGCAGTGGAGGCTTGCTTCGCTATTGCCCCTTATGGTCTGGCTCCCTTTTTCGAACGGCACAGAATCGGGTATAGCGATGACCTGGTCATTCGACGGGAATTGACACCGGCGGGTAAATCGCGCTCTTTTGTCAATGATACCCCGGTAACCATCAAGGTATTACAAGATTTGAGTGCTGAACTGATTGACCTCCATCAACAGTTTGATACCGGAGATATTCAAGATTCTCTTTTTCAAATGAAAATGGTGGACGCCCTGGCAGGGAATGCCTCGCGTTTAGCAAAGTATCGGGTGGTATTCTCCAATTGGTCAAATTTAGTGAAGCAGCGGGAGGAAATCTTGCAGATGAGCCAGGCTACCGCTCGGGAGATTTCCTTTCTGGAATTCCAATTGGACGAACTCTCTCGCGCCGAACTGATTCCCGGTGAGGAAGATTCCTTAGAGGAAACCCTATCCAGGCTATCTCATGCCGAAGATATACGCCGCGGTCTAAGCCTGGCTGTCCAGGTTATGGAAGAGGATGAATCACCTGTTCTGGGGCGCATCTCGGAGGTGGTTCAGGCGCTGAATCAGATTCGCCGCTTTGATGAAGAGGTTGGCGCGCTTTACGAACGCCTGGTTTCCTTGCAGATAGAGCTCCGCGATTGGAACCGCGACGCGGAGCGACGGGCCGAGGGCATTGATTTTGATCCGGACCAGCTTCGTATGGTTCAGGACCGTCTGGACATGCTTAATCGCTTGCTACAGAAACACCAGGTTCAGAGTTCCGCTGAACTGATCCAGCTTCGTGAGGACCTTAGCTCCCGATTAGCGAGTTTTGCTAATCGAAATATGGACATCGCCGATCTCGAATCCCGTATTGCTGGTCTTTTCGATGAGTTAGAGGAAATTGCCACCGATTTATCGACAAGTCGAAGGGCCGTCTTGCCAGCCTTTCAGGAAAAAATCCATCAGCGGCTTTCGCTACTTGCGCTGGAGAATGCACGGCTGGAAATCCAATGTGAGGCAACCGAAAGACCCGGTCCCTTCGGGAAAGACCAGTTTCAGTTTCTTTTTTCCGCAAACAAGGGAAGCAGGCTTCTGCCAATCAGCGATGTCGCCTCGGGTGGGGAATTGTCGCGCCTTTCGCTGGTCGTCAAATCACTGGTAGCTACATCCATTCCTCTGCCCACCCTTGTTTTTGACGAAATCGACGCAGGGGTGTCCGGAGACGTCGCACTGAAAATGGGCAATATCCTTCGGGAGCTTAGCAATGGACATCAAGTCATCACTATCACCCATTCGCCCCAGGTTGCTGCCCGGGCCGACACCCATTACTTTGTTTATAAAGAGGATACAGGGAACCGTACCGTCACGGCCTTGCGCCCATTGGATCAGGAGGGCAGAGTTTTTCAATTGGCCTGTATGCTTAGTCAACATCCCCCTGGACCCTTTGCTTTGGAAAATGCCCGGGAATTGCTGGGTCTGTGAAGAATTCGTAAGTTTGTTTTCCAATAAAGACATCTAGTATGGCGCACGCGTTGTTGAAGGGAAAGAGGGGCGTAATTTTTGGTGCCCTTGACGATAAATCCATAGCCTGGAAGGTAGCAGAGCGCTGTGCAGCCGAGGGGGCCTCGCTCACGCTAACCAATGTACCGGTGGCACTTCGCTTTGGTGAGTTAGATAAGTTAGCGGAAAAATTGGGTGCCAGTGTCATTCCGGCAGACGCCACCAGTGAGGAGGATTTGGAGATGCTGTTTCGGAAATCGCAAGAAATCCTTGGTGGGAAAATCGACTTCGTGTTGCATTCTATCGGAATGTCCCTTAATGTGCGCAAAAAACGGGAGTACACCGACTTGAACTACGATTTCATGGCCAAAACCCTCGATATTTCCGCTATATCTTTTCACAAAACAATGCAAACCCTCTGGAAACTGGATGCCATGGCAGAAGGGGGGTCCATTCTGGCCCTCACCTATATAGCTGCCCAGCGCGTTTTCCCCGATTATAGCGAAATGGCGGAGAGCAAGGCCCTGCTTGAATCCTTTGCCCGTAGCTTTGGCTACCATTGGGCGACACGAAGGAAAGTGCGGGTCAATACCGTATCCCAGTCGCCAACGGTTACCACGGCAGGTTCCGGGGTAAAGGGTTTTGATGTTTTCTTTGACTATGCCAACAGGATGTCTCCCCTAGGTAATGCCTCCTCAGCGTCCTGTGCCGATTTTTGCGTTTGCCTGTTTTCCGACCTTACGCGAATGGTGACTATGCAAAATCTTTATCATGACGGCGGCTTTTCGCAGATGGGCATGAATCCGGCGCTGTTGGACACCTAGATGCCTGCCCGGTCTTTCCTCACCTGGATTTTTTTCTTCCTGGCAGGAGTAACCCTGCAGCCCCTTGGTGCCCAAAGACCAGGGTCCGGAGGTAGCGGTAGCTTTCCCGGTGGAGGACAGGGTGGATTTCCGGGGAGTGGCCGGGGAGGCAGTGCCCCGGGCGGAGGAAATCAGCGGGAAATCGAACTGGATACCTTTCCCATTGCTTTCCACCTTCCAAATGCTAGGAAGTCGGTGATACCATTTCGCGATACAGGCTTGGGGAACGATTTTCATCAGCACGATCCGGCCCGACGGGAGCGATTCGATTATTTCCACCTAGGTTATCCCGGATCAGCAGCCTATCCCCTCTATTTTGAGCCACTTCGCAGAAAGGGGTTTGATTTAGGGATTCACGCTTTTGATTTGTATCTTCTTCGTGCCGACCAGATACCAATCTATCAACTTGAACGGGCTTTCACTCAGGCCACCTTTTACCAGACAGGGGAGCAGAACGATGGCTATTTTGGCATTCAGTTCAGCCGCAATTTTTCTAAGGGACTCAATTTGTCCCTGAATTACCGGCGGATAAACCAACTGGGTCCATCGACACATTTTAGCAGTCAAAAAGGCAAGGTATCCTCCCTAGGCCTTAGTTTCTGGTGGCAGCCGCCCGGAGGTCGTTATACAGGTTACCTGCTGTTAGCCTCCAATGAGGGAGACCATAAAGAAAATGGTGGGATCACCCGGCTGCCTGATCCTGGGGCCGACTTTTTCTCCTTGAGTCTGGCAGAGGTCCGCACGAAGACAGGAACAGCAGCCTATCATTTTCAGGATATTGGCCTTCGCCAGTTTTTTACCTTACTTCCGCGAAAGCCGGCAAAACAACCTGGGAGTCTAGGGGCTCCTGAAGAGGATCCATCCAAAACCTCTCCCGGCAACCGAGGCAATGAAAACCCCGCCTCATCACCCGATAAAACAAGTTTGCCCGGCGTACAGGATAGCCAGGGCTCGCCCAGTCCCTTTGAGACTAAAACCAATGCTATACCAATTGGTACACCGGGTAATAATAGGGGTTCACCCGGCACATCCTCCATAGCAATCCAACCGCCACCGAATGCCTTTCTACAGGCAGTCCACCGCCTGGGATGGCGGGACCAGGGTTACCTCTATTTTGATAACCAGCTTACGCCCGCAAGTTCAGAGGGGCTTTACCGGGCTTTTTTGACCGATTCGCGTGGTATGCGCCATCAGATCAGGGTTCAGACACTTGAAAATTACCTCGGCTTGCACACTGCTGCTGGCAAGGGTTGGCGGTTAGAGCTGGATGCCGGGTTGGGGCAGTACCTTCACTTTCTGCGCGGTGAACCTCTCGATTCTCAGGTTCACAATCTGGCCCTCGAAGGCGTAGTATCCATGAAAAAAGGAGACCGGCTTACCCTGCTGGGAGAGGCAAGCTTGCAGTTGCTTGGCAATCGGGGCGATTACCAGGTATCCGGTCAGCTCGCCCTGAGCTTGGGTAAAGGGGCCCGGCTTGGTCTTTCTGCCTTGCATCAGCGCGCAGCCACCGACCTGATGCAACAGCGATTCTTCGTTTCCCAGCGACTCCTTTGGGACAACGCATTTGCCAAAACTACCACCACACGCTTAAGCGGAACGATGGAAATGCTGCCTTGGCAAAGCAGTCTGGGCGCAGATATAACCTTGTTGACCAACCCTGTTTATTTTGACACCGAAGGCAAACCGATGGTTTTCACCGGGTCGGTGCCGTTGCTTCAGGCCTGGCTTAAGCAGCAAATTCGGCGGGGTATCTTCAACTGGGAGGGGCAAATTGCTCTGCAAATCACCAGTAATCCAGAGGTGATTCCACTTCCATTAGGATGGACAAGGCAAACGCTAAGTCTGGATACCCGCCTGTTCAAAGTGCTTGAAACCCGGCTAGGCCTGGAATTGAGGTATTTCACCCCTTTTCGAGCCTTGTATTACTTTCCGCTAACGGCCCAGTTCCAACGCACCGAATCATCGCCTTACGCGCCATATCCTCTCCTTGATGCCTTCGGTAGCTTTAAGGTGACCAAATTCCGCATTTTTCTAAAATGGGAAGATGCGCTTGCTCCCCTTCTACCCACCCGGTACGCTCAGGTGCACAGCTACTTTTTTCCTAATGGTGGCCTCCGCCTAGGATTCCGCTGGCGCTTCTTTCAATGAATAGCTACAACGCGCTTAGTGCCGGGGTTGGAAAATCCAGGACATGGCAAAGGTGCCTGCTGTAAGGAGCACGGCCATTGGGGTGCCCGGCTTGACAAGCATGAGCAGGGTGCCTATGGCCATAAGGGAAAAGACTTGATTGTAATGGGCCTTCAAAAGGGGCGGCAAACCCTCAGCGGATGCTGTTTCCCCCAGGCTTCGAAGGGATGGCGCCAGGCGCCCAAAAACTGCTGGGATAATGAGCATTGTGGCCAAAATAGAAAGGTCGAGCCAGCCAAGAAACCAACCCCATCCTTCGTAAAGAAGAGCGATTCCAGAAGCCACCAGCCCAAGGACACCGAGTGGAATCAGCCACAATCCAGCCTTCGCCAACCGTAAATCTCGCTTTTCCGGTGCCTGGCGTACGGCCGCGCGGGCTGCCTTCATAGACATGTACCCCCCGCCCCAGAGTAGAAGCGTGCCCAGGATGTGGAGTCCGTAAAATTTGTCGTGAAGGGTCATCGGGGCAGGATTTTCGATGCTAATTTACACTTCACTCGGTCAAAACGACCCCAAACACTGGATTTTTTGTTCACCGGTTAGGTCACCAAGGTCTGGAATCTCCGCAAGGACTGCCAACAGTCCTTGCGGAGACGCTGGATAATCGGCAAATTTGCAGGGCTTCGTATCCCCACTAATCGTATGCAACCTCAGTTGGAGAAGATAGATCCTGCATTTGGCAATTCCTTTACCCTGCGGTCTTTTATCGGACATTCGGAAAAGGAAATGGCCAGGTGGCATTTCCATCTGGAATACGAAAAGGTGTTTAGCAGCGGCGGAAAAGGAAAGCGACACATTGCACAACATACCTCCCACTACGAAAATGGCGACCTCTTCTTTTTGGGGCCCGATTTCCCCCATTTTGGCTTTACAGAGAGGATAGAACCCGGCGAAATTGGGATTGTCGCGCAAATGGGTCAGGATTTCCTGGGGTCACAGTTTTTTAGTTTGCCGGAAATGAAAGGTATCAGTGCCCTTTTTGAAAAATCAAGGACAGGCATCGTTTTTCATGGGCAAACCAATTGCCACGTTGGGGGTTTGCTGATGTCCATGCTGGAGATGGAACCCTTTTCTCGACTGATGACCCTACTCCGGGCCCTGCAGATTTCAGCTCAATCCGAAGAATATACCTTGCTCAACGTGCAGGGTTTTTCCGTGGAAGTCAACAACCGGCATATGGAGCGTATGAATGCCATTTACAGGTACGTGGAAGATAATTTTGCCGGGGATTTACGTTTGGATCAGGCCGCAGCTGCGGTAAATCTATCTGTACCCGCCTTCTATAGGTATTTTCGAAAACTGACGAACAAGACCTTTACCCAACTTGTCAATGAGGTGCGCATTGCGCATGCAGTGCAAATACTTCGGGAGAGCCATTTGCCCATTTCTGAGATATGCTTTGCCTGCGGCTTTACCAATTTATCCTATTTTAATAAATCTTTCCACACCATCACCGGGCTTAGTCCCCGTGCCTACCGGGATGCGGGAAAAAAACTAATTATCGATCGGTAACAAATTGCCCATGAACTGCTCCCTGAACAAACGACTCCTCTCAGCCGGAGTCCTCCTTTTCCTCCTTTATTCTTGTGTTGATCCGGGTCGCCGAGACGCCTTGTGCCGCACCTGGCAATACGATTTGCTGGCCACCAGACAGGAATTGCACAAGCGACAGGCAGATGACTTGACTATGGAACTGATGGAAACCTGGATGCTGGAAAAACAATTTTCCGAATTGGTCTTCGACCGCAACGGCTCATTCCAGATGCGTTGGCGTGACTTGCTCACCTCGGGAACCTGGAGATTTCGGCGCGGGGGAAAACACCTTCAGATTATCATCGGGGAGAAAAAACAATTGCTGAGCATAGATCGCATTTCCCCGGATAGCCTCATTCTTACACCCCTTACCGAAGAGGCGGACTTTACCCGGGTGTTGGTAGTCAAGAACTCATGAGAGCTTGGACCAGCTTGCGCGATTTCGCATAGGCCGGCCGCGATTCACCAACCTGTAACCACGGGCTGACGACCTTGTAATCAGATTCGTTGTACTCGTAGATAGACCAGTCATTGTGCACGTATTCCAGCGCTGTAAGGCTCTCCACCCAATCGCCCGAATTCATGTAGGTGACTTCACCCGATGCAGTCTTTACCCTGCGTATTTGGGCTTTGTGGATGTGGCCGCATATAACAAAGTTACAGCCTTGATTGGCTCCAAGCTCGATGGCATTCTGTTCGAAATCATCGACAAATTTCACCGCCTTCTTTACACCTTCCTTTACTTTTTTGGCAAAGGACATAGGGTTCCAGCCCAGCGCTAGGCGTATGCGATTGATCAGGCGATTCATTACAATAAGCCAATCGTAGCTTTTTCCTCCGATTTTAGCCAGCCATGGCGATATATTAATGGAGAAATCGAAGACGTCGCCGTGAAAAATAAGGTATTTCTCCCCGTGAATTTCCAGTTCGAGTTTGTCCCTAAGGTGAATGCTGCCATTGTTGAAGTCGGTGTAATGCCTTAGGGCATCGTCGTGATTCCCAGTCAGGTAGTAAATCTCAGTGCCTTTGGAAGCCATTTTCAAGAGTTTCTGGATTACCCGGAGGTGATCTGCCGGGAACCAGTTTTTTCGGAACTGCCAGATATCGATGAAATCGCCGTTCAGGATGAGGGTTCTTGGTTTTATACTGCCGAGGTATTCGAGCAATTCCTTGGCGTGACAGCCATAAGTGCCCAGATGCACGTCGGAAATAATAGCGATATCCAGTTCTCTTTTCATAGTTGTAGCTTCAGGGCGAATTTGCTCCGTCTATGTTAACTGTATATGAACATCGTATTATAAAAATATTAATAAGACAGCTTGATACTAATATTTGGTGTGATTCCCAGTCCTTGGATTTCTGTACCAACGACTTGTTCTTTTTCTGGCATGGTGGCTAAATAGGTGCCGGGTATCTGAAAAACGAATTGCCGGTATTGCACATTCTGGCGATTGAGAAGATTGAACACGGAAGCCTCTAGCGTAAGTCTGGTTTTTCGGCCAAGAGCAAAGTTGATGCTACCACCCACATCTAAGCGTCGGTAGCTTTCCAAATAGCTCAACCGATCGATCGGATTAGCCCTTGTCCGCCAGTTATTGGATTGGCCCGCTCCTGACGGCTGATTCTGTCCCTTGGCTTCTTGGCTGCCCAAAATCTTAGCAAGATCAGTGAAAGGTCGCCCGCTCCCAAGCACATAAGCGGCAGAAAAATCAAAGCGACCAAGGTGTAGCAATCCGTTCATTTTGAGCAGATGACGCCGGTCAAGGGGTGAAGGAAAGGGCTTGCCTCCATTGATTTCCCGGAACTGCTGGGTGGATTGGCTTAAGGTGTATGCCATTGATCCTGAGCCTTTTATACCGTTGTAACGGAGGAATACATCGAGGCCCCGGGTAGTTCCTTTTCCCTTAAAGAGGACAAATGGTGCAGGGCCGGGGGCCAAATTATCCTCCGGCCGGAGTGGTTGGTTGACGGTTAAGGCTTGCTCCAGGACTCCCTGACTATGCCTGGAATAACCCTCCAGGTCAAATTCCCAAAGTTTTCCCCGGGCATGTGTTCCCAGCATGGTTTGCCAGCTTCGCAACACCGGGAAATCCGTCCCGCTAAGTACCCGGTAAGTATGATTTCTACCATACCGATCTTCGTGGGTAAGCTGGCGTAGAAACTGAAAATACCGGCCAGCCGAACCTTTCAGCTTCCATTGAGAGGAAGGCTCCCCATAACTGAAGCTTAGCACAGGGGTAAAATAAAGGTTTTGACCGAAGTGGTTCAATCGGGCTCCTGCCTGAAGAGAAAACGTTTCCCAGGATCGGTCCCATTCGGAAAAAAGGGCGGTCTGCCAACGGGAATCCTGACCTTCCAGAGGACGGATATCATCCTGCACTACCTGGTAACTTACATTGTGGCGTAAAGCCTGCCACCCAAAGGTCCAGGCGATTCCCGATTCGGGTTGGAATCGGCTTGCCCAGGTAATTTCGCTTCCAGCCACCTCATTTTGATGGGCATTGTGAAAGAGATACGTTTTGGGCGGGGCTTGTTCAGGGAGGATTCGGAACTGGTTACTTAGGGCGGCATCCATCCTAAAGACAGAGCTCGAAAGTAGGAGGCTGTGGTTCCATTGGTCGTCCGGACGAAATTGCCACCGGAGGGAGGCTCCGGTATTCTGCCAAGAGGTTTCTTCCCTGAAATTTTCCCGGCGCAGATAGGTCGTCTTACCGCGCGTAAATCGCGAACTCTTCTCGAAGGCGTAATTCATCCCATCAGATCCGGAAAAAAAGGCCACGCGTAAATCTTGTCGGCTGCCTAGCTGCCAGGTCCATTTCCCTTGAAAATCGCGGAAGGCATAGTTCGGGGTGTAGGCCGCCACCTCGCGAAGTATGTCGCCTTTTATTTCTGGCCTGTAAAAGACAGGCGAAACGGATTGGCTCCGCAAAGCGCTGAAAAGCGGGGAGTTTCCAAGATTTCCATGCGAAGTCCTTGCGGAAAACAAAACCTGATGACCCGGTGCGGGTTGACCAGATATCAGGCCCTGAGCAGTTAACAAATTGCTGCTTAAATTTCCTGAGAATCCAGCCTGATTTTTTGGGGAAAGGGAGTGTAGTTCCAGAACAGACGAGGTCTGCGCACCGTAAGATACGGGAAGGGCATTCCTATAAAAATTGACCTGCCCCACGGCGTCGCTGTTCATTACGGAGAAGAAGCCAAAAAAATGGGAAACCTGGTGCAGCTTGATGCCGTCCATAATTACCAAATTTTCCTCATCATTTGCACCCCTCACGGATAGTCCTGCGGCGTAATCGGACGTAGCATCTACACCAGGTAGATATTTCATGGCGCGCAGGATATCTGACCCTGCAACAAATGCAGGGACTCCTTTCCAAAAATCGGTTTGCAGCCGCAGAAAACTGCCATCATCCTTGAGGAGAAGGGCCGGCTGCCGGGCGCTCACCTCCACAATTGGCAGGGGTTTCACCTCTGGAGTGAGGGCAATAGTCCATGGCCCCTCTCGATGGGCAGGGAAATCCTGGGTTTTTGAGGAATACCCCATTGACCGGAAGGTCATCTTCTCCCGGGAATCCACCCAACCGGCAAAGTTGCCCTTTGCATCGGCAGCGAAGCCCAGATTACCGGACAAAACATCGGCATAGGGTAGGGGTTCCCCGGTCCAGCTATCTACAATACGTCCAACAATGTGGGTAAGGTCTTTGGTGCTTTCCTCAGAAACTGTGGATCTAACCCTAGGCCGAAGAAGGACGGCCTGACCGTCGGGTCTGTAAACTTCCAGCGGGAGTGCACTGCTGATTTGGTCTAGGGCCATTTGCAGATTGCCTGCTTTCAAGATGGTTCCTGGCAAACGAAAGCCGTGTATTGCCTGGGGATCATAACCAAACCGTACCTCGAAGCGGGTTTCCAGGGTTGGGATAATCTGGCTCAGGGGAAGAGCCTGTGTAGCCTGTTGCCCGCTGAGCCAGATAGGTAATAGGCAAACTGGTAGCCAAGCGCTCAAAAAGAAGATGGGTCTCCGGGTAACGAATACATAGCATAGGAGAGGTATCCTAGAAGAAAGCTGGTGGATCGACACCCGGGCGGAAGGTAACCTGCTTGCAGCCGGCGTGTTAGTTTGCAACAATTTTCTTGATAAAGAGCTTACCATCCTTTTCTATACCCTTGAGGTTATGCGGCCAAAGTATCCTTATAAGGGCGTCATCACGGTCCTTATTGTGAAAGGTTGTGGTCAGTCGAAGAGTTTCCAGGTCTTTGGGAAGAAATACCTCCATGTTGTATTGCCGGGAAAACTCGTCGAGGACGGTTCGTAAAAGAGCGTTTGAAAAGCGGAAATCGCCACGAAGCCAAGCAGGCGATATTCCCGCTGGACGATTGCGGGCTGGTGTTAGTTTTTGGCCGGCAAGCTTCATGGTCTCCTGTCCGCCGCTTAGGAAAATCGATTGGCGGGCATCGCCAACCTTTACTTTTCCACTATGGCAGGAAACAATTATTCCTTCCGGCCGGCTGCGGACATTGAACGAGGTTCCCAGTACCCGTACCGTAGCATGTGGGGTGACGACGCGGAAGGTATTTCCCGGGCGGACCCGAAAGAATGCCTCCCCATCCAGATTTGTCCGGCGAAAGGTGCCCCAGTGATTACTTTGGTAGGTCAGTTGGGACATCGCATTGAGGGTAACGCGGGAATAATCCGGCAAGGTGACGAGGCGTTGGTTTCCAGGACCAACCTTCCAGGAAATGCTAAAGGGAAGGAGTCCCCAGGCCAGGAAAAGGAGGATGACTGCAGCAGCTGCCGCAGCAGCATAGCGAAATGGGAACTTCAGGCGGCGAATGCTCTTTGGCCGAGATACCTGATGGCTGAGCGATGTCTGGATGCGGATCCACACGTTTTCGAGAAAAGGATCTTCAGCAGGAACCGGCGAATCTTGAAGCAGCAGGACCAGGTTGCGGGCTGCCTCAACCTCTTCCTGAAGGGCGGGATACTGGGCCAGCTTTTGTTCCCAGTTTGCGGTATCCTCTGGATCTTTATGTTTCACCCAGCGGATGAAGGAAGGGTCTTCGGCAATTTCTAGGAAAGAGGGTAGTTTTTCTCCCATAGATTCATTGTAAAAAAAGTTCATCGAGGTAGATTCTCCTGTTCCTTGCGGCATAAAGCATCCGGCAAACTCCATTCCCACTCTGCATCATACTGGCGCAGGTGCCATCTGCGTTTCGAGTATCGAGGTGGCGGCGGTCGAGTGCACAGTGGCCCAATTCATGGAAAATGACGTATTCTTTTTCAAGGTCAGTGGCCCTATTCCACCAGGCGCTGTCAACGAGAACTTGCTTGGTACCGGAGGTAAACTGATTGCAGCGTCCATGGGTACCGCCATCTAGAGGAACAATATTGCCGCTGAGGTCATTCATTCGGACTACGCGACCCCTTCGTTGGCCCTCCTGGACAAATGCATCAAAAAAGGACTTCAGTCGGGCGTCGGTGACGGGCTCCGTAAGCGTCGCATCGGAGGTGCAAGCAACCAAGACAAAAGCGATGAAAGCTATGGCGGGGAATTTTGCCATAATACCGGTTTTCTCTACAAGGAGATTGGGTGCCATTCTGTACTCATTTTCCGAAAAGAAATACCAACCCCGATCCCGGCAGGACAGCGGCTAGGAAACCAAGGACCTTTCGTAGACCTTCCAAGGTACGGGTAAGCAAGTTGCGGGCAGATTGGTACTGAAGTCCCATGATCTCAGTTATCTGGGGATAATCCATTTCGGCCTGGAAGCGGAGATGCAGTATTTCCTGCTGCCGGGGGCTCAATTGACGAATAGCCTGGGCCAGGCGTTCCGATTTTTCGTTCGATTCCTCGGTTTCAATCCATTGGTTTTCTATGGAAAATGCCACCCTATCAGGGATATCCTCCTCAGGTAAAATGGATCGGGTCTGGCTTTCTTTCACCAGAGTCCGCACCAAGCGGCGGCGAAAAGAAACGAACAGGTATTTCCTTATATGGTCCGTGGCGCCCAGATTATCCCTTGTCCGCCATAATTCGACAAAAAGGTCCTGAAGGCAATCGGCAATAAGATTGCTGTCGGCGGTGAACTTCCGGCCATATCCACGCAAAGCGACTGCCTCCCTTCGGAAAATTGCTTCCAGGGCTGCTGGGTCTCCCCCTTTAAGTTGTGCCCAGAGGAGGGCATCGTCGGAAGGTAACATGGCTGTCGTAAAAAAAACAAAACTAGGTGATTTTTTTTGGCTCATGGGTACAAGCGGAGCCTTCTTGCCTTGAAGGAGTATTGTCAAACCCAAAACACAATCCTATGACAAACCGATTTTTTCAGTGGGGGAGTATGATGGCCATTTCGGCTACGCTTTTCCTGAACAGCTGTGAGATGTTGGACGCTGACATCGCGCTTAGCGAAGATTTCAATCCTGTTGAGAAACTGGCCTTCGGACTGGCAGGTCATCCCGGAGCCTTCAAGCCAGGTCCTGGACTAGAACACAAGGGTCAACCCGGACGGTGTTTTGAAATCGTGTTTCCCGTAACCTTGGTGTATCCAGATAAAACAACCAAGGTGGCTGCCAGCAAAGAGGCCTTCAATACCCTTCTTGAAGATTGGAAAAAGGCAAATTCTGGATCTAAGGCTCGTCCCGTTCTGGCATTCCCCTTTGAAGTAACCTTGCTGGACGGTAGCACGGTGACAGTTGAAAATGAGGATGGTCTAAAAGCACTCGCAGAGACCTGCAAGCCCGAAGGGGCCCCTCGGGGTGGTATCTGCGGAGGTTGCTTCACGCCGGTTTTTCCTGTGACCATTTCCTTCCCCGATGGAACAAGCAAGACTGTGAATTCGGCAGAAGCTTTTAAGGCAGCTATGGAGGGCTGGCGAAATGCCAATCCGCAAGCTACGGGGCATCCCCAAATTGTCTACCCTTATTCTGTAAAGGTAAAACGGGACAGCAGTATCGTCCTGCTGAAAAATGCCGACGACCTTAAGGCGCTGCTGGCAGCTTGCAAGGAAGAAAGACCCCACCGGCCTTCCTGCTTTAGCATCGTTTTTCCCGTGACGATAGTTTATCCGGATGGCAAACAGGAAAGCGCCACTGACCAGAAAGACTACGTAGAAAAGGTCAGAACCTGGCGTAGGAACAATCCAAATGCTCAGGGCAGACCCGAGATGAAGTTTCCGATAACCCTGAAATTCACTAATGGGACTACCCGGAGTGTGGCGTCGATGGAAGAGTGGAAGGCTGCTGCCCTAAGCTGTCGAAACTAAAGGACTTTTTGTTTTCAGATTGCGTAATGTGTTGCAGGGTTGTCGGATGTATGCATCCGACAACCCTTTTTTCTTTTGTCACCAAATGCCGGGAACCTTTTCCTGATTTCGTTCCCGTGTGGGAAATCCGGTACCTAGGGCCTGCGGGGATATACCCATTTGAAGAAGGAGACGGGTGTAGGATTCCTGGGTCAGGTGGCCGGTGCTGAGCTGGGACCGGATTAAGGTGATACCGGGTTTGCTGAAAAGATAATTCTGACTTCGCCAAAGATTCAGGTTGAAGGGAAATGCGGACAGTAGGTTAAGCATGTCGGATAAATGTTGGCATTTTTCCTCTGCATCTTCGCCAGCTTTGGCAACCCCTTGCAACAAGCTGTAGATTTTTTTGTTTGCGACGTAAATAATTTGGTCTTTCTCCGAAAGCTTGAAAGACCATTCCCGAATGGCCCTAAGGATTGACTCCAGTTGCATTTTGTCGGGCATAGGAGCAGCGAGTATTTCCTTAAGTTCCAATTGATGAACATAGGCGGCTGCCTCGAGAAAAGGTGCCGGGATGGGCATATCAATTTCGCGCAGGCCCTGCATAAGCGGAAAGGTTTGTGCGAATACACCCCGATAGGCAAAGGCCACGGACTGCAGGCTCTGCTGATTGATTAACCCGATAATTTTGCGCTTTTCATCGCGGAACAAGTGGTGAATGGAGAAACGCTGACCACCGCAATGGTTTTGCATGATGCCGAGGATACGCCCCGAATTGTCACTATTTATGGCAGCATCTATCACCCGAATCATTTTATCGAAGGATTCCGGGGGTATATCCAGGTCAATCTGACCCTCTAGATTGAATTGGCCGAGGTACATGGCGGCAAAGGAAAACTCCTTTTCCTGAAAGGTTGTCAGGGAGAGAATGGAGGTTCTGCCCGCGGCGATGAGGTAGTTTCCTGTCTTCCAACGTTTGAAATGAAGGCTACGCATTCGATAACTAAACAAGGACAATTCTTCCGGATAGTCCTCAAACAACGAGGACGCGGCAAAGTGCATTCCCACCCTTTCCAGGGAAACGGCAGCAGGTATAACCTTTTCCTTATAGCTGACTGCACCGTTTGCATACACATTGCTGGGAATTTCTGTCAGACGCCGCAAAAAATCGGCACGTAGTTGTGCGGGAGTCACCTGTTCGGCGTAAACCATGGCCCGGTGTGCGTATTGCAGAATTTGGTCTGTTTCCAGGCCGGAAACCTCGTCGAAAAACCATCCACAGCTGGTGAACATAAGCATGGCATGCCGCTGCATCTCAAGCAAACGCAGGAGATTTACCTGATCGCTATCGCTTAACCGACCCAGGGCATGGGTGGCGAAAAAGGATTGTATTTTTTCCTTTGAGCGGTCGAGAATAATGCAGATGTAGTCGTTTCGTGCTGCCCAGGAATCTTTCAGGAATGGGTTTGCCTGCTGTTCGAAGAGGGGAATCAGTTGATCGCGCAGGCCATCGAGCACCTTGCGAAGGGGGGCGCGCCATTGCTGGTGCCAGCTTGGGTTTCCCCCCGTATGGCAACCGCAATCGGACCGCCATCGCTCCACCCCATGGACGCAACTCCAACTGCTTTCTGCATGAATCTGAACTTCCATTTCTGGTGGGAATCTGGCCAAAAATTGTCCGTAATTGGTGAGTGCGACCTGCTCGTCGGAAAGCAGGGCTTCCAGGCACGAAGCCAAGGCCATTTCTCCATGAGCATGATGGTGACCATAACTTTCCCCATCGGTGGCCACATGGCAAAGCTGGGGCTTGTTATCAGCATCAAAAACGCTTAAGCAACGCTCGGCCAGCTTTCTACCGTCATGAAGAAGCCCGCCAAAAGCGACGGCTTGCGCAATGTTCCCGTCGTAAAAGAAAAGGGAAATATGCTTGCCGGAAGGGAGTGGGCAAAGGTAAGCCTGCCTGGTATCGAGTGGTGTATGTTGAGTGGAAATCCAGTCTGAAGCGCCAATTTTCCGGAATGCTTTGGCCTGTCGGGGAGCTAGGATAGTGTACCGGATGCCATGCAAGGCAAGCAGTTCCAAGGTTTCCGTGTCCACGGCGGTCTCTGCAAGCCACATACCCTCCGGGGACCGCAGGAATCGGGACTCGAAATCGCGAATCCCCCAGATAATCTGCGTCTCTTTGTCCCGGCGATTGGCTAGGGGCATGATGATGTGATTGTACACCTGGGCTATGGCTGAACCATGGCCACCAAAGTGCTGCATACTTGCCCGGTCAGCGTCCAGGATAGCTTCGTAAGACCGATGCTCCTCCTTTTCCATCCAGGCTAGCAGGGTGGGGCCAAAGTTGAAACTCATGTGGGCGTAATTCGAAAGGATGCCCTTGATTTCCTGCTGGTCACTTAGAAGGCGAGCAGCTCCGTTAGGCGCATAGCACTCGAAATTGATGCGTTCATTCCAGTTGTGGAATGGGTGGGCAGACTCCTGGTACTCCACCACTCCAAGCCAGGCATTTTCCCGGGGAGGTTGATAAAAATGGCCATGTAGGCAAACGAATTTTTTCGGGTCTGAACGCAACATGCTATATTGGACTTTTTCTAGTCGTAAATGTAACTACCCATGCGTTATCCCGGCTTATGGTCAGGACTTATTTGCCTGCTAACTTGGGGATGGCTTCCCGGCCAGGCTCCGGAAAAGTGGAACTCGGCGAGGGTTTTCCACGAAATCAAGAAACTTCGTTTTTTGGGATCAGCCCTTTATGTAGCAGCCCATCCGGACGATGAAAACACCCGCCTTATTACCTACCTTGCTAATCATCGAAAAGCCTCCACGGCTTATATCTCTCTGACTCGTGGGGACGGTGGCCAAAACCTAATCAGTCCGGAATTGAGGGAAATGTTGGGGCTTATCCGCACCCAGGAATTGCTTGGGGCCCGCCAGATTGATGGCGGCCGCCAGTTTTTCTCCCGGGCCAACGATTTTGGTTTTTCCAAACACCCCGACGAAACCTTCCGCATTTGGGAAAAAGAAAAGGTTTTGGAAGACCTTATCGCGGTTATTCGTTATTGGCAACCAGATGTCATCATTAATCGTTTCGACCATAGAAGCCCGGGGCGCACCCATGGCCACCACACGGCCTCGGCCATGCTAGGGGTGCAAACCTTTCGCATGGCGGCAGATCCCAGTGTATTTCCGAAGCAAGCTGGGAGACTGGGACTATGGCAGCCTCGCCGCCTATTCTTTAACACCTCCTGGTGGTTTTACGGAAGCCAAAAAGCATTTGATGAGGCTGATAAATCGAAACTCCTGTCTATGGAGGTAGGGGTGTATTATCCCCTGTTGGGTAAATCCAACAATGAAATTGCCGCTGAAAGCCGCAGTATGCACAAAAGCCAGGGCTTTGGTTCCTTGGGTATCCGTGGTTCGGAGACTGAGTATCTCGAATTGCTTGAAGGGGATATGCCCAATGGTGATGACCTATTTGACGGCATCAATACAACCTGGAGCCGGGTGAACGGTGGGGAAAAAGTGGGTGATTGGCTGAAAAAGGCCGAAGACGGATTCTCGCTGGAGAGGCCCCATGAGGTTCTTCCCGATCTTTTGCAGGCACTGGCTGAAATGGAAAAACTCAAAGATGGCTTCTGGAAGCGGGAGAAATCCAGGGATTTGCGCCTCGTCATAAAACAATGTGCTGGTCTTTATCAAGAGGCATCGACAGGGGTGCAGACCGTTGTCCCCGGGGAGGCTATTTCGGTTCAGTTGGAGTTCATTCATCGCAGCCCAGTGCCGGTGACTCTTAAACGCCTGCGATTCGAACCCATTGTGCTGGATACCATGATGGAAAAGAGTCTTTCGGACAATAAACCCTTGAAATTTTCTCGGACCATTGTCCTTCCCGAAAATTTAGGCTACACTAGTCCCTACTGGTTGCTCGACGATTGGACTACGGGGGTCTATCAGGTGAAGGATGAAAACCTTCGAGGATTACCTGAAACCCCTCGCTCCCTGAAGATACGGGCAGAATACCTTATCGGAGGTATGCCATTTGCCCTGGAATCGGATTTAGTTTTTAAGATGGATGATCCTGTAGCAGGAGAGGTCTATCAGCCCGTAGCAGTAGTTCCTCCCCTTACGGCCAATTTCCGGGAGTCGGTCAATGTCTTCGCCAATAGGGACAGTCAGCAACTTCAGGTTGTCGTGCAGGCCTTCCGACCTGGGCAAAATGCTGAGGTGTCCCTCTCCTTACCTCCGGGTTGGAGCGTTTCGCCCCGGTTCCAGGCTGTCCAATTCACCCGGAAGGAGGAAGAGCAGACGCTTTTTTTTCAAGTCACCCCGCCTGCATTTCCATCAGAAGGCTATGCTAAGGTGCGCATGGAAACTAGTAGCGGGCTTTACGACAAAAAAATGATTCGAATACGGCACGCTCATATACCGACGCAAACCGTGCTGGTCTCAGCCCAGGCCAAGGTCGTTCGCATCGAACTTGAGCGTGCTGGAAAGGAGATTGGCTATCTGATGGGTGCCGGGGATGAGGTGCCCGCAGCCATTTCACAGATGGGTTACAAGGTTACCCTTCTTCAACTGAACGATCTTTCGGCGGAAAAGCTCCAAAGGTTTGATGCCGTGGTGCTCGGGGTACGTGCCTACAATACCCTGGACGGCATAGGCTTCCGGCAAAAGGATTTATTTCAATATGCGAACGAGGGCGGCACCGTCATCGTTCAGTATAACACCACTGGGGATTTGCAAGTGGCTGATCATGAACTAGCCCCATTTCCCCTAACCTTGTCCCGCGATCGAATTACTGATGAGGCGGCAGAGGTTACTTTTCTCCAGCCACAGCATGTACTTATGCAGTTTCCTAATCGCCTGAACGAAAAGGATTTTGAAGGCTGGGAACAGGAGCGTGGCCTTTATTTTCCTTCGCGCTGGGATGGCGCCTTTACCCCATTGCTGCGATTCAACGATCCCGGAGAAAAACCCATAGATGGCGCACTGCTCGTTGCCCGTTACGGCAAGGGGAACTATATCTATACCGGACTGTCTTTCTTCAGGGAATTGGCGGCAGGTGTACCAGGTGCCTTTAGGCTTTTTGCCAACTTGCTTTCGGCCGGAAAAGACCTAAGACCTTGATGGACCACACACCCACCCATATACCCGATTCAGAGGAGGATAACCCGCCAATCTTGGGCAGTTGGTTACGCGTATATTTCGTAATTCTTCTTTTTCACGCTTTGCTGCTTTTGCTCTTTACGCTATTCACCCAGTCATTTTCACCTGAAGGGTAAAAAAGGAAATATATGGCAGCAGTTGATTGGCTTGTGCTTGTAGGAACAATTGGATTTATAGTCCTTTACGGCGTTTGGAAAACCCGCGGTGTATCTACGGCAAAACAGTTTTTGCAAGGGGATCACGATTTGAAATGGTGGTCCATCGGCCTATCTGTCATGGCCACCCAGGCCAGTGCCATTACCTTTCTTTCCACTCCAGGCCAAGGATATGAGGAGGGCATGGGATTTGCTCAGTTTTACTTCGGATTGCCCTTGGCTATGGTAATACTCTCGGTTTTTGTACTCCCGGTATACTATCGTTTACGGGTATATACGGCGTATGAATACCTCGAGGGTCGGTTCAATTTGGCTACCCGTATCCTAACTGCTGTACTTTTTCTAATTTCCCGGGGGTTGGCGGCAGGATTGACCATTTTTGCTCCGGCAATTATCCTATCTACGCTGTTGGGTTGGAATCTGAACCTAACCATCCTGGTCCTTGGTCTTGGGGTAGCTTTGTACACGGTGACAGGAGGCACTAAAGCAGTAAGTGTTACCCAATTCCAACAGATGATGATCATGCTTGGGGGGATGGCTGTAGCGGCAGTGGTTCTTGTGTTGCAGTTGCCAGATGAAGTGAATTTGGGAGATGCTATGCGGTTTGCCGGAAGCATGGGTAAACTGGAAGTCGTAGATTTTTCCTGGGATTTGTCCAACAGGTACACCTTTTGGTCAGGGATGATTGGAGGCGTATTTTTATTCCTCAGTTATTTTGGTACAGATCAGTCGCAAGTGCAGCGCTATCTTTCAGGCAAAAGCTTGGCGGAAAGCCGGCTTGGCTTGCTCTTCAATGGCTTGTTCAAGGTGCCCATGCAATTTCTTATTCTGGCTGTTGGAGTCCTTGTTTTTATTTTTTTCCAGTTTCATCGGGCACCTCTTCATTTCAATTCGGGTAACCTGGTTGCGGTTAAACAGGACACCATGCTCGCACGCCGATATGCCGTGCTTGAGGATGCGCACCAGGAATTGTTTGTGCGCAAACGGGAGGCTGTCGAAGCCTATATTGGAGAAATGCGACGATCCGGAATTGCTGCCGCACCGGATCGCCGGGAGGAAGTAAAGCAAATCCTAAGACAAGAGCAGGCCATGCGCAAGGAGGCAGGTTCAATGGTGCTTGAAGCCTCACCTGGGGCATCCACCAAGGATACGGATTACGTTTTTCTAACTTTTGTGCGCGATTTCCTTCCCGTTGGATTGGTGGGTCTTTTGCTGGCGGTAATATTCTCCGCCTCCATGTCTTCTACTTCTTCGGAATTGAGTGCCCTGGCCACCACGACCGTGGTGGATTTGTATAAACGGAATGTGGCGCGGGATCGCTCAGATGCACATTATCTGCTGCTCTCACGCATTTTTACCTTTTTCTGGGCAGGGGTAGCCGTGTTGTTCGCTTTGACCGCCCGCTTGTTTGAAAATCTCATCCAGGCAGTCAATATCATTGGATCCCTATTTTACGGTACCATCCTGGGAATATTCATGACGGGATTCTTCTTGAAAAAGGTAAAAGGCCATGCGGTCTTTCCAGCTGCTCTGGTTACCGAGGGCATCATCTTAGGGTTGTTCTACCTTCAGGAGTCGGGCATGCCCCTGCGACTGGCTGGAAGGGAATGGGTGGTTCAGATCGGTTACCTATGGCTAAATCTTATTGGGTGTGTGCTGGTTATGTCTCTCGCGCTTATGCTCCAGGCTTGGCGCGGGGCTGCCATCCCTTTAGGAAGGTCAGAGGAATGAGCCTGCGGCTGCTTTCGGTTAAAATACTTATATTTAAAGAAAAAGATTTTCTTGGAATCGCAGCCGAACAGAAGCAGCCACTGGTTTGCCCGGGAGGGTAAAGATGGCATCATTTATCGGGCCTGGATGAAGAACCAAGGTATTCCGGCCCATCATTTTGAGGGAAAACCCGTCATCGGGATTTGCAACACCTGGAGCGAACTGACACCCTGCAATGCCCACTTCAGGGAACTGGCTCAAAAAGTAAAGAACGGAATATATGAAGCAGGCGGTTTTCCTGTGGAATTCCCTGTCATGTCTCTCGGGGAGACTCTAATCAAACCCACGGCCATGCTGTATCGCAATCTGGTTAGCATGGATGTGGAGGAAAGTATACGGGCCAATCCTCTGGACGGTGTAGTCCTGCTCTGTGGCTGTGATAAAACCACTCCCTCTTTGGTTATGGGTGCCTGTAGTGTGAACCTACCGACCTTGGTTGTCAGCGGCGGCCCCATGCTTACCGGGAAATATCGGGGAACTGATATCAGTACTTCCGATTTGTGGCGCTTCAGTGAGGCCCAGCGCAAGGGGGATATTTCCCAAAACGATATGCAGGAAGTGGAGGCTGGTATGTGCCGCAGCGCTGGGCATTGTGGGGTAATGGGTACTGCTTCTACCATGGCTTGTATGGTGGAAGCGTTGGGTCTCTCCCTGCCAGGAAATGCAGCGATTCCTGCCGTTGACGCCAACCGTCGGGTTTTGGCGCATCACGCTGGTATGCGCATCGTGGACATGGTGCGGGAGAACCTAAATCTTTCCCGAATTCTCACTCGGGAGGCATTTGAAAATGCCATTGTCGTGAATACTGCCATTGGGGGTTCCACCAACTTTGTCCTGCACCTGCTTGCCATTGCCGGGCGGATAGGGGTGCCCCTCACCCTAGACGACATGAACGACTTGGCCAGGAATATTCCTCTGCTGCTGAACTTGCAGCCCTCGGGAGACTATTTCATGGAAGATTTTTACTACGCCGGGGGCCTCCCTGCCGTAATCCGGGAGCTGGATTCCTTCCTACACGGGGATGTTTTGACCGTTAATGGGAAGTCACTTCGGGAGAATTGCCAAGCTGCTCGATCCTGGAACGACCGCGTCATCACCAAGGTTGATTCTCCGGTGAATCCAATTTCTGGTGTCGCCATCCTCAAGGGTAATCTTTGTCCAAAGGGGGCGGTATTGAAACTCTCAGCTGCCAGCCCACATCTCATGCAGCACAAAGGTCAGGCTATTGTCTTTGAGGATATTGATGATTACAAAAAGCGCATAGATGATCCTAATCTTCCGGCAACAGCGGATAGCGTACTGGTTCTTAAACAGGTAGGTCCCGTAGGGTATCCAGGTATGCCAGAGGTGGGCAATCTAGGTTTGCCGCCTCGTTTGCTCCAGGAGGGCGTGACGGATATGGTGCGCATATCCGACGGGAGGATGAGCGGCACTGGATTCGGGACTTGCATCCTTCATGTTTCTCCGGAATCTGCTGTCGGTGGCCCGCTGTCCATCGTGCAAGATGGGGACTGGATAGTGCTCGACGTGCCGGCCCGCCGGCTTGATTTGCTGCTCAGCGATGCCGAATTAGCTGCCCGTCTGGCAGCGCGACAGCCGTTTGCGGGGATTTCGGAAAGGGGATATGTGCGCATGCACCAGACTCATGTGGAACAAGCCCATCTAGGAGCCGATCTCGATTTCCTCCGGGGAGGATCGGGCAGTGCGGTGGCTCGGGATTCACATTAAAAAAGGGGGCCCGACTAAAGTCGGACCCCTCGATGGATTGTTTTCTCTCTGAGCTACCATCCTGCCTGCAGGGAGATGATGCCGTTAAGACCCGGGGAAGCGATGCCCGAGCTGTACGTTCTGTAACGGCGGTTTGTCAGATTTTCCAGGCCCAGGCTCAAGGTAAACCCCCGAAGGAGGTTTAAACTTCCCTTCAGATTGAGCGTGTACCAAGAGGGGCAATAGGGTCTTCCAGACTCGTCCTGGGCATAAATGGCTGTTTTCAGGCGTTCTTCTTCATTGAGGTTTTCCCAGGAAACCTCGGCGTTGAAGAACACGGAGGCCTGCAGATGAAACCGGTTGGTTTGTACCCCGATAGCTCCTGTTCCGAAGGGCGGTGCAGCTTGTCGAGCAGAACTTCGGTTGCCACTATTCATCTCCTCTCGACCACGCTGATAATTATATCGCCCAGAAAAGTACCATCCCTTTGACAAACGGTATTCAAACCCGGCATGGAAGCCGAAAATTGAAACGTATGCTGCATTCTGGATGGCAAAAATCCTGCTTAATTTCCCGTTGTACAAGATGCTGTCTTTACCTGCTACCAGAAAGGGGCGGCGGACCATAGCATGTTGAAGCCAAGTGTAGTACACGGTTCCATCAAGGCGGAGCGCATTACCTGCAAGGTGGGAGGCATGAATTTCCCCATTGTAGGCCAATTCTTCCCGAAGGCCAGGATTTGGCACTACTACATCTCCGGTGAGGAAGTCAAAGAGTTTGCCCATGTCATCCACATTTGGGGCTCGAAACCCTGTAGCGCCATGGAGGCTGATGCGCGTCCGAATGGATGGGGAATAGACCACCCCGGCGTTGGCCGTTAGCGCTCCTTTGTCCAAGTTCGTCGTTTTGAAATCGAAAGGGAAAAAGGGGAGATTTCGGGTAAAGTCGGCATCCAGTTGAAACAGATTGTACCGAATGCCTGCCTGGACGGTCCATAGTTTACTAAGCGCATGCTGGTAGTTCCCGAAAAGGGCATGGCTTTTCCAGTTCGCTTGTGGATAGCGATCAGCGACAGAAATGGCAGCTCCTGTTTGCGTGTGCCGTGCGGAAGCAAAAGAAAGGACGCGATTACCCACTGATTCCAGACCGTAGTAAAGTACGCCTTTGGGAAATACCTTCTTGAAATCTGCATTGGCAGAGAGTGCAACAACCTGTTCGACCTGGGTTCGCAAACGATATCTGTTGGATCCCGCAAAACTTCGGTCGATGCGGCTTTCCTCGAAAAACTGTCGGGCAAGGCGCAGAGTCACCTCATCATAAATGCCCTTTTGGGGGCGATGCGTGGCCGAAAGAAGGTGCATACGCCATATTTGTGGGCCGTAACGCCATTCTGCCCAAACCGGTGCACCGCTTGCACTGGTTTCTGAGAGGCGGTCGTAACGGGGATAGGAGGAGGTAGCGGAGTTATGCCAACTATAGGTGAACTCCCAGTCCTCCGAAGGCTTGTAACGCACCTTATGCATCAAATTGGTCTGGTGATATCCCGAGGGTGTTTGCACCCGTGGGTCAGGATTCGGTAGCGTAAGGTCTTTGCCATCCTGTTGTACGACAAAAAAAGGCCGCAGGTACGATGCTGGCCCGTATTGTCCCATACGGAGGTCGCCGAAGTCGTGTCGGCTGAAACTGGTGAGGATTGCCAGTTTTTTTGTTCCCATTTCCAGGGCGGCATGTCCCGTCTTTTCTCCATTCGCTGTGGTGTGACGAAGGGAGAATCTAGGCCGAATGACCAGTTTTTTCAATGCCGAAAATTGGGGTTGCCAGGTTTGAAAGGCCATGACGCCCCCAATGGCGTCGCTTCCATAAACCACGGAACCCGGACCGAATATAATTTCCGCACTTTGTAGCGTAAACGGATCCAGAGAAATGACATTTTGCAAGTTCCCCGCTCGGAATATGGCGGTATTCATGCGCACGCCATCGATGGCATAAAGGAGCCGGTTGGTCGCAAAACCCCGGATCATGGGGCTCCCTCCCCCTTGCTGACTCTTTTGTATCGCCACTTCGCCGGAGATACCCAGCAAATCGGCCGCAGTTTGTGGCTGTTGAAAGCGCATTTCCTGTGGGGAAATAGTCCGTATTTTCATCGGAAGACCTTTTCCGGACTCCCGCCAGCGGCTGGCAGAGACTACCAGTTCATCGAGAGTGAAAACGGCAGGTTCCAGATAGATTACCCCCATGCTAGCTAGGTCCGCATACGATGCGCTGCGGGGTACAAATCCGATGGATCTGATGTCAATCTGGCCGCAATGTATAAAAGGCTTAAGATCTACCTGTCCCAAGTGGTTCGTTTGGCTCTGCGTTTTGGGATGATCTCCTATAAGGAGTACATCCTCCAGCGGAACATTATTTTCCTTTGTTAAAATGGTCAAGGTTTGGGCTCCCCCTTGTTGGAGCAAACCCAATAAGATGACCCATGAAAAGATTCTTTTCATGGCAATCAGTTGAAGCATGACAAATTTGGCTATAGGCCTAAGAGCCAGACCCTCATTGGATCAAAAGTTGACCTCTGGCGGAGGCCATGGTGGTCGGAAGGAAACACTTTCCCAAGCCTTATGCCCCGAGATGGGGCCTTTACTGATTGCAAATTCTGATGGAAGAACCCTGAGGCCGATTGCAGTTGGAGAGAATAAGTTTTTGTAATAATCAGGGAAAAACCCCGGGCTCGTCTTGCCCGGGGCCTGGGTCCTGTATGCCATGGCAAGGAAATCATGGGCAGCATGACGGACTGCCGTCTCTTCTCTGTCCCACCAGCAACGGAACAAGGTGGAATCCCCGCGCATGGATTGGCTTACTACGTCGTACATCTGTTCCTGATAAACGAACTCGCGGGAATGCTCCCAGTGAAGAAGGTGGTTTAAGTCTCTTGTGAGAAAACATAGGCTCACCAGGGAATCAACAGGAATTCCAGCTTCTACTCGAATTTCTACCTGTCGCTGGATGCGCCAGCTTTCGTATTGCAGGTAAAAGTAAGTTCCTGAAAAGGGGGCCAGAAACACCCATAACAGGAAGGCTGCATGGCATGTATTACCGGGACGACTCATTTTTGAAATACCGCCAGGAATAATACACGGGGAGAATGACCATGACCAGAAGCACGCCAAAAAAAAGCGGCAGATACCCGGAGCTATGGGTAAAGAACATTGACCCTATTGCCAGGAGGATGCCCCCCGCCATCCACACCTTGGCCCCAAATCGATGGGTGCTGTACCATACCTCCTCGCTTTCCAGGGTCCAGGGTGTGCGAATACCTATGAAGTAGTTGGGCTTCAAATCGCGGAAGAGCCAGCCGAATCCGGCAAATACCCCACCCAATAACCCAAATAAGAAGGAGGTGTTGGCTATGCCACCCAGAAGGGATGATTGGATGATGAATCCGTTGAGTAAAGCGATGAAAACGGTAAGAAGAAGTCTTATGCCGTTATAATGGATGTCGGATAGGTTGATATGGCGTCGGGGGTCTATTCTTGGCAGCAATAGCATGAGAAAATAGGTGCCTGCCGATAAACTGCCTGCCATCCAAATGAGGGTGTGTCTGTTTGACCAGCCATCGGCCTTGCCATGGAGGTCGAAATGGGTGGGAACCACCTCGGGGAGACTTTCCCAGATTAGGTGAAGGTAAACAAGGGGAAGCAGCATGATGAGCCAATGGGGCGCCTCCCGCCAAGTCACACGGTGGATTAAAGCCATAATTCCAAATGTAATGACATTTAGAGTAGCATAAGGGTAATGGGAGTTGTTAAAATGCTTTATTTCTGTAGCTTTACCCATAGCGCTTAAGCATTTTCTTAGAGAATTAATCGTTTTATCGCCTTGGGTGGAATTTGGTTCAATTTTTGGGCGTTTCTTTGAGAAGGTATATCTTAAATCCGGCAGTATTTTTTTTCCTGTTTAGGGCGTTTTAACATTGAAATAATCCCAGTTGACGTTGCGAGTTCCTATTTCCGTCATCAAACCACAAATGTATATGCGAATTGTTCTCCTGGCAGGGATTTTTATTTTCCTGCAAACTTTGCCACTTTTTTCCCAAGACGAAGGGCCCAAGTCGGTGATTAAAACCAATCCCTTTGGACTGGCATTTGGCAACTTCAATGTAGCCTACGAGAAGGTGCTCAATCGTTCATCCTCCCTGCAATTCAAGGGGCGATACACCTATCGTTTTCTAGGTCTGAAGGTCAATGTTGCCGGTCTTGGCGCAGGCTACCGATACTACCTGACGCAAAGCCGCAAGCCGGCACCTGGCGGATTTTACATCAATCCAGAGTTGGCTATTAATTCTGGTTCCTCGGGGTCTATCCGCTACGGAACTTTTGTCATCGGTGGCGAGATAGGCTATCAGATTGCTTCCCGAAAAGGTGTCGCGTTTGATGTGGGCATTGGTCCGAAGTACACAACCTTTTTTGGCAGTTACGAAGAACTAGATTTCAACGGGGTGAGCAGTACAGGGGTTTTACTTCCTGGTCTCACGGTTGCTGTTGGGTACGCATTCTAAATCATTGGGCAGCCGGGTACCTTTTGCCGGGCTGCCCTTCTAGCTGCACTCGGGCAGGTTTTTAGCAAATCAAGAAAGGGTATATTGAGGGATGAAACCCTCGCAAATGAAAAATATCCATCTCTTTTTCCTGTTGTTGGCCTGGGTAGCTGGCCTACGTCTTGTGGGACAACCCCCGGAAAAGGCCATCAATGTTCAGGTTGTTCCCAATAAGGCAGATTGGACCTACCAAGTCGGAGAGCCTGTCACATTCACCCTGTCGGTTTATCGCCACGGTCATCTATTACCCGGAGTTAGGGTTAGCTATGAACTCGGAGAGGAAAAAACGGAACCCCTAATGCGGGATTCCCTGGTGTTGGAAAAAGGTGTACTCACGATTCGGGCAAAGGCCATGGATAAACCCGGATTCCTTCGACTGGCTGCTACGGCTACGGTGGCGGGCAGGAGCTACCGCGGATTAGCCACCGCGGCATTCGAACCAGAAAAAATAAAGCCTACCACCACCGAGCCGGGCGATTTCGACGCATTCTGGGCCGAATCACTCCAGGAACTGGCGCGGGTTCCTATGGATCCGCGGATGACCTTGCTGCCGGAGCGTTGTACCGAAAAAACCCTGGTATACCACCTCAGTCTTCAATCACACCAACCTGGTTCCAGGCTTTATGGAATTTTGTGTATACCCCGGAAGGAAGGAAAATATCCTGCCCTCCTGCAAGTGCCGGGAGCAGGTGTGCGCCCGTATGCCGGGGACTTGACGAATGCGGAAAAGGGCATCATTACCTTGCAGATTGGTATTCACGGCATACCGGTTAATCTGGATCCCGGCATATATACCGACCTAGGGAATGGGGCGCTGCGCGGTTACTTCGGATTTCAGTCCCAGGACCGTAGGCGTTTTTACTACCGGCGGGTTTATCTCGGATGCTTACGAGCCAACGACTTTCTCACCTCACTTCCTCAGTACGACGGCAAGAATCTAGCCGTGACGGGCGGAAGTCAGGGAGGAGCCCTGTCCATTGTGACGGCGGCCCTGGACAAGCGGGTGAAATGGCTAGCGGCCCTTTATCCAGCGCTATCCGACCTGACCGGTTATCTTTCTGGCCGAGCGGGGGGCTGGCCACATTATTTTGACCGGAACAACAGGGAAGCCTTTTATTTTCCCGAGGTCGTGCAAACCCTTGCTTATTATGATGTGGTCCATTTTGCCCGGCGTCTTGCTGTTCCCGGATTTTATAGCTGGGGATTTAATGATGAAACTTGTCCTCCAACCTCCATGTATGCTGCCTATAATGTCATTTCGGCACCAAAGGAGCTCTATTTGATGCAAGAGACCGGGCACTGGACTTATCCCGAACAGGGAGATCGGGTTGGGGCTTGGCTGATGACTAGACTAAAACCTTGAATCAGCCTATATGCAGATTCCCCTGGCCTTTTTAGTCATCCTCTTTTCCATATCCAGTTTGACTGCTCAGCATGCTGGCGGGTCAAAAGACAGCATCGTACTCTGCCAGGGTGATTTTTTCACGGAGAAGCAGGGTGCCGATTTCCTGAAAGGAAAGATGCCTGCTTCGGCTGCTGATTGGATTAGTCGGGCCGAGGTCCTGAAAAGGCAGTTGCGGGAGGGGATGGATCTCACCATTATGCCAGAGGCTCCACCGCTAAAACCAATTATCCATAATCGCCGGATGATGGATGGGTATTCGGTGGCGAATGTTTCCTTTGAAAGTTACCATGGTTTCAGGGTTACCGGAAATCTCTATCAACCCAGGAAGCGGGCCCGCTCCTATCCTGGTGTACTGAGCCCGCATGGCCATTTTGAAAACGGGCGCTTTCATGCCCAGACGCAGATTCGAAGTGCCAATCTGGCTCGAATGGGCGCTGTGGTATTCGCATGGGATATGATTGGATACGGCGACTCCCGCAACGTAGCGCATCGGCTGGCAAATGCCCTGCGCTACCAGACTCTCAACAGCATGCGGGCACTGGATTTCCTGCTCTCCTTGGAGGGGGTGGATTCGGCGCGTATTGCCGTTTCCGGCGAATCGGGAGGTGGAACCCAGTCGTTCATCCTCGCGGCACTTGACGATCGTATTCGGGTTACTGCTCCGGCGGTTATGGTTTCCGCCCACTTCTTCGGAGGCTGCGTCTGTGAGAGCGGGATGCCCATTCACTTTAGACATGGCAATCAGACCAACAATGTAGAAATAGCCGCTTTGGCTGCCCCCAGACCCCAGTTGCTGATTTCCATAGGGAATGACTGGACCCGAAATACACCCCAGGTAGAATATCCATTCCTGAAGGCGGTGTACGGACTTTATGGGCGGGAAACCAATGTGGAAAACGTGCACCTGGCTACCGAGGCACACGATTACGGTCCAGGTAAACGCCAGGCTCTGTATGTTTTTCTGGCCAAGCACCTGGGTTTATCGCTGGATAGGATTCGCAACCAAAAGGGGAAACTTAGTGAAGAAAAGGTGCTTATCCTTGCATACGACGAGCTATCGGTTACTCGGTAAAAGTTCCCATTTTTTTGCCATGCAGGCATAGAGCTGAGATTAACCTAATCCGATATTCCCCGGGAAGGTATCTTTCGGAGCATTTAAAAGTATCGGTAAAAATTGCCCGGTTTGTTCTTGGCGCAAGAGTAACAAATGTCGTAGATAGGGATTGGAAATGCCTATTTTAGGGTTTTGTTAATGCTAACCCCAATGCAACATTGGTCAGCCTCCCTCTTCCGAAAAGAGGAATTCCTTCTTGGTGAGGGAGCTCATTGGCATCCCCGTTGGGAAAAATTTCTCTTTACCGACATCCTTGGCAAGAAGGTGGGTGTGCTTGATCCTGAAACAGGCTCTCTGGATATTCGGGATATTGCTGGTCAGCCCGGGACGGTAGTCCCCATGTTGGCGGATACGCTCCTCGTTGCGCTGGAAGACCGCCTGGCGACCTTGGATATGTCTTCCGGTATTTTAGAAACCCTTACTGCAATAGAAGCTGACCAACCTGGCAATCGCTGCAACGACGGTAAATGCGACCCCAGGGGCCGGTTTTGGGTAGGAACAATGGATGCCGGACTGGCACCCCATTGTGGGGCCCTGTACTGTTTTGACGGTAACCTAAAAGTGAAGCGCAAGGGTTGCAGTATATCCAACGGGTTGGTCTGGAATGCCGACCACACCGTGATGTACTATATCGATTCCCTCGAATACGCTGTTTTGGCTTTTGATTATGATGCTCAAACGGGGGAGATTAGCCGGGAACGAAAAGTCATTTCCTTTCCTGATAATAGCCGGGCGCCCGATGGCATGGCCATTGATCAGGAGGGCATGCTCTGGATTGCACTTTGGGGGGGTAGCTGTGTTGGCCGCTTTGATCCCGATAGCGGATATCAACTGGGTGAAGTATCCGTGCCTGCACCCCACGTTACCTCTTGCGCCTTTGGAGGAGCCGGTTTGCGACAATTGCTTATCACTACCGCTCGAAGCGGACTGGACGCCGACTCCTTAGTCAAATACCCTTTGAGTGGCTCCCTATTCCTGGCGGATACGGGAATTCAAGGGGTACAACCCTACGTCTTTTCAGGGAAAATCTGAAACAGGCATTTCGTTATAGCTTGCTCCACTTTTTTTTGCATTGATTTCGGCACGCTTCCAACCTGGTCGATTAATCGTAGGGTTTGCCTGTTGGGACTTTCCAATGGAATAGGAAGCCAATCCTTAACGGGATTAGGATAAATTGTTATCCCTTCCTTAGGCAATTTCAGTTTTTGGGTATAACTCCCGACAGCAGCAAAAAGGGGTGGTTCATAGGCACTCTCCCCATTTCCCTCTGGACTCGGGATGACAACCTATACAAGGGGTGATTTTAGTAGTCAACTTTGAATTCCTTTCTATTACATCAGGTAATCAGGTATTGGCCAGTTGGCTTCTTGTGTTAGTAAGAAGGTTTGGATCTTAGTGATAAAAACAAAAATCACCTTCCCTCAATTTTTAAAATTGACCCTTTAGTATGGCGTGCATGGTCTACCAACTGGCTTTCCTGGGAGTAAATCTTCAGCCAATAATCCTATCCATGCTTCAATAGTTACAAGAGACCCTTGTTGGGTTTGAAGGGCAGCAGCCAGTGATTTATTCTTTGTGCTATCAGCAAAAGTTCTGGCGGGGGTCCCGGTATAAAATTTTCAGATTTAAATATTGTCAGACAGTCTATGGTCTCTTCCCCGCTGGATATTCATAGTTGCCAAATCGGGGCCAAATCGCCCCATGGCTACCAAATAAGAAATTCCTCTAATTAGCCCGGTTTGAAAAAAGCGTCAATTAAAGCGATGCCACCACCTCGAATAATCTTGCAAAAATTGCCGCGCACAGCCAGGTCATCAATAACGTTTGTATGACCAATTTACATACAGCAGTTGCAAAGGAATTTGCTACAGTAAGTTGAAGGGTTCCGTTATTCTTTGGTTAAATTCTCCTCGGAATCTTAAGAGCCGGAAGCTATTAATTTAAATCCTATTCGTCCTATGAGGTGGTTAGGAAGTAATTGGGAATTAGGGATTTGGTATTAGCATATTTTTCTTTCGCTCCTACCATTTTGGATGGGTTGTGATGGTTCAGCTAAAGGGCTTAATGTACTAATGGACCAATTTAAATTGGACAAGACTGCTTTCAAAGGGCATACGCAAATGGAAGGGAGTAGTCATGCAATAATCTTTAAAGAGCACTCATTGGAAGGACATTTGCGTATTGCAGGGTACCTCGTAAGTGTAGCCTGAAACTTAGCAATAAATAATCCGCTTTAAAATGGAACAGTCGAAATTTCCAGTAAAACCCATTCGGAAATTAGGAGAAACGTTTTTAATACGGTTTATCGTGACGTTCTCTCATCTTTAGATAAAAAGGATTTTGAAACGTTGAAAAAACTTTTACGTTGGCTTAGTTGAGCTCATTCACAAACCCCCAATTGGGACGTACCCATAGCCTTTCCCTCGCCTTCGGTGTGGGGGTTCGTTTTCCCTTATTTGTATTTGAAAGCCCAATATCAACACCCACAAAGAAAAACGCCCTTCCAACTTGATTAGAAAGGCGTTTGTGCCCAGGACTGGACTCGAACCAGCACACCTTGCGGCGCCGCCACCTGAAAACGGTGCGTCTACCAATTTCGCCACCTGGGCATTGGGTGCAAAGAAACAGGAATTTCCAGAAACAGCCAAGGTGCCAATCTTTTTTTGGCAGGATTCATCAGCCGCACCTCCTATCCGGCGAGGGAAACGCCTATGAAATGGCCAATGCCGTATGTCACTGCCGCTGCTGCCAGTCCAAAGGCTACCTGCCGCATGCCGGAGTGCAGGGCATTCCGCCCAGTGAAAAGCGTGATGGCCGACCCGATTCCAAAAAGACCTAGGGTGCTCAGTAAGGCGCTCCAAACCACCGCCCCCATTCCGCCGGAAAAAAAGAAAGGGATGACAGGTAAAATGGCTCCTATCGCGAAGGTGAAAAAAGAAGTAATGGCGGCATCCCAGGCAGAGCCCTGCATCTCTTCTGTTTGTATCCCCAATTCCTCCCGGACCATAACCTCGTGCGCCTTACCCTTGTCTTTTATGATCTCCGCCGCCATGGCGCGCGCCTGCGGCTCGGCAATCCCTTTGGCCATGTAAATCAGAGCCAATTCTTTTTCCTCCCCCTCTGGATGGAGCTCCAGTTCCTCCATCTCCAGATCCATTTGATTCTCGTACAATTCCTGGGAGCTGCGCACAGAAATCCACTCCCCCAAGGCCATGGACAGTGCCCCGGCTAATAGCCCTGCCATACCAGCCAGCAATACTTCTCGTTGGCCGCTCATGGCGCCGGCAATCCCCATAACCAAACTGAAGTTGGAAACCAGACCGTCATTTCCACCCAAAACGGCCGCCCGAAGGGCATTCCCCCCCACGGTCCGGTGGCGTCGCTCGAATCGGGCTACGTTGTCAGGGGAAATGGATGCCGGTTGATTCAGGATATTCTTTAAGATGGCGACATGGGCCGTATCGGACAGAGAAACGGCACTTTGTTTTTCTCGGCGTGCTTGTAAAATAGCCGAGGAAATACTTTTCTCCGTTTCCAGCAGTATACCCAGGACAAAATCGTAGCCCAGCAAGCGGCCCAGCCTGTCTAAAAGCTTGGCCCTTAGCGAAGGCCCCGGCAAAAGGCTTAGATCTATATGGTTTTTTTGCGCAAAAACCTGGGCATGTTCCATTTCGATGGCACTCATCTGCGAGAAAATCTTCGCTACCCGGGCATCCTTCTCCACCTCGCTCAGGCGGTGATACAGAAAAGAGGCGTCCAGTTCGGTCTGTATATGTTTTTTTTTCATGGAGGCCTAAGGTAACAGATTATTGCAAATCCTGATAGGCAAAGAGGTCCCGCCCCGAACACTTCGTTCCTTGCTTCACAAGCTGGCAAGAAAATGTTCGGCCCGCTCCAAATGAGTTATTTTTTTGCTCTCCGGCATGCGATCAAAAGTCTTTACCAGCATACCGAGGCGGGGATTCTTAAGGAAAAACTCGCGGTGCCGGTCCATGAAACGCCAGAATAAGCCATCCCAGACCGGCTGCCATTCGCCACCGGCATAATCGCCCATTTTCATTAGGTAATTGCTTCCACTGATGTATGGTTTGGTGGACATGAGTCCGCCGTCGGCGAACTGACTCATACCGTAGACATTGGGAACCATTACCCAATCGTAGGCGTCTATGAATAACTCCATGAACCAGCGATAAACATCGTCTGGGTCGAACTCGCACAGTAACATGAAATTGCCTAAAACCATGAGCCGCTCGATGTGGTGGCAGTAACCCGTTTCCAGGACTTTTCGGATAGTCGTATCCACTGGGAGGATTCCCGTATGGCCTGTCCAGAATGATGCGGGGATTCGACGCGAGAATCCCCAGAAATTTCGGGTTCGCTCTGCTCTTCCCTGCAGTTCGTAAACCGCCCGGATAAACTCCCGCCAGCCGATTAGCTGGCGGATGAATCCTTCTAAAGAATTCATGGGAATACCCTTTGCCGCCCCGTGACGCAAAGCCTCATCTACTACCTGAACCGGGGTGAGCAGGCCCACATTGAGTAAGGGGGAAAGCAGGCTATGATGCAACCAGTGCTCCCCTGCCACCAGGGCGTCTTCGTACCGGCCGAAATCCTCAAACCGGGATTCCAAGAAAGCCTGTAGCCATTGTCTACTATCCTCTGGAGTCACTGGATAAAGCCGCTCTGGGACTATTTGCCCAGGATTTTCAGAAAAATGCTGATTGGTGTAAGCTATAGCCTCTTCGTACCAGGGATGGGACCCTGGAAATTGCAAATGGGGAGGTATCTTACCTGCCGGATAGCGAAGCCGATTCTCGTCATCGAATGACCATTTTCCTCCCAAGGGCTTCTGTTGCCCGTCGAGGAGAATACCACGTAACTTGCGCTGATGGATGTAGTAGTCGGTCTGAAAAAAACGCTTTTTGCCTGAAAAGAACGCCGAGTTGGCTTCCGGGGTGTTTAGAAATTGGGGAGAAGGGTGGCATACCGCCTCCAGCCCGTGCTTCCGACAGGATGCTCGAAGGCGCCTTCCCAGCCAGTCATCCGTCGGATCGATGTAATGGAGTTTGGTTATTCCCTGCTGCCTTAGATGGTCGGTAAGGTTTCGTATGTCCGACCGCGACGATGTTGCATGCACATATTCTATGGTAAATCCTTGTTTCGCCAGCCCCGCAGCATAGCAACGCATGCCTGCCCGGTGAAACGCAATCTTCATCTTGTGAAATGGGAATTGCCGAAAAAACAGGTTTTCCTCTACGACCAAGAGCATTCTACCCGAGGCGGCCACTGGCGTATCCTTGAAAAGCTGGTGGGGGAAAACGAGCCCAGCCTCAGCCATGATTGCCCTTGTTCCCGCGGCACCGGTCGCTGCAGTATCTTACCTCATCCCATACCCTTTCCCACTTCTTCCGCCAGGTGAAAGGCCTTTGGCATACAGGACAAATTTTCTGAGGCAGTGGGTTTGATTTCATCACCTACTAAATTAGGATACCCAGGGAATAGTTCAGGATTTTTTTTCTAAAGCCTTTTCTGAGTTCTCCCCCTTGCCGAGGTCTATTGCTTCCCAGGGAATGGGGCTCACGGCATCATGGTCCAATACCCGGCTAGCTTCTCTGTCGATTCGCAGAATGAGCCCGCAGGCCGGATCGGGGCAAGTTAGCCGGGCGTCAGTCTCCATCCAGTCGGCCGGATGATTCCTGCGTTGCTTGGCCGGCAGCAAGGGAATGGCCGATTGCAGGGCATATAAGCAGAAGTCAGCACCTGCTGGCAGGGATAACTTTCCCCCGCGGAGGTAAAAGCAATCTCCAACTTGCATCTGGCAGGTACAATGCCCGTTGATGGCTTCTACCACTATGCATAAATCAAACAAAGTAAACTGATCGGGCCGCAGGTCAGAAGGGTCATGCATTAGACTATTCATTTTTGTTTCTTTCCCAATAGGGTAATCAGGGTCATGGCAGCCAGACCCCAAGATACCATATTATGACTACCCGCCTCGAGGGGACTCACCCCCGGTATGCCCGTTGCGGTGCTGCCTGCACTCGTGCTGGCCATAAGAATGACCGGGATGAAATAGGGTAGTAGAAAGGGAAAGATACAAACAACTAAACTAAGAAGGTCGGCTCGCCTTGACGGCGAAATGCCGATGCGTTCCCCAGTCTGTCGGCAGAAATCAGCCACCAGCAATATCGCTACCACGCTATGGGTGGTTAGAAGGACAGCTGCACTGCCCAAGGCCGCTATCCATTTCTCTCCGTGGCGGTAATCCGAATCCCTTAGGGCCTCGCGGGAAAACACGGCATCCATGAGGCCGCTGGCTTTGAATGTTTCGGTAAGCCCCATCAGCAATAGGGTAAATATACTGATGCCCAACGCTTTGTTAATGCCATCAATAAGGATGCTCCGAGCCTGAAACTGCGATTTGTCCAACGAAAAGATTTTATCCGCCGGCAAGAGTCCAAGCATCCAGCCCCAAAGCATTCCCGCCACCAACCCAAGCAATAATCCGTGCAGAAGATCCCGGCCGCGCATGACATGATAGATTATCCCAAGCGGCAGGAGCAACATGGGAAGACCTGCTGGGTTTCCAAGGGGCATATCCTGGGTTCCCGAAAGGGTGTTTATGCCCTGGCCCATGCGGTAGTAAAGCGGAAGGCAAAGGATCGCCACTGGCAAGATATACCGAAGCCTGCCCTTTACAGTAGGGCCGATTTCTGCATCCTGACTCAAGGCACTGGCAATGGTGGTATCGGAAATGGGGGCGAAAAAGTCCCCAAAGGTGGCTCCCGCCAAAATGGCTCCGGCAAGCCATGGGAGATCGGCTCCTAGCATCGCACCAGCAGGGTAGAGCAGGGGTCCCCCCAACAGAATAGTAGCAAAACTTGATCCGGTGGAAAAAGATAAGAGGCAGCTGATGGCAAAGGCGGCTGCCGTGAAACCTCCTGCCGTCAATTGTAGGGAATTGGCGGACCAGAGGAGAGCCTTCACCAACCCCGATTCTGCCATGAGCACCCCCAGGCAGGCAGAGAGCATCCAGGCCATTAGCATGACCATCACCAGCGGTTGGGCCATGCCGCGAATGACCGTCTCTCCATAGTGCCGCCTGTCTTTGGCCAGTAGCATACCAAGAGCAAGGGCAGCCAGAAGAATAGGCCAGAATCCTCGCTCATCAGGGGCACCAGACAGGGCTACACCCATTACGCCGCCCGCAAACAGGAGGAAAGGGAGGCCAGCTGCGGCCAGGCCTCCATGGTAGGCGAGTCGTGGTGCTGTCATAGGCGAAGGGCTGCCTGCCCGTTGAGATTGTACCGCATAATCGAGCCGTGTGGGCCGTCCTTATCTCGCTCCAAAGCGTAGACATCGCCGGCCGGGCCGGCAGCAGCACTGGCCAACTGATGGATGGCCTCCATCTCTTCAGAATGCAGCTGAAAAGGCCATATGGAAGCCATAGCTTCTAAATGGTTTCGATTTGGTGCACCAAGTATAATAGCGCCCACCCCGGGTTTTTGCAAGATGTACCTTGCTGCTACTTCTGGAATGCCAATCCCATGCCGCTTAGCAATCTCCAAGAGGCAAAGCAATAGAGACTGGAACGCTTTTTCTCCCCCAAATTCCTCGATAATTAGCCGGTATTTGGTCAACGAACGGTTTTCCTGTTCCCCGAAAGGGAGTGGCAGTCCAGCCAGCCTAGAACCCAGAAAGCCGCCGGCGAGTACCCCGTAACAGAGTAGCGAAAATCCGCAATCTAATGCCAGTTGTTGCATACCCCGTTCTGGCCGGTGGTCCAGCACGGAATACTGCACCTGGTGAGCGATGATGGGAACACCGGCTGCAAGTATTTCCTGCATTCGGAGCGTGTCAAAATTAGTGGCACCGATGTGGCGAATTTTCCCTTTCTGCTGCAACTCCTGCAGATGAACGGCTGTTTCTACATAACCAGGAATGCGGTAATCCCACCAGGAAAACTGCACCAAATCCAGCCTTTCCACACCAAGTCGCCTGAGGGAGCGATCGATAATTACCTCCGTATCCCTGCGGGTGAGGCTTGAAAGTACCTCGTAGTCCGGGACGTATTTGGTGTGTAATTGCACCTGCTCGAGATTCCCCGAACGGAAGGCATCGCGCTCGCGGCGAAGAAATTTTCCGGTCAGTTCCTCTACGCCAGTGTAGATGTCTGCGCAATCAAAGGTAGTGATGCCCGCAACAACAAAATCCCGCATATCCTCCAGCGCCCTCCCTTCATCGACCCTGCCATGCCCGCCGGCCAGATGCCAGTTTCCCTTGATAATCCGGGAAATGCTATAACCAGGTGCCAATTCCATCCGCTCCATATATTCCGACCTTTTGGGGCTGGTCAAAGTTAGGGATAATCCATCATCATGAAAGTAAGTGGCGATTTAAGAGAAATTAGCCAAGCCTGCGGTATTCCCTTGGTCCCATGCCCTTGAGGCTTCGGAACTGGTGATTAAAATTGGAAAGGGTACTGTACCCGCTCTGGAAGGCCACCTCAGCTATGGGAAGCTTATCCTCCTGAAGTAATCGGCAGGCATTGCCAATGCGTATTTCCTTGACGAAATCAATAAAGCGCTTATGGGTCCTGCTCTTGAAATAACGACAAAATGCTGCCTCTGACATATGGACCAGACTGGAAACCTCTTCTAGGGTAATGGGCTCTTGGAAATGATGCAGCACATAGCTGTATACTTGGCGCAGGCGCTCTGTTTCTGATGCCTTGCTTGTGTTTGTATATCCCGGACTGGCGATTTCCTGGCATTCCACACTGCTTGCAATTTTATGTAGGAGGCTTAGCAAAGCGAGGACACCCCCAAATCCTTGCTTTGTAGACATGTCCCGTAAATCCGAAATGACCTGCTCTCGCAAGTCTCCCACAATGTCTAACCCTCGTGCACTGCGTTGAAAAAAATCCTGAATTCCCCGCATTTCTGGCTTAGCAAAAAAATCAGTCCCCAGAAAATCTATTTTGAAATACACCACAATCCCCTCGGTCAGCCGGTCGGACCCTTTTTCGAAGTAGGCTGCATCGCTACGCCAAAGGTGGGGTACATCAGGACCTAGGAATACCGTGTCCCCCTCGCCGAAATGCCGAATATCGTCGCCGATGAACCGGGTGCCGCTTCCACGCAGGACTGTGAATAGCTGGTAATGCGGATGAAAATGCCAGTGCGGATCGAAATAGGGCTCTCGAAGGACCTTCAGGGTGTAAGATTGGTGGAGACTATTTACCGATTTTTCAACAAGAGTTCTCATTTCATGCTGAATATTGACAAGATTAGGTCGATTTTGCAATTATTCTGTTAAAATAATGGGAATATAGGCAAAAATCGGCCTATTATATTTTTGCATTTCCCGATAGTTTTGAAGGTATGAAGATAGGTATGAACCTCCTGTTGTGGGGCACAGCGATGAATCAGTCTTTGTTTCCTGTGCTGGACCAAATCCGGGATATTGGATTCGACGGCGTGGAGATTCCCTTGTTTCCCTTGGATGTCCGGAACTGGGAAGATTGGCGGAGGAAGCTGGACGATTTGGGTCTGGAAAGGGTAGCCGTCGCCATTAACGGACCCTCGGTCAATCCGCTCTCCGATTCTGAGGAAATCCGGCATTTGGCTTTGGAGCAAAACCAAATAGCCCTAGATTGTGCAGAGGTGCTTGGGGCCAACATTCTTGCCGGGCCCTTTCACTCGGCACTGGGGGTGTTCACAGGAAAAGCGGCGAGTCCTCAGGAGAGGCAATGGGGCATCCAGCATATTCGGTCGCTGGCCGATTATGCTGAAAAAAAAGGAATAAGGCTCGCTTTGGAATACTTGAATCGCTTCGAATCCTATCTTTTCACCTGCACTGCAGACATGCTGGACTTTGTCAGAGAGGTTAATCACCCCGCCTGTCAGGTGATGTTTGATACCTTTCATGCCAATATCGAAGAGAAGGATATCGTTGGTGCGCTTCATTCTTGCGGCAAGCATCTTATTCACGTACAGTTTTCAGAAAATGACCGGAGTACACCTGGTGCAGGGCACCTGGATTTTGCTCCGATCATCCAGACCTTGAAAGCGATGGACTATCGCGGGATGGTTAGCATCGAAGCATTTAGTATGGCACTGCCTGCGGCTCATATTTGGCGACCCATGTTTACGTCCGAGCACCAGCTGATGAAAGATGGTCTGCAACACCTCAAACGAGAGGGACTATGAATCCTATTTCCTTTTCTCTTTATACCTGACCCGTAACTAACACCTGAATCCTCTACCCGAAAAAACACCTAAAAACACCTTCCTCCTTTAGTATGCTGCCATGAGAAAAATCCGTGTTGCCATTGCCGGTCTGGGATTCGGCTCAGAATTCATCCCCATTTATCAGCGCCATCCTCAAGCGGAAATGACAGCCATCTGCCAGCGCAACCGGGAAAATCTTGACCGCATTGGTGATGCCTTCCACATTGGGAAGCGGTACACCGATTTCGCGGAGTTGCTTCGCGATCCGGATATTGACGCCGTGCACATCAATACCCCGATTCCCGATCATGCTGCCCAAACCCTTCGCGCATTGCGGGCAGGAAAGCACGTCGCCTGTACAGTACCCATGGCCACCACGGTAGCGGAATGCATGGAAATCGTGCGTACATCAAGGTCGGTGGGCAAACATTACATGATGATGGAGACGGTGGTATACAGCCGGGAATTCCTGTACGTTCGGAGTCTCTTGGAGAAAGGGGAACTGGGGAAGGTTCAGTTTCTCAAGGCTTCGCATCAACAGGATATGGATGGTTGGCCTGATTATTGGCCTGGATTGCCACCGATGCATTATGCCACCCATTGCGTGGGTCCGGTGGCCGGATTGTTACGCCTGGAAGCTGAGTGCGTTAGTTGCTTCGGCTCGGGGACCATCCGACCGGAGCTCGCAGCTATCCATGGTTCACCTTTTTCCGTTGAATCTGCCCACATCCGCTTCCGGGACAGTGATGTTTGTGGCCATGTGTATCGCTCCCTATTTGATCTGGCACGGCAATACCGGGAAAGCTTTGAGGTTTACGGATCGCTCCGATCGCTGGAGTGGCCGCTCATCGAGGGAGAGGATGCCGTGCTTCACACGGCAAAAAGATCGGAACACGAGATTCCAGAGCGGGTGAAAGTGCCTGATTTTGCGCATCTACTTCCCTCTGAAATTCAAGCCTTCACTACGGGTGGGGTCTATGACCTGGAAGAAAATACCCATCTGAGTTTTACCCAGGGTGCCGGTCATGGCGGCTCCCATCCCCACTTGGTACACGAATTTATCTCGGCGCTGGTGGCTGATCGCGACCCATTTCCAAACGCCTGGGAATCGGCCAACTGGACTTCTGTGGGCATCCTTGCCCATCAGTCGGCTTTGCAGGGGGGTGAAATTATCCAAATACCGGATTTCCGGGAAGCGGCCGGCTGATGCTGCTAATTTAGCGTGTCTTAACCAAAAAAACAGGCTCACTGGTCATGCAAAAGAACTTCATTTTCGCTTTTTTGCTTTTGGTCACTTGGGTTTCCGGCCAAACGGGCCGACGCCTGGAGATTCTTTTCCTGGGTGACCATGGCCACCACAGGCCTATGGAACGCTTTCCGCATCTGATGAGCGCCCTGGGACCGGAAGGCATAAACCTAACCTATACCGATCAGCTTGGGGATCTTGCAGCGGATAACCTTAATCGATACGATGCCCTCATTATCTACGCCAATTGGGACAGCTTGCCACCGCACCTAGAGCGGGATCTGCTGGCATTTGTAGCCTCCGGGAAGGGCCTGTTGCCTATTCACAGCGCATCTTGGTGTTTCAGAAATTCCGAAGCCTATGGGCGAATGGTTGGAGGTCAGTTTTGGAAACACGGTATGGATACGATTGCCGCTGACATTGTCCGTCCAAGTCATGAAGCTATGATGGGCCAGTCGGCCATTCGCGTCTGGGATGAAACCTATCTCCATCAACGGTTGCAGCCCGATAACGAGGTGCTCATGGTACGGCGCATTGGACCAGCGCAGGCATCGGACCGGCCCCAATCCACCACAGAGCCTTATACCTGGACGCGGCAGTATGGGAAGGGCCGGGTATTTTACACCGCATTTGGTCACGATGAGCATGCCTGGCAGGATACAGCCTTTTTAGGGCTAATCCGGCGGGGACTGCACTGGGTGGTGAGTGAGGAGGCAAGGGCCGCTCATGCCGCCAGGAATCCCAAACCTTTTACTTACAGAGAAGCCCGCCTGCCAAATTATGAAAAACGGCAGGGCCCCCAGTTGCTGCAGGATCCGCTTTCGCCGGAGGAGAGCATGAAGCATCTTCAGGTGCCGGTCGGATTTTCCCTGGAGCTTTTTGCTGCCGAACCCAATGTGGTTCATCCCATCGCCTTTGCCTGGGATGAACGGGGCCGGCTCTTTGTGCTCATCACCAGGGATTATCCCAATGAGCGAAAAGATGCAGGCGGTAGCGATTACATCCTCCTATGCGAGGACACCGATGGCGACGGGAAAGGGGATAAATTTACCCGATTTGCGGAGGGCTTAAGTATTCCAACCGGCATGGTATTCAGTCAGGGCGGACTCATCGTGTCCCAGGCACCAGATATGCTGTTTTTGCAGGATACCGACGGGGATGACAAGGCAGACATACGTCGGGTTCTCTTCACTGGTTTCGGTACATTCGACACCCATGCAGGTCCCTCCAATCTGCATTATGGCTTTGACAACTGGATTTGGGGTAGTGTGGGATACTCCGGATTTAAGGGTTTGGTTGGGGGGTCGGATACCCTGCGCTTCGGACAGGGATTTTTCCGATTCAAGCCCGATGGCAGCAGCATGGAATTCATGACCCAAACCTCCAACAATACCTGGGGACTTGGTTTTAACGAAACAGGGGAGGTATTCGGATCCACCGCTAACAATGCCCATGGTTGGTATATGGCTATCCCAAATCATTATTATCCTTCTGCGCCAGGATTTGATCAAGGGAGCCGAAGCACGGATACCCATAAAGACATGAAGACCATCACCCCACGGGTCCGGCAGGTGGATGTATTTGGTGGCTACACCGCCGCAGCAGGTCACAATTTCTACACAGCAAGAGCCTTTCCAAGATCTTATTGGAACCAGGTGGCCTTCGTTGCTGAACCCACAGGTCATGTGCTCCATCAGAATATCTTAACCCAGAAAGGCTCCGACTTCAACGATCGCGAGGGGTTCAATTTGCTCGCCGGAGCGGATGAATGGTTTTCCCCGGTATTTGCCCAGGTGGGGCCTGACGGGGCCGTCTGGGTAGCCGATTGGTATAGTTTTATCATTCAGCATAATCCAATGCCGGAAGGATTCACCATGGGAGCCGGCAATGCCTATGAAACGGATTTGCGCGATGAGACCCATGGACGAATATACAGGGTTCGATATGGTCAGTCTCCGGTTGCACCTTTTCCCATCCTTTCCCGGGCCGATGCGCCAGAGCTGCTCCGTGCCCTTCGAAACGACAATATGTTCTGGCGAATGCACGCTCAGCGTCTACTCGTGGAGCGGGGTCTCACCGACGTGGTACCCCAGTTGCTCGCCATACTAAGAGATACTACCACCGATGCTATTGGGATCCAGCCTTCAGCCATCCATGCACTCTGGGTGCTCCACGGTTTAAATGCTTTGAAAGGCGAGGTTCTCGAGCAAGTTCTACTTGCCGCTCAGCACCCATGCGCGGGTGTGCGCCGAAATCTTTTGCGGATCTTGCCCCCTTCGCAAGAGACGGTCGCTTTTATTCTTGAAAAAAACCTCATGAAGGATGTCGATCCCCTGGTAGGACTCCAGGCATGGCTCGCTCTTAGTAAAGTAAGCCTGGACAAGGCAGGTCAGGATCGCGTATATCAGGCCATTCAGTCGGGAAAAAACGCAGAGGACCGTTGGATTCCCGATGCCCTGGCCTGCATCGCAGCCCGTAACAAGCCCCTGTTTGACCGCCTTTTCCAGGAGCAGCTCAAGACCAAGAGCAGGACTTTGGAATCCCCTCCCAGTCGTCATGCCAGTCACGGGATACCCAACGCCCTCGGAGCGGAGGCTTCCAGGCAAAGGCCCTCGAATGCTGGAGGACCCGATTTGACCATAAGTCAGATTCGGATACTTCCTAGCCGGCCTTCCCCCCGGGATAGGATTACGGTTGAGGTTGAAGTGACCAATAGAGGTTCCCAGCCGATACCTCCCGGAAAAGTGGTTCCCCTGTCGCTTCGGTTTTCCGGAATGGGCCAGGTGACTGATATGGTAAGCCAGGTATTTTCTAGTGGGATTGAGCCTGGCCAGACCGTAACCATAAGCAAGAATACGAATGGCCCCTGGTCGGGAAATATCACCTTCGTTGGAGAATTCCCCGGTGAGTACACCCTTGCTGTTGCCTTGGACAAGGGTGGTACGCTCCCCGATAGTGAGCGAGCCAATAATACACGTATTGAAAAAATTGCCTTCATTCAGACCTATAGTTTTCCCTTGCTGGTGCTGGCAAAAAGCGTCCGATCCCTAGCTTCGGTCCAGGAGGTCAGTCAACTTATCACCTACCTTCGAGAGGCTACTGCTTGGTCCGAGGAAGATTTCAGCTTAATGTTAAAGGCAGTATCCGAGGGTTGGAACTACCGGCGTCGCGTACAGGTCAGTAGCACCGATTCGCTCTTCCTCCGCCTATTGATGGACCGTTCCTCCGGTATTGATCAGGACAGGCTTACTCGACTATTGGAGGCCATGGGGGTCAAGTCAAGGGAAGAGGTGATGAAGGCTGACGGACAGCGAATTGTCATCCGTACCCTGCGGGAGCAGATGCAATACGACCGAAAGGCCTTTGAGGTAGCTGCCGGCAAGCCCGTGGAAATTCTTTTTGAAAACACAGACGCCATGCCGCATAATTTGCTGATCGGTCGTCCCCGCTCCCTGGAAAGGATTGGAAAAGCTGCCGACCGGATGATTGCTGATTCGGATGCGGCTGCCCGTCAGTATGTGCCTGATATCCCGGAGGTATTGTTCCATTCTCCGATGCTTGATCCCGGACAGTCCACCCGCATCACCTTTACAGCACCCACCAGACCAGGCGAATACCCCTTCGTATGCACCTTTCCCGGGCACTGGCGTCTAATGCAGGGGATTATGACGGTAAAATAGGCAACCTACGCTAGTTTGCCCGTATCCTTTCGTTGAGGCTTCTTTTCTTAGCTGTATCGCTCGGTCCAGCCGAAAAATTTTTTGGCAATGGCTTCCTTCTCCTTTTCTAGGTGCTTAAGAAGAGCCTCTGCAATGGGACTATGCCTCTTGCCTTTCATCCAAATTAGTTGCCAGTTGGATACAACCGGAAGGTTTTTCACCGGGATGATGTGCAGCTCTTCTCCAAGCAATTCACGCCGGATGCCAATAAGGGGCATAATGGAATATCCGAATCCAGCCAGAATAGCCTGCTTTACAGCTTCATTCGAGGTGAGTTCCATGCGCTTGGTAAACTTAAGGCCATTTTGACTGAGGTATCGTTCCATCACTTGCCGGGTCCCCGAACCCTCTTCCCGAAAGATAAGGGTAAGCGCCTGGAAAAAATCCTGAAGACTTTGTCCTTTTTTTAGCATAATTGGTTCTTTTCCAATAAGGAAAAGGTGGTTTTTCATCAAGTCTACATAATCAATTAGTAAGTGTTTTGGTGGTATGGATACAATGGCAAAATCCGTTTCATTTTTCTCCAAAGCTTCACTGACTTGGAATTTATTGGATACATCAAGGTGTAATTCTACACCTGGGTTATCCTTTAGGAAATCGGTAATAAAAAAGGGCATCACATATTTTCCGGTTGAAACAGAGGCAATGCGTAACCGGCCTGCAAGTTTTCCTTTGAAAGCATGGGTTTTGAAATTGATAGTTTGAACCTGCTCCAGGATTTTTTCAGCTGTCAGTGCCACCTCCTTGCCAAAGGTTGTGATATGAACCCTTCGACCGATGATTTCCGTAAGCGGAATGTCAAACTGGTCCTGAAAGTTCCGCAACTGGATGGAAACAGCTGGCTGGGTTAGGTTCAGCGCATCCGAAGCTTTGGTAATACTCCGGGTCTGCACCACCTTTAAGAATATCTGGAGCTGATTTAGTGTGAAATTCATAAAAAATCATTATAGTAAATTAAAAAAATATAAAATTATTATTATAAATATAAGGAAACATCTTAGCCGCGAAAAAAAAACGCATGGCTAAAAAAATGTTGGTTTTCTACCTCAAAATTCTACTGATTTGCCTTCTGCTTCTTGCTGCTTGGAAAGCCCCCCAATGCGATAGGTATGCACTTGTTTGCTGCCCTTTCCCTTCTTGCCTGGGTCTGGATAGCCAGGAAAGCGCATCTTGAATCGTAAGCGTGTTTGCCGGCCGCAGGTTGCTCATAGCTACAAAGCACCAAAAAGAGGAGATTTTCGCTCCGCTTCTTGAAAAGGCCCTTGGGGTGTCTTGCTTTACAGACCCTGAATTTGATTCGGATTCCTTTGGTACGTTCACTGGAGAAGTGGAAAGGCCGGGTGATGCCGAACAAACTGCACGTCTCAAGGCAAAGGCTGCATTGCATCTTACCGCTGCAAGCCTGGTTCTAGCCAGTGAGGGCTCCTTTGGGCCACATCCTCAGTACCCTTTTCTTCCTGCCGATGAGGAAATCCTATTGCTCTATGACGCTGAAAATCAGGTAGATTTCTTAGTCCGGGAGACAAGCCTCGAGACTAACTTCTCTTTTGCTGATGTCTTGTATGAGGAGGATTTGCTTGCTTTTGCCAAAGATGCCCTTTTCCCGGATCATGCGTTGATTCTCCGGGGGTCCTCCGGCAATCTGGAAGACCTGGTGAAAGGTATTTCCGACGAGGCAACGCTCCGGAAGGTTTTTAAGCAAATCCGGAAAAAAGGGGAATTGGTTCGGGTTGAGACTGACATGCGCGCCATGTTCAATCCCACCCGGAGAAAGGTTCTTGCCATGGCGGCCGAGCAGCTTTGTAGCAGACTTTGCGCTTTATGTCCCCGATGTGGATTTCCTGATTTTTCGGTGACACGTATTCTACCTGGCTTGCCTTGTTCTAGTTGCCTGCTTCCAACACATGGCGCTCTCGCCTATGGGTATTATTGCAAAGCCTGTGGTTTTGAGAAGGAGGAGTTCTATCCATTGGGGAAATGCCATGAGGACCCTGGTGCATGTACCATTTGTAATCCTTGATAGCAAACTTACTTCGCTATGAACCCTGAACTCTTGCTGGAAAATTTGACCAATCCCGCCCTTTTATTCTTCATCCTTGGGGTTGTTGCCATTGGGTTGAAGAGCGACCTGGAGATTCCGGCTCAAACCTCCCGCTTCATTTCCATGTATCTGCTGTTATCTATTGGTTTTCGAGGAGGCCAGGAATTGGCACATGAGAATCTGAACGCCGATATCTTGTACCTCTTGATTTTCGGCTTGGTTGTTGCGGCCTCCATCCCATGCTGCACGTTCTTCATACTGAAACGAAAATTCAATGTATTCGATGCCGGAGCTGTTGCTGCTGCCTATGGTTCGGTTAGTGCCGTAACTTTCGTTACGGCCGCGGCCTATATGGAAGCAGAGCAACTTACCCTGCATGGCTACATGATTGCCATCATGGCCATCATGGAATCACCGGCCATCGTCATAGGCCTCTTGCTCATATCGTGGTATGGCCATTCGCGGAAACCTGGATTCGAAACGGTATTCGTGGTCCGGCACGCCATGACCAATGCCAGTGTGGTTCTTATTTTAGGAAGTTTGTTTATTGGTTATCTTGCAGATGCTAAGCAGGCACAAGGAATCAAACCTTTTACCAATGACTTGTTCAAAGGATTTTTAGCTATTTTCCTGCTGGACATGGGTATAGCTAGTGCCAGGAAACTGAAAGCCTTCTTTTCTTATGGATGGTTCCCGGTGGTTTTCGCTGCAATAATCCCACTGGTCAACGGCACCCTGGTTTCGCTGCTATCTTCCATAGTGACCGATGATATCGGAAACCGGTTTGTCCTTGGCGTACTTGCCGCGAGTGCCTCTTACATCGCCGTTCCGGCAGCGATGAAAGTAGCGGTTCCTAAAGCGGACCCTGGTCTGTATCTGCCAATGGCTCTCGCAATCACTTTTCCCGTGAATATCACGCTCGGATTACCTATATATCTTTACCTAGCTCGACTAGCCTAAATGCCGTTCAGCTCTCCATGACCTTCTCGTCAGCAAGTTGCCGCTCGTAGAGGTCCTGGTAATAGGCGCTGTTCCGCAGCAATACCTCGTGGGTTCCTGCATGGGCTAATTCTCCGTCTTCAAATACGAGGATGCGGTCGAATGTCAGCTGGAGGTGGATTCGATGAGTGATTAAAATAACCGTCCGATGGCGAAGGCTATCCTGGAAAAACTGTAATATCCTGTTTTCGGTCTGGCTGTCCACTGCCGAAAGGCAGTCATCTAAAATCAGGATACCTGGATTCTTCAAAAGAGCCCGGGCAATGGAAACTCGTTGTTTTTGTCCACCACTTAAGGTGATGCCTCGCTCTCCAAGAATAGTATCCATGCCTTGGGGAAAGGTTTTGATTTCTTCCTCCAGGGAGGCCATCGACGCTGCACGAACTATTTCGTCATCGGTTGCATCGGGTTTCCCCATGCGGATGTTGTCTCGGATGGATTCTGAAAACAGAAATACGTCCTGGGGAACATAGCCTATTTGCTGCCGAAGGCTACCCAGATGGTATTGCCGGATAGTCAAGCCGTCGTAGCAAATCTCTCCCTCCGTACAGTCGTACATTCGAAGGAGGAGTTCGGCGAAGGTAGACTTTCCAGACCCTGTCTTGCCAAGAATAGCTATTTTTTCTCCTGGTCTGATTTCCAGGTTTAGATTTTTTAGCGCCCGAATGCCGGTTTCGGGGTAGGTCAGGCCGACTTGGCGCAGGGTGATATGTCCGCTCAAGGAAAACTCGGAGAGGGGGCCAGGTAGGATAGCCGGCCGTAGTCCCATGAACTCGTTGATGCGCTTCTGACTTGCGGAGGCCTGTTGTATGATGGAGGCAATCCAGCCTATGGAGGTCACTGGCCAGGTTAACATGTTCACATAAATCACAAATTCGGCGATGTTACCCGTGGAAATGCTGCCCCTGGCCACAAGAGCCCCCCCCGCATAAATAACTATAAGGGTGCTGATGCCAATCAACAAAATCATAAGCGGATAAAAAAGAGCATTGATGCGTGCCAGGGCAATGGACTTACGATTATACTCCTTGCTCTGTCCATCGAAAAAACCCTGCATAGATTTTTCCTGGGTGTATGCCTTCACCACGCGGATGCCGGCATAAACCTCCTGGGCTGTATTGTTGAGAACTGCAAGTTGTTGCTGAATTTCCTCACTTCGCCGGTGAATGAGGTCGCTTACGTAGTAAATGGACAGGGACAAAACAGGAAGAGGGATAAGGCAGAACATGGTTAATTGAGGACTGACCCGCACCATGGCATAAAGGACAAAAACAAAAAGCGAAATCAGGTTTATACCATACAATACGGCAGGTCCCAGGTACATGCGCACCTTGTTGACGTCCTCCGTTATCCGAGCCATGAGGTCGCCGGTTTTGTTGCGCTTGTAAAACGCGGCGTCTAGATTCAAGTAATGGGCAAAGACCTCCTTGCGCATGTCGTACTCTATGAGCCTGGACATGACGATAATGGTTTGCCGCATAAAGTACATGAACAAACCCATAAGTGCTGCAAACAACAAGACGGATAATCCGAAAATAAGCAACTGTTTCCCTAGCATGTGCTCTAGGTCCTCCTGAAGTGGTGAACCAGCAAAGCTGCGGTAGAAGCCCAGGTGCGAAAGGACCAAATCCAAAGCGTCCCTAATAGCTTGTGGTTGCAGGACTCGGAAATAATTGGAAAGCGAAACGAACAAAATACCTCCCCCGAAGTGCCAGCGGTACTTCCAGAAAAAGCGGTTCAGTACCCACAAGTGACCCATACGACCCGGTGGCTCCGGTGTGCCTGGTTGATGAAAAAAACCAGCCGTTTCCGACTGGTCTCTGGTGGAGATAATGGGATTCGAACCCATGACCTCTTGCATGCCATGCAAGCACTCTAGCCAACTGAGCTATACCCCCAAACGACAATGCAAATATAGGATTATCCGTAGGATTCTCTGCTTGTTGTTTGCTTTTTCTTTTGGCGAACAGGAATACCTGGCGGCCAACCAGCTAAAAGTTCTTTTGAATTCCGGCAAGATATTTCATAAAATGCCGTATTTTGCTATTAATTGCGCATTTATTATGGAGAGATTGACGGAAATGCCTTCGCCCTATCGGCATTTGGAGCAGATGCCTCTAGGTGAATTGCTTTTGAACATGAACCGGGAGGACCAACAGGTTCCCAAGGCTGTGGCGAAAGCTCTCCCCCAGATAGAGCAACTTGTGGCAGTGACAGTGATAAAAATGAAAGGCGGTGGCCGCCTTTTCTACCTGGGTGCTGGTACCTCCGGTAGGCTTGGGGTTCTGGATGCCTCGGAGTGCCCACCAACCTATGGGGTACCCCGGGATATGGTCATTGGCATCATTGCAGGAGGTGATGTTGCCCTGCGTAACTCTGTAGAAGCTGCGGAAGACCATCTCCATCAGGCCTGGGAAGACCTGCTGTCTTTTCATATTGACTCCCGTGATGTGGTTATAGGCATTGCGGCCTCTGGAACTACACCATACGTTATAGAAGGGCTGAAAGCTTGCCAATCCCAGGGAATCACCACGGGCTGTATTTCTTGCAATCCTCATTCCCCTTTAGCGGCGGCTGCCGATTTCCCTGTAGAGGTCGTTACGGGACCGGAATTCGTCACCGGATCTACTCGCATGAAGGCGGGAACGGCACAGAAACTGGTTCTCAACATGATTAGCACGGCTATCATGATTCAGCTGGGTAGGGTGGTGGATAATCGCATGGTGGATATGCAATTGTCGAATGCCAAGTTGGTGGATCGGGGTGTCAGGATGCTCATGAAATCACTGGACATAACCTATCCTGATGCCGAGGCACTCCTTCACCAATACGGAAATGTGCGCAGTGCCTTGGCATCCCGGACTCAGGACTTGCAAGTCAAATCCTGATGGGAAACCCCGCGGAACAGACCATGCTCATTGTGGACAGCGGCGCTACGAAAGCCTCCTGGGTGCTGTTATCGCGGGGAAAACGCCTTTTTGAGCGCCAGACACCTGGCCTCAACCCTTATTTTCTCTCCGACGAAGCCATGCGGGAACAGTTTCATTCCCTAGCTTCCGAGATGCCCCCTCAATTGGAATCGCTTCATTTCTACAGCACAGGTTGTGGCACCCCCGACCAACAGGAAAGGGTGGGGAACTTGTTGCGGCGGGCCTTTGCAACCGCTGTGTTCGTTACCGTGGATACCGATATCCTTGCCGCTGCTCGCTCTGCTGCGGTGTCTGGAACTGCCTTGGTCGGCATCCTGGGGACCGGGTCTAACGCCTGCCGGGTTGCTAACGGTCAGGTGGAGGAAACTGCAGGCGGTTTCGGATTCATTCTGGGGGATGAAGGGAGCGGAGCTGCTCTGGGTCTTGCTCTCGTACGGGATTGGATTCGGGACCAACTCCCCGCAGACCTTCACGCCCTGGTCTCTTCAGAACTGGGACTTCGCAAGGAAGAGGTATTCCAATCGGTTTACCGCGATGCATTTCCTAGCCGTTTTCTGGCAGGGTTTGCGCCTTTCTATTTCAAGCACCAAAATCATCCTTGGATTGTGGATACCGTCTCCCGGCAATTTCACCTCTTCGTCAGAACCTATCTCCTCCGCCTCCTTCTCGATGAAAAATCCCTGAAAACATGCTTCGTGGGCTCTATTGCCCATTTTTTCGAGCCCCTTCTTCGAAAGGTGTTGAAGGATTATCCCCTCCAACAGGGTACCATAGCCCAGGACCCAATGGAAGGCCTTATCAGTTACCATCTAGAAAATGGCTGAAGATTTTCCGGATACTTCCGGAAGAAAATTTCTTTTTTTAGTCGTATACGGCAAAATCCTGCAACTTTTTACGGCTATTCGTTTTAATTTTATGGTTTTCCAACGTTTCCCAATTCCCTATTTCTAACCAAAAACGCTTAATAAAATGATGGAGAAATGTTTTTCATTTTGCCTATCTCTTGCCATGTGCTTCGCCTTGTCTACAGTCCTGCACGGGCAGGATAAGGCAACCGTGACCATCAGCGGTCAGGTAACCGATGCACAGAGTATTCCCCTGGTAGGGGTAACGGTATCGCTGTCGGATTCTCGCAGTGGCGCTGTCACTGATCTGGAAGGCCGTTATACCCTTACAACCACTGCTGCATTAGGATCTTATTCCTTGACAGCGAGCTACGTGGGCTACAAATCTGCTAGCGCCCCTATCCAGGTGACTGCTTCCGGAGGGTCTTTTACCCAGTCTTTTACCCTGCAAGAAGATGCCCTCGATTTGGATGAAGTGGTTGTTACCGGCTCCACCCTGAAATCGTCGCGCCGGCAATTGGGGAACGCCATCAATACAGTGTCTGCCGATGACCTAGCCGATTCGGGCACGGATAACCTGATTTCAGCCCTACAGGGCAAGGTACCCGGCGCGCAGATTACGCAAACTTCGGGTGATCCAGCCGGAGGACTTAACATCCGTATCCGTGGGGTCAACTCTATCCGTGGTAACTCCGATCCGCTTTACGTCATTGACGGTGTCATTGTTAGCAATACCACCAGCAATGTCTCCCAGGTTTCTGTTCCGGCGGGTGCTGCCGATTTGGGTACCAATCGCTTGGCAGATATCAATCCGAAGGACATCGAAAGTATCAATATCATCAGCGGTGCCGCTGCCGCGGCAGTTTATGGTTCGAGGGCATCCAACGGGGTAGTGGTCATTACCACTAAGCGGGGAAGCACCGGCAAGCCGGAGATTACCTTCGGCACCAGCGTAAACCTCAATCAGTTGCGCAAGCGGGTGTACATCACCACCCTAGGCAAGCAGTTTGGCTCGGTGGCACAGCGCCTCCACCTCATCAACCCCTTTACTGGAGGACCTACTGTATCTACCAATGGTCGGAATTTGCCCACATCCCTGGTGGACGTCACTCGCTATGACTATCAGGACCAAGTGTTTCGCGATGCCTTAGGAACAGATAACTACCTCTCCATTTCCGGAGGGAAGGACAATACCCGCTACTTTGCTTCCATGTCCTATATGACCAATGGTGGTATTGTCCGGAATACCGATTTCACGCGTTATGGATTGCGCCTGAATCTTGACCAGCGGGTCAGCGACTGGATGAAAGTAAGTTTTGGCCTGCAGTACAATAACAGTTTCTCCAACGAGAAACCCAACGGCAACTCCTTCTACAGTCCGGTTAATACCATCAATATCACCAATAATATTTATGACATCACCCAGCGTGATGCCAATGGCAATCTGCAGGCAGTGGAGCCGACTCGGGTAAATCCGCTTTCGGTTATCGAAGACTTCGATATTACCCAGGAGGTCAACCGGGCTATATCCAATCTTACCTTTACATTCTTTCCCTTCAAGGGCCTTTCAGTGGATTATGTATTGGGTGCCGATGTGTACAGCCAAACGGGGAAAACCTTCATTCCGGCTTATCCCTATGCTGGGGTGAATCCGCTTTTCTATGCCAGTGGATTTGCGGCTAACGTGACCTCCAACTTCCGCCTGTTCAACAATGACCTCAATGCCACCTACCAGCGTGACCTTTCTCCTTCCATCAGTTCTACCACGGCCCTTGGATTCAATTACCAGTACAGCCGGGCTGATCGCTTGTTTTCTGCTGGGGAAAATCTTCTTCCTTCGATTTCCACGATTAATGGATCTTCGGCTGTCATTAGCAACTACGGTCTCGACCAGTTCGCCATTAGCGGCTATTTCCTCCAGCAAACTTTCGGGCTGAGCAACAAGTTTTTCCTCACGCTGGCGGGCAGGGTGGATGGCTCCACCAAATTTGCTAAAGAGCAGCGCAATCAGTTTTATCCTAAACTCGGCCTTAGTTACGTGGTTTCCGAGACTGATTTCTGGAAAAACAGTTTCCTAAGCGGCATCAATTCGCTAAAACTACGGTCATCGTGGGGAGAATCTGGCGGCTTGAACGCGATTGGATCCTATGACCGTTTCTATCAGTTTGGGCCAGTGGTCAATCAGGGCCGGCAGACTTTCGTCCCCAGTTCTCAGCTGGCCAATGCGGCCATCAGGCCAGAGCGGACGCGTTCCTTTGAAGTGGGTGCAGACGCCGGATTTTTCCAAAACCGGGTGAGTCTTGTGGCAACCTATTATCGCAACCGCATTTTCGACCTGGTCGTGAATCGGCTGCTGGCTCCTACAGAGGGCGGAAGAAGCATTGTGGACAATGTGGGTGAACTGGACAATGAGGGGGTTGAGCTGGCCCTTGGCATCAATCTGGCCAAGAAAAAAGATTTTGACTGGAATCTCAATCTTATCTATTCCCGCAACGTTGGAAAGGTGGTAAGTGCGGGCAGTCCCTTGGTCGGTATCAACAGTCCTACCGGTGCACCAATTTTCCTGGTTCAGGGGGAAGCACCCAGTGTCTTCTTCGGAACCTTTTACGCCCGGAAGCCTGACGGCACCTTCCTGCTTGATGCCCGGGGCCTTCCTCAACCAGAGCGGGGTAGTGCCCTGCCTTACAAGGCTGGTACGGCTATTCCTGCAGGTTCCTATGTCTATGCCGGAACCATCTATACGCCGCTCCGCGACGCTAACGGTCAACCTACAGGCACCAATCTCCGGAAGATTATTGGCGACCCCAATCCGGATTTCATTGCCTCCCTGGGTTCCTCCTTGCGCTATAAGCGCTTGAATTTCTCCTTCCTGCTTGACGGATTGTTCGGTGCCGATGTATTCAATGCCGACAGGAGGACTCGTCAAGGTGTAGGTATCGGTGATTATGCTGAAAGGGAAATGAAGGGTGAACTGGTTAGAGGATATGTCTGGTCCATTTATCCTATCGAGGAGTGGCGGGTAGATCCTGGGCACTACATCAAGATTCGGGAAGTTTCCCTCAGTTACAGCCTGCCCAAACCTTTCAAGGGTTTGCGTGACCTAAACATTTCGTTGGTTGGCCGCAACCTGCTTTCCTTCGACGACTACGACGGTTATGATCCCGAGACCAATGCCGGGGGCAATAGCGATCTATTCCGGGGTGTTGATTTCGGTAACGTGCCGATTCCCCGTACCTTCCAGTTGAGCTTCACTGCCCGTTTCTGACCATCTATTCCCAACATATAACCCAACGCATCATGCGAACTAAATCCATCCTTCTGACGTGGGTAGCCATTATCCTGCTGCTGCCTTCTTGCGAAAAGGACTATTTCAACCCCAGTGCCGCCGGGGAAACCCAGGTGGTATCCAGTGTGGCCGGCCTAACCGCCTTGGCCAACGGACTTCAATATACCTACACCGTAAGCCGCCTCTCTCCGGTTTACAATGCCGTTACGGCAAGTGGCTTTACTACCGGGGAACTGGCTATTCTTAATCCTGGTAATGCCTCCGAAAACTTTCTAAGTATTGGAGGTGCTACGGTGGATGGTGGAAATAGCATCGTCAGTGCCCTTTGGGAGCAAAGCCATTTGGTGAAAGCCAATGCCGATATTTTGCTTAAGAATGCGGCAAATTTTGGTGACCCTGCTTTTCAAAGCGCCGCCATCGCCTATGGGGCAATTTTCCGGGCACTCAGCCTCGGAAATCTGGCAATGTTCTACCAACAAGCCCCCATTCAGGTTACTGCAAAGGCTTCATTCCAAAGCCGCGAGGCGCTGCTTACAGAGGCCATCAACACCCTGACCAATGCCCGGACGAGGGTCCAGGCTGCCGCCCCTTCTGCAACTTTCCTGGCCCGGACAGTCGGTGGACTCGATTTGCTCAACACCATTAATGCCCTTATCGCCCGGTATAGTATCATGAATGGCAAATGGGACGATGCTTTAGCTGCAACCAATGCCGTGAATCTCCGAACTAAGTCGGTTTTTCGCTTTGATGACATCGCGCGCAATCCGATTTTTGACGTTTCCTTGAGTAATGTCAACGTGTACCAACCCATCGATGCCAACCTGGGACTGAAAGGTGCGCTAGCTCCTTCTCCCGATGACAAACGGGTCCTTTTCCATCTTCGCAGCAAGACACCCAGCGCTACGGGTGTCTTTGCGGGAACGGGATTTTTCACCGCTAATAAGGCGGATATCCCCGTATATACCCCGGGAGAAATCCTCCTGATTCGAGCTGAAGCTCTGGCTAGAAAAAACCAACTTGCCGACGCTAAGGCTGAACTCGACAAAGTTCTTACCAAGAAACCTGCCGACGATATCTACGGTATAGGAGCTGATCTTCCGGCGTATGCTGGTCCCCAGACTTTGGAGGCACTGCTGCAGGAAATCTATCGGAACCGCTGTATTGAGCTATTCATGTCTGGCATGAAACTGGAGGATAGCCGGCGTTTCCAAAGACCGGGGCCAGGTGCCGCTGGTGCCGAACGAAATAGGAATTTTTATCCCTATCCAAACAACGAGAGGGATAATAATCCGAACACTCCGGCTGATCCGGCTATCTAAATGATCATTTAAATTCCGGAAGGGCAGTCCTACCCCAAAAGGTGGAGATTGCCCTTCCGCTTGGTCAACGCATGCTAAAGAAGGAGCGTCTGGGCCTCATCCTCCGGGAGGTAAATGTCCACAACAAGGTGATTCTTTCTGACCTAAGTCAACGCCTTAAGGTCTCGGAAGATACCATCAGGAGGGACCTCCAGGAGCTAGCCGAGGAAGACAAACTCATTAAGGTGAGGGGGGGTGCCCTGAGTAAATCCTACCAGGCCTATAGTTACCGGGAACACGAAATCTATGCTTTCGCGGAAAAGACCCTTATCGCCAGGAAAGCCGTCCAACTGCTAAAGGATGACATGCTGGTTCTTATTTCCGGAGGATCCACAAATCTTGAGGTGGCTCGACTTTTGCCTGAATCCTTGCGGCTAACCTTCGCCACAGTAAGTTTGTCCACCGCGCTGCAGCTTATGGAACATCAATCCAGCGAAACCTTTTTCCTGGGAGGCAACTTGTCTAAGTCGGCAAAAATTTCGGTAGGCGGTGAAGTAATCCAGCAACTAAGCGATATTCGGCCAGATGTCTGCCTACTGGGTGTCAATGGCATCGACTCCCGGGAAGGCCTTACAGAACTGGACATGGATATTGTCACCGTTAAGCGGGCCATGATCAGTTCGGCACGAAAGGTTTATGCCCTGGCCATCTCAGAGAAACTGGATTCGGTGCGAAAAATGAGGGTATGCCCCCTGACAGCCATCGATGGGCTCATCACCGAATTGGATCCGAATCATCCTCGCCTTGCTTCATACCGGAATCTCGGTATCCGGGTACTCTGAATTCCCTAATCAGCCGGGATCCACATCTAGAAGGTAGCGTACCGAAGCAAAGGGCCCGGATAGTTGCATTATCTGCCTTGATTCGGTCAGTTTTTCTTTCGCCTGCCGAAGCCTGCGCGCATCGTTATCCAGTTTGAGCAGGAAATCAATGATGTACTGATTGCGCACGCGACCTACGTAAGGTACGGCAGGTCCCTTGAGGCGATCCCCAAAAAATGGTGAGAGAAATTCCTGTAGCCAAATGGCAGCTTCATTTACCCGTTGCGCATCGCGGTGCCGAAGGCTAATGCGGATGAGGCGCTGGAAAGGGGGATAGCGAAAGGTTTCCCGTTCGTGCAATTCCCGGGTATAGTACCGGTCGGGCGTATTTTCCAGGACGTCCCTCAACAGCGGATGGGAAACATTCAGGGCCTGGATGAGTACCTTCCCAGGATTCTGTCTTCGGCCCGCCCGCCCACTTACCTGCACCATGAGTTGAAAAGCCCGCTCCGCCGCCCGGAAATCGGGAAACTGCATCAGCTGATCGGCACTTAGAATGCCAACCAAACCCACATTGGAAAAGTCTAACCCTTTGGTTACCATTTGGGTACCAATGAGAATATCCAGTTCCCCTTCCTCGAATTCCTGAATCAACCTGTTGTGGGCCATGCGGGTTTTCACCGTGTCTATGTCCATACGGCCAAGGCGGGCCTCTGGTAGAAGGACCTTAAGTTCCGATTCGATTTTTTCCGTTCCGAATCCCTTGAGTTCCAGGTCCTGGCTTCCACAGGCGGGGCAGGTAGACGATGAGTGGGTAAAGTACCCGCAGTAGTGGCATTTCAGCCCCTGTCGCGATTGGTGATAGGTGAGGGTAACATCGCAATGCACGCATTCTGCATGCCAGTTGCAGGTGGTACATGTCAGGGCAGGTGCAAATCCGCGGCGATTTTGGAACAATATCACTTGCTCCTTCCGACTCAGACTTTCCTGAATAGCGTCCAAAAGGGTCTGGGAGAATTCCCGGACCAAGCGCTTTGCCTTCCTTTCCTCACCAAGATCTATAAGGTGAATTTCAGGAAGATTTGCCCCGCCGTAGCGCTCTCCAAGGGTTACCCAGCCGTATTTACCTCCCCGGGCCTGCTGCCAGGTCTCTACCGAGGGGGTAGCTGTGCCCAAGATGACTGGTATCTGCCAAAGATGTCCCAGGTAAATGCCGGTATCCCGTCCCTGATAACGTGGATTGGGATCCTGCTGTTTGAACGAGGGATCGTGTTCCTCGTCGATAATGATGAGTTGCAGTTTAGTAAAGGGGAGAAATAGGGCTGACCGGGCTCCGACAATGAGCGGAATGCCATCCTTTACCTGTTGCCAGCTCTCTGCCCGCTGCCGGTCGCTGAGTCGGGAGTGGTATACCATTACTTTGTCCGGAAATTGAACCTGAAGACGACTGGTAATCTGATTGGAAAGGGAAATCTCAGGCAAAAGGTAGAGTACCTGCCCCCCGGTTTCGAATACTTCCTGCATTCGCCGCATGTAGAGCCGCGTCTTACCACTCCCGGTAACACCCTCAAGCAGCACCACGCGTTTTTCGGCTTCCTGCGCTTTCATTTTGCCGTAGGCCTCCGTTTGCAGGGGGCTTAGTGAAATCTCCCCGGCTTCCCAGTTTTCCATTGCCCCTGTAGGAAGTCCAGACGGTTTGACCTCAATTCGGAGGACTTTCTTGCGTGCCAGGGATTGGAGTACCCCACTGTCTACACCGGCTCGCCGGAGCAATTCCCGCTTCTGAATGGCAGGCTTCTCCTGTTTGAGCTGAAAAAAACTAAGTAACAAAAGCTCCTGCCTTGGCGATTTGGCAAGCTTTCTGAACAAATCCCCCAACTTGTCCGATTCGGAAGCAAAGGGCTCTTCCAAATACACCCAATGACTCAAAGGTGGCTTGTAGGGGTCTTGTAAGTCTTCTCTGATTTCCACGTAACCCTTGTCGATTAGTCGGCGCAACACGGAGTAAATGGTCTTCACCCCCAATAGTTCTTGAATCTCCTCTAGGCGCAGATACTCCCGGTTGGACAGAGCCTCCATAACCAAGGCTTCGCGATCCGGAAGTTCCTGAAGGTTCGTGGGTACCCCAGGCAGAGGGATGACCAAAGATGAACTGCTGAGTTTCAAATGGGAGGGTAGGGCAGCCAACATGATTTCACCCAGGCTACAGGCGTAGTAGGACGCCATCCAATCCCAAAACTGCAGCTGTTGCAGCAGGATAAGCGGCTTTTCGTCAATAAGGCTAAGAAGGGTCTTGGCACTGTATCCCGATGGCTTTTCTACCCCAATCTGGTGGATTAACCCAGCATAGCGCTTCTTTTTACCAAATTCCACCTCCGCACGCATACCTACTTGAACCAATGCTACCAACTCCGAAGGGATGGCATAAGTGAAGGTTCTGTTTAGTGCCAAAGGCAGAATTACCGCGCAGTATACCCTGTCGGTGGCGGGATGCAGGCCTTTAGTTGAGGATAGCTCCACCTGTATTTTCTCCAAAAATACGATTCCCGTGCAAATGACAGTTCGCTTCAGCACCTGTTCGACCGCCATCGTGCCTGCCCTTTCCATCCAAAATCCTTACCTTGCAAGAAATTCTTTTTCCATGAAATGCGCTAAGTGCTATCTCTATTTGTTGGCTATATGGATGCTGACGATCTTCGCGTGCAGTCCAGAGGAAAAAGTGCCACCCCGTGTGGATACCACCATTTACAATCAGATTCAGGGGCAATTGCTGGATGCCAAACCCGGTGATGTGATTGAGATACCGGCAGGGACTTTTTACTTCGACCGGCCTCTTTCCCTCGAAGGCGTATCGGGAGTAACCTTGCGTGGAGCGGGAAAAACCCTCACGGTGCTCTCCTTTCTTGGGCAAAAAGTAGGTGCTGAGGGGATACGAATCAGCGCCGACTCGGTGATGCTGAGTGATCTCACAGTCCGGGATACTAAGGGGGATGCGGTGAAGGTTCAAGATTCACGCTCCGTGACCCTTCGCAACCTGCGCACTACCTGGGGAGAGGGTCCAGCGACAGAGAATGGAGCCTATGGTCTCTATCCTGTTGCCTGCGAGCATGTGCTCATCGAAGGCTGTGAGGCTTCCTATGCCTCTGATGCGGGTATCTATGTCGGCCAGTCCTCCGAGGTCATCGTGCGGAATTGTCACGCCTTCGGCAACGTTGCCGGTATCGAGATCGAAAATTGCAAGCACGCTTCGGTGTTTGGTAATCTGGCTGAGGGCAATACCGGGGGAATCCTTGTGTTCGATCTGCCAGAACTTCCTTCCGGTAATGGCTTCGAATGCCGGGTGTACAACAATACCATCCGGAATAATAATCTGGACAATTTCGCCCCCAAAGGAAATATCGTGGGCATCGTGCCAGCTGGCAGTGGAGTTATTGTCTTAGCTGCGAAATCGGTATCCGTTTACGACAACCAGATTTTAGGTCATAAGACCATAGGCGTTGCCGTAGCCAGCTATGGGATTACCAAAAAGGATTACAAGGATTATGCCTACGATCCATATGCCTATAACGTACTTGTTCGAAACAATACCTTTCTGCGCAAAAAGGCGCTTCCTGACTGGAAGACCGATTTCGGAAAGATGGTCCTTTTCCTATTCTGGGGCAAACCACAGGACATTCTCTACGACGGGATAACAAACCCTCGATTCCCGGGCCGAAATCCCATGTTCTTCTGCCTTGAACAACCCCAGCAGGGGCTCCGATTTGCTATGGTGGATGCAAGTAACGATTTCAAAAATGTAGCCACGGACCCCTCTGTTTATGTCTGCAGAAAAAAATAGACTTACAGGATTCCTCCTGACTTTGGTCCTCGTAGCATGTAGCCGGGAGGCCCCTACCGGGGGTATTCCCAGAAAAATAAAACCTGCCGTGGAGGTTTCAGTACCCCCCGCCGTGGTGAATACCCCTGAGGCTTACCCCCTTCCCAAGCTTTCAGCATATGGCTTTTTCGAATCCCCTCTTGCTTCCCTTCGTCCGCGCTCCCGGGTATTACCCTATGAGCCGGTGACTCCCCTGTTCACCGATTACGCTCATAAAAAGCGCTTTGCGTGGATGCCTGAAGGCACTGGGGCTACAGTCGATGCTCAAGGCATTTTTCAGTTTCCCGAAGGGACTGTCCTGATTAAACACTTCTTCTATCCTGCTGATTTTTCCCGGCCCACAGAGAATTTCGATTTGGTAGAAACGCGTTTGCTGGTGCTTACAAGTGGCCATTGGCAAGCCTATTCCTACACCTGGAATGCCGACGATTCGGATGCGATTTATCAGCCGGTGGGGGAAATCCTCCAAGCAAATTTCATAGATGAAAAGGGTAGGTCCCGCACGTTGGATTATGCTGTACCCAATAAGAATCAGTGCAAGACCTGTCACCAGCGGGGTAATCAGCTCCTTCCTCTTGGTCCCACCGTTCAAAATCTCGATTTCGAATCCCGGAGTTCCGGAAAAGGGTCTCAACTGGTACACTGGCAGGAACAAGGCTATCTTCCCAGGAGTTTCCGTCGGAATCCGTCGCACCGACCATGGGCCAATTGGCAGGATCCTGCAGCTCCCCTGGAGGATAGGGCTCTGGCTTACTTGCAGATAAATTGCGGCCACTGTCACCGGGAGAACGGGAGTGCCCATACGACAGGACTCTTCCTTGACGGTTCCTCTTCTGACCGCCGCAAATTAGGCATATGCAAACCCCCGGTTGCCGCCGGTAAAGGAGCTGGGAATCTTGCCTTTGATATTCAGCCCGGAAACGCCGGAGCTTCCATTATCCTGTTTCGCATGCAAAGTACAGATCCAGGTGTTATGATGCCCGAGTTAGGCAGGATGGTCCCCCACGCGGAGGGCATCCGTCTCATCCGCGACTGGATCACTGCTATGCCTTCCGAATGTGAGGCTGCTTTGCTGCCGTTATGAGGAATTTCTCCTCACATGCCGGCCGGTGTCCTTTGAGGGATTGGTTCAAGAAATATTAACCTCCTTATCATTATGTTAAAATACCTATTTCTCCTCTTCATCGTGATCTGGCTTCCAGGAGCAACCATTGCCCAGGATTACCAGATTCTACCCCTAAAGGTTCAGGCAGAAACCCGAGACCGATGGCTAAAGGAGCGCTTTCGCCAGATTGTTCCCACCCTGATGCGCCGAAACGGCATCGATATGTGGCTGATTATCTCCCGGGAGTATATAGAGGATCCAGTCATGAAGACCATGCTGCCGGCTACCTGGCTATCTGCCCGGCGCACGACCATGTTGGTTATTTATGATAATGGCAAGGAATTGGAAACCTTTGCCGTCGCCCGATATGATGTGGGAGAAATATTCCGCAAATCCTGGGTCCCAGAACAACAAGCAGACCAGTGGCAGCGGCTAGCTGAACTGATTCAGGAAAAAAATCCGCGCCGGATTGGCATAAATCGCTCCCAGAACTTCGGGCATGCCGACGGGCTTACTGCCACCCATGAGGACATGCTTCGCCAATACCTGCCTGCCTCCATCGAGGAACGCCTGGTGTCAGCTGAAAAATTGTCCGTAGGATGGCTGGAAAAAAGGATTCCAGAGGAAATGGACGCCTATGGAATTATCATGCGCATCGCTCACGATATCATCGCCCGTGGGCTTTCCGAAGAGGTTATTACCCCTGGAGTCACCACCACGGACGATGTAGTCTGGTGGTATCGGGAACAAGTTGCCGCTTTGGGACTTAGTGCATGGTTTCATCCCACTGTGGATGTCCAACGGGCTTCACCTGATTCTCAGGAAGGACAGCGGGCTTTTTCTCGTAGGCCGGACAATGCCATCATTCTTCCCGGCGATTTGGTTCATATCGATTTTGGTATTTCCTACCTAGGACTACACACCGATACCCAAGAGAACGCCTATGTACTGCGCATTGGGGAGACCGAGGCTCCCCCTTATCTCAGGGCGGCCTTTGCCAAGGGACTCCAACTCATGGATTTTACAACAGGAGCCTTCCAGGAAGGGAGATCGGGCAACGAAATCCTGCGCGAAGCCCGCCAGTTAGCCTTTGCCGCAGGTTTACAACCTTCTATCTACAGTCATCCGATTGGCTTCCATGGACATGCTGCTGGACCTACTATCGGACTTTGGGACCGGCAGGAGGGAGTACCCTTCACAGGAGATTATCCAGTTACTGCGGGCACCGCTTATTCCATTGAACTAAATACCCGGGTTTTCTTGCCAGAGTGGAACAAGGAAATCCGTATGATGATGGAGGAAGATGCCTGGTTTGACGGGAAAAACGTGCACTACATCGACGGACGGCAGGAATCCCTTTTTCTAATACCCAGACCGCGCGGGCAAAGGAAATAGAGTAACATGCTCACCCGCACGCTGAGACTTTATGTGGATGCCTTTTCTGGTATTTCCCGGGAGGTGTGGTTTCTGGCCCTCATTTCGCTTATCAATCGAAGCGGAACGATGGTCGTGCCCTTTCTTTCTGTTTACCTGAAAAGCCAGTTGGGTTTCAGCTACAGCCAAATCGGCATGGTGATGAGCATCTTTGGTTTAGGTTCCCTTATTGGCACTTATTTGGGGGGTAAACTTACCGATCGCATTGGATTTTATCCTGTGCTAGCTGGCTCCCTTGCAGGAGGCGGTTTGTCCTTTATTATTCTCGGATTCCTAAATTCCTTTCCCACCTGGTGCGTGGCTGTACTCTTCATGGGTATGATAGGCGAAGCATTCCGTCCAGCGCTATTCACCGGATTGGCCAGTTTTTCCGGTAACATCCAGCAAACCCGGGGAACCTCTCTGATACGCCTTGCCGTGAATCTGGGCATTTCCGTCGGACCGGCAGTCGGCGGATTTATCGCCTATCATATCAGTTTTTCCGGCCTTTTCTGGGCTGATGGCCTTACCTGCATACTGGCGGCTTTCTGCCTTTTGTTGCTTCTGCCATACCGAAAGAACCGCATGGCCACAGGAGATGACAACCCGCGGGAAACCGGAATTTCCGCATATCGGGACAGCCGGTTTATGACCTTTGCAGGACTTTTGGTGCTTACTGCCCTCGGATTTATGCAGTTTTTCCTGCTCATACCCATGTATTACAAAGAACATTTCCTTTTTAATGAAAGTCAGATTGGTTTACTGCTTGCCCTAAATGGACTTTTGATTGTTTTTTTTGAGATGCCCATAGTGCATCTCCTAGACCAGAGGATCCATAAGTTGCGACTTATTGCGTTGGGTTCCGGACTGCTCGGACTCTCCTTTCTGCTCCTGGTGCCAGGTTTTCAGGCTTGGCCGATAGCTGTCTGCTCCTTGGTTATGCTTACAATGGGCGAAATTTTCAATATGCCTTTTGCTAATTCATTTGCAATGAACCAGGCAAGTGAGGGTCGTAGGGGCCAATATATGGCCCTGTATTCCATGACCTATTCTGTGGCACACATCTTGGCTCCAGGATTGGGCGCAGCCCTCATTTCACGTTACGGGTATAACATTCTTTGGGCATTGAACGCCCTTCTCTGCGGAATCTCCATGAGCGGTTTTTTCCTTATGGGAAAATACCCTTTCACAAGCCGGTCAAAATTGACCCCTTGAAAGACATGCTGGAATCCTTGGCTCACCAAATCTGAATGCTTTCATGCAAGCCCGCATTTCCCCAGACCTCGATCAGGCTCGCCTTTTGTTGGAAAAAGGAGAGCTCGTTGCTATCCCTACGGAAACGGTGTATGGTCTTGCTGGTAATGGTTTAGATGAAAACGCTGTGGCGCGCATCTTTGCCGTAAAAAACCGCCCCTACTTTGATCCGCTCATTCTCCACATAGGGCTATTGGACCAATTGGAAGATCTGGTAGAATTGGTTCCCCACTCCCTGGACATGCTTTCCCGGGTTTGCTGGCCAGGGCCATTAACCCTCCTGCTGCCTCGGACACCTAAAATTCCCGATTTGGTCACCTCCGGACTCCCAAGGGTGGCAGTGCGAATGCCCGCCCATCCTATTGCGCTTGATTTGCTGCGTAGGCTCGATTTTCCACTGGCTGCCCCGAGCGCCAATCCCTTCGGATATATCAGCCCAACGCGACCTGAACATGTTGCTCGTCAACTCGGAGAGCAGATTTCCTTTATTTTAGATGGCGGCGTTTGTCAGGTGGGTATCGAGAGCACCATCATCGGACTAGAAGGGGAGGATCTGGTTATCTACCGCCCCGGTGGCCTTACACCTGAGCGGCTATGCGAACTGTTCCCCGGGAAGGTGCGCTATGCCTATCCCGAAGGCACGTCCCAGGCTCCGGGTAATCTGCCGAGCCATTACGCCCCTAGAAAAACCCTCTACCTCGTGTCTAAATATGATTTTAAGAATCCACCTGTTCCCGGCAAAGCTGCCCTGCTGTGCTTTAAGGAGGAATGGGAGAACTGGGATAATGCCATACAGTGGGTACTTTCCCCAGTTGGTGATATGGAAGAAGCCGCCCGTCGATTGTTTTCCTGCCTGCGGGAGATGGATGAATCCGATGCGGACTACATTGCTGCAGAGATCCTGCCTGATCTGGGTCTGGGTATTGCTGTCAATGACCGTTTGCGTCGGGCTGCCAAAAAATAAGGGCACCTTTGAACCGATTGACGCAGCAGGGGTTATAAAATAAAAATTGAGTTATGCGCATCTTATCTCTTGTTTTGGGAATCCTCAGTGTTTCCCTTTTCTTAGTGCCTTCCGCCGCGTTGGCCCAATCCAGACCATCCAGTCCAGCCCTGAATGCCTCTGCAAAAGTGGGCAAGACGGAAATTGCATTGAAGTGGGGAGCTCCTTCGGTCCGTGGCCGTGCCATTTGGGGCGAACTCGTTCCCTACGATGCCATTTGGCGCACCGGTGCCAACGCCGCCACCACTTTTACAGCTTCCAAAGAGGTTACCATTGACGGGAAAGCATTGCCTGCTGGCTCCTATGCGATTTTCACCATTCCGGGAAAAAGTTCCTGGACGCTGATTTTCAATAAGAATGCCGCGCAGTGGGGAGCCTACGATTACAAAGAATCGGAAGATGTCCTTCGGGTAACCGTGACACCCAAGATGGAGGAGGAGCTTACCGAACAACTCACCTTTGTACCCGATGAAAAGGGTATGGTGACCTTCAAATGGGAAAAGCTATCTTTCCAGTTTCAAGTAGCAGAGGCTAAGTAATGCCTTAGGCAGAAGAGGTTTCTGGTTTTCCGGAAGCCTCTTCGCCCTAAGTTTTCTCCTTGCCCAATAATCATGAAAACAAAACGGTACATCAGGATTTTCCTGGTACTCTACTTATGTGTTTCCTTCTCCTGTTACAATCGGGAAGCTATTCAGGCGAATCTGATGCACCAATGGATAATTGAAAAAGCTTTTCGTAACGAAAAGATAACGGAATCACTGAGCGGATTGTATTTCGATTTTCAGCGCGGAGGAGAACTAGCGACTAATCTAAATGGCGCGGATGAACGCTTGAAGTGGGTTCTTCAGGGTGAGGACGTCCTGGCATTGGAAGGACAAGAAAAGGTTTTTCTCCACATTGCCAGCTTATCCGATTCTACCCTTGTGCTCGATACGAAACTCCAAGGGTATAATTTTCGATTTCAACTTCGGCGAAAGATCTGAGGATTAGTTTTCGGCGAGGATGTGCGTTACGATGCGCAGGGCATGATCCCGGGTGTTTTCAATAAACAAGCGGCTTGTTTCGGCTCCACCACAAATGACTCCTGCAATATATACCCCAGGCAGATGGGTCTCCAACGTTTTCTCATCAAATGCAGGGCGGCATCCCAGGCCATCCTCAAAATCCACCCCGAGTTTTCGCAAAAAGGCAAAATCGGGCTGATAGCCGGTGAGGGCCAATACCCAGTCATTCACTAATTCCTGGATTTCCCGCTCTCCACTGCGCACCAACACGCTACCTTCCCTGATTTCTGCAACCTCACTGTGGAATAGGGCGACGATACTACCTTCCCGAATCCGATTTTCAATATTGGGCCGAATCCAATATTTGACGCGGGGACTGATTTCCCCACCGCGAATGACCATGGTGACCTCTCCGCCTTTCTGCCAGATTTCCAGTGCCGCATCACAAGCTGAATTGGCAGCTCCGACGATGACCACTTTCTGCCTTACGTAGCGATGCGGGTCGTCATAGTAGTGTTTCACTTTGGGCAAATGCTCACCTTGCACATGAAGGAGCACCGGCCGGTCGTAGAACCCTGTAGCGATGACTACCTTACGACAGCGGTAATTCGACCTTGAGCTGGTTATCTGGAAATGCCCAGAGACGGCCAGATGCTCCATGGAAAGCACCTCCTCATAGGGATGATAAGTCAAGTTGAAATGCTGAATCAACCGGCGATAATACTCCAGGGCCTCCTGCCGAGTGGGCTTGTCACTATGAGAAATGAACGGAATACCACCAATCTCCAGGAATCGTGAGGTAGAGAAAAAGGTCATATTTACCGGAAAATGGAACAGGGAATTGACCGCTACCCCTTTTTCAAGGATCAAGGCAGAGAGACCTGCTCTTCCAGCTTCGATGGCGCAGTTGATACCACTGGGTCCTCCGCCGATGATGATCAAATCCCAAGTAGGTTCCATGCCACAAATATAGCTACACCCGCCTCGGGAAAAAGATATCTTTGCGGCAAATGGCTGCCGATGCACCGTCTTGGAGAACTGCAGAAACTTTACGGAGATTATCTTTCGGCGAATCCATTTCGGGGAGAACCAGACACCCTTTATGGACCGGTTAATTACGTGATGGGACTCGGGGGCAAACGCCTCCGCCCCATTCTTACCCTAATGGCAGGGGATTTGTTTGGCATTCCTCCGCAAAATCTTCTCTGTGTCGCACATAGCGTGGAAATCTTTCACAATTTCACGCTCGTGCATGACGATATCATGGACGAAGCTCCTCTTCGGCGGAATAAACCCACCGTGCACACGAAATATGGCCTTCCTACCGGGATCCTCAGCGGCGATGTGATGCTCATTTTGGCCTATGAATCCTTGCTGCAATTTGGAGATTCAAACCAAATCCCGGCATTGGTTCGCCTTTTCAACCGGGTTGCTAGGGAGGTTTGCGAAGGCCAGGAGATGGATATGGTGTTTGAAAAGATGGCAAATCTCGACTTGATGCAATATGAAAGGATGATTGCACTTAAGACGGCTGCTCTTTTGGGGGGAGCCCTCGAACTGGGTGCCGTGGCGGCTGCCGCCCCTGCATCCGATGCAGCAAACCTGGCCAGGTTTGGTATACATACCGGTATAGCCTTCCAGATACAAGATGATTACCTGGATACCTTCGGGGAGGCCGCGCAGGTTGGAAAGCAAATTGGCGGCGATATCATTCAAAATAAAATGACCTTTCTTGTGCTGAGTGCATTGGAGCAGGCGGCTCCCAATCAAGCGGAAAGGCTCCGCCTCCTAATGCGAAAGAATCCTTCCCTGCCTTCTGTTGAAAAAATAAACGAAGTGACAGCCCTTTTTCGGGAACTGGAAGTTCCCCTTGCTGCTACCCGGCGAAAGGATTTTCACGCTAGCATTGCCATGGAAGCGCTTGATGCGGTGGATGTGCCCTCTTCGCGCAAAGAAAATCTGACACTTCTTGCCCAGGACCTACTGGGCAGGAATCATTGAACCCCAAGGACACTGGTCAGAGCCGCTTTTTTAGAGATTGGAGCCAGTTCATGGTAGTGGAATCCGAAAAATAGACACTATACCAGCCTTGCTTTTCATGAGGTGGGTCCCCAGTATAAACGTCTCCGGGTTGCCATGCCTGGCCCGCCTGCCGGGGTGACCCCTCACCCCCCATGGCCCAGAAATTCAGGCCCTGATAGGGTGATGTTGGAGTGCCCAGCGTGTAGGCATGCAAAAATTGATAGAATCTATCCCTCCAACTAACCGGAGTTCTGGCTTCACAGCTTCCCTCATCCCGAGCGAGCCCGAATTCCTCCAGGACAATGGGTTTTCCAGCCTCTACGGCCACTTCAGCATTAGCGTTGAGGAAGGCCATAGCGCGCTTTTGCGCCTGAGGGTAAGTGGTATCGGGCCTCAGGGGGTCATACCATCCCCAGTTTTCTGGCCAAAGATGCACGGTGAGGTAGTCCAAATGGGGAAGACTTGCCGTTCGGGCGTAGGTAGAACCAACTCTGGAATCCAGGATGCCTTCGTTGCCGATGCATCGAAGATGTCGGGAATCTAACTGATGGATAAGTGCCAGGGATCGCTTCACCCAGCGGAAATATTTCTTGTCATGCCCGAATTCCCTTGGCTCATTAGCCAGTTGCCAGGCCATGATGGTGGGGTCATCTCGATAAAGTTGGCCTGTGATGGAATTCCGGCGAGTTACTAACCGGGAAATGAGCTGACGGTAGGCCTGCACCGCTGGTTTTATCCCATAAAACCGGGCCGAATAGGCCATATAAGCCTCCCAGCCGTTTTCCTCCGGATAGGGAATTGGATCCCCGGTAAACCACGAGACGTATTGGGCCATTCCTCCTGACCAGTAAAAAAAGTTATTTAGACACAAGACTGCTTTCATCTGGCGTTTGCCCATCTCTGCCAGCACAAAGTCGAGTCCAGAGGCTATGTCTTCGTTCCAAGCCTCAGGCGATTCGCGCAGGGTAGGGGTGATGCGCCTGGGTTCCCTTGCAGGACCCTCCCCGGAAGCCATAAGGCGCAGGTTGGCAATGCCCGCCTCTGCCAGCACATCCAGCTCCCTGACAATCCGTTCCCGGCCTTGTGCATCGGCAGCGACAAAAGGGGCATACCAGTAGTTGGTGCCAACATATTGGTATGGTTGGGCATTTAAGGTGAATTGTCCTCCGGAAACGGCTACAAAATGGCTCGAAACCGCCTCCTGACCAGGAAGGAGAACGGGAAACGAAAGCAGGAAGAGGAGAAATCTGGGCAAAACTCAAGGGATTTCAAAATAAACAGCAAAGGATATTTTTAACGTATCTTCCGTAGCCATCAACATAAAGGAGGGAGGCTCCACGTCAAATTTCTTCATGGACACCGGAAACGTTCCCTGCACCTCAATGCCCTTGGCTGTTACCTTAGCTTCTCCGGTGAAGGTAATGTCCTGTGGCTTTCCATGGAAATTCAATTTGCCGCTGATGACCAATTTATCCCCATCCTGTGCAATAGATGTACTGCTGAAGGTGACCTTGGGAAAGCGAATGGCTTCCAGGACTTCTAAAGCATGACTATCCCGATTGGCATTCTCGCTATCAAAATCGGCAACTTGGGCGCTGACGGCCACCTTGCGGAACGATTTCGTCGTACCGTCATACACCAGCAGGCAATCTACCTTTCGGGTCGTGCCGGACCAGGCATGCAGTGGGTGCTTGGCACTGTAGGTGAGGTAGGATTTGGTCTTGTCAGCCCGAAGTGTCAGGTCCGCTGGTACCTGTGCGACGGCGAAAAGCAAACCAAGGGATAGCAGAAGAAAAAAGTGAACCTTCATGGGTGCTTCATTAAAATTTCATGACGACCATAGCACCGAGGAAACTGCCGAAGGCAGTGAAGGCCGCGGCGCGGTGGATAGGCTTGATGTCCGGATCTTTAGCCCGCTCAGCGAGCAAATTAGTAGCTACCATGGCCGACAGATGAACCACGGCCAATGATTTATGAATTTTCATGCTATTCAGGCCCCGCACTTCCCTGCTAATGAGGGGAGGGGGTGTGAACAGGCTCATGCCAGCTGTAGTGAAATAGGTGATATTGACTGCTGCCCCCAGCCCTTTGTGGAGATCCCTTAATCGGTATTCACCTTGGTAAAGCCTTGAACCGACAATTCCCTGAGCGATCATACCAGCTAAGGATGCAAAACCCAGCACTTGATGGGTAACAAGCATAGTCCGGCGGATTTTCAATTCGTTCTCTCTCCCTTTGGTCTCGAGTGGTGCAATCCCCGAGGTACGCATGAGGCCTTTCTCTCCCCAAAGCAAACGTTGAGTAAATAACATTTTTCCGGGAAGCAGTGCAACAGATTCATTGGCACCCAGCATGGAAAGGAGATCGAGGGAATCCGTCTGTGCTCGTCCCGAGGCAACCCCAAACAGGACGAGGAGATACAGAACAAATGGTTTCTTCATCGTAGTTTTTTCTCTTTATCAACGAGGGCAGCTATTCCCTAAGTTGCTTTTAGGAAGAATTTTTTTTACTCAAAAGTAACGGGGTTTTGATTCAGATAATCCAGAATTTTTAAATCCTGGGAGCTGTTGAATTTGCGGGCAAAAATTGTCCTTCCCTACCCGCTTGGGTAAGGTGCTCAACGGCCCCCATGCTGAACTCGGCTGGTTGTTGGTTATCATGCCGAACCCATTCTACATAGGTAAGGGAAGGTGCCAACGTCAATGGGACACCCATTGCCTGGATGACCCTGTATAGGGTTTGAAAGAACATTTCATCGGGGACATAGGTGAACCGGTGGAATTTTTCAAGGGCCGGGTTTTCAGCCAAATAATCCATCATGAGCCATAGGGTACTTTTTCGTAGCGCCCACCACTGCGAACCGCCAAAGTGTTTGCTAGCCGGACTTTTTCTTTCCCGAGAGGCCAGAAAGGGGTAGAGCAGTAGCTTCGGATTTCCGTGCCGGATGACCTGTTTTCCAAGGCGTAAAGTAGCGCGAAAAAAGGCTGGCCAGCCCGAATCGGATATTGGGGACAGGAACATCCCTTGTGCCCGAAGTGAGGAGAGTTTTAGGTAATACCTGCAAAGTTTGTTTCGATGCTGGCCAGGCAAGGCTTCCTCCGCCGGACGGCAATCCATAAAATCCAAATGCGCGTTTTTCTCCAAAAAACGGGTTATCTCGATGTTGCGGCAAGGGAATAATCCTGCCCGCTCATTAAAATAATTACCCCGGTCTGATTCGATGCCAATACCTCCCGAATGCCCTGTAAGGCGGCTTCGACCGGGGAATAATTTCCCCACATGGTTTTGGTTCGCCGCCGGATAAAGTGCACACGGTTGCCTGCGGTGGCTTTCCGAAAGGCTCGGATATCTGACCGGGAGTCCACATGGATACAAAAGTTGGAACACCCGTCGTCCAGCCGCTTTATTAGCCGGCCTAACTGCAAGGGGAGGTGATGGGCTGAAATAAGGTAATGCTTGTCCACAGGAAGAAGATAATCTTCTTTCCAACGATTCTTCCCCCATTGTTTTACGGCTTCGGACCTGCTTGATGCGGCAGTACGAAAATGGATGGAAAGTATAACATTACTTTGCTGTTATGGACCAAAGTGTAAGAAGTTAAAAGGGTGGTTAACTCCTTTTGGAACCAGCAGGATTTCGGTACGGTAGGGCAACAACATCAGGACTTGCTGCATGCCCTACTGGAAAGTCCCTTGCAATGGTTTCTGTTTGGAAAATCGTATTTCTATTGCCTGGATATTCGCCAATCAGAATGGTTTGGATTCAGTGAGGGGACCCAGGAAGTCCTTGGTATTCCACCTTCAGAAATGTCTTTGGAGAGGCTTCTTTCCCGGGTGCATCCGGACGATTTACCCATTGTCCTAGCCTTTGAAAAGGAGGTTTTGGCATTCTTCAGCCAACTATTGCCCAAACAGGTCTTCCGCATCAAGGCACGGTATGATTACCGGGTTCGACATGCCTTTGGCCACTACATCCGCATCCTGCATCAGGTAGTCACCCTGGAAACCGATGATGGGGGATTGCCTTTGAAGATACTGGGCATCCATTCTGATATCAGCAGCCTTAAAAGGGAAGGCCAACCGGAACTTTCTTTTATAGGAATGGAAGGTTTGCCTACCTATGACCAAGGGCAAGTTACCGAAACCAATTCTTTCCTGAATAAGGAGAAGCAGTTCTCGGCTCGGGAAAAAGAGATTCTGCAAATGCTAATGGAGGGAAGAAAGAGTGCACAAATTGCCGGTGCTCTCGGCATCTCCAATAAGATGGTGAGCACCCATCGCCGCAATATGCTCGCTAAATGCAAGGTGAGCAACACAACTGGCCTTATCCATACTGCTGTAAGAAACGGATGGATTTAAAATACTCATTTTTAGGTATAACACCGAGGTAAAAGAATAGTATAACTTCGTCAAACAAAATCGAGAGTAATTTTTTGCGGGATGCTCAAATAGGGTGTCCCGTTTTTTATCGGGTTGGTACCTCCGTTAGATGGTATTCCTGGATGCGTGCAGGTATTTCGGGGCTCAGGGTAAAACGCAGCTTCAAGATGCCCCGTTCTCCTGTAAGTAGGCAATGACCACGCAGCTGGTTTTCCGGCTGCATGGGAGAGACGTGTAAAATCTTCCCTACCTTTGCAAAAAGGGTCGACGATTCCCGTTTCAGGTCGGACAAGGGGTAGTCTGGGAAAAAATTTTCGGCAAACACATCGACCTCCAGGTTTTCCCAGCTTGGAAGGCAGGCTAGCAGTTGGGCTTGCCTTTGAGCCAGGACAGGGGAGACAGGCACAGCCCGGGGAGCTAGTCCCGCGAGTTTTACCAAAGTATCCAGGACTGCAACATTCAGGCTTGAAGTTGGCGCATAGGTTGCATTAGCTAAGAAAATGACGCCTAAACCGTACTCGGGCAAGAAACGCCAATTGCTGCCAAATCCAGGTAACCCCCCGCTGTGTCCAACACTGGTGCGCCCTTCTTGGTCCCGCATCCAGTTCAGGCCATATGCATAGGCTGTGGAGACGGTCAACCGCTTTCCTGTCGGGAGTGCAAAGGCAGTGTTTAATCCGATGAATGCCTGGGGTGTATGCATTTCTCTCAAGGTACTCCGGCGGAGCGGCTGTTCGTCCGGCCCGTTGCGCTCAGGCCAAGCTTGCGCATGGAAAGCGAGGTAGCGGCTAAATTGCTCCACCGAGCTAATCATACCTCCCATAGCCCCATAAATGCCATCTGCCAACAAGGGCTCCACCTCCCATTTGCCCTCCCTGTACCTATATCCCCTGGCTAATTTCTCGGGTGGTACCTGCCGATATTCGTAAACCGTTTCTGCCATACCAAGCGGAAGAAGGATTTCTTTTCGAATGTAGGCGTCGTAGGAAAGGCCAGTTACCTTCCGAATGACGAAACCCAACAGCGCGAATCCCAAGTTGCTATATTCATAGTGGATTCCCGGCGTGTTGGAAAAGGAAATACCCTGCCGGACCATTTCAAGCAGCTCCTCCTCTGTATCTGCCAATTGCCGGTCACCCCAGGGATTGTCCTCGGGAAATCCTGCCAGATGATTCATGCAATGCCGCAGGGTCAAATCCGGACCATCCTCGGTCAATTTCATGCCCTTCATGGCAGGAATGTACATCGTCAGCGGATCATCGAGGGTAAGCCGGCCCTGATCGCGAAGTTGCAGAATAGCACAGGTAGTGAAGCTCTTGGACATAGAGGCTATGCGGAACAAAGTAGCCGGAGTAGCCGCTGTTTTTTCTGCAAGGTTGCTGTAACCCCCGCTTCCGGAAAGAATAAGGCGCCCGTCTAGCACCACCCCAAAAGCATAACCTGGGAAATGGTGCAATCGGGCATGGTCACGGTACCATTGCTCCAGCATCGGAGCTAGCCGCTTTACTTTAGCGTCCCTCTCCGGGTCAACATAGAATGGCTCGTGGAAGGTGGTAATCGTCTGGGCATGGAGAATTCCGGATACCAAGAAAAGAACCTGCAGGAGGAAGAGCTTAGGCATCATTTTTTTCCTAAATATAGCGAAATGCCAATTTCACCCCTAAGCCAGTCCTTCTATCCTTGGCCTAATCAAGTTAAAAACCACCAAGGTAGGCTGGATGGCCAGGGTGGCTTGTTTGGATAATCTGCTTTCGCTTAAATTGTAATTGGGCACTTGGCTGAATGAGATTGAAAATAGAAATGGCCTATTGGGATTCCGAACAATGAGTTTGCCCAAGCAGCATCGCAACCTGCGGGTCTTTTTGGTCACCCAGTTCAACAAGGTAATACCTGCAAGATCCATCGAACCTAATGGCAACCTGCTCTGGAAAATTGAAGTGAGGCTGGTAAAAGCTGAGCCGATTTTACTTGCCGGCCAGAATGCAACGCTCTTTCCCGCCCTTTACGATCCCATAGACCAATTTCCTAATCAGGCTCATTGAGGCTGCCGCTATCAAGAAAAGACTATCTGGGGCTGTTTTGTCAATAATCCAAATGTTTAGGAGCTGCAATTACAAGAAAACAAAACGCTTCAGTGTAGAGCAAATCAGCACCTACTTCCATGAATAGCCGCTTTGCCGACCGGCATGCATCCCAATCACCCGATTTGTTTGGTTTTCAGGACCGTAAAATGGACAAACACGGGGAAATGGTCTTACTCTTACGCGCAAATCTTATTCCATTGAAGGAGTTCCCACATATCCTTACCCAAAGGAATAAGGAATTCCATCACCGGAGATTTTATTTTATAACTACTGTGTGTAATACCGCACAACATCCTCCAACTTGGTGATGCGACGCACTGGGGATGAAGTCGTAACAAGCTCAAAAGCTTTGTACCAGGAACCTTGAATAGGTGATTACCCTACGGAAAGGGTAGTTCCACTTATGGATACCTGAAAAGTGGGCAAGGCACTGGTGGGCTGGCCTCCGACATTTTGACCGGAGGTATTGAACCGGGCTCCGTGATTGGGGCAGATAAATTCGTTTTTAGAAACTTCCCAGTTTACGTCAGTTCCTGCGTGGGTACATGCTCGCTGCACCGCAACAAAGGATGCCGGAACATTGCTGGCGGCAAGGCGAACTACTATGTATTTTATATTGAATACAAAGGATCCTATGGATAGAAGTTCTTTGGTAAGGTCTACCTTGAACGAAGCGGCAGTGTTACCTCCGGGGTTACCCCCTCCTCCCCCAGGGACCGTTGGATCTTCTTTAGTGCATGCGGCCAAACAGGCAGCGCAGGTGGCCATCAGAGGGATACGCAATTCCTGAATAAATGCTCTTCTGTCCATGATTGATATTGTATTTTATTTCTCTAAACATAGCCTAGGAAACATTGTTCATTGGGACCATATATATACTTTTATTCTTCGTAAGACTACCCATATGGCGGACAAATGGATGGCAAGTTTCCTTGGATTTGGGTTTTGCCTGATTTTGGGGACTCCCCATGGCATGGAGGCCCAGAGCATTCGCCTTAAGTTTCCGCGATTTGAAGGAAAGACCTGGGATTGGATTCTCATGCGCGGGGAAACCCAGGACACCGTTCAAAGCGGGGTAATTCCTTCTGATGGTTTAGTGGTTTTGCAGGTTCCCGACAATCGGTATGGCTATCAGGGAATGAGTCGCTGGTTGCTTCGCGACGGTGGCGGTCTGGATATGGTGGTGAATGGTGAAGATTTTCAGGTCACCTGTTTGTCGGACCAGCCGAATGAAACCAACATCATCTATTCTGGATCACCAGAAAATGATTTCCTGAGGCAAAACCACAAGGAACAGGAGCAACTCATGGACCAGTATGCCGCTGTGCAGATGCTGGCCATGGCCTATCCTCCTTCACATCCCTTGCATAGGACAGCTCAGGAGGAGCAGCGTCGGCTGGAAAAGGACTGGAAGAACTTTCGGAAAAAACTGGCGGCTTCCCCTCTCTATGCAGCGCGCTTTCGGGAGATCGTCGATATGACGAAAGGAATAGGGGGCAATCTCAATGACGCTGAGACAGAACGTGGCCAGGTGGTGGCTGAATTTTTAAGCAGCTCTTTTTCCTGGCAGGCACTTTACACAAGTAATCACTGGAGCCAAGTGATATACAACTGGGCTCAGCTGCACCGTGACCTCATCAAAAACGATGACAAGTTTCTTTCCAGTGCCCGCCAGATTTTGGATCGCTTACCCGAAGCAGAGATTTACACCTCGTTTTGTTCCTATATGGCGCAGTATTTGGTAAAATTGGGCAAGGAATCCTTACTTGAGGTGCTTAGTCCGGAAATAAGGGCCAGTAATCGTTTGCTTAGTCAGGAAGGGTTCCTTGCGCAGTTTAGAGCTCCCCAGACCGGTGCCATGGCGCCCGATTTGCTTTTGCCACCTGTTATGGAGGAGGGTGCTGTGCAGACTAGTCAAGTCAAGGAACAAGCAATTGGCAGTCTTTCAGCAAGCTATAGTTTGCTTATTTTTTACCTGAGTGACTGTGGTCATTGTGAAGAAACGCTGAAGCAACTGGTGGAATTTCACCCTATTTTGGCAGGAAAAGACATTCGTATTCTAAGCATTTCGGCCGATACAGACGTGAATGTATTCAAGGAAACAGCAAGTTCCTATCCCTGGAAAGACAAATACTTCGATGGCAAGGGATTCAATGGCCCCAACTTCCTGCGCTACGGTGTGGCGGGTACCCCCACCATCTTCTTGCTGGATAAGCAAGGACGTATTCAAGTGCGGACCGCCAATTTACTAGAAGTTCTGGAATGGCTAGAGAATAAGGTTTTTCGCTAGAGGGATGGCATTGGTTAATCTGATTCCCAGGGGTTGGTGTAGGGCCGGTAGGCGAAGGGGGAATGGACGCTGGAACATTCTTATCGGTTTAATTAACCTAGCGACCCGCCTCATGCCTAATTAAATAGGTATGTTTAGGAAAAAAAATGCGCCTTGTTCTCTTTTCTGGACTTGCTTTGGCCCTCCCTCTGGTCATGCTGGCCCAGTCTGCTCCAATTCGCTTTGCGGCCCCTGCTGGAGATGACTATGTAATCCGGGACCCTAAGGGTAAAACCATTATTCCCAATGGCCGATTCCTGACGCCACTGGGTCAGACCTTTCTTGTAGCGCCCCATCCTTATGGACTGATACTGAGTCGGGATGGTTCCATCGCCGTGACGGCCAACTCAGGCACCAACCCGCTCTCTGTAACCATCCTTAAAGACATACATTCTCCAAATCCAATTATTCGCCAGATTCCGCCCTCCGCAAATACTGACAAGGGCATTCTGGAGTCTGTATTTATGGGTATTGCCATTTCACATGACAATCAGACGGTTTATGCCGCCGGTGGCCAGACCAATTCGATTTACCTCTTTGATACCCATACAGGTAAATCTAAGGGCAAAATAGATTGCAGCGCCAAGACGCAGAACGCCAATTACCTCCACGGCTATTTGGGCGATATGGTGCTGAGTGACGATGGCCGCTGGCTCTTTATCGTGGATCAAATCGGTTTTCGCGTGGCGGTGGTGGATGTTTTGGCCAAGAAATATGTGGCCTCTTGTCCCGTGGGGCGTTATCCATTTGGCATTGCCCTGTCCAGGGATGGAAAAGCAATTTATGTGGCCAATGTCGGAATGTATCAATACGATCAGATTTGGAAAAAAAAGGGGGGTGAATGGAAACCAACCTCCATACGAAAACCGCCCTTTGGCTACCAGACGGAGGAAGCTGAAAAGGGTATTGTTAATGATTCCATGCTGATACCAGGACTTGGCCCGGTTCACGCCGACGAGGCCTTTTCAGTTTGGACCCTCAATGTGGCCAATCCCCGCGAACCTCGCGTTGTCTCGAAGATGAAGACAGGGCATCGCATCGGTGATATCGTAGAGGGTATTCCGGCGGTGGGCGGTTCAAGTCCCAATTCCATAGTCGCCGCCGGTGACTATGTCTTTATCAGCAACGGAAGCAATGACAACGTGACCGTTCTCGATGCTGCTTCAAACAACATCCTCGACCACATCAAACTAGTTCCAGAGCCAGGTCTGGCAGCTTTACGGGGAATTATTCCCTTCGGATTGGCCGTGTCCCCTGACGAAAAACGGGTTTATGTCGCTGAGGCTGGTATCAACGCCATTGGGGTCATCGACGTGGCATCCCGAAAGGTGCTGGGGCATATTCCTACGGCATGGTTTCCGGCAAAACTGAAGATTTCCCCTGACGGTCGAAAGCTAATCATCTCCAATGCCAAAGGTTTTGGCAGCGGTCCAAATGGGGGCCAGAATTTCCAACCCGGACCGCAAGGATCCTATATCGGCAGCCTCATGGCTGGAGCCGTTCAGGTTTTGGATATTCCCGAAGATGCTGATTTGCCTGAGCTAACCAGAAAAGTCAGGGAAAACAATTTCCGCTCGGTACCGGCCAAGGATGACCGACTCCAGAATCGGCGTAACCATCCTGTACCTCTATTTCCGGGTCAACCATCTTCCCAAATCCGACATATCGTTTTTATTTCAAAAGAGAACAGGACGTATGACGACATCTTTGGACAAAATCCCAAAGGCAGGGGTGACAGCACACTTGCCCCATTTGGCCGTGGCGTCACGGTGACCAATAAGAAAGGGACAAAATCAGTCCCTGACGTCACGGTTATGCCCAATCATCTGTTTTTGGCTGACCGCTTTGCTATTTCCGATAATTTCTATGTCGATGCCGATGTATCTGCCGATGGGCACCGCTGGCTCGCTAATACCTATCCGAATGAATGGGTGGAGGCCACCACCCCTGCCAATTACGGCAGCAACCGGAACTATAGGGAGAATTCCCCTGCTCCAGGCAATTTGGGGATCAACGGTGCTGCCGGAGCCATCTTTCCGGAAGATTATAACGAGGCGGGCTCCATGTGGGACCACCTGCATCGCCATGGTAAATCCTTTTTCAATTTTGGCTTTGGGGTAATGTTTGAACCGGCCGATTATCCGGAGACTCAGAAGTATGGGGGGATTCTGCACAAAGCCAATTTCCCCATGCCGACACCGCTGCAAGAGCGCACTTCCTACGATTATCCCACCTACAATATGGCCATTCCCGACCAGTTTCGGATTACCGTATTTGAAAAAGAATTCAATGAAAAATGGGGTCCTGGCAAAGATTCCCTGCCGGCTATGCTCACGGTTATTGTACCCAACGACCACGGTTCTGGCGAAAGACCGGAGGCTGGTTATCCATTTAAAGAGAGTTATATGGCCGACAATGACCTGGCCATTGGAAGGATAGTGGAGTTCCTCTCCCACACACCCTATTGGAAAAATATGCTCATTGTAATTACCGAAGACGATGCACAAGGCGGAACCGACCATATTGATGCCCATCGCAGTGTCCTAATGGCCATTTCACCTTATGCCCGAAAGGGTCATGTGAGTCATACCCACACCAGTTTTGGCAGTATTTTCAAGACCTTCTGGCAAATTCTGGGTATCCCTTACCTCAATCAGTACGATGCCGCTGCCTCCGACTTGGGCGATATGCTCACGGATAAACCAGACTTTACACCTTACCGGGCCGTCCCAGTAGACCAACGAATCTTCGATCCGCAGCTGGCGTTGGATCCATTCGATGAGAAGTTCGACTGGAAAGCTATCCGCGAAAGCCCCGAATTGGATGATGTGCAGGAAATGAAACGCCAGGTTCGGGAAAGGGAGAAAAAGACCCCGCGTCCTGATTCAAAGCGTCCAGATTAATCCAAGGATGGCCGAGCGTCCAGGGGCGTTTATCCCGGAACCATGGTATTTGTAGTCGGCATGGAAGAGGTTCTGCAGACTGAGACTTAAGTCCACCCTCCCCAGTTGCAAGCCCCCCTGCAGATGAAAGACCATCCATCCTGGGGTTCCCCCGGGACCAATGCGGTTATCGTCGATGTCCCCGGCAGCCAACTGATCTTGCTTCCTGGCAGCGAGGGCTGCTAAACCCATGCGGTATTTCCCCGACTGATAGCGGAGGGATAGATTCCCGAACATGGGGGGAATTCGCCGCAACGGCTCTTTCTGGCTGATATGCTCTCCGAAGGTGTGGGTGAGTTGACCCATCAGCTGGAAATGCCGACTGAATTCCCAACAAAAAGCGGTTTCCCAGCCACGGATAAAGGCTAATCCAGCATTTTCTTTGATAAAGACGGGATAACCCTCCCGCAGCTCTAAGCCTTTTCGGTTTCTGACAATCAGGTCGAGCAAGGTGATGCGGTAAAAATAAGCTTCCAGGCCCAGTCTGGGTCGGTTTAGGCGGTATCCGCCCTGCCACTGCCAGGAACGCTCCGGGGCAAGCTGATTGTTGGGAATCTCATACCGGAAGTCGACAATTCCCAGAGTGCCTAGGTCATCGATATTCGGGGCCCTAAAGCCGCTGGAAAGGCTCAGCAGGAACTGGCCATGTTTTCCTGCTTCCCGGGATACCTGAAGACTACCCACCCAGGCATTTGGACGAAGTATTACCGGAGTTCCCGAAACATCCGGTACCCGAATATGCTGCCATTGCAAACGGCTCCCTGCACTGACCTGAAATTTTCGGTAATAGAACGTATGATGGCTAAATCCTGCCAAGCTACCCTGGCGCGCGCCTCCGGGGTACAATCCCCTGCCTGGAGGGGAAGCTTGCCCCAAGGCGTCCAATTGCTGCCTGCTACTGCCAACCCGGTCACTATACATCTCAACCCCATGACTTCCGGTCCATCTCCAGCTTTGGGATTGCCATGCGGTTTCCATTTCAGCTATTAAACCGGCTACATTGACAGAATCGTGCTCCATCCGGGTCACTTGGGATCCCCATTTACGGGTTCTTCGGGTTTCCCGGGCTTCTTGAAACGAGGCAGTCACGCTAAGTCGGCGAAGGATGCCCTTTTCCGGGGAATAGGCATAGGTGGCATATCCCAAGGCGCGGTGCTGTGGAGCCATTGCATGTTCCACAAAATCCTCTAGCTTGTATTTATGATATACCGGTACTTCTGGTTGTCTGGTGCGTTGGAAAAGCGCCTGAAGAACATGCCGATCCCCCAGCTTTAGCCTGACTTTGCTATCCACATTGCCCTCCTTGTAGCCACTCGGACGCTGGATACCCGTCTGTCGACCCCCAGGTAAGTCACCAAACTGCCTGCCTGTCCATGCAGCCGTAGCCCAGCTATCTTCTTTTCGCCAGACCGCGCGGGTGTGTAGGGTGTATTCCATATGTTGACTTCCCAGGCGGGATATGGCAAGACCAGAAAAGCCCTCCTTACCTCCCGTCTCAGGTTCGTAAGAAAAGAGTTGTACCACCCCTCCCACAGCATCCGACCCATACAAGACGGATCCAGAACCCCGCAATACTTCCATGCCGGAGAGGGCGTAGCGGTCTACCGTATTCAAATATTGATTGGGTCCGTACCGGGTGATGGCGTTATTCAGACGAATACCATCCAAAAGGTAAAGGACCTGATTTCCGGTTAAACCTCGCAAAAAGGCGCTGCCACCGCCGTGATTGGTCTTTTGCACAAAAACCCCGGGCAATTCGTTTAATACCTCCGGGGTGCTTCGCTGAGCATGCATCAACAGCGCTTTCCCGGCGATTCGTGCAATAGCTCCGTTGGCATGCATGGGCTTTCGCCCAGCCCTGTCCGCGGTGAACACGATTTCCTCCAAGGGGAACTGCGGCAGGGTATCCGCGACGGCAAGCTGCTCTTCTTGTGCTATTGCATCCTTGGTCCAGCAAAGCCAAATCGGGAGCAATAGTGCACTCGGAGACTTAATAATACGCGGTGACCAAAGGGCTTGCAAGCGGTGAAAAGACATAGGTCAAAAATAGGAAAGCTAGGAGAGTACTCCTTGATTTTCGTACTTTTAACTATTGTTTAACCATAAAATTAGGCCCTCATGGCAAAGCCAAACTTAAGGGAAATCCTTCGCTACCGCTTTGATAATACCCTCTCGCGAGGCACTGCTGCTGTTATTTCCTGGCTTGCCTTGGTTACCTCCCTTCTTGTCGTTTTGGCTGGATCGATTCTTGTTTTTTCCGGCCTTCGACCCGATGCTACCGCTAGTGAATCCATGGATCTCAAAGAGGGAATATGGCAAAGTCTCATGCGGGTGCTGGATGCTGGTACGGTGACGGGCGATGAAGGATGGATGTTTCGTCTCTTTATGCTTGGGGTTACCATAGCCGGATTATTCCTCTTCTCCACGCTTATCGCTACGATATCAAGCGGGATTGATGAACGCATATCCGATTTGCGCAAGGGAAAGTCCAGGGTGCTCGAAACGGGTCATACGCTGGTTCTTGGCTATGGATCGATGATTCATACCATCCTGTCCGAACTATGTATAGCCAACGAAAGCAAGAAGGGTGCAGCTATTGTTGTCCTAGCCAATGAGGACAAGGTAGCCATGGAAGACGAATGCAGGGCCCGCATCCCTGACACCCGGGGCACCCGTATTATTTTCCGGAGCGGGAATCCCTTGGATATTGCTGATTTGCATATGGTCAGCCACAACGAGGCCCGAGCAATTATTCTGATCGGACCCGAAGCGGAGCAAGAGCCCGATAATCATGTTATTAAATCTGTATTGAGTATCACCGGAGCCAGAACCCGGAAAAAGAATCCTTACCATATTGTAGTTGAGATAAAAAATAGTAAAAATCGGGAGGTCTCCCATATGGTAGGTGGCAAAGAGGTTTCGTATATCTTTTCTGATGACCTTATCGCCCGGTTGACAGCACAGACAAGTAGGCAATCCGGCCTGAGTATCGTGTATTCGGAATTGCTGCAATTCGAGGGCGACGAACTCTATTTTTTCACCGACAGGGGACTGTATGGGATCACCTATCAGGAAGCGCAGTTATCCTTTGAAGATTGCTGTGCCATAGGCATCTTCACCTCCTCCGGACAGGTTCAACTCAATCCCCCGGCAGGGGTCACTCTTTCCGCCGGAGATCAGCTTATCCTCATCGCGGCGGACGACAGTAAAATAAGGCGCCTGCCTCAACCCGCTACCCCCACAAATCTTCCTTTGGCTGGAACCGGCTGGCAGGTGGGTCAGGTCGAGTCTACCCTTATTCTCGGTTGGAATCTCAAAGGGCGGAGTATTGTTAAGGAGCTAGACCACTATGTACCCAAGGGTAGTTCGGTCTGTGTGGTAGCCGATTTTGAAGGTATGGAGGTAATGCTTGAGCACTTGGCGGGAGACCTGGAAAATCTGTCCCTACATGTTCAACGGGGAGACATAAACGACCGCAATACCCTAGATGAACTCAATGTGCCATCCTTTCATCATATCATTGTCTTAAGTGATCTAGACAAGGAGGATATCCAGGTTGCTGATGCCATTACCCTAATCTGCCTGCTTCATCTTCGGGATATCTCTGAAAAGGCGGGAAAAGATTTTTCCGTGGTCTCGGAAATGCGGGATATCAGAAACCGGGAGCTGGCAGAAGTGGCCCGTGCAGATGATTTTATTGTGAGCAATAATCTGCTTAGCCTGCTCATGACCCAGATTGCTGAGAACAAGAATCTAGAGCAGGTTTTTACCTGCCTATTCAATAGCGAAGGGTCAGAAATTTACCTTCGTCCGGTGGAGGAGTATTTTCCTGTTCCACAGGTTCTCGATTTCTATCAGGTTACCGCTGCCCTTTCGGCAATCGGTCAGACGGCATTGGGGTACAGAACGCAAGGTTCCAGTCAACAAGAAAATACAGCCTATGGCATTGTTCTGAACCCCTTGAAAAGCCGAAGCATCTCTTTTTCCGCAGGTGACCGCCTTATCGTTTTAGCGGAGGGATAATCTTCCCCCCGGTTTCCTTTTCTGAAAACCAGAGGGAAGACTGCTGAGGCCCTGGGAATCAAATCCCAAGACCTCAGCCGCCTTCCTTCCGGAATTTTGAATTTTCCCGGATGGTATCAGGGTCGAATGCCCAATTTGCCAAGTAAGGGCAAGTATTTGCCCTGAATGACCTCCAGAGATTGCCGGGCGCGGGTTAAATCCTCTTTGAGGTTTTCGGTGCGTGTCTCCTGTAAATTTCCTGGTCGGGCTTCGTTAGAGCATACGGCTACGTAAACCTCGCTGATGTCTTCGCGAAGGCGCCGAATATCGGCAAACATACTTTTCATCTCCACGGGAACCAAGGTTTCCCGAAGTTTCAACAGGGCTTTGGCCGATTGGGAGAGGGCCTCCTTTTGGGCTGGCTTTCGAGCCAGAGGCAGGGATTTGGCCATAAGCTCTTCGCCTGCCAAGATTTGATCTACCAGCAGAGCCAGGTCCTGGTGCATGGCGTAAAGTTTTTGGCTTAGTGCATGCCTTACCTGTCGATCTTCAATGGAAAAGGAGATGTTGGATTCGTCGTGGACAAGGGTTAGGGATTGGGTTACCACCTCCTCACCCCGGGTAAGTTTTAGGGTGTAGGTCCCCGGCATGACGTAGGGTGCTGTGAAGGAGGCAAAGTCCACCTTGCTTCCCTTGGCCGTTTTGGGAGGTTCTGTGCGCAGGTTCCAGAACACTTTGTTTAGCCCCTTCCTTTTGGAGGGATTGGGCAACCGTTGAACGAGCTTTCCTTGGTCATCGAGAATTTCAACAGAAAACTCTCCGGAACTGGGTCGGTCCTTCAGATAGTAAAGGATGGGTCTAATACCCGGCGCATTTGGAGCGACCCAGCCACCTGAAGCAGGAAAACTACCGCCAGCGTACTCTGCGTCGCGAATGGGCATTGGAGCCATTGGCAATAGCACCACCTGTTGGTTTGCTTCCTTCTCTGTTAAGGTCCGCATAGGACGGATATCATCGACCACTAGGATACCCCTGCCATGCGTGCCGATGATAAGGTCGTGGGTGCGAGGATGTATGGCAATATCACGGACGAGGGCATACCATGGGATATTATTCTTCATGCGATGCCAAACGCTGCCGCCGTCGAAGCTGACAAACAGGCCAGATTCCGTACCTAGAAACAAAAGTTTTGGGTTTACTAAATCCTCCCGGATTTTATGGGCAAAACCAGTGAATTCCGGACTCCGGAAAAGGGTCCAAGTTTTTCCTCCGTCCCGGCTAACTGCAGCATATGTTTTATGATCTCCGTAGGCATGCTGATCGAATGTGGCATAAACGGTATTCCGGTCGAACCGTCCGGGCTCCACACTGCTAACCCAAGCCTGAGCTGGAACGCCGGCTGCAGCGACAGCTGCACTGGTGTTCACCCAGGATTTCCCTCCGTCAAGCGTTACTTGGAGGTTTCCGTCGTCGGTGCCAACCCATATCATTTGTTCATCCAAAGGACTCTCCGCAATGGCGAACAGGGTGGTGTGGTTTTCGGCACTGGTCACGTCAGCGCTGATGCCACCACTTTTTTCCTGCTCCTGTTTGGCGGGATCATTGGTTGTAAGATCTGGGGAGATTCTCGTCCAGTTTCGACCTTTGTCAGAACTTTTAAATAGGTATTGGGCACCGGTGTAGAGATTTGCCGGATTAGCAGCCCCAGTTACTATCGGGGTGTTCCAGTTCCATCGGAGTTTACCTTCCCCTCGGGCAGCTTGAGGTTTGATATCCAGGGACTTGAACGTCTTTAGATGCACTCTGGCCATAGAGCCCCCCTGGGCTTCCGCATAGGCGTAATTTGGGTCCAAGGGATCGGGAATGGTCCAAAATCCATCGCCTCCGAAGATGCTTTTCCAATCCCCATTTCCTATGCCACCGGGGACGGCGGATGGAGCTACCCAGCTGCCGTTATCCTGCAGGCCACCGTAGATTCGGTAGGGCTCGTCATTATCTGCTGCCACATGGTAGAATTGTCCGACCGGCAAGTTTGCAAGAAAAATCCAGGTGACTCCGCGGTCCTGACTCAAGTAGACCCCACCATCAGTGCCGAGGTACATCTGTGAGGTGTTGGCGGGATTAATCCAAAGGGCGTGGTGGTCGGAATGGACCCAGCCTCCATCACTGCTGGCATCGGTGAAGGAATATCCCCCGTCGCTGCTGTAGCTGAAACTATAGGCCGGTCGATAAACACGCGTGGCATCCAGGGGGTCGACCACCAGGGTGCTGAAATAGAAGGGTCTGCTCACCACGTTGAGACTGGCACTTTGAGCTTTCCAGGTTTCCCCGCCGTCACCGCTAATGAACAAACCGGTTTGGTCACTCTCTACGATAGCCAGAAGATTATCAGGTGAGGACGGTGCTAATGCCATAGCAATTCGGCCAAAAGGCTTAGGAGGAAGACCCTGCGTAATCTCCCGCCAATTTTTGCCCCCGTCTGTACTCTTGTAAAGGCCACTCCCGCTGCCGCCACTGGCAAAACTGTAGGGCGTGCGCCGGAACTCCCAGGTGCTGGCAAAGATTACTGATGGATTCCGTGGATCGAGCAACAGGTCTGCTACACCAGTCTTCGTATTGATGTAGAGTATTTTCTTCCAGGTTTTTCCAGCATCCTCTGATTTGAATAAGCCCCGGTGCTCACTATCAGACCATAACGGGCCGGGACAAGCGACGTAGAGTGTAGCGGGATTTTTCGGGTCGATGACGATGCGGGAGATGTGCTCCGTGCTGTCAAGCCCAATCCTTCGCCAGTTTTCCCCACTGTCGGTGGACTTGTAAATCCCGTCACCAATGGAAACGGAATTGCGCATATTGCTCTCTCCCGTTCCGGCATAGAGTGTCTTGGAATTGGCCGGATCGATGGCCAGAGCACCAATACTTTGGCAGTGTTTGTCGAAAATGGGGCGAAAAGAGGCTCCTGCATTGATGGTTTTCCAGATGCCGCCACCCGCAGTACCTACATACAGGACTTTTGGTTCTGTAACTACGCCCTCGATCGCGGTAATCCGACCACTCATGGTCCCGGGCCCCAGTTGACGGGCCTCCAATACCCCAAAAGTTGCGGCGTTAATCCATGGTGTTTGGGCGGAAAGTGCAACCGGCCCAAGTGGGATTAATGTCAGGAGAAGTAGAATCGCTCTCATTTGTTTACGCTGAAAAGGGCCTCAGAAACCTCACCATTTACCTGGACAGACTTCATCGTTATGACACCCATTGGGCTTCCAATCGTCATAGGGAAAACGAAACCTGCAGTATTGGGCTGGTATCCAGAGAGATCGCTGACTACTTCAATTTCCTGGCCATTGGCCTTGGTTTTACCCTTTTGCCGCACCATGAAAAAGGTGGTCGGATCGAAATAGCAAAATTCTTCCTTACCATTCTTATAGGTGAAACGGATTTTGTGGCATTCCGTGCCTTCCACATCTTCCTTGTCTAATAACTCCACTGCATGGCCCTTGGTAACATAATCGACAAATGGACCCTGGATATCTAGCTGATTGATTCCTTCCCGGATATCATCGGCAGTTATCGGTTCCGGCTTGGTCTGGCCCTGAAAAGGATTGAAGTTCCAACCTGCGCTTGGCGTTAGGATGGAATAGCCACTCATTCCATTGAGACTGAAATCCTGGCGAACTCCTTTGTTATGCACACTAGTGAGCTTAACAGGGATTTCAAAGCCCTGAACGGAGATACTTCCCTCCATGACAACAGATTGGATGCTGCGCAGCTTGTCTGCACCACCCATAGCTTTGAGGTAGCTATCAATGATTTCATCAGCTGTCTGACCGCTGACTGGCCATGCCAAAACAGTGAACAATAGAATGGCACTAGTTAAAAATGGAACTTTTTTCATGGTTGTTTGATTTATCCGCAAATATATTTCCTACGATTGCTTTCAAGCTGAAAAGCAGACGCAAGACAACTAATTTTCGACAGGTATTTGCCAAGGCACTCTAGGCAGGATAGCCGAAGCACTAAATGGGAAGCAGCTCTTCGGGCGAGGTGGGCAGTTGCCAGGTTAGGCGTACAGCTTGTCCTTGGGGTAACACCAAGATCCATGCCTGAATATCCGGAGATCCATATTTCCGCTTGAGTAACTCGTGCTCAAATCCCAATCGAAGCTTGTCTTTCTGCAACAAAGCCTCCAGGGAGCGATTTCCTTCCGAATAAATAAACCGGAGGTATCGGTATCCTGACTCCGATTCCAGTACCATGGGTACGGTAAAGGGATAAACCCTCCCGCCAAGTTCCATTTCCACTTCTTCGCTGTTAAGGATGTAGTCCCAGTTGAGGTATCTCAGGAAGTCGTCGAAGTCTGCCAGGATTCCCAGAATCCGTGGGATACCTATACCAGGTGTTACTAACAAGCCAGGTATAGACAACAGCGAATGAGCAGCATTTTCCCTATCCAGACTCTTGTAGTCTGGATGGTGAGCGGTTAGCAGCTTTTCAAGGTTTTGGGCAAATGCCTCCCGAATTCCTTCGGTCAGGGCTGTTTCCAGTCCGGGTTGCCAAACCTGCTTCATTTCGGATTCCCGGAAAGTTGGAATCATGGACTCCTTGGTCTGTAATTCTCTCGCACTTAGGGCTTTTGGAAGGTGGTTGGCTTCGCCTTGGGCTGCAAGTAGATAGCTAAATGGGTCGGGATTGGGTTCCCGGACCGGAAAATCATTTCCAAAGGAAAACGATTTCACTTCGACAGGAACGACCTGCTCGGCCCAGTGCAGTGGGAAAGCGTCCATTCCCTTGTCCAAGATATCTTCTTTACTGTCTTCCGGATACCAGATGCGATTGACCCAGTGCAGCCTTTCTTTGCTCTGGGGCAAGATGAGGCAATCCCTTGCCCGAGTGAATCCTACGTAAGCGATTCGGATTTCCTCCTCCTTTTCCTTTTGCCGCTTGAATGTCCATTCCGTGGATTCCTCCATGCTTTTCCCTAACTGGGTCCCCTTTCTGTTTCTCCCGTAAGGGTCAATCCACAACCGCACCCAGCGGTTTCCCAGAATATCGGCAAGATTTACCACCTTATTCTCCGTAACGATGGTAAAGGGCTCCAATCGGTCCTTTTCTTTTCCATCTAGGTTCCATAGGACAACCACCGGCCATTCCAGACCCTTGCTTCGGTGGTATGTTAAGACCCTTATGGCATCGGCATCCTCTCCGAACCCCTGCGCATCTTCCTCCTCCTGCGCTTTACTTTGGCACCAGTGGATGAAACCATTCAGGGAGGAAGCTTCATAAAGGCTGCGGCAGCTTTTTTCATAGGAAAGGGCGAAGGCTCTAATTTGCTCCAGATTGGCAAGTCGTTTTTCCGGATTTCCCCATGCTGTAGCCAGGCGGCGCAAATCCAGCAGGGTCAGTATTTGGTCCACCATTTCTGCCACAGAAAGTTCCCGGCGTTTCTTCCTCAGGTTGTCCAGCTTGCGGCTGAGCTCAAAATGACTGCCCCAGGGGGAGGCTATGCCATTGTCCGAATCCTCCGAAGCTAATTGGCTAATCCGGTCGGCGACCAGCTGTTCTAGGGAAAGACCTTCCCCATAGAGAAGAATCTCAGAAAGGGCAATAGGGTCTTGGGCCTGCAAATACCTTAGGCAAGCCAATAGCAGGATACCCTCTAGCGTAGTAAATAGGCCAGATAGAGCTAATGAAGCCGTCAGACCTGCCCGCACCAAGGCACCGGCCACTGCCTGGCAAGCTGAGTTACTCCGGCAAAGAATAGCCACATCGCCAGCCCGTGCATGACGGACTCCCTTCCCGCCTTCGGCAGGAATAAGGATACCAGCTTTGAGTGCCTCCAGTAGGGCGCTGGCCAGGGCATTTTCACGCCATTTATTGTTTTCCTTGCTCTTTCCGCCAGTTTCGCCTACATGATTCAGCGCCCAGATACTAAATGCCGGTTCTAGACCGGCTGGTTCCTGGTCTTTGCGCCGTATTGGGGAAAGAGCCACTTGATCAGTAGGCAAATTATCAAATCCTCGCGTGAAAAGGGCGTTGACGGCATGCACCAGATCCTCCCTCGAACGAAAGGATTGCCGTTGAATATCTTCCGGACGGATACCTCCGTTGTGATCGATTATGGCTCGCATAAGCGCCGGTTCAGCCCCCCGGAAGCCGTAGATACTCTGCTTGGGGTCACCAACCCAGATGGTATGACGGGCGATTTGTGCTAATTTCATAAATATGGACAACTGGATGGGGCTGGTGTCCTGGAACTCATCCACCATGAGGATGCTCACCTCCGGGCGCAGGATTTCGCAGACTTCCGGTTGATCAAGAAGGGCGTCCACTTGCACCTCCATGTCAGTAAAATCGACCAGACCACGCTGATTCTTGTACCGTCGATAGTCCTCCATAGCCAAGGAGGCCACCTCGAATATTTCGGCTATATAATTCCTGATATCCTCGTGGAAGCGCGGATGAGCCCCGTGATCAGCGGCAAAATCTTTTAATTTTTGGACCGCTTCCTTGCTTTTTGCTCCTGGCTTAAGTTTAGCAAGGCGTGCCCAATTTTCCCAGGTTAGGAAAGTGCCGTCGTTCCCTTCCTTCAAAGCATCGGCAATCGTCATCCTGCATTCCTCCGTAACCCCGGTTTGATCCTGCCCCTGCTTTAAAACGTGAAGGGTTTCCCTTGCCAACTCAAGCAGATCATGGTCCCATTCCCGCGCGGTTCGCTTTGGCTTGGGCAGGAGGCTCAGCATTGAGTCAATGGATTTTTGAGCCGATTCCTTCAAGGAAACCGGGCTGAAATTGTTGGTACGTGCAAGCTCTGTCAAAACCTTTAATTGGTTCCTCCAGGGCGAATCACCAGTGTGTTGATTCGCCTCCAAACCCAGCCTGCGGCTCAACTCCATGATGAATTCGACCCTTTCCTGATTGAGAACCTTTGCCAAGGCTAAATTAAAATGGTACTTCGGTTCGTCTGCGGTGATAATGTTTGCCTTGGGGGATACGCCGGCCTCAAAGGCAAAGCGTTGCAGGAGCTTAACGCCCAGGCTGTGAACGGTGCCAATGAGCGCGTTATTAAGGGCTTCCGCTTCCGCATGCATGCCTTCTTTCAACAAGGTAAGTCGTACCCGGCTCTGTAATTCCGCTGCGGCTTTTTCCGTAAAGGTCGTCGCGATAATCCCGGAAGCTGGATAGCCTTCCTTCATCTTTCGGACCATCTCAGTGGTAAGCCGGGTGGTTTTGCCACTTCCTGCTCCCGCGGAAATGATGGTAAAGGCCATAACAGATAGTTTTTTGGATGGTATCGTTTAAGCTAAGCCTGCACTTTAGACAACTATTATTTTGCCTGACCCGTTAAATATAGAAAAACGCTGTCATGAAAAGCTATCTATTCCTTTTGGCCCTCCCGTTGCTCATGAGCTGCGAAGCAGCGGAAACGGACAACGGGCCCAAGCTGCAGGGTAAGGTGGTGCGCATTACCTGCGCGACAACGGTAGTTCAAGTGACCGACTCAGAGCAATTTGGAGAGGACGGCTGGAGCGATATGATGGGTGCTTCCGGTTCCAAATATGACAATGTGTTTTGGGTGGAAAACATCTGCCGCCTCAACCTGACCCTTGGCCAATCTTTTTCGTTTCGGATTATTGAACCCAAACAAAACGAATGCGTGCGCTGCTTGCTTTGGGATGGTCCCCCAAATATTGCCTATGCCATCGAGGTGCTTCGCTAAATCCTGGAGCTCTTTTTAAGACCCTTTCAAGGTTTCTCTTATCTTATTGAGAGCCGATCCTGCCCGAATCCATGAAATCTGCTGTTCATTGTAGGTGTGTTGGAGCGGGAAGCTATCGCGTGTGCCGTCGGCATGATGGAGAATCAGGGTGAGGGGAGTACCTGGGGTCATGGTATCAAATCCGTCCAACTGAACCAAATCGTCTTGCCGGATATGTTCGTAATCCGCCGGATTGGCAAAGGTCAATGCCAACATACCTTGCTTTTTCAGGTTGGTCTCGTGAATCCTGGCAAAGGATTTAACCACTACGGCTTTAACACCCAGGAAGCGAGGCTGCATGGCCGCATGCTCTCGGGAAGAACCCTCGCCGTAGTTTTCTTCTCCGAAAACGATGGTACCCACCCCAGCTTCCTTGTAGGCTAGCCCCGAGTCTGGTACCGAAAGGTATTCATTGCGAATGTAGTTGATAACCCGGTTAGCTTCCCCATTAAAGGCGTTGATTGCACTGATGAAGGTATTGCCGGCAATATTTTGCAGATGGCCTCGATAGGTTAGCCAGGGACCAGCCATAGAAATATGATCTGTGGTGCATTTTCCTTTGACCTTAATCAGGATGCGCATACCCTTCAGTTGAGCTGCTGAGATGGGTTCGAAGGGGGTGAGTAGTTGCAAGCGGTCAGAGGAAGGAGAGACAGCAATGGGGATAAGCTGCCCGTCCACGGCAGGTGCTACATAGCCCGCATCTTCCACGGAAAACCCACGAGGTGGTAGTTCCTCTCCCGAAGGTGCATCAAAACGCACGGCTTCGCCCGCTTCATTGACCAGGGAATCGGTCAGGGGGTTGAAGGTAAGGTCTCCGGCAATGGCCAAGGCTGTCACGATTTCAGGTGAGGCTACAAATGCTCTTGTTTGCGGATTGCCATCATTTCGCTTTGAGAAATTCCGGTTGAAGGAAGTAATTATAGCGTTTGCCCGGGTAGGATCATCCGTATGTCTGGCCCATTGTCCTATGCATGGACCGCAGGCGTTGGCCATGACCACGCCGCCTATCTTACGAAATACCTCAATCTGCCCGTCGCGAGCCACGGTATAGCGAATGAGTTCCGATCCCGGTGTGATGGTAAAAGCAGCTTTTGCCCGAAGCTTTCGGGCAACCGCCTGACGGGCTATAGAAGCAGCGCGATCGAGATCCTCGTAGGATGAATTGGTACAGGATCCAATCAACCCAACCTCCAGTTTTTGTGGATACCCATTTTCCCTTACTGCCTGGGCAAAAGTAGAAATTGGCCAGGCTAAATCGGGGGTGTAGGGTCCATTGATGTGTGGTTCCAGCTTATCGAGGTCAATCTCAATAACCTGGTCAAAGTATTCAGCTGGCTTTTCGTAACACGCGGGATCACCAGTCAGGTGTTGGGCTACTGCATCGGCCAGATCAGCTACAGCAGCCCGTCCTGTAGCGTGCAGGTATCGCTTCATGGCGTCGTCGTAGCCAAAGGTGGAGGTTGTTGCACCTATTTCTGCTCCCATATTACAGATGGTGCCTTTTCCTGTACAGGACATCGAGCGTGCTCCCTCACCGAAATATTCTACTATAGCTCCAGTACCCCCTTTCACCGTTAGGATACCGGCGACTTTAAGGATAACATCCTTAGGGGAGGTCCATCCATTGAGTTTGCCGGTGAGGTGCACCCCGATGATTTTAGGCATCTTCAACTCCCAAGGCATGCCGGCCATCACGTCTACGGCATCGGCACCACCTACCCCAATGGCGACCATGCCTAGTCCACCCGCATTCGGAGTATGGGAATCAGTTCCTATCATCATTCCTCCGGGGAAGGCATAGTTTTCCAGTACGATTTGATGGATGATACCTGCTCCGGGTTTCCAAAATCCAATGCCGTATTTTACGGACACATCGGCCAAAAAACGATAGACCTCATCGTTTTCCCGGAGGGCTTGGGCAAGGTCGGCATCGGAACCATCCTCAGCCTGGATGAGGTGATCGCAGTGGACAGTAGTAGGAACCGCTGTTTTGTCCATCCCGCAGGTCATGAACTGAAGCAAGGCCATTTGCGCCGTGGCATCTTGCATGGCCACCCGGTCCGGAGCAAAGAATACGTAGTCCTTTCCACGTTGCATGGCCTTATGGGGGGAAGCCTCGTGCAAATGGGCATAGAGTATCTTTTCGGTGAGCGTAAGCGGCTTACCTAGCACTTTTCGTACTTCGGCAATCCGTTGAGGAAGCGCTGAGTACCAGGCCTTGATGAGGTCGATGTCGAATGGCGTCATAATTCGATTTGTTAAAAATCGGCTAAATTTAGGGTTATCGACGCATCTGTGTTCTTTTTTTTGACCCTGAACTAAACTTTTGTTGATACCCACATTAAGTCTCATTTTATTTCTATTTTTAGCCGCATCACCCCATTTAAATCTCCTTAAACGGTCATGTACGTAAATTCCGAAGGCAAGAAAGAGGTCACCTTTGACGCCATTGTCATTGGTTCCGGTATTAGCGGCGGATTTGCCGCCAAGGAACTGTGTGAGAAGGGTCTGAAAACCCTGGTTCTGGAAAGGGGCCGCGACGTGAAGCATGTAACAGGTTATCCCACGGCTTCCCTCGACCCTTGGGATTTGCCCAACGGCGATCAGGTCCCCGAAGCAGAAATCAAGGAACATTATTTCAATCAATCGCGCACCGGCTACACGATAAAGGAGTCCACCAAACATTTCTTTGTTAAAGACTCTGAACAACCTTACACAGAGGTTCAGCCCTTTGACTGGATGCGGGGCTATCATGTGGGTGGCCGATCCATCATGTGGGGAAGGCAGAGCTATCGCTGGAGCGACCTTGATTTTGAAGCTAATGTGAAAGAAGGTATTGCTGTGGACTGGCCCATCCGCTATGCGGATATTGTACCCTGGTACGATTACGTGGAGCGTTACATTGGCGTGAGCGGCCGGGCCGAGGGACTGTCTCAGTTACCCGATGGTATTTTTCAGCCGCCCATGGAATTTAACTGTGTGGAGGAGTACGTGAAGGGAAAGGCGGAAGCCCGGTTCCCAGAGCGGCGCATCACCATTGGAAGGACTGCTCACCTTACCCAACCCATACCGGAGGTTCATGGCACACGGGGACAATGCCAGTTCCGCAATCGCTGCATAAGAGGCTGTCCCTACGGCGCCTATTACAGTTCCAACGCGGGAAGCCTTCCGGCAGCGGAGGCAACGGGTAATCTTACCCTCCGACCTAATTCGGTGGTCCAGCATATTTTGCTTGACGAAAAGACACAAAAAGCCGTTGGGGTGCGCGTGCTGGATGCCGAAACGCTGGAGGTTCATGAATTCTTCTCCAGGATAGTATTCTGTTGCGCTTCTGCCCTGGGGACTACCCATATCTTACTCAATTCCCGGTATGACAGCCATCCCGACGGTCTGGGCAACCAAAGCGGTGAACTGGGTCACAATCTCATGGACCATCATTTCCGTGCCGGTGCCAAAGCCGTTACCGATTTGTTTGCTGACAAATATTTCAAGGGACGCCGGCCTAATGGCATCTATGTTCCCCGCTTCCGCAACATCAGCGCGGCCACCCGAAGAAAGGATTATCTGCGGGGCTTCGGCTACCAAGGTGGAGGAGGCAGGAATAGCTTCGGAGCGTTGGTTGCAGAAGAAACCTTCCTCATAGGTGCCCAGTCCAAGGACCAGTTGCTGGAACCAGGTCCATGGGCTATGAATTTCCTGGGTTTTGGAGAGACCCTGCCTTATCACGAGAATAAGGTAACCCTTGACTATACCCGTTTCGACAAATGGGGGCTTCCCCTCCTTAAGTTCGATGCTGGCATTAAAGACAACGAAAAACGTATGCGGCTCGACATGCAGGCTGCTGCAGCCGAAATGCTGGAAGCTGCCGGTATGAAGGACATAAAGACTTACGACGACGGTTATTCGTTAGGTCTGGGTATCCATGAAATGGGAACAGCTAGGATGGGCCGAGATCCCAAAACCTCTGTTCTCAATCGCTGGAACCAACTGCACGAGGTAGCCAATGTGTTTGTTACCGACGGTGCCTGCATGACTTCCGCCGCCTGTGTAAATCCTTCACTTACCTACATGGCCCTTACGGCCCGTGCTGTTGATTACGCCGTTAAGGAACTCAAGGCCAATAACCTCTAAACCCTGAACCCCATGCAACGCCGCGATTTGATAAAATACTCGGGTCTGTTTGTCGGATTCACTATCGGAGCTGGAGCCTTTACTTCGGTGGTTTCCTCCTGCAAGAAAGGGGAATCTGCCGAAGGGGAATCTGCCCCAGACAACTGGACTCCTGCTACCTTGACGCTGGAATCGTTTCAATTGGTCTCCCTTATCGCAGATACCATGCTGCCCCGAACTAAAACACCCTCTGCCTCTGATTTGGGTGTTGATCGGGTGGTCGACGCCCTGCTTACCGATTGGGCGGCCCCTGATTCCCGGCAAATTTTTCTTACTGGGCTGGCAAATTTTGCCATTCAGTTTCAGGAGAAGACGGGGAAGACCTTTGAGGCGGCCTCGGTTCAGGAGCGAACCGATTATCTCAATGCGCGCAATCAGGAAATTTTGGCCGCTGCTAAGACCCTTGCCCCCGGTGAAAAACCCCTACCATCCCATCAGTTTTTCCTTCTGCTCAAGGACATGATTTACCGCGGCTTTTTCACCAGCCAGCAACTTTGCGAGGAAATTCTGGTGTATGATCCCATTCCCGGTATTTATAAAGGGTGCACTCCGCTGGCAGATACCCAGGGAATGGCTTACGCTCCCATTTAAATGCACATCCATTTCAACCGATGAAACACTCCGTTTGCCGCTGGTGCTTCCAGTCTTTTTTCCCTCTTCCTGAGTTTTGCCGGGAGGTTAAAGCACTCGGTTACGTATCGGTGGAAATCCTTAAACCTTCCGAGTGGAAGGTGGTTCAGGATGCTGGCCTCACCTGCGCAGTTGGTATGGATAGTTTTTGCAGCATTCCCAACGGTTTTAATAATCCGAATCTCCACGCTTCCCTGCAGGAAAACTATTTGCGGTTTATCCGACAAGCCGGGGAAAACGGTGTCCCTGCCGTCATTTGCTTTTCAGGTAATCGCAATGGCTTGTCAGACGAGTTGGGTCTGGAAAATTGTGCCAGAGGATTGGATCCTCTGCTTCGGGAGGCCGAGAAAAATGGTGTGGTCCTGCTCATGGAACTATTAAATAGCTACATCGACCATAAAGATTACCAATGCGATCACACAGCATGGGGTGCTGCCCTAGTCCAAAAACTAGGGTCTACGCAGTTTAAATTGCTCTATGATATTTACCATGCGCAGGTCATGGAGGGCAACATCGCCAATACCATACTAAAGTACCAGGATGTCATCGGGCATTACCACACCGCGGGTCTCCCCGGACGTAATGAAATCGACGATTCCCAGGAACTGAACTACACCTTTCTGGCCCGAACTATTCGTGAGACCGGCTACACCGGTTATCTGGGTCAGGAATTCATTCCCACTTCGGGGAAGCCTCTGGAAAGTTTGAGGGAGGCGCTGGCTATCTGTTCCCGCTGATTACCCCTTTCTGGCTGGTTTTCCAGGGGTTTTCACGTAGGTTGCAAATGATGCATTACCTTTGTATTTGCCTTTTTTGTCAAATATTCCCATCTAGGTATCATGCAGCCAGAAGCTTTACTGAAAGAACGTATCCTGATTATTGACGGAGCCATGGGTACCATGATTCAGCAGTACCGGCTCACCGAGGAAGATTACCGGGGAATGCGTTTTGCCAATCATCCCAGCGACATAAAAGGCAATAACGAAATCTTGGTATTTACCCAACCCCAAATTATCGAGGCTATTCACCGTGCCTACCTTGAAGCCGGGGCCGATATTATCGAAACAAACACCTTTGGAGCTACTTCCATTGCGCAGGCTGACTATGACCTAAGCCACCTGGCCTACGAAATGAATGTGGAAGCAGCACGCATTGCCTCGAGAGCTTGTCGGGCCCAGGAAATCTTGACCCCCGAAAAGCCGCGGTTTGTCGCCGGTGCTATTGGCCCAACCAACAAAACCGCCTCCATTTCACCCGATGTGAATCATCCTGGATTCCGGGGTATCCATTTCGACCAGCTTCGAGATGCCTACGCCGAGCAGGCCAGGGGTCTTATGGACGGTGGTTGTGATATACTTCTTGTGGAGACAATATTTGACACCCTTAATGCCAAGGCAGCCCTTTTTGCCCTGGAGGTAGTCTTTGAGGAGAAAGGGCGAAGACTTCCTGTAATGGTCTCTGGGACTATCACAGATGCTAGCGGCAGGACCTTGTCTGGTCAAACCGTGGCAGCCTTTTACGCCTCTATTCGCCACGTGCCCCTTCTTAGCGTGGGGCTTAATTGTGCCCTTGGTGCAACAGAGATGCGGCCCTATTTGAAGGAATTGTCGGATTTGGCAGACTGCTTCATTTCAGCCTATCCAAACGCTGGCCTTCCAAATGAATATGGGGAATACGACCAGGGCGCTGAAGAAATGCAGACCTATGTTCGTGAATTCGCTGAGTCGGGATTCGTCAATATTGTAGGTGGCTGTTGCGGCACCTCCCCGGATCACATACGGGCTATGGCGGAAGCAGTTCGAGGGGTTAAGCCTCGGGATATTACACCCAAAGATGCTTTTACCATCTTGAGTGGTCTGGAAGCCTTAGTGATAAGGCCCGAGACCAACTTCGTGAATGTCGGGGAACGAACGAATGTCACCGGATCAAGACAATTTGCCCGCCTCATCCGGGAGAAGCGCTATACAGATGCGCTTAGGGTCGCTCAGCAACAAGTTGAAGGAGGAGCCCAGATTATTGATGTAAATATGGATGAAGGTCTCCTCGACTCGGAGGAGGCTATGACGGAGTTTCTTAATCTGGTCATGTCCGAACCCGAAATTGCCCGTCTGCCGGTCATGATTGATTCCTCGAAATTTTCGGTCATTGAGGCAGGATTAAAATGCGTCCAGGGAAAATGTATCGTCAATTCTATTTCCCTTAAAGAAGGGGAAAAGGTATTTCTCCAGCAGGCTCGTCTGGTGCGCCGGTATGGAGCCGCAGCCGTAGTTATGGCCTTTGATGAGGAAGGACAGGCCGATACAGTTGTTCGAAAAGTGGCAATCTGCACCCGGGCCTATCGCTTGTTAATAGACCAGGTTGGCTTTCTGCCCCAGGACATCATTTTTGATCCCAACATTTTTGCCGTAGCCACTGGCATTGAAGAGCATAATGACTATGCCCTAAATTTCATTGAAGCGACTCGCCAAATAAAAGCGCTTTGCCCCGGGGCAAAGGTCAGCGGTGGCGTGAGTAATATTTCCTTTTCCTTCCGAGGAAACGAGCCGGTGCGGGAGGCTATGCACAGTGCCTTTCTCTACCATGCCGTGCAGGCAGGTATGGACATGGGTATCGTCAATGCGGGTATGATGGATATTTATTCGGATATCGAACCAAACTTGCTAAGTAAGATCGAAGATGTGCTGTTCAATCGCCGGCCGGATGCCACCGAGCAATTAACCGAATTCGCTATTTCGCTGCGGGGAGAATCTGGTAAGACGGTTCACATGGACCTGTCTTGGCGAGAGCAGCCCGTTCGGGAGCGCCTGAAGTACGCCCTGGTTAAAGGAATCACCGATTATATCGACGACGATGTGGAGGAAGCCCGACTGCAGTCGCCCGATCCACTGTCTGTTATCGAAGGGCCCCTAATGGACGGCATGAACTATGTTGGCGACCTATTTGGAGAGGGTAAAATGTTCCTTCCTCAGGTAGTAAAAAGTGCTCGGGTGATGAAGAAGGCGGTCGCTTGGCTGACCCCTTATATCGAGGCGGGTAAAGCTGGTGTTAGTCGGGCTAAAGGTAAAATCCTGCTAGCTACTGTCAAGGGTGATGTGCATGATATTGGAAAAAATATCGTGGGCGTTGTGTTGGGTTGCAATGACTACGAAATCGTGGATTTAGGGGTTATGGTGGCTGCAGATACTATATTGAAACGGGCAAGAGAGGAGCAGGTGGATATCATCGGACTATCTGGTTTGATTACCCCATCGTTGGATGAGATGGTTCATCTTTCTTCGGAAATGCAGCGGCTGGGCTTCACCATCCCGCTTCTCATTGGCGGTGCCACCACCTCCCGCACCCATACTGCTGTAAAGATTGAGCCCCGGTATATGGGCCCCGTGGTGCATGTTCAGGATGCCTCACGGGCCGTTGGTGTGGTCAGCCAGCTTCTTAGTAAACAAGAAAATATCCGGAGCAATTTTATTTTGGATATTCGTGCGGAAAATCAGCGGATCCGTGTCCAGCGCAGCGGCCGTGACCAGGTAAAATCTTACCTGACCCTGGAGGAGGCGCGCAAAAATGCCTGGAAACCTGACTGGCAATCCTATTCCCCCCCAGTCCCGGTTCAAACGGGTATCAGGCAAATCGCACCCTTTCCGCTGGAGGAATTAGTTCCTTACATCGATTGGACACCCTTTTTCAGTTCCTGGGAACTCGCCGGGAAATTTCCTGAAATACTTCGGGACGAGGTAGTTGGGGAGCAAGCCTCCCTGCTCTATAACGATGCCTTGGCCATGCTGGAACGGATAGTAAAAGAGGGCTGGCTTGAGGCTCGAGCCGTCTGGGGGATTTTTCCGGCCAATCAAATCGCCGGCGACCAGATCGCTATATTTACCGATGAGGACAGGCAGACGGAACGCTTGCGGTTGACATGTTTGCGACAGCAGCTAAAAAAAGCTCCCGGTCAACCAAATCGCTCTCTTTCCGACTTCGTGGCCCCTCTTGGGGTAAAGGATTATGTCGGAGCCTTTGCCGTGTCGGCAGGTTTTAAACTGGAGAAGCAGGAAAAAGTTTTTTCTGATGCGCATGACGATTACCAGTCCATAATGCTGAAAGCCCTCGCGGACCGTCTGGCTGAGGCCTTGGCAGAAAAACTACATGAGATCGTGCGCAAGGACTCCTGGGGCTATGCCCAAAAGGAGAACCTGGATGCCCAAGGGCTCATCAAGGAATCCTATCAAGGCATTCGCCCTGCTCCCGGATATCCGGCCTGTCCAGATCATACAGAAAAAGGAAAGCTATGGAACTTACTGGCTGTGTCGCAGCACACGAGTATTGCCCTGACGGAAAGTTTTGCCATGTATCCGGCAGCATCGGTGAGCGGCTGGTATTTCTCTCACCCCGAATCAACCTATTTCGGTGTAGGCCAAATTTCTCAAGACCAGGTGGAAGACTATGCCCAGCGAAAAGGCTTTTCTCGGGAGACCGCAGAGCGCTGGTTAGCTCCCAACCTAAATTATACCCCCTGAAGTGGAGGATTTAGAATTCGAATTCGAATGGGGGCGAATCCGCAACCAGCTCAAGGAAACCTTTCAGCGCGATACCCTACCTGATCTTAATGCCGTACTGCTCTTGGTGGGCATCCAGGTTCTTGGACGCTGGCAAAAATCGTATTCAAAAGAGGAAAAACAGGATCTCCTTCATATTGCTGTTTGCGAACTGATGAGCCTAGATGGCATTTACGCTTTCTCAGGAAGAGATGCCGACGGTTGGCCTCACTATCAGCGGATATCTCCAAATCCGGCCGAAGGGGCAGGTGCCCAGGAACAATATCTCATTCGGCAAATCATCCGCTTTTTTCGCCAGCTGGAGGATGAAAATCGGGAATTGATGGAAAACCAGGGCTCAGTGGACGCAATCGGGGAATCCTGTTAAAAAAAACTTATTTTTACCTAATCGCCAGCGGAAAAATTCTATGGAAATAGTTATTCCGAGGAAATGGGATGAAGAGGGGGATTTGGTATCAGCCTGCATACGCCGGGAGAAGTGGGCGCAGCAAGTCCTTTATGAGGAGTATTACGCCCGCATGATGGGGGTTTGTATGCGATATGCTAGCACTGAGAATGATGCTTTGGACATATTGCACGAAGGATTCATCAAGGTTCTTCGCAATATACATGCCTACCAGCCAGGAACTTCCCTCTTCGCCTGGATTCGAAAAATACTGGTCAACACAGCGATTGATAACTACAGAACGAATACCCGGCGGAGAACCTCTGACGTGGAGGAGGCTTCCAATCTTCAGAGCCTGGACGCTGACGCCGTAAGCCATTTTTCGGAAAAGGAAATCCTGGATGCTGTCCAACTCCTTTCCCCTACCTACCGCACCATATTCAACCTTTTCGTCATCGAAGGCTATTCCCACCGGGAAATTAGTCTGCTGCTGAATATCAACGAGAGTACCTCACGCTCCAACTTGGTCAAGGCCCGGGGAAAACTCCAAGACCTGATGGCCCGCATGAAGTAAATATGGAAGAAAAGAAGTTGGATGACTTGTTGAGGGAAAGGCTGGAGTCGCTGGAGGCTCCTGTCCCGGACGATGCTTGGTCCAAATTTGCCGGAAAATGGGATATCGCTCCCCTAAGTCAACCTCCTGAGGATAAAGAGGCATTTGACCGGGAGGTAGCGCATAAACTGGAACCGCTACACATTTCCCTTGGAGAGAAAACCGCATGGGCCAATTTTTGTGCCCATTTCGCCCGGGTTCGAAGGGAGGAGCATAAGATTCTTTGGTTTAAATCACTGGAGGTATCGCTCGTAGCCGTGCTTTTCCTGACCTTCCTGCAAAAAGACCGTATCATTCCACAGTACACCTCGCTGTCCCATCAATTGTTTGCCGCAGCCCGCCCGCAGCAAATACCCCTTTCCAAAAGCATAGTCCAAGACCAAAACGCAGGAGAACAAGTTTCCTCGGATTTAAATGCATTGCTTGCGCAGGATATGGGGGAAAAAGGCCATGCTAATCTTAGTTCTGAGATTCCGCAACCTCCTCAGCGCCAGCTGACCCAAATGCATTTGGAATCCCTTCCATCTGTCCTGCCTCGTCCCCTGGAGATACCAATGACCATCCCCCATCAGGTATCATTTTCGCAAATCCAGCCTATTCCAAGCCTTACCACCACAGGTCTTCCTGGGAAGCCGCATCAGGTTGTTATCCGCAATATGTTGGATTTAAGCAAGTGGCGCATAACCTTTTTAACGGGCATTGATGGGGACCAAATCGACACGGACGGCAATATTCGCTATCGCGTCCCACCAATGAGACGCTACGCTGGAGGATTCCACCTGGGTTTCCTGCTTAGTGAAGGAACTGGCAGACTGGAGACAGGTTTCGGGATGCTTTACGCTCGGAAAGACTATGATGCACCTAATGTCACTTTTGTGATGGGTAGTCTTCGGGAGGGTTACACCACAGAGCGGCTAAAGCGCATAGCCCTTAATTTATTGCAGATACCAATTTTCACCCGTCTGCGTTTGGTGCAAAATGATAAATGGCGTGTCTATGCCACTGCCGGTGGCACAGCCCATTTAACCCTAACGGCCGATTATTCGATTGTGCATCCAGGATTTTATCGTCCAAGTCCTGGAAAGACCACAACAGCTGCTTCCTTTGATCAGAATCTGGAAGAGGGATTACTGCAGGGAGGTCTGCTGGCAGACAATGCATTCCTCACGCTTGACGCGGGGTTGGGCGTGGAACGCACCTTAACTCCCCAAAGCAGTTTGTTTCTACAGCCTGGTTACCGGTACTTTTTCGGTCACCTGAGCCGCGGGGTTGGTCCTTACAACGACCGGATATCCTCGCTAACCTTGCAGACAGGCATGCGTATCAATCTGTTCAAGCCAGAGTAAGCGAACTAGAATCGATTCAGCGTTCGAGGGCTTCGTAAAGGGCCTGATGAATGCGTGGCCTAATCCCTAAATCGTAAATCGCCCGGCGTTCTCTGGTTGGATAAACCCGATTGGAAAAGAACAGATAGATTAGTTCCTCCCGGGGATCAACCCAAACAAAAGTGCCGGTATATCCGCTATGACCAAAACTTTCCGGTGAAACATCTCTGGCCATTGTGCTCTTGCCGGCGACCCAAGGAAACTGGGGTTTGTCAAAGCCTATACCCCTATGATTTTCCGGGCAATAGGGGCAGGCCGTGAACGTTTTGAGGGCCTTTTCTGTGAGCAAACGCTCTCCGCCGTATAGGCCGCCGTTGAGATACATCTGCAGTAATTTGACTAAATCGTTGGCTGATCCAAAGAGCCCTGCATGGCCTGATATACCCCCCAGCATGGCGGCACCCTCATCGTGGACCTCACCCTGAAGGAGGGTCATTCGGAAAAAGGTGTCCTTCTCGGTGGGGACAATTCGCTCCCGGGGAAAATACCGAAGCGGATTCCATGTCAGGGTGGACGCTCCTAAAGGACGGTAGAAATTTTCCTTTAAATATGCCTCAAATGGCTGCCCTGTATGAAACTTCAACAGTCGAGGCATTAGGATAAAGAAGAAATCGGAATAGACAAATCCGGGTTTTGCATTAAGGGGGGAACGATAAATGTAGGAGGCCATCTTGTCAGGATATTTCCGATGAAGCCATAGCCCTCCTGGTACCGCAATGGGATACCTCGCGGATGGATTCCTTCGGAAGGTGCGTGCTTTGAACCGGTAATCGTTGTCACGGTTGGCATCCCAGTTACGCTGCCATGGATTTCGGGCACACCCCCGAAGGGTTCCCTTCCAGAATGGAATCCATGCTCGAAGCCTAGCCTGATGCGTGAGGATATCCCGCATTTTCAGGTTTTCCTTGTTGGACCCGCGGGTCTCCGGGAGGTACCTGACTAATGGAGCATCGAGGTCTAAACTCCCCTCCCCGTACCACTTCATGAGGGCAGCCAGTCCAGAGCTAATTTTGGTAACGGAAGCCAGGTCGTAAAGGTCGTCCCTGCCAACAAGCTGCTCTCCCTCGTAGGTGTGCTTTCCGAAGGCTTCATGGTAAACGATTTGTCCCCTGCGTGCAACGAGAACCTGGGCACCTGGAAAGGCTCCTGCAGCTATACCTTCCCGGATAATGGCCGCCACAGAATCCCGAAAGGGCACAGCACGGATGCCAACATTTTCCAAGGAGGCATATCCTAATCGAATGCCCCTAGTTGCCTCCCCGGTGGATAAGTCCACACCACCAAAAATGAGCTGAGCCGCTAGCGATTGATGCCAGTAATCACGACCTGTGCGGATGTCAGACTCCCAGATGGCATCCCCGGATATAGAATCCGATTTGCCGCCAAAAAGCACTTTGATAATTGGCAATTCGCCAAGTAGGGCTCGAAGTGTATCTGATGGGATGCTTCCTGATAAATTTTCCTGCCGAAGTTCAAGGATAAGCACGGTAAAACCTTCTGCTCTGCGCTCCCTAACCCATTTTGGGAAGAGTTGCCCCACGGCATCTGCTGCTAGGTGAAAATGGCTGACTGGGGCATATTTGTCAAGAAAGACCGAAAAGGGGGTGGCGGTATGGTCTTCATCACCAAGCACCAAATGGGCAATCCGCTGCTTATCAAGATGAATGAGGGGAATTTTGCTAACAGCCGTCGGGTGGATATGGGTCTCGCGAATGGCCTGCCGATAGGCATCTGCCGACGAGGTCTGGCTTTTGAGACGGCCAAGGAAAATGGCTAGGAAAACGATAAGAAATGATAGGGATAGGAGACGCATAGGAATATAAAAGCGTATCGGTTCAAGCTCAAGATAATTAATAAATAATGGATTTTTTGCGTATTCGTTATTTTTACGGGAAACATCACTGAAATGAACCATCATGCGTTCCGCTTGGCCTGGGCGTCATTATTGATTTTCTCGGCCATTCTTTCCACCTCGGGTCAGCGTGTGGAACGCAAAATCACCCAGGAACTCGACCAACTCATCCGGGAATCCCCGGTGTTTCGCCAACATCTGACCGGAGTGCTCATCCAAGACCTTGTAACGGGCCAGACCATCTACGCCAAGGATTCCGGTATGCTTTTTACTCCCGCCTCCAATACCAAACTGGTTAGTTTTTTGGTCGCCCGAGAGATTTTGAATGATACCTTCCATGTTTGGCGCCTGGCGGAAACTACGGACCGAATCATCCTTCAGGGTACTGGAAATCCCTTGTGGCAACATCCTGATTTTAAGAATGTTGTCCATCCTCAGCCTTGGCTGAACCGTGGAAAACCTTTGGCCCTGTCTTTTGAGAATATGTTGAGTGGTCGTTTTGGGCCCGGCTGGTCTTGGTCGGACTACCCTTACTCTTATCAGGTGGAACGAAGCGCAATACCTGTAGCAGGTAACCTGATTCGTTTTGAAAGGGATAGCTTCGGCAGGTGGACAAGTTTTCCGGGAAACTGGTTGACCGTCATCAGACCGGATGCAGGACTGGAAAATCTCCAGCCGAGGATTAGGCGGGATGAAGGACAAAATCTTTTTTCTGCGAATGCTGCCGCTTTGCGAATGCCTTTCCAGCTAGCGATTCCCTTGCGAACCGATGAGGAATCTATCCGCAAGCTATTTTGCGACGAGTTGCAACAACCCGTGGTTGCTTCGGAAAATTTGCCGCCTGAAATTCGCTTTGAGCCAGTAAAAATGGCAATACCCGATACGATGTATCGCTATTTTCTGCAGGAAAGCGACAATTTTATCGGCGAGCAATTGTTGCTGCTCTGTTCGGACAAGAAATGGGGGACATTAGATGCTGACCGGCTCATTCGTTATGCCCTGGACTCCCTGCTGGTTGATCTTCCCCGTCGTCCGGTATGGGTGGATGGCTCGGGTTTGTCTCGCTACAACCTTTTTTCCCCCTCCGATATGGTTGTCGTGCTCCGCAGGCTGGCTGCTCTTATGCCGCTGGAGTACCTTACCGGGTTACTGCCTGCAGGCGGGGTGTCGGGTACCCTTTCCCGGGATTATCTCGGGGTTGGGGGTAAACCCTACGTATTTGCTAAGACCGGCACCCTGGCAAATAATCATTGCCTAAGTGGTTTTTTACATACTGCAAAAGGTAACACCTTGGTATTCAGTTTTATGAACAACCATTTTGCAGGCTCATCGGCTCCGATAAAGAAAGCTATGGAGAAGGTTTTTGTTTTCCTTCGCGATAATCGCTGAAGACATCCGGTATGGAACCCATTCGGCGAATCCCTCAACCAGACGACCTTCTGGCAACGCAAAAGGCTATTGCCCCTTTGATTCAGCGCACACCTGTTCTGACTTGTAAATATATTGACAATAGGGTAGGGGGGCAGGTGTACTTTAAGTGCGAGAATTTTCAAAAGGTTGGTGCTTTTAAGATGCGAGGCGCCGCCAGCGCAGCCCTTCGAGTGCCGGAAGAAATCCGTTCCCGGGGCCTGGCTACCCACTCTTCGGGAAATCATGCTCAGGCTGTTGCCCGAGCTGCCCGCTTTTTCGGCATTCCCGCCTATATTGTAATGCCTGAGAATGCTCCGCGTATTAAGGTGGAAGCAACCAGGGACTATGGCGCGACTATTCGGTTCTGTCAACCTAATCAGGCATCCAGGGAAGAGGAATTAGAAAAGGTACTGGCATCTACCGGTGCCCATTTCATTCATCCATACAACCACTACGATGTTATTGCAGGTCAGGCTACTGCGGCTATGGAATTATTGGAGGAATGTCCCTTTCTTGATCTCGTCATGGCCCCGGTTGGCGGGGGTGGCCTTTTAAGCGGTACAGCATTGGCAACGCATTATTTTCGAAAGGATGCCCAAATTATTGGGGCTGAACCAAAACGGGTTGATGACGCCGCTCGGTCCCTTCGGAGCGGAAAAATTGAGGTAAATGAAAGGACGGACACCATTGCTGACGGGCTGCGGACCACCTTAGGCGAATTGACTCTGGAGATTCTTAGAAAATATGTTAGCGAAATTCTAACTGCTGAAGAAACGGGTATCGTCAACACGATGCGCCTAATCTGGGAGCGCATGAAAATCATTGTGGAGCCCTCCTGCGCCGTACCACTAGCCGCTGTTTTGGCCTATCCAGCGCCATTCAGAGGCAAGAAAACCGGTATAATCCTCACCGGGGGCAATGTGGATTTGGAGACACTACCCTTCAGCCATTTAGTTTAATTTTTTATTCTGGAATCTGGCATTTTTAGCTACCCTATTCCGCCCAACCCTTGTATCGCTGCAACATAGGCCGCTTTTTCAGTTCCATTACCCACCGGCCCCACATCGAATAGCAGGTTTTCAAATTATAGCCTCACCCCGGCAGCTTACCAAAACCAATTCCGTTTTTCCCATAAATGAAATACCTGTATCAACCTGGAAGAGCAGGTTAATACAGGTAATCTTTTAGGTCATGCTGGATTAAATGCCAGG